>Ga0207831_100063_pt1 | contig 170908 bp, 170 predicted proteins | sample TtanPargueraPR_7_FD_187741 | JGI IMG/M metagenome (GOLD analysis project Ga0207831, IMG submission 187741) | Aerobic enrichment media microbial communities from Bioluminiscent Bay, La Parguera, Puerto Rico - Tt and M1 (2) (SPAdes) | ecosystem: Environmental > Aquatic > Marine > Unclassified ...
CGGCGACACGATGTCTTCGATGAGGGCCCAGCCGTTGTCGGAGATCTCGTAGCGTCCTGCCATGGGTCACCTATGCTGCTGAGGCATAGATGACATTAGCAAATTCGAGTTTTCGGACAAAGCCTAGGCATGATAGGGACTCCTGAACCTCGGGCTCTGATATTGAGCTTAACTCACTGAGCCGGTGTATGGATTCAGGTTGACACATAGGGCATGAAGTGACGAAGAGCCGAAAAAATGATAGCTGTTTTGATCCCTACTTTTAAGACTGGAAATTACTTTGAAAATTGCCTGCGTTCACTAGAAAATCAGACGTTAGGAAAGGATGGTTTTGTAGTTTATATAGCTCTAAATGGCCCTGAGTTTCCGTATCGAAAATACATAGAAAGCTTGCTGGCCTCATGTGAGTTAAATCATAAGTTTTTTTATTTAAAAAATCCTGGGGTTTCTGATGCGAGAAACTTTTTGATAGATAAGTCTGACGAACCTTTCATATGTTTTGTCGACGATGATGATTTTTTAAGTAATAATTATTTGGAGTTTCTTCTTCTGGCTTCTGACGAAGAATCCATAGGAGTTTCCAATGTGCGAGTTTTTTCGGATAATCCTAGTAGTTCTCGTGAAAACTACATTGGTAAATCTTACGTAAGTTTGAGAACTGAGGAGTCTTCTCTATTTAGGGCTAGAAAATATTTTTCATCTCCTTGTGCGAAAATAATTTCGCGAGTTGTGATTGGCTCTTGTAGGTTTGACGTGAACCTTTCTAGGGGTGAGGATGGATTATTCATGGCTCAACTTTCACCACGAGTAAAAAGGATCAGAAAAGCTTTGCCAGAAGCTTGCTATTATGTTCGCCAGCGCCCTGATTCTGCTTCCCGTAAAAAAATAAGAAAAATAGAAGAAATTAAAAGAGTGGGTTATTTGGAGCTTTGTTACATGAAGATGCTTTTCTCCTCGTCTTATAAAAAATCCTTCATTTTGACAAGGGTTATTGCAACGCTATTTCAACTTAAAAAGGCTTTCAAGTAGTCTTGTAGACTTCATGCTAAGTCTTGAATTCTTTGCTGAATATATTCTATGAAAATAATTTACTTCCACCAATATTTCAATACCCCGGAAATGTCTGGGGGTACACGGTCTTACGAAATGGGCCGGCGCATGGTGGCCGCTGGCCATGAAGTGCACATGGTAACCAGCTATCGAGAGTCAGAAGCTCCTGAGCAAGGTTGGTTTAAAACCGAAGAAGCAGGGATTCAGGTGCATTGGTATCCGGTGCCTTATTCCAACCATATGGGTTTTTTGCAGCGAGTGAAGTCCTTTGCCGCTTTTGCATTTGCAGCACGCAAAAAAGCTGTTGACTTGGATGGGGATATTGTCTTTGCTACCAGCACGCCCCTTACCATTGCGTTACCGGCCGTTCCAGCAGCGCGCAAGAAAAAAATCCCTATGGTGTTTGAGGTCAGAGATCTTTGGCCAGAAATGCCTATAGCGGTTGGAGTGCTCAGGAACCCGTTGCTGCGTTTTGTCGCACATAGACTTGAGTATTGGGCATATCATAACGCCGAGGCAGTTGTCGCCTTGTCTCCCGGTATGAAAGAAGGTGTGGTGCGTACAGGTTACCCTGAAGAGAAAGTGGCTGTTATTCCGAATAGTAGCGATAACGCTGAATTCGAATATAATGCTGAGGCTGCTGCCAGGTTCCGCTCTGAACGCGAGTGGTTGGGTGACAAGCCTTTGTTGGTGTATACGGGGACCTTAGGTCCGACTAATGGTGCGGGATATCTAGTGGATGTCGCCAAGGGATTGGCGGAGTTAAATTCAGATATCAGGATTTTATTGGTGGGCGATGGTGCAGAAAAACAAGCTATTACGGCTAAAGCGAATGACGCAGGCGTACTCAATAAAAACCTTTTTATGGAAGAGCGTATGCCAAAGAAAGAAATGCCTGCTTTGTTAAGTGCCGCAACGTTGGCTTCCGCTTTGTTTGTTGATCTTCCAGAAATGCGTCCAAATTCTGCAAACAAGTTTTTTGATGCGCTAGCTTCAGGAACTCCTATTCTCATTAATTATGGAGGGTGGATGCACGATTTGGTTTTAAAGCATGGTTTTGGTTTGTCGATGTGGCGGTGCCAAGTTTCTGAAGTTGTTGCTGAGCTTGAGGAAAAAATGCACAATTCGCAATGGCTTGATGAGACAGGAAATAAGGCTCGATTTATGGCAGAGAATTACTTTGATAGAGATGTTCTTGCTAACCAGCTTATGAGTGTTTTTCAAGCAGCTATAGATGGAAAATCTTTTAGTGCGGCAGAACTTGCGCCGGGGAATTACAAGTGATTGGTTATCGCTCTGTTGTGGATGATGGTGTTCATTGGCGTGAAAGCCATGGCGGTCTTTTCCCTCTGTCTCCGCCGATACTTTTTACTGATTTGAAAGGCGATGCTGCTGAAAAACTTTTAAAGGCCAATGGAGAGGCTTTTATTCGATGGGAAGCTGACTTCGATCAAGTCGAAGATTCAAGCTGGTGGCATGTTATTAAAGACGCATCAGATAGCATCGAAAACCTCCCAAAAAAAACTCGTTACATGATTCGTAAAGCTGGGAAGGCTTATGAAGCGCGCCCGGTTAAGGTTTCAGTTATACTAGCACAGGGCTATAAGGTTTATGTGAAGGCCTATGAACGTTATGAAACCCACGAGCCAATGTTCTCTGAAAAAGAATTTTGCGCGGCTGTTGAAAATCTTCCGGCGGAAACGGAGTGGTGGGGTGTGTTTGATCGCGCAACCAATGAGTTGGTTGCTTTCTCAGAAAATTATGTTGAAAATGAAACCTGTTTTTACGTAACCATGTGGTTGGAGCCAGAAGCTATGGCAAAATTTGCAGGTTACTTGATTTTTCATGAAATGGAGCTTCATTATCTTCAGGATCGTGGATTTCGATATGTGTCTGATGGTGCAAGAAGTCTAAGTCATAATACAAATATCCACGATTTTTTGATTCGAAAATTTAATTTTCGTAAAGCTTACGCGCGGTTGAACGTTATTTACGCTCCGTGGCTTGGAGCAGCGGTGGCTTGCGCATACCCGTTTCGTCATCTCATCAGCAGAGTGTCTCTGGGGCCATTTAAGAAAGCCAGTATTCTGCTTACACAGGAAGAGATTCACCGAGCATGCGCAAAGGTGGTTCGTTGATGGCTAACCGGTCATCTATTACCGTCCGCATAGGTAGGAGAGTTCAGAGTGCACCTTTGTGGCTATTTCGTTTTGTCGAGTGGCCATTTGTCAAGCTGCTCGGAAAAGGGCGCTTTTTTGCCCCTGCAATCTTGGTATTAGCCTTGCCGCGCAGTGGCTCTACAGTTACCTATCAAGTTATCTGTCATGGGTTAAAAGTTAATTATCTTTCTAATCTATGGAATTTGTTGTATCAATTACCTTTAATTGGCGGTTGGGTGTCAGCAAAAAAAGCCAAGAACCATTGTTCAAGCTTTAACTCTCAACATGGTTTCGTTACAGGGCTGGATGGCCCAGCGGAAGGGCTTCGTTTCTGGCAATGGTGGCTGGATTGTGGGCTTTCGGATGCGGATTGCTCCACTCTACCTGAAGGGAAGTTACACAAACGAATAAAATATCTACGTGAAGTTCTTTCGATACTAGGCCGAAAAGGACATCCCTTCGCTACGGCTTATTTAGGGCACTCTTTAGTTCCAGATAGAGTGCAGAAAGCATTCCCCGATGCGATACTGGTTCGTTTGAGGCGTGACCCTGTAGCTAATGCCATGTCGTTGCTGACATCTATGCGTAAAAATGGCTCCGACTGGTTTTCTGTTACGCCTCGTGAGTGCGAAGGATTAGGGAGGGCAACTGAGCATGAGCGAGTGGCGGCACAAGTATATTGGCTTAACCGTCGTTTGGACGATGCTGCCAGTGCCAGTGAAATGTTAATAGTTGAGTATGAAAAGCTTTGTGAAAATCCTGAAAGAGAAATAGAGAGAATTCGCCGCTGGTGCTATGAGAAGGGTGTTTTGGTACAGCGAAGGTTTTATTTACCCAAAGCCTTTCCTTTTAAAAGGCCGGAACTTAATGCTGACCAAGATGCCCGCAAGATTGGGAAGGCACTGGATGATCTGGAAGTTAAATACGGAAAACTGAAGGAGGAAGGGTGAGTCAGCCAGGTTTGTCTTCGGGGCAGGCAGCTACCAAACGCTGCTTTGACTTTGTGACCTCACTGCTCGGGTTGCTGGTAACCTGGTGGGTTATCCTTTTGGCTTGGCTGGCTGCTAGTATCGATACCCGATCCAATGGTTTCTTTATCCAGCGGCGCGTCGGAAAGGGCGGGCAATTGTTTACTGTGGTCAAGATTAAGACGATGCGGCCCGATGGCAAGCTGACCACAACGGTCACTCGTTCCGGCGACCCTCGAATCACGCGGTTGGGCGCGTTCTTTCGGCGTACCAAGATTGACGAGTTACCTCAGCTTTGGAACGTACTAATGGGCGATATGAGCTTTGTCGGGCCAAGGCCAGATGTCCCCGGCTTTGCCGACACCCTTCAGGGTGAGGCGCGGGCAATGCTTTCCATTCGCCCCGGCATTACCGGGCCGGCTACCCTCAAGTATCGCAATGAGGAAGAGTTGCTGGCTAGTGTTGACGACCCGGTAGCCTATAACCGCGAGGTGATCTGGCCGGACAAGGTGCGCCTCAACCTGGCCTATATTCGCGATTGGCGTCTGGCCGATGATTTGCGCTATATCTGGCAGACGGTAACTGGCTAGCCGAACGACTCCCTTCTTTTCTCTTTCTTCCTGCAGGTCGCCCGCCTTTGGGGTCAGACCCCGCAGGTATCAAACATTCCGGGTTAGCGATCGCCGTGCTGGCGATGCCGTGGGTGTCTGACCCCAAACGCTAGCCTTGATTATCTCTTAGGGTGGTTTGATGCTTAATGGACCCTTCTCCCCTTGGCCCTCTTTCACCGAGGAAGAGGCCGAAGCGGTGCAACGCGTGCTACTTTCTAACCGCGTAAATTACTGGACCGGTACCGAGGGTCGTGAATTCGAACGAGAGTTCGCGGCCTTCGCGCAAACGGAGCATGCCATTGCCGTGGCCAACGGCACCACCGCACTGGATCTGGCCCTGAAGGGGCTGGGTATCGGGGAAGGTGAGGGCAGGGGGCGCGATGAGGTGATCGTGACCTCGCGTACCTTCCTGGCCTCGGCTTCCAGCATCGTTACCGCCGGGGCAGTGCCGGTATTCGCCGATGTGGATCATGACTCCCAGAACATCACCGCGGCTACGGTAGCTGCCAATATTACTTCCAACACTCGGGCGATCCTTGCCGTGCATCTGGCAGGCTGGCCCTGCGAAATGGATGAGTTGATGGCGCTGGCCGAGCAGCACGGCCTCTTTGTGATTGAGGACTGCGCCCAGGCCCACGGTGCCCGCTATCGCGGCCGTAGCGTGGGCAGCATCGGCCATGTAGGCTGCTGGTCCTTCTGCCAGGACAAGATCATGACTACCGGCGGAGAGGGCGGCATGGTTACCACCAATGACGAGGCGCTGTGGCGCAAGATGTGGGCCTACAAGGACCACGGCAAGAGCTGGGAGGCGGTCTACGAGCAGGAACACCCGCCGGGATTTCGCTGGCTGCACGAGAGTTTCGGCACCAACTGGCGGCTGACCGAGATGCAGTCGGCCATCGGCCGCATCCAGCTAACCCGCATGCCGGAGTGGAAGGCCGCACGCCAAGCCAATGCGCGGCGCATCTGGGAGGCGGCGAGCGAGTGTCCGGGCCTGCGCGTGCCGGCGGTTCCAGCGCATATCGAGCACGCGGCCTACAAGTGCTATGTGTTCGTTGAGTCTGAACAGCTTGCCGAAGGTTGGAACCGAGACCGGATCATGGGCGAGATCGTCGCCAACGGCGTGCCCTGTTTCTCAGGCTCGTGCTCAGAGGTCTATCTGGAGAAGGCGTTCGAGGGCACCGGTTGGACGCCTGAAAAGCCACTATCTGTCGCCCAAGAGCTGGGTGAGACCAGCCTAATGTTCCTGTGTCACCCCACGTTGACGGATGCCGAGATCGACAAGACCTGCCAGGTCATAGCTGATGTCATGAAAAACGCTGTAACACAGTAATGATGATGCGACCGACGTCATTAGCGATGCGGTTGCTTGCGCGCGTGAAGGGAGAAATGGCCTTGGCATTAGCGCGGACTTTTATTGCGCGCGCAATCGCAGCAGTTGGATCGCTCTTTTTGGTAATTGCACTAGGGCGAATCTACGGGCCGGAAGGAGTAGGTGTTTATGCCTTGGCACAAAGCATCATCTTGGGTATTAGTTTGTTGTCGCGATTTGGGATGGATAATGCTCTAATGCGTTATGTTGGGCAGAACCCGCAATCGCCTCATACAGTGACTTACCTGAAGTGGGCTCTAAGAAAGGCTCTTTTTCTTAGTTTTGTAGTTTCAGCGATAGTCTTCATATCCCGGGGTGTCTTGGATGAAGTGTTTGGTGCAGAAGGTCTTTCAGGGGTCCTGATAGGTATAACCTTAGCTGCACCCGCCTTCACCTCAGGTTTCTTGCTCTCCGGTTTTTTCAAGGGCGTACGCAAGCCAGCTACCGCCTGCCTGTTGGAGAATGGCTCTGTGGCGCTTGTGGCCGCAGCAATACTATGTGCCTGGAATTGGATCTTTGGCCAACCCGAGGTGGCATTTATAGGCTGGAGTTATGCTCTGGCTGCTTGGATAGTGTTACTTCAAGGCGGAATTCAGCTCTGGGCGTGGTATCGTAATCAAACCTTTTGTGAAGCGTGCTCCGATGATAACTCAGTGATTGAGCGTTCCCAATTTAACCTCTCCTCGCAAGCTTTTTTTGTCATGAGCCTTGCTGGTTTCATGCAAGCTGTGTTGGGTGTTATGGTTGCGGGATGGTTGTTGACAAGTGCGGATCTTGGCTTATTCAAGACATCTCAGCAAACGGCTGTTCTTATCGGTTTTATTCTGATTGTGCTTAATGCAGTGATACCTCCCCGGTTTGCCAGTCTTTACCATCAAGGTAATGTCAAAGCGCTAGGGAGGTTAGCTCGCCGGGGTGCCATTTTAGGCACGGTGCTAGCGTCACCATTATTGCTGGTGTGTTTGCTTGTTCCTGAGTGGGTTCTATTCCTGTTTGGTAAGGAGTTTGAAGAGGCAGCGCCTCTATTGCGAGTAATTGCCCTTGCTCAGCTCGTCAATGTATCTACCGGATCCATTGGCTTCCTACTCAATATGACGGGTCACGAAGCCTTGATGCGTAACATTGCACTGATATGCAATGCTATTGGATTATTGCTTTTCTTCTTGTTGATTCCGCTGTTTGGGCCGCTGGGCGCCGCGCTGGCACTTGCTTTCGTACTTGTGTTTCAGAATGTAGTGGCTCTTTTCTTTGTTTGGAAAAAACTTGGGATATGGACGCTACCAATGCCTAATGTATTACATTTTTTCGGTGTCAAGGTTGATAAAGAAACTTAGCTGTTGGTTTCAACAAGACTTAAGGCTACGCCAGTAAACGACAGGACGTTGTCATGACCCAATCAGGAAAGATGCACCGCTCCATCGCCACCCTCAGTCGCGGCAAGAAACGCCTGATCATGGTGGCCGCGGACCTCGTGGCGTTGCCCCTGGCACTGTGGTCGGCCTACGCGCTGCGTCTGGCGGAGTGGTGGCCGGAGCGATATCTGCAGCCCTATTGGTGGTTGTTCGTGATCCTGCCGCCGGTGGGGGTGTTTATCTTCGCGCGGTTGGGGTTGTATCGCGCGGTTGTGCGCTTCATGGGGCCCCAGGCGATGTGGGCGGTGATCAAGGGTTCGCTGCTCATGGCGGTGCTGATGTGGGCGGCGGCGTACTTCTATGGCTGGGAAGGTTTTCCGCGCTCGGTGCCGGTGAACTTCGCTCTGGTCACCCTGGTGTACGTGGGCGGTACGCGGCTACTGGTGCGCAGCTACTACCAGTGGTTGGTCAAGCACTACACCGAGAAGGAGCCGGTGGCGATCTACGGCGCTGGCGGGGCGGGGGCGCAGCTGGCCCTGGCGCTTTCCAGCGGGCGCGAATTTTATGTCGCCGCCTTCCTGGATGATGACCCGGCGCTGTGGCAGAGCACCATCAAGGGTGTGAAGGTGCATGAACCGGCCGCCTTCAGGCCGGTGGCCGCGGAGCTGGGCATCAAGCGCGTGCTGCTGGCCATGCCCGCCGCCACCAAGGCTCAGCGCAAGCAGGCGTTGGACCAGCTGGCCGACCTGCCGGTGCACGTGCAGACGGTGCCCTCCATGCCCGAGATCGTCGCCGGGCTGGCGAACGTGGATCAGCTGCAAGAGGTGGAACTTGAGGACCTGCTGGGTCGCGATCCGGTGCCGCCACGCCCCGAGCTGATCGACGCCAGCGTGCGCGGCAAGGTGGTGATGGTGACCGGTGCCGGTGGCTCCATCGGCAGCGAGATGTGCCGCCAGGCGATGCGGGGCGAGCCCAGCGCGCTTATCCTGTTCGAGGTCAGCGAGTACGGCCTCTACGCCATCGAGCGCGAGCTCGAGGCCATGCGTATCGAGATGGGCGCGAGTTTCCCCCTCGTGGCGCTGCTCGGCAACGTGTGCGATCGCAACCGGGTCGAGGCGGCCATCCGCCACTACGGCGTGCAGACCCTCTACCACGCCGCCGCCTACAAGCACGTGCCCATCGTCGAGAACAACGTACTGGAGGGCGTGCGCAACAACGTGCACGGCACTCGTGTGGTGGCGGAGAGCGCCGCCCGGCTTGGCGTGGAGCGCTGCGTGCTGATCTCCACCGACAAGGCGGTGCGCCCCACCAATGTGATGGGCGCCACCAAGCGCATGGCCGAGCTGGTGCTGCAGGACCTGGCCAGTCGCTATGCGCTGAAGGAGAGCCACCGCACCATCTTCAGCATGGTGCGCTTCGGTAACGTGTTGGGTTCCAGCGGCTCGGTGGTGCCGCTGTTCCGCCGCCAGTTGGAGCAGGGCGGGCCTCTTACCGTCACCCATCCAGAGATCACCCGCTTTTTCATGACCATTCCCGAGGCGGCGCTGCTGGTGATCCAGGCCGGCTCCATGGCCGAGGGCGGGGATGTGTTCGTGCTCGATATGGGTGACTCGGTGAAAATCGTCGACCTGGCCCGGCGCATGATCCAGCTCACCGGCCTGGAGGTGAAGGACGAGGAGAACCCCGAGGGCGACATCGAGATCGTCTTCAGCGGCCTGCGCCCCGGGGAGAAACTCTATGAAGAGCTGCTGATCGGCGACAGCGTGGTCGGTACCCAGCACCCCAAGATACTGCGCGCCCACGAGGAGGTGCTACCCCATCGGGAGCTGGTGGCGCTGCTTGAGGAGCTGCGCGAGGCCGAGCGAAGCCTGGACAGTGTGCGCGCCTGTGCTGCGCTCAAGCGTGGGGTCAGTGGCTTCGCGCATAGCGGAGATATGGTGGATTTACTGCCCAATGGTTGCGGTGAGGTTGGCCAGTCGGTGGTGGAGGTGAGTGCCGCGAGGCATTGAGGGGTGTTGCCGAACTCATAGAAGCCGTCGTCTCGAGAGATCGAGGCGGCGGCTTCTGTGTTTTGGCGCCCTAGATCAGAAAGAACCTCCCATACACCGCCATCAGCGGTTCCCCGGCTAGTAATACGATCCAGCCGGCCAGTGCCAGGTAGGGCCCGAAGGGCATGGGGGCTCCGCGCAGCTTGGGCACGGCGAGCTGGATAAGGATGCCCAGTATTGCCCCGACCCCTGCAGAAAGTATCAGCAGCAGGGGCAGGTACTGCCAGCCCATCCAGGCGCCTAGGGCGGCGAGCAGCTTGAAGTCGCCGTAGCCCATGCCCTCCTTGCCTGTAATCAGCTTGAAGGCCCAGTAGAAGCTCCACAGCACTAAGTAGCCCGCCATGGCGCCGATCACCGCACTCGGCAGCATCAGCGGCTGGAACAGCAGTTGGTAGAGCAGGCCCGCCCACAGCAGCGGCAGGGTGAGGCTGTCCGGCAGCAGCTGGGTACGTAGGTCGATCACCGCCATGGCGAGCAGCGAAAGACAGCCGCCGAGCACGAAGAGCCCGTGCCAGGTGGCACCGAACAGCGCCACCACGGCGAGTGCCAGCGCGCCGCCGGCCAGCTCCACCAGCGGATACTGGGGGCTGATGCGGGCCTCACAGCTGGCGCAGCGCCCGCGGCGCTTCAGCCAGCCGATGACCGGGATGTTGTCGTGCCAGGCGATGGGCGCCTCACAGTTGGGGCACATCGAGCGTGGAGTAAGCAGGTTGAAGGGCTCGTTGTGTTCATCGGGCAGTTCTAGCGCTTCACGCGCCTCGGCCCTCCAACCGCGCATCAGCATCACCGGCAGTCGGGCGATCACCACGTTGAGGAAGCTGCCGAGGCAGAGGCCGATGAAGGCGGTGAGGGGATAGAGGAGGGAAGGGGGGAGGTTGAGCACTAAGGCTTCCTTAGGCAGATCGCCGATAAATCGGGCTCCCACAGTGTCGGCCTATGGTGCCCGGTGAAGAATTGTCAGGCCGCTTAGCTCTTGAGCAACGGCCAGGCGCCCTGCTTGGAAGCCTCCAGAATCACGACCTCGACGATGGAGCCATCCTCGGCATAGCTGATATGGGTGTTCCAGTCCTGCGAGGCTTCCCGGACGATGGGCTTATCGGCCAGGTGCAGCACCAGAATATCGTCGGCTTCGTCGTAGGTGGTACGCATGGTCATGGCTCCCACTGGAAGTGATGCATCACGGTCTTCACGATCAGTCTATCTTCGATAATCACCGCAGCACAGACCAGGTTGTCGTCCCGGCCCGGAAATGTCTTGGCGATCCACATCCGGAACTCGTCCTTGGATCGGATCGTGCCATGCTCAAGCAGATCGAGTAACTGATCCTGGTTGATATACCGCTCTGCCATGCGCTCGGCGGCGTGGCGAGTCACATGGACTGCTAGCCCGAAACGTTGGGAGAACATCTCCATGCCTCAAATCACGCTTCCCAGCTCGAAGATCGGCAGGTACATGGAGATCACCAGGCCGCCGACGAGCACACCGAGCACCACGATGATGAAGGGTTCGAGCAGTGAGGTTAGGGTGTCCACCATGTTGTCGACCTCCTCCTCGTAGTAGTCCGCGACGCGGTTGAGCATGGCGTCCAAGGAGCCTGCTTCCTCGCCGATGCCGACCATCTGCACGGCGAGCGGCGGAAACTGCTCTGTCATGCGCATGGCGAAGGCAAGCTGCTGGCCGGTGGCGACGTCCTCGCGGATCTGGCCGACGGCACGCTCGTAGACCTTGTTGCCGGTGGCGCCGGCGGCGGTGTCAAGCGCCTCCACCAGCGGAACGCCGGCGCCGAAGGTGGTGGCCAGCGTGCGCGAATAGCGCGCCACCGCGGACTTGTCGAGGATCTGGCCGATCACGGGGATCTTCAGCGACCAGGCGTGCATGCGGTAGGCGAAGCTCTCGGACTTCTTTACCCCGGTGCGAATAAAGAAGATCAGCGCGGCGATACTGACCACGCCCCACCACCAGTAGGCCTGCGCGAACTCGGACATCGAGATGGTCATGCGGGTCATGGCCGGCAGCTCGGCGCCGAAGCCGTGGAACAGGCTCTCGAACTGGGGCACCACCTTGATAAGCAGCAGGGCGGTAACGCCGATGCCCACCGCGATAACGGCGGCGGGGTACCACAGCGCCTTCTTTACCCGCGACTTGAGCGACTCCACCTTCTCCTTGTAGGTGGCAACTCGCTCGAGCATGCGATCCAGCGAGCCGGATTGTTCGCCGGCCGCCACCAGGTTGCAGAACAGCTTGTCGAAGTGCTGCGGGTGGCGCTGCATCGCCTCGGAGAAGCTGGCGCCGGCGCCCACGTCATTCATCAGCTCCTGCACCAGGGCGCTCATGGCGGGCTTCTTCATGCTCTCCGCCACCACCTGGAAGGCCTGCAGGATGGGCACGCCGGCGCGGATCATGGTGGACATCTGGCGGGCGAACAGCATGATGTCGCGGGGCTTGATCTTGCCCATGCCGCCGCCGATCCCCCCCTTGCGGCGTACGTTCTTGACGATGATGTTCTGGCCGCCGAGGATCCGCTCGACCTCCTGCTTCTTGGCGGCGATGATCTCACCGCCCACCTTGCGCCCGCCGGGCCCTTTGCCGGTCCAGTTCCAGCGGTAGAGCTTGGTCTTCTGGTGAGACCGGAGTTTGGTTGCCGTGGCCATGGTGTGTTCCCTGTTCCTTGCGAATGCTGTTGTTGGGGCCCGGTTATTGTTGGAGTCCGGTTATTGTGGGAGCCCGATTTATCGGCGATAGCGGCGTTGCCCAGGCCTGCGGCCTCCATCGTCGAGGCGTCGAACCGGCAGAATCTGCGCTCCTACAGTGGCTTTCTCTCAGCGTTAATCCTTCGTCACCCTGAACACTTCCGCCAGGCTGGTCACGCCCTGCATCGCCTTGAGCAGGGCGCTGCGGCGCAGGTCTGGGTGGCCTTCCTCGCGGGCCTGGGTGTCGAAATCCATGGAGTTGCCGTTGCGCATGATCAGCTGGCTCATGGCGTTGCTGATCGGTACCACCTCGTAGATGCCCACGCGGCCCTTGAAGCCCTTGGTGCAGTGCTTGCAGCCCACCGGCTCGAATATCGTGGCCCCGGCGATCTCGTCTGCCGTGAAGCCCTGCTCCTCCAGCACCTCGTGGGGAATATCCGCCGGCTGCTTGCAGTGCTTGCATAGCCTCCGAGCCAGGCGCTGGGCGATGATCAGGCTCACCGAGCTGGCGATATTGAATGGTGCCAGGCCCATGTTGGCCAGGCGTGTGAGGGTCTCCGCCGCCGAGTTGGTGTGCACGGTGGAGAGCACCAGATGGCCGGTCTGGGAGGCCTTCACGGCGATCTCAGCGGTCTCCAGGTCGCGGATCTCGCCCACCATCACCACGTCGGGGTCCTGGCGCAGGAAGGCGCGCAGGGCGCTGGCGAAGTCGAGCCCGATCTTGGGCAGCACGTTGACCTGGTTGACCCCGGGCACCTTGATCTCCACCGGATCCTCGGCGGTGCAGATATTGCGCTCCACCTCGTTCAGGATATTGATGCCGGTGTAGAGGGTCACCGTCTTGCCGCTACCGGTGGGGCCGGTGACCAGGATCATGCCCTGGGGCTGGTCCAGCACCGTCTCGTACATCGCCTTCTGCTCGGGGGTGAAGCCGAGCTGCTCGATGCCGATCTGCGCCGAGGTGGGGTCTAGTATTCGCAGCACCACCTTCTCGCCGTACACCGTGGGCAGTGAGTTGACGCGGAAGTCGATGGAGCGTGACTTGGAGAGCCTGAGCTTGATGGCGCCATCCTGGGGCAGGCGGCGCTCTGAGATATCGAGGCGCGACATCACCTTGAGGCGCGCGGCGATGCGGGTGCGCATGGCGAAGGGCGGGTGGGCCACGTCGTGGAGCATGCCGTCGATGCGGAAACGCACCCGGTAGCTGGTCTCGTAGGGCTCGAAGTGGATGTCCGAGGCGCCGCGGTTGATGGCGTCGAGCAGGATCTTGTTGACGAACTTGATGATTGGCGCGTCTTCCCGGGCCGATTGCGCCTCGGCCTGGATATCCACCTCGCCGCTGCCGTCATCGTCGGCGTAGCCCAGCTCGCCGATGGCGTCGTCCACGCCCTTGAGCGAGTCGAGCATGCTCTTCTCGCTGTTGGCGAGATACCCTTCCAGCACCGGCACCAGCTGATCCACCGGGGCGAGTATCCCCTCCGGCGTCAGGCCGGTGGCGAACTGCAGCTCGTCGAGCTGGGCGAGCGTTGACGGGTAGGGCACCGCCACGGTAAGCCGATGGCCGTGCTGGATCAGCGGCAGCACCTTGAGTTTGCGCAGGATCTTCTCGGGGAAGCGTTCCGCCTTGGGTAGCGTCTCCGGGCGGATGGCGTCCAGGTCCATGATCGGCAGGCCATACTCCCAGGCCGCAGTGAGCGTGGCCTGGCGGGCCGAGACCAGCCCGGTATCGATGACATGCTCCAACAGCGAGACCTCGCCCTCCCGCGCCTCGGTTTCCGCGCGCACTGCCGCCGCCGTAGAGAGCAGCCCATCCGCCACCAGCCGCCGCGCCAGCCCGCGCAGCCCGCTGGTATCGGGCTGGGCGGTGTGCAGTGAAGCATCGGGTGGGGAGCGGTAGTCGTTCATGGCGTCTCGCTGTGGCTATGCGGGGCTATGGCGCCGAGGCCCTTTGGGGTCAGACCCCGGCGGTGGGCAACGTTGCTGGGATTCTGTCCTGCACCGGTTTCTGGTGGCTTGGCCGGGGTCTGACCCCAAAGGCCGTGTTAGGCCGCCCAGATCATGGCTGGCAAATGCCATACCGGCTGTACGATAGGCCCCATTCTAGCCGCCAACCCCGTCCACGCCCAGCCGCATCATGACCACAGCCGACGGGAATTCAACTCTCTGCCGTTGCTCCCACCCCGCCTGACGCCGAAACGTTGACCCAGAGCATGAGCCAGAGGCTACCCTGCACCTTGCAAGACCGTGGTTGGTAACGTAATGTAACATTAGGTGTTGAAACGACTGACACCACTGCTGTGACACGGGCGGCGCGCCGCTCAACGTAACCCGAAGGGCCCAAGGCCGGACGGACAGGAGCAAAGGGGCAAGACGATGAAGACAAATGAACTGATCAAGAAGAGCAAGCGTGGGCAGGGCGGTTTTACCCTGATCGAGCTGATGATCGTGGTGGCGATTATCGGCATTCTAGCGGCAATTGCAATTCCGGCGTATCAGCAGTACACAGCAAAAGCTAGGTTCTCAGAAGTGATTTTGGCTACTGCTAGTGTCAAATCAGCAATTGAAGTATGTGCACAATCTGAAGGTGGATTGGCAACTTGTGATGCTGCTGATAATGGTGGAATCAGTAAGGCTGCGACTAATGCTTCAGGTGGTGACTTTGTGGCCAGTGTAGGCGTAACTAATGATACTGCAGTTATAACGGCTACAGCGGTTAGTACTAATGGTCTCAATGGGGAGACGTATGTCTTGACTCCAACATTTTCCGGTGGGATGGTTACGTGGGATTTAGATACCACCGCTTCCACCTGCGATGATAATGGGCTTTGCAGCTAGGCTAATCGGGGACAGACCCCATTTCCCACCTAACCTGAACCACCCAGCGGCCGGCAGCGATGCCGGCCGCTGGCGTTTACGCTACTGCTTGCCCCTTGCCCCTTGCCCCTTGCCCCTTGCCCCTTGCCCCTTGCCCCGCACGATCTCCGCTGTCGATGTTGCGCTGCACCATAGAAGGTGCTATTGTTGCATTGCAGCAGAGCGGGGCCTTCAAACGAGAGATCCCGTTCCCATCAGCCAGAACCGGAGTATCTCGATATGACCAATGCATTCGCCTTCGACGCCAAGCAGTTCGACACCTCCCAGTTCGAATCACTGTTCTTCGCCCCGGCGCGCGCCTTCGCCGCGCTCTCGGTCGACTACACCGAGAAGCTGGTCAACGCCCAGCTTGCGGCCACCAAGGCCTACACCGACACCACCCTGGCGCAGCTGCGCAACCTGGTGCAGGTCAAGGACGCCGAAGGCCTGAAGGGTTATCTGGAAGGCCAGCAGCAGGTCGCCCAGGAACTGAGCGATCGCCTCAAAGGGGATGCCGAGAAGGTCGTGGCCCTGCAGCAGGAGTTCGTGCAGGAGAGCCAGAAGCTGACCGAGGGCAGCGTCAAGCAGGCCCAGGAAAGCGCCCAGCAGGCCACCGAGTCTGCCGCCAGCGCTACCAGCAAGGCCGCCAAGGAAGCCGCTCCGGCTACCAAGGCCAAGACTGCCGCCCAGGCGTAACTCTCCGGCCCGCACCGCGGGCTGATAGAGCAGTAAAGTTCAACAGGCTGCCGATCATATGATCGATATGATCGGCAGCCTGTTGTGCTAATCGGGGACAGACCCCATTTCTCACCATGAAGTCCTTTGGCGTATGAAGGATCCGCTATGCTTGAGTAGCTTGGGCTTTTCTGGGGAGTGGTGATGCCAACCGTCCTGCGATGTGATGGCTACAGGTTCTATTTCTACAGCCATGAGCCCGATGAACCGCCCCATGTACATGTCGACCACGGCAGTGCGACGGCCAAGGTATGGCTGCATCATGCGGTGGTTGCGCGTAATATTGGATTTTCTGCCAAGGAGCTCGGTCGGATACAGCGGATGGTCCGTGAGCGTGAGCAAGAATTGCGGGAGGCATGGCATGCATTCTTTGGTATCTGACAACGACCTGCGAGTCATGAGCGTGCAAATCGATGATGATCGTCTCACCGTCGAACTGATGGATGGTAGAGCGATCTCCGTTCCACTGGCCTGGTTCCCGCGGCTCTGTTCGGCGACTCAAGCGCAGCGTAACAACTGGGAGCTTGCTGGCGGTGGTTACGGCATCCATTGGCCCGACCTTGATGAGGATCTAAGCACCGAGGGCCTGCTGAAGGGCGCCAGGGCACCTCATCCTGCCTAATCGGGGACAGACCCCCATTTCCCTTTTCCCTCTTCGCACGCTGCCCAAATCAGCTTGGGGTATGTGGCCGAGAGAGTGGTTCGATGGCCAGTCGCAGCCCCAGGGCATTAGCGACCTTGCTGATGGTAGAGAAAGCGGGGTTGCCTTCCCCGGAGAGCGCCTTGTAAAGCCCTTCCCGGCTCATGCCGACTTGCTTGGCCAACTGGCTCATGTTGCGGGCGCGGGCGATATCGCCCAGCGCGGCGGCGAGAAGAGCAGGGTCGTTCTCTTCCATCACCGCTTCCAGATAGGCGGCGATTTCTTCCTCGGTCTGGAGGTACTCGGCAGTGTCGTAGTGGGTGAATGTCACGTGTTGAGTCCCCATGGGATCACTCCTTCCATTGCGCGGCAATGATTTTGGCCTGTTCGATGTCACGTGGCTGGGTGCTTTTGTCGCCCCCACAGAGTAACACCACGACCACTGGGCCTCTGGCCAGGTAGTAGACGCGGTAGCCCGGGCCGAGAGGAATACGCAATTCCGATATGCCTTCGCCTACTGGCTTTACGTCGCCAGGGTTGCCCAGACTGAGCCGCCTGAGGCGGGCGGCAATCTTGGCACTTGCTCGCGTATCACGGAGGCTCCGTAGCCATTGATCAAAGACATCGGTCTTTATGAGCTCGATCATATGTCAACTGTAGTTGGCATGTTTATGGGTGTCAACTACAGTTTACATATGGTCGGTAATCTCGGTACGGTACCTAATCGGGGACAGCCCCCCATTTCGCTGATGGCTTGCGGGTCGCCCCGTGGCGTGGCCAGCAGATGGACGTGGTTGGTCATCAGCACGTAGGCGTGGATGGCGATGCCGTTGTCGTGGCTGGCCTCCTCGAGCAGCCGCAGGTAGGCCAGGCAGTCTTCGGGGTCGGCGAAGCAGACGCTGCGGTTGTGGCCCCGCTGGATCAGATGCAGCGAGGTGCCGGGAAGCAGCAGGCGGGCGCGACGGGTCATGGCGTTGCTCGTGACGGCGGCGGTTGCTGTCAGCGTCGACCATGAAAGGGGCGATGGCCGTCAGTGAAAATCGACGGTAGCTGTAGGTGATTCGCTAATCGGGGTCCGTCCCCGGTTTTCAACGCCTACACTGTCGGTAACTCGCCGGCAGGGAGGCCTCGTGCATGTCTGGTTATTCTCAGCTTTCCCCTCATCCTTCCCACCATCTTTCTCACCATGGCGGCGCCAGCGGGGTGACCGGTAGCTGCCATCGCCTGCAGATCAGTGACGACCGTGCGCTGCTGGTAGACTGCGGGCTGTTCCAGGGCCAGGATGCCGACCACGTCGAGAGCTTCGAGCAGCTCCAGGTGCGCTTCCCCGTGGAGGACGTGATGGCGCTGGTGGTCACTCACGTGCATATCGACCATATCGGCCGGCTGCCCTACCTGCTGGCGGCGGGGTATCGCGGGCCGATCCTCTGCTCGGTGCCATCGGCGCGGCTGCTGCCACTGGTGATCGAGGATGCGCTGAAGATCGGCTTCACCCGCGACCGGGCGTTGATCGAACGCTTCCTGGCCGAGGTGGCGGGGCGGCTGGTGGCGTTGCCTTACCGGGAGTGGCACACCCTGGTGGACGACGCGCGCCACCGGGTGCGGGTCAAGCTCAAGCGTGCCGGGCATATCCTGGGTTCCTGCTATGTGGAGGTGGATGTGCTCGACCGGCAGCGCGGCGATACCCAGCGCACGCTGTTCTCCGGCGACCTGGGCGCGCCCTATGCGCCGTTGCTCTCGGCGCCAGAGCCGCCCTGGGGCTGCGACAGCCTGGTGCTGGAGAGCACCTACGGCGATCGCCGCCACGAGGATCGCCGCCACCGCCGCGGGCGGCTCAAGGCGGCCATCGACCGGGCGCTGGAGAATGGCGGCACGCTGGTGATCCCGGCGTTCAGCATCGGCCGCACCCAGGAGCTGCTCTACGAGATGGAGACGCTGATCCATCAGGCGGGCAGCCGACGCTGGCGGGAGCTGGAGATCATCGTCGATTCGCCCCTGGCGGCGCGCTTCACCGAGGTGTATCGCGAGCTCAAGCCGTGGTGGGACGCCGAGGCCCACGCCCGGCTGCGGGCGGGGCGCCATCCGCTCAGCTTCGAGAATCTTTATACCGTTAGCTCACATGGAGAGCACGAGCGCACCGAGGCCTATCTAGCCGAGAGCCATCGCCCGGCGGTGGTGATCGCGGCTAGCGGCATGGTGAGTGGCGGGCGGGTGGTCAACTATCTGAAGCGCATGCTGGGTGACCCGCGCCACTGTGTGCTGTTTACCGGCTATCAGGGCGCCGGCACGCCGGGGCGCGATATCCAGCGCTACGGGCCCCGCGGCGGCTGGGTGGCACTCGACGGCGAGCGCATCGATATCCGCGCCCGGGTGGAGACGGTCTCGGGCTACTCGGCCCACGCCGATCAGCACGACCTGCTCAACTTCGTGCGCCGCATGCGCCGCCCGCCGCGGCATATCCGCCTGGTGCATGGCGAGCGCCACGCCCAGCAGGCGTTGCGCGAATCGCTGATGGCCTGGGCGGCGGAGCAAGGGCATGAGTTGACTGTGACGCTGGGAGTGGAGCTTGGCGATGGCTGAAATTCCAACAAGGCAATGGCAGTTACCGTGTCGCCCTTTGTGGGAGCGCAGATTCTGCGCGATGGCTGATCGCCGATAAATCGGGCTCCCACAATACCCTTGTCTCTCTGCGATAGACCTGGATTTTCCCAGCCTTGGTTTTCCCAACTCTGGTTTTCCCAATATCGGGGCTAGCTGCGATACTCTGCCGCTGAGCTCGATCACCTTGCAGGGAGCACGCCATGGCCACCATCGAACACTCCACCATTCTTGCGGCGCCGCCGGGGCGGGTCTTCGCGCTGCTGGAGCGTGTGGAGGACTTCGCCGACTACTCCGACCTGATCCATAGCATCGAGGCGCTGGGCGAGGATCGCTACCGCTGGCACGTGCATGCCGTGGGGCGCGACTGGCACTTCGACGTGGAGATCACCGAGCGGCGCGCGCCGGAGGCGCTGGCCTGGGCCTCGCTGGACGGGGTGGAGAACCAGGGGCGCTACCGCCTGCGCCCGGTGGAGGGCGGCACCGAGGTCAACCTGACCCTGACCTACAAGCTGCGCAACAAGCTTCTGGAGAAAGCGGTGAACAAGGCCGCCACGCCGCTGGTCGGCCGGGTGAGCCGGCAGATCCTGGAGCGGGTGGCGGAGAGGTTGTGAGAGCAACCAGCATCTTTCGACCTATAATGAACCGGCCTGGCTTCTCGGCACCGTCGCAGGGGCGGCGGGATGGCCGCACCCACAGGGAGGGCGAGAGATGTTTAAGGAGTTCAAGGAGTTTGCCGTTCGCGGCAACGTGGTCGACATGGCGGTGGGCATCATCATTGGCGGTGCCTTCGGCACCATCGTCACCAGCCTGGTGAATGATGTGCTGATGCCACCGATCGGCCTGCTGATGGGCGGGGTCGACTTCTCCAACATCTTCCTGGTGTTGAAGGGCGAGGGGCCCTACGCCACCCCGGTCGAGGCAGCGGCGGATGGGGCGGTGACCCTGAATATCGGGCTGTTCGTCAATAACGTGATCAGCTTCCTGATCGTTGCGTTTGCGGTGTTCCTGCTGGTGAAGGGCATCAACCGGCTGCGCCGCCAGGAGGCCGCGGCGCCGACCGAACCGGCGGCCCCGCCCGAGGATATCCTGCTGCTGCGCCAGATCCGCGACAGCCTGGTCGAGCGGGGCGATGGGAGCACGGGGGAGCCTGTCGACCCGGCCCCCACGAAGATGGGTTGAATCAGTCGTTGTGAGATCGGGGCCGGCGCCATGCCGGCCCCGCGCTTTTGTGGGCTATCGATCACCCCGTGTGGGATGAAAACAAAGTGTCATCCTTGAAAATAGAGAGTCATCCTCCGGTGATGACAAGGTTGCGTAGCCCAGCTATAATGTAGCTACATCGTAGCTACGCAAGAAAAGGAGAGAATCATGAGTGCTGATACCGTGGTTCGAGCCCGCATCGACAGTGAAACCAAAGAGCGCGCCACCGCCGCCCTGGAGGCCATGGGTCTGTCCGTGTCCGACGCCATCCGCCTGCTGATGCTGCGGATCGCCGACGAAAAGCGCCTGCCGTTTGCCGTGCAGGTGCCGAACGCCACCACGGCCAAGGCTCTGGAAGATCTGGAAGCCGGCAAGGGCAAGCGCTTTGATAGCGCGGATGCACTGTTCGATGACTTGGGCATCTGATGCTGACCCCAGTCCGTTCCAGCCAGTTCAAACGCGATGTGAAGCGGGTCCAGAAGCGCGGCAAGGACATGAACAAGCTGCGGTGCTTGCTGGGCCTGCTGCTCAAGCAAGCTCCCTTGCCAGATACCTACCAGGATCACCCGTTACGGGGGAACTGGAAGGGCTATCGAGATGCCCACATCGAACCCGATTGGTTGCTGCTGTATCGCGTAGAGGGCGACGAATTGCATTTGGCTCGTACTGGTAGCCACGCTGATCTCTTCCGCGAGTAGGCAAGGCAAGAGAGGATGATACTTTACCTTGCTGACATGACGGCTCCTTACCATAAATCAAAGGGTTATACACCATCATGGGATGATATTCTTTTTTCATCCCACACCCCGGACAGATGTGCAAATTCTATTAGCCGGCTATCTAGCTGGTTGGCGGTGGCGGGACTATGATAATGCCTGAGGAGGCCGCTGGCTTCCCTTGAGGATAAGATCATGATCAAGGCGCTGTTCTGGTGTTTCCTGGTGCTGTTCTCGCAGCTGTGGCTGCTGCGCTGGGTCGATGGGCGGGTGTTGGGGATGCAGTTCGGTGACAAGGCAGAGCGGGAAGAACTGCCGGAAGAGGTGCGGCCGGAGGGCTGACGTCCTGGTGGTTGTTGCTACTGTCGTCTGGCGGCCTTGAGGTAGACGCTGTTTCGGTCCCGCTTGCCCACGGCGATGACCAGCACGACCAGTTCGCTGCCACGTACCTCATAGACAAGCCGGAAGCCTGCGCTGCGCAACTTGATCTTGTAGCGGTTCTGGCTACCTGACAGGCGTGAGGCGGGGATGGCCGGTGATTCGATGATGGCCCGGAGCTTCTTCTTGAACTGTTCGCGCACGCTGCCGTCGAGCTTGTGCCACTCCTTCAGCGCCTCGGCCCGAAAGCGCAGTTCATAGATCATCAAGTGACACTGAGATCTCCGGCTGGTCCCGCCGCTCGTCAGCGATGCGGTTGAGCTCGGCATCTTCGAGCTTCTCCAACAGCTCTTCGTAGACCGCGGCCGGAATGCAATAGAAGGCGGGCTCGTTGCGGTTCAGCACGGCGACGGGGAAGCCTTCTCCGGCTGCCACGGTGGCCATGGGGTTCTTCTTCAATTCCGAGATGCTGGCGGTGGTTGTTGCCAGGATATGGTGGGGCATGAGGAACCCTCCTTGTTTGCTTACGCAACTCATTCTAGACCTGTTATAAGTCTTTTAACAGGTCTTTTGGGGGTCTGTCCCCGATTAACTCAGCGGTACCGGTAGACCCTCAGTCTTGGCAGAAAGGCCTCGTCCTCGAGGCGTTCGTCGCGGCGGCGAGCACGGGTGCGTGCCTCGGGTGGCTGCAGCGGCGGCAGGTTGTGATCGGGTAGGCGGCCGTCGGGCGCGGGGATAAACAGCGGCAGGGCGACATTCATGGCGCGGCGGGTGCGGCCGTCGTCGAGGGGCTCTCGATAGAAGAGGTTGGCGCGCATCAGTGGCGCCTGACGCTGCACCTGGGCCAGAGGCTCGCCGCTGGGCAGGCCCGCCAGCTTGCGCAGTTGTATGCGGATATGCGGTGCGTCGCTGTCGAGGGCCAGCAGCTTCTGTTCGGCCTCGGCCACCGTGAGCTTCTTGATCGAGCGCCCGCTCGAATACCAGGCCAGGCGCACCCGGGCCAGGGGCGCTTCGCTTGCCGGGATGGCCCGCCAGCACTGCTTGAGGTGCACTCGGGCGAGCCCCTCGCCGCGCAGGTGGTCGTGCAGGGCGGGGTGGCGGAAGGGCAGCACTGCCTTGGCCTCGGGAATCAGCGCCGGCACCTGGTCGCGAATCTTGGCGGTCAGGGCGGCGAACTCGGCCTTGGCCGTGTTGGCAGCCGCCACGGCCTCCATCACGCTCTCACTCGCCGCCACCAGACCGATATGCGCGCGTGTGGCGCGGCCGTCCTGACCATCCTGATACCAGACATCCTGCAGTGCCCCGCGCAGCCACTCCTCGGCACGGGAGTGTTCGACCGGCTCGGGCTCGCCGAAGATCCAGCAGGCGCCGGGGGCACTGGCATACGCTTCGGCGACCTCGGCGGTACGCTCGATCAGGGCGTCGAAGACTGCCTCCAGCTCGGCGAGCAGGCGGTACTCCGGCGGCTGAATGTGGGGCGCCGTCATGACTACTGCTCATCCTGGAAGTCGCGCTCAGCGCGCATGATCATCTCGTCGATCTCGGTCTCGTCCATGGCTGGCTCACCGGCGATGCGGTGGCTGCCATCGGCCCAGGCGCCGAGATCGATCAGCCGGCAGCGCTCGCTGCAGAAGGGGCGGTAGGGGTTGTCCTCGCGCCATTCGACCTTCTTGCGGCACTGGGGGCAGGCGACTTCCAGGGGGCGTTTTGAATCGGTCATGGGGCTCCGTAGGTGGATCAGTGTAAGTGTCAGGGGGCGCTAAGGTGGCTTGTGTCAGCTGAATGTATTCGTGAAGTGGGGGCACCGAATCGCCGATAAATCGGGCTCCCACAAGGGGGAGGCTCCCAGTCGCGCGGCAAAGTCGGAACGCCGAACCGCGCCTTCCTACAGGCTGGCGGCCTGCTCACGGTACTGTCGATCCAGCTCGGCGACCTGGCGGCGCATCTCGGCTTCGCTGCCGCCATTATCCAGCACGTCGTCGGCGCGGGCCAGGCGTTCGGCGCGGGGCATCTGGGCGGCGACGATGGCGCGGGCCTGATCAGCGTCCACGTCGTCGCGGGCAGCGGTGCGCGCGATCTGCAGCGCTTCGGGGACGTCGATGACCAGGGCGCGGTCGACCATCTGATACTGTCCGGATTCGAACAGCAGCGGCGAGACCAGCAGCACATAGGGCGCCCCGCCAGCGGCGAGGCGCTCGAGATGGGCGATCAACCGCTCGCGGATGCGCGGGTGGGTGACCGACTCCAGCCAACGCCGCTCGCTCTCATCCTTGAACACGATCTCGCGCAGCGCCCGGCGGTTGAGGGTGCCGTCGGAGTTGAGCACCTCGGCGCCGAAGCGTTCGGCGATCTCGGCCAGGGCCGGCTCGCCGGGTTCGACCACTTCACGGGCGACGTCGTCGGCGTCCACCCAGGGGGCGCCGAGTGCCTCGAAGGCGCGCGCCACGGTGGACTTGCCCGAGGCAATGCCGCCGGTCAGGCCGATGATCAGGGCCATGCTGAGTCTCCTTCTGGCTAGGCCAGCTCGATCAGGCGTCGGGCGTAGGCCAGCAGGTCGTCGGTATGTTTTTAGATAATGGCGACCACAATGGGGATCTGCACCGCCTGGTAATCGTGAACGGCGATATTGCGAAACCCCGTCATCTGCTTCATGGCAGTGGCCATGCTTCCATCGATGACTAACTCACGAGCCAGGATGTTGAAGACATCCCTGGCGCTCTGGGGCAGCCCCAGCTGGCGTGTTCGTATCAGCCGGTTGCCGGCATCTATGGTGGCTTCACAGGCCCGTTGCAGGTTGAGGATGGTAGCGTCCTGGCGGGTCTGGTCATCCAGAAAAGTGTCAGGCTCCTTGGCGTACTCCTCCCGAGCACGCGCCACGCAACGTTCGATGCTGGCTGCCTTGTTCAACAGGACGTCATCGGCCATGCACACTGCCTCGTTGCTTGATCTCATCGATCAGTCCCTGCCGCTGGATGGCGAGATCCCAGTATTCGCTCTGCACCATCAGCTCGAACTCGTCGGCCTCTGACCCGCATGCCCAGAGCCGCCGACCCTCGCTCATCACCTGCTGCTGGAGCACCGTAGAGGCCTGCCGCAGGTCGATCAGGTCGACTTCGCATTGCATACGCTCGGCGAGCTCACCGGCCAGCGCCCAACGCCGGGCGGCACTCAGCGGCTTGGGCAGCAGAATGGCGATGTCTGCGTCGCTCTGTTCGGTTGCATAGCCCGTGGCCTGGCTGCCGAACAGATAGATTGCCTGCAGCTCGGGCAGGGCCTCTCTCAGGTATTCGATGCTGGTGGTGAGATGGTTGGATGCCTGGGGCATGCCTGTCTCCTGGGCTTGGGCCATGATTTCAGTCTAACACCTTGACCTGGGTGCTGGCGGCAAGCCCGCTCCTGCTCCATGGTTGTTCTATCAGCCATGGATGTTGGAACAGGAGAGGATGATGGTCGAGCCGCTTGGCGTGACGCAGGTGTTTCAGGCGTGTTCGGAGGAGGCGTTCACCTTCGAGGTCTCGAGCGAACTGGAGTCGCTGGATCTGCTGGCCGGCCACGAGCGGGCCCGGGAGGCGCTGGCCTTCGGCACGGCGATCCGCAGCGATGGCTTCAACCTGTTCGTGCTCGGCCAGCCGGGGCACGGCAAGCACAACCTGGTGGGGCGCTACCTGAACGAGCGCTCGAGTAACGACCCTTCGCCGCCGGACTGGTGCTATCTCTACAACTTCGAGGACCCCTCGGTACCGCTCTACCTGCAGCTGCCCCCGGGGCTGGGCCGCCAGCTGCGTGGCGATATCGAGGCGCTGACCGATGAGCTGCGTGGGGCGATTCCGGCGGTGTTCGAGAGCGACGAGTACCAGAATCGCCTGCAGGAGATGAAGCAGGCCATGGGCGAGCGCCAGCGTGATGCCATCGAGGCGATCCGCCGCGAGGCTCGCGAGCAGGGCGTGCTGCTGCTCTCCACCCCCAACGGCTTCACCTTCGCCCCCGCCGACGGCGACAACGACAAGATGATGTCGCCCCAGGAGTACGAGAAGCTGCCCAAGGAGGAGCGCGAACGCATCGAGCATACGGTGGAGATTCTGCAGCGCAAGCTGACCCAGACGATCCGCCGCATGCCCCGCCTTGCCAAGGAGCTGCGCGAACAGGTCCAGCAGCTCAACGAGGAGGTGCTGCAGAGCGCCATCGGTGCGCCGCTGGCGGAGCTGGAGGAGCGCTATGCGGACGAGGAGGGCGTCATCGCGCATCTGACGGCGATCCGCGAGGCGATCCTGCAGCACGCCGAGGCCTTTACCGCTGATGATCCGGAGATACCGCCGGAGGCGATCTTCAGTCGGTTCTACATCAACCTTCTGGTCGACAACGCCGACACCCAAGGCGCACCGGTGATCTACCAGGACCTGCCGGGCCACCAGCACCTGGTGGGGCGCATCGAGCACCATGTGCATAACGGCACCCTGCTCACCGACTTCTCGCTCATCCGCGCCGGCGCCCTGCATCGCGCCAACGGCGGCTATCTGGTGCTGGATATCCGCGGGCTGCTGACCCAGCCTGGCGCCTGGGAGACCCTCAAGCGGGTCCTGCATGCCGGCGAGATTCGCACCGAGTCGCTGGAGCAGGCCTACGGGCTGATCAGCACCGTGAGCCTGGAGCCCCAGCCGATCCCGCTGGACGTCAAGATCGTGCTGCTCGGCGAGCGGCTGCTCTACTACCTGCTCTGCGAACACGACCCGGAGTTCCTGGAGCTGTTCAAAGTGCAGGTGGACCTGGAGGATGAGCTCGAGCGCAACGAGGAGAGCCTCGCCCTCTATGCACGGATGATCGCCACCCTGGCCCGGGAGGCGGCCCTGGCGCCGCTGGATCGCAGCGGCGTGGCGGCCACCATCGAGCGCGCCAGTCGGCTGGCCGATGACCAGCAGCGCCTGACCGCACGCCACCGCGACCTGCATGACCTGCTGATGGAGGCCGATCACTGGGCCACCGTGGCGGGTTCCAGCGTGATCCAGCGTGAGCATGTGGAGAAGGCGGTGGCCCAACAGCTGTGGCGAGCCGGGCGTATCCGCGAGCGCAGCCATGAGCAGATCACCCGCGGCACCCATATGATCGCCACCGAGGGGCACGTGGTGGGGCAGGTCAACGGCCTCTCGGTGCTGGCATTAGGTGACTTCGCCTTCGGCCAGCCCACCCGCATCACCGCCACGGCCCGGCCCGGCAGCGGCCAGGTGGTGGATATCGAGCGCGAGGCGCGCCTGGGTGGGCGCATACATTCGAAGGCGGTGATGATCCTGTCGCGCTATCTGGCCGGCCGCTATGCCCGGGAGGCGCCGCTGTCGCTGTCGGCGAGCCTCGCCTTCGAGCAGTCCTACGGCGGCATTGAGGGTGACAGCGCCTCGGTGGCCGAGGTGTGTGTGCTGGTCTCGGCTATCACCCGGGTGGGGCTCGACCAGGCCTTCGCCGTCACCGGCTCCATCAACCAGCACGGCGAGGTGCAGGCGGTGGGCGGCGTCAACGAGAAGATCGAGGGTTTCTTCGATGTCTGCCGCGCATGCGGCGAGCTGAACGGCCAGGCGGTGATCTTGCCGGCCACCAACGTCGAGCACCTGATGCTCAAGCGCGAGGTACGCGAGGCGATGGCGGCGGGCACGTTTCGAATCTACGCGGTGCGCCACGTGGATGAGGCACTCGCCCTGCTCACCGGCGAGACACTGGGCGAGGCCGACGCGGAGGGCAACTTCCCGGCGGAGAGCCTGAACGGTCGTGTCCAGGCGCGCCTGGCGGCCTTCCAGGCCGTGGTCAAGGCCGCTTCCAGTGATGACGAGGAGGATGCCGCCGACGGCGGCGAGGAGGGCGGCGATGCCTCGTGAAGTGATACCTCGAGAGGCGATGCCCCATGAAACGCAAGCCCCGCTGGAGCAGGCGGTAGGTGCCGAGGCGCTACGCGTACTGGCACTGCTGGATGACTCCCGTCAGGGGCTCGCGGCGCTGCAGGCCGCGGCGGCCCTGGCCGAGCAGGCGCGTGCCGAACTGGTGGCGCTGTTTGTCGAGGACCTGGATCTGCTGCACTGTGCCGCCTTCCCGTTCTCCCGGGAGGTGGGGGCCAGCAGCGGGGTGGCGCGACCGCTCAGCCTGGAGCTTATGGAGTCGAGCCTGGCCCGGCAGGTGCACCGGGTGGAGCGGGCGCTTCACCAGGCCGCGGCGGGCAGGGAGCTGCGCCATCGCCTGCAGGTCAGCCGGGGGCAGGTGGCAAGCGAGGCCCTGGCCGAGGCGTCGCCCGGCGATGTGCTGGTACTGGGCAAGGCGGGCCTGTCGGCGCGTTGGGGCAGCCGGCTGGGCTCCACCAGCCGGCGGTTGATCCTGGAGGCGCCCTGCACGGTGATCATCTGGGATGAGCGCCACCCGCCGGAGCCGGGGCCGCTGCGTTACTTCCGCGGCGAGGCGCCGGTGCTGCCCTGGGGCGAGACGCCGGAGGAGGCGGTGCGCCGCCATCCGCTGTTCCTAGGACGCGAGGAGCTGGCTTCCATGGACGCGCCGGCGCTGGAACGCTACCTGGCCCGCGCCCGCCGCGGCGCCCTGGCCATCACGCGGAAGCGTCTTGTTGCGCTGCTGGAACAGGATGCCGACCTGCTGGCCCGCATCCCGGTGCCCATCGTGGTAGTGCCCTGAGCCTATATTCCCCAGCTGACCCGGAAGGATAGCCCGGTGGCCACGAAGGCCACCGAGAGCAGGGTGACCGCGACGATATGCCAGCCCATCAGTGGCAGGGTGGTGGGAGAGAGCCGGGGGATGACCCGGAAGCGGGCATGGGCGGCGATCAGGGCGGTGAGCAGCAACAGCAGCAGTTTGAGGCGGATAAGGTGGGCGATGGGGCCGGCATCCATGTCGAACCAAAGTTCCAGCGATGGCACCTTCTGCCAGGCTAGCCACACGCCGGTGACGATCTGCACCAGCAGGGCCGGCATGCCGAGCTTCTCGTAGCCCTGCTCGAACCAGTGCAGCGAGGCGACGTCGCGGCCCTTCAATACCCGGGGGAGGATGGTGAAGGCCAGCACCAGATGGCCACCGGTCCAGATGGTGGCGCCGAGCAGGTGCAGAAGCAGCAGGGTGGCGGTCATGTCGCCCTCCTTTGGCGAGAATGATTTTCGCTAATTCTACTGGATCGTTGTCGTCCGGCTATCTCTCCAAGTGGGTAGAGGTGCTATCTTGGGCCTCAATCGCCTATCGCAAGGAGCCTTCATGAGCCAGCCCACCCCTCCCGAACCTCGACCCGATGCAGCGGTGCCTTCCACCAGCGGCCGCTATGAACGCATCTTTGAGCGCTTCCTGTGGAACAGCCGACTGCTGGTGATGCTGGCGGTGGTGCCGAGCCTGCTGGGGGCGCTGGTGCTGTTCATCATCGGTACCCTGGATATCCTCAAGCTCACGGTGACCGCCGCGACCTATTACCTGGTCGGCGGGCAGCCCGATATCCACGAGACGGTGGTGCCGAGCGTGGTGATGGCGGTGGACATCTACCTGGTGGCTATCGTGCTGCTGATATTCGGCCTGGGGGTGTATCGGCTGTTCGTGTCGCCGATCGAGCCGGCCGAGTCGCACCCGGCGTCGAATCCCTTCAATGTCTCGTCCTTCGACGAGCTCAAGGACAAGATCGCCCGGGTGGTGATCCTGGCGGTGATTATCGAGTTCTTTCGCGCTGTGGTGGATATCACCTTCGAGACACCGCTGGATGCCATCTACCTGGCGCTCTCTGTGCTGGCCCTGGCCGGAGCCCTCTACCTGATGAGTCGCGCTCACAAGCACCATCGGGAGTAGGCTCGCCGACGCTATGGCACAATACTCCTTTTGATGTTCGACAAGGATCGCCAATGGCGTATGTGCTGGTGATGGGCGGTCTCGCCCTCTCGGTAAGCTTCACCTTGGGCTGGGCGCTATGGCGTCTGGGCCGTGCTGCCTTGGGCTGGTTGGGCGGTGGCCCCGCGGCGGGCAAATCGAAGGTCAAGCCGCGAGCCCGCAAGCCTGCGGTGAGGAAGCCGGCCGCCAGCAAGGCGGCGACCCCGCGTAAGACGAGCACCCGGCAGTCGGCCAAGACGCCCAGCGAGCCCTGGGCACTCACCCGCTGGCTGGCGGCGCGTCACTCCCTTTTACCCCTGGCCAGCCTGGCACTGATGCTCTATGCCCTGGGGCGTGTCGTGGTGTTCGGCCTTCAGCACCGTCCGGTGGAAGCGCCGGCATCATTCCCCCAGGTTGTCGACGTGGTGGGCTGGACGGCGGCGGCGCTGCTGGGCCTGGCGCTGCTCTCCCTGCTGGCACGCTGGCGTTGCCGCGATTAACCCTTCGCCCCCCTGGGTCAGCCTCCCTCCTAGGTGGGGTCAGAGGGCTGTCCCCCAAAGGCTGGCGAACCCGAGGGCGGCTGGCGAGTCTCACGCTAAACCGACCATAAGGAGAACCCTGTGTTAGCCAATATCCAGCGATTCTTTCAGGAGATGCTCGCCGAGGGGGAGGGTGGTGCCGGTCGCGAGGCGCCGAGCCTCGAGCTTGCCGCGGCGGCTCTGCTCTGCGAGGTGATGCGTGCCGACTACGAGGTGACGCCGGAGGAGCTCGACACCCTGCGCGCTCAGCTGCGCGACCATCTGCGGGTCAGTGATGAGGCCCTCGACGAGCTGATGACCCTGGCCCAGGAGGAGGTCGATGGCGCCGTGGATCACTACCAGTTCGTCTCCCTGATCAAGGAACACTACGACTACGACAGGCGTTGCGAGCTGGTGCGCATGATGTGGGCCCTGGCGCTGGCCGACGGTGAGCAGCATCACCTGGAGGAGCATCGTATCCGCCAGCTGGCCGATCTGCTGCACGTCAGTCATGGCGACTTCATCCGCACCAAGCTGCAGGTACAGGAGCAGGGTGGGGTCTCGGCCGGCGGGTGAGGGTGGTACGGCGAGGGCTTTCCGCTGTTATGTTTTATTTAACACTCAGAATGAGCCATGCTAGGGGAACAACAAGACGTTTTCCCGAGGAGCTATCGCTATGCTGGAAACCCGTTCCGCCCGTCAGGACGCGGCGCATGACCACTCGACCCGCGCCGAGCATGCCGCGATCAACCGCCACTTCTGGATGCCGTTCAGCGCCAACCGCGACTTTCATGCCAATCCGCGGCTGATCACCGGCGCCGAGGGGCGCTACTTTATTGACGATAGCGGCCGCCGGCTGTTCGACTCCCTCTCGGGTCTCTGGACCTGCGGCGCCGGCCACAATCGCGAGGAGATCCAGCAGGCCGTGGCCCGCCAGCTCGGCACCCTCGACTATGCTCCGGGCTTCCAGGTGGCGCATCCGCTGGCGTTCCAGCTGGCCGAGAAGATCGCCGAGATCACGCCGCCGGGGCTGGATCATGTGTTCTTCACCGACTCCGGCTCCGAATCGGCGGATACCGCGGTGAAGATGGCCAAGGCCTACTGGCGTGCCAGGGGGCGCCCGGAGAAGACCCGCCTGATCGGTCGCGCCAAGGGCTATCACGGTGTAAACGTCGGTGGGACGAGCCTGGGTGGCATCGGCGGCAACCGCAAACACTACGGCCAGCTGATGGAGGTCAGCCATCTGCCTCACACCCTGCAGCCGCAACTCGCCTTCACCCGGGGGCAAGCCGAGAGCGGGGCCGAGCTTGCCGATGCGCTGCTCGAGCATATCGCCCTACATGACGCCTCCAATATCGCCGCGGTGATCGTCGAGCCGATGTCCGGCTCCGCTGGAGTGATCGTGCCGCCCAAGGGGTATCTCGAGCGGCTGCGCGAGATCTGCACGGCGCACGACATCCTGCTGATCTTCGACGAGGTGATCACCGCCTTCGGTCGCAGCGGGGCGCGCACCGGTGCCGAGGCCTTCGGCGTGGTGCCCGACATGATGACCATCGCCAAGCAGCTCACCAATGGCGCGGTACCCATGGGCGCGGTGATCGCCTCAACCGAGATCTACGACACCTTCATGCACGCCGGCGGCCCCGAGCACGCCATCGAGTTCCCCCACGGCTACACCTACAGTGCCCACCCGGTGGCCTGCGCCGCCGGCCTGGCGGCACTCGAGCTGTTCGAGCGCGAGGACTTCCCCGCCCAGGTACGTGCCATCGCCCCGGCGTTCGAGGCGAAGCTGCATGCGCTGAAGGGGTGTTCCCATGTGGTGGATATCCGCAACCACGGCCTGGCCGGGGCGATCCAGCTCGCGCCGCGCGACGGGGACCCGACGATTCGCCCCCGCGATGCTCACCTGGCGTTGTGGGAGGCGGGTTTCTATGTCCGCTACGGCGGCGACACCCTGCAGTTCGGCCCGCCCTTCGCGAGTACCGAGGCGGAGCTAGAGCGGTTGTTCGATGCGGTGGCCACGGTGCTGGATTCGATAGTCTGAGGTTTTTCGTATTTCTGGATTAATCATCTAGAAATGGGTCGATAAACAAGAATAAATCATACCTGAAAAGGGTTCTTTGGCATCCTGACCTGCTGGTGCAACGTTATGATGCGCTGAGTGTTCAGCCACCCTGTCGTCGGTCGACCGGGTGGCGCTTGAGCGTCTATCGTTGAGTCAGGCCTCGCCGCATGGTGAGGCCTGTGTCCTTTTCCAGGAGGTGTTGGTGATGTCTCGTGAAATCGTGGTTCTGGGTGCCGGCATGGTCGGTGTATCGGTGGCCTGGCATCTGGTGCGCCAGGGCCATTCGGTGACGCTGGTGGATCGCCGCGAGCCCGGCCGCGAGACCTCGTTCGGCAATGCCGGCATCATCCAGCGCGAGGCGGTGCGCCCCTATGCCTTCCCGCGCGATCTCGGCACCCTGATGCGGGTGCTGCCCAACCGCGAGGTGGATATTCGCTATCGCCCCGCGGGCATGGTCGGTGCAGCGAGCCCGCTGCTGCAGTACTGGATCAACTCCGGCAAGTCCCGCTACGCCAAGATCGTGCCGGAGTACGCCTCGCTGATCATGCGCTGCCTGGAGACTCACGCCCCCATGGTCGAGGCCGCCGGTGCCGATCACCTGGTGCGTCGTGACGGCTGGTTGGAGCTCTATCACACCCAGAAGGCCTTCGATGAGCGTATCGCCGAGGCTCGCGAGAACCGCGAGCGTTTCGGTGTGGAATTCGAGGTGCTCGACGCCGCCGGCCTGTATGCCAAGGAGCCGCACCTGAAGAAGGGTCTGGTGGGGGCCATCCACTGGGTCCAGCCGTGGACGGTGGCGGATCCCGGCGCCCTGGTACAGGCCTATGCCGAGCACTTCCAGCAGCAGGGCGGTCGTTTCGTGCAGGCCGAGGTGAAGGGTGTCGAGAAGGGCGGCAAGGGCTGGAAGGTGACAACCACCGGTGGCGAGACACTGGAGGCTGAGCAGCTGGTGGTCGCCATGGGGCCCTGGAGCGGCAAGCTGCTCTCGCGCCTGGGTATCTCGGTGCCGCTGTTCGTCAAGCGCGGCTACCATATGCACTATGCCAGCGCCGACGAGAATGCCCACCTCAACCACTGGATCATGGATGCCGAGACCGGCTTCCTGCTCGAGCCAATGCGTGCAGGCATTCGCCTGACCACCGGGGCGGAGCTGGCCGACCTGAATGCGCCGCCCAGGTTCAAGCAGCTCGAAGCGGCGGAAAAGGCTGCCAGGAAGATCTATCCGCTGGGTGAGCGTCGCGATCCGGAACCCTGGAAGGGCGCGCGCCCCTGCTTGCCGGACATGAAGCCGATCATCGGCCCGGCGCCCGGGCAGGAGGGAATGTGGCTGGCCTTCGGCCATGGCCACCAGGGCTTCACCCTGGGTCCTGTGACCGGGCTGCTGCTGAGCCAGATGATGGCCGGCGAGACCCCCGAGGTGGACATGGCACCGTTCAGCGCCACGCGTTTCTGAAACGCCTGAGACATGGGTGCCGCGGGGTGTGCTAGGCCTTGCGGCGCTGCTTGACCTGGTGGGTGCCCAGCTTGACCAGCATGGTGACGATGAATACCAGCCAGCCGGCGGTGGCTACCACGTTGAAGAGCAGCAGTTTCTGAACGCCACTCAGGGGCGTGAAGATCAGTTCGAAGGTGACACCGAACAGGAAGGCGATGAACAGCGGCAGCGCCAGGATGTGCATCCACATCTCGGTGCGCCGCTTTCTGACGTGATAGCGCCGCAGCAGTACCCGCGTCGGGCGGTGAACGAAGGTGACCAGCACGGTGGTGCCGAGCAGCAGCAGGGCTGCCAGGGTCGGCTCCAGGTTGCCCAACTGGGCCGACAGGCTGATCGACCAGTAGACAACCAGCCACATCAGGCCGGCCAGGGTGGCGGCCAGATCGGCATAGTGGCGAACCTTGGGCATCGTCTCTCCCTCGTGAAGCTGGCCCCGCGAAAACTGGCGGCATGATACGGGATTTTGTCGCCGGCTGGCGAGTTATGGCCGCCTTTTGTGGGAGCCCAGATTCTGGGCGATGGCGCCGTCAGGCGCCCGGCGGTGTTGCTGAGGCACTTTCGATCGCCGATGAATCGGGCTCCCACAAGGTAACTTCGGCGCCTCAAAGGCTGTCCCTATTTTCGGTAGTCCCCGGCAGTACGCAGCACCAGCTTCCTTACCCAGTACCAGCGATTGATCAGTAGGGCGGCGAAGATCAGCGAGCAGCCGGCGAGCTGCAACAGACTCATTGTCTCGCCGTACCAGGCGGCGGCCAGCAGCGCTGTCCATACTGCCTCGAGCATCAGGATGACGGCGGCGTGGCTCGGCGTGGTCAGGCCCTGGGCGTAGACCTGCAGGAAGAAGCGCAGGGTGCTGGCGAGCAGCACGCTGGCCGCCAGCCAGCCCAGGGTGATACCACCGATACGCGCGGGCCAGGGTTCGATCAGCGCCGAGACCAGTCCCAGCAGGACACCCACCACCGTAAGCTGGATGGCGGTGAGCGGCAGGGCGGGCAGGTTGCGTACCACCCGGGTGTTGACGTTTATCAGCAGCGAGAAGAGCACGGCGGAGGTGGCGATCAGCCACTGGCTGGGCTCCAGGCGCAGGCCGGCGTTGAGCGAGAGCAGGGCGAAGCCGGCCAGGGCGATGGGCAGCGCGATCCAGGTGGTGCGTGGTGGGCGGTCGCCGAACAGCAGTTTCGCCACGATCGGCACCAGCAGGATGCCCAAGCTGTTGATGAAGGCGCTCTCGCCGAGGTGGTTCGAGTGGTAGAGCCCCATGATCCAAAATCCCAGGGCACCACTGAACAGCAGGCCGACACCGGCGCCGGCGGCGAAGTCCCGGGCGGAGAGGCGGCGCAGGGCCGGCAGGGCGAACAGCGCCAGCAGCAGCCCGGCGAGCAGGAAGCGCGTGCCGATGAACAGCAGCGGCGGCATGCCGTCCAGCGCCTCCTTGGAGAAGATCCAGCCGGCGGCGGCGAGCAGGGTGACGGTGAGCAGCAGCAGGTCGGCCCGCAGCGGGCTGCGTTCGAGGGAGTCGGCCATGGAAGTCCCAGTGGTCAAGCGAAGCCCATAGGTTAGCAGACTAGTGGCCATGAGGCTCTGCCTCGCCAGGCGTCATTGGGTATACTGGCGCCACGCCGATATGAACCCGCCAATACAGGATCCGCTGTGACTACCCTGACCCTGACTCGCCCCGACGACTGGCATCTCCATCTGCGCGACGACCAGGCGCTGGACGCCGTGGTCGAGGCCTCCGCCCGCCAGATGGGCCGCGCCATCATCATGCCCAACCTGAAGCCGCCGGTGACCACCACCGAGCAGGCGCTGGCCTATCGCGAGCGTATCTTGGCGGCGTTGTCCGAGGGCAGCCGCTTTCAGCCGCTGATGACGCTCTACCTCACCGATAACACGCCCGCCGAGGAGATCGAACGCGCCCATGCCAGTGGCCTGGTGCAGGCGGTGAAGCTCTATCCCGCCGGTGCGACCACCAACTCCGACTCCGGGGTCACCGACATCACCCTGTGTGACGATGCCATCGCCGCCATGGAGCGCCTGGGTATTCCGCTGCTGATGCATGGCGAGGTCACCGATGCCGAGATCGATATCTTCGATCGCGAGGCGGTGTTCATCGAGAAGGTGCTCAAGCCGCTGCTGGAGCGTCACCCGAACCTCAAGGTGGTGTTCGAACATATCACCACCGCCGAGGCGGCCGAGTTCGTCGCCGCGGCGCCGGCCAACGTGGGCGCCACCATCACCGCCCACCACCTGCTGTTCAACCGCAACCATATGCTGGTCGGCGGCATCCGGCCGCACTACTACTGCCTGCCGATCCTCAAGCGCGAGCGGCACCGCCAGGCGCTGCTGGCCGCGGCCACCTCGGGTAGCCCGAAATTCTTCCTGGGTACCGACAGCGCGCCCCACGCCCAGGGCGACAAGGAGAGCGCCTGCGGCTGTGCCGGGGCCTACACCGCGCCTGCGGCGATCGAATACTACGCCACGGCCTTCGAGCAGGCCGGCGCCATCGAGCGTCTCGAGGGCTTCGCCAGCCACCATGGCCCCGACTTCTATGGCCTGCCGCGCAACAGCGATACCGTCACCCTGGTCCGCGAGCCCTGGCAGCTGCTTGAGTCGCTGCCCTATGCCGGTGGTGCCCGCATCGTGCCGCTGATGGCCGGCGAGACGCTGGAGTGGAAGCTGGTCGGTGAGCAAACGGCTTAGCCTTCGATATCGCCGATAAATCGGGCTCCCACAACACCTGGCTCCCACCATGAGATGGCTTCCCCTGTGGGAGCGCAGATTCTGCGCGATGGCTGATCGCCGATAAATCGGGCTCCCACAAGATAAATCAGGCTCCGGCAATAGGCAGTCTGCAGTGTCACTCGGCGATAGCGAGGATAGGTGTAGCTATGCATCGCATGTGTTGCTATTCTGTATTGAAAGCAACAGATGTGGTGCATTTTTGTGAGCATTCACGAAGAGCTGAAGCGCCGCCGTCATGACCTCGGCTTTACCCAGGCCCAGATCGCGGACCGTATCGGCATGACTCGACAGCAGTACCAGCGCCTGGAGCGGGGGGGTAATCCGCGGTTGGATACCCTGGAACTGGCGGCGGATGGCCTCAATGCCCGTATGATGCTGATCCCTGTCGAGCAGTGGTATCGGGTCAAGGAGCTTCTCGAGGAGGGGCAGGAGGAGACCGTTCCCCTCGATGAGGATCCCTGGCAGGGCCTGCTCGACGAGGAGGACTGAGCATGGCCAACGAAAGTGTCGAGATGCTGTCGCTGTGGCTGCACGGCCGCCGCTTGGGTTGGTTGGCTGGGTATCGCGGTGGTCGCAATGTGTTGGTGTTCGACGACGACTGGCGACTCGACGAGAGCCGCGCCACCTTGTCTCTGTCGCTGATGCCTTCGGCACCGCACAGCCAGCGACTGCTGCAGTCGCCCTGGATACGTCGCCAGCGGCTGCATCCCTGGCTCTCCAACCTGTTGCCGGAGGGCGCGCTGCGGGAATGGCTTGCCGCCGAACTCAAGGTGCATCCGGACAACGAGTTCCCTCTGCTGGCGGCCCTTGGTCATGACCTCCCGGGAGCCCTGGAGGTCGCCGCCGTGGCGCCCGATGAGATGCCCGCCTGGGCGCTTGCCCATCGCCGGAGCGTCAGCCCGGAACCTCGTCAGGTCGCCGTGGGGCGGGGCTTCTCCCTGGCGGGGGTGCAGATGAAGTTTTCCATGCGCGAGCAGGACGGGCGTTTCCTGGGCGCTGGGCAGGCGCTGCCCGGGGATTGGATCATCAAGCCGCCATCCCCTGTTCATCCGTGGCTCGTGGAGAACGAATACTCCGCCATGCGCCTGGCGGAGGCGGCCGGGGTGACGGTTCCGGAGATTCGACTGATCCCCCTCGAGGAACTGGATGGGCTGCCGCGCCTGAATCTGCCCGATGAGCCAATGGCCTATGCGATCAAGCGATTTGATCGGGCTGGGAGTGAGCGGGTGCATGCGGAAGACTTCGCCCAGGTGCTGTTTCGCTACCCCCATGAGAAGTACTCCGGCCCAAGCTATGAGCAGGTCGGGCGGCTGGTACGCGAGTTCTCCGCCGACGGCATGGCGTGCGCGGCGCAGATGGCGCGGCGCCTGTTGGTCAACCTGCTGCTGGCCAATGGCGATGCGCACTTGAAGAATTGGAGCCTCGTCTATCCCGATCGCCATCGGCCGCGGCTGTCGCCCGCCTACGATATTGTCACGACCCGTGCCTATCTACCCGGGGAACGGGGGGCGGCGCTGAACCTTAACGGCAAGAAAGGCTGGGAGCAGCTGCGGCCCACCGATTTTCAGCACTGGGCGGACAAGGTAGGCGTCAGCTGGCCGGCCGTGGAGTCGGAACTGCAGGATACGCTGCGTCGTGCCAGAGACACCTGGCCCGATATGCTGGCATCGCTGCCCATGGCCGAGTCGCATAAGGCGTTGCTTCGTGAGCACTGGCGAAGCCTGGCAACGGAGTGGCGGATTATCTAACGCCCATCGGCGCTCTTTATCCGGTACTCGGGCGGTTACTCCTGCTAATCCTGCGCCAGGGCTGGCAGGCCCTGGCGCAGAAGAGTCAGGCCTGTTCGGGCACTGCAGTCTCACGCTTTCGATCGGCCAGGCGTGCCACCATCGCCTCGATCATCTTCGAGGAGTGCAGGGCGGCCTTCTCCAGGAACTGCTCGAAGGAGAGGTGGTTGTCGCCGCCGCCGGCGATATCGGAGAGGGCGCGGATCACCACGAAGGGGCAGTCGTAGAGATGACAGGTCTGGGCGATGGCCGCAGCCTCCATCTCGGCGGCGAGCATGGTGGGGAAGCGCTGGCGGGTCTGGGCCACCAGGTTGGGGCAGGCCATGAACACATCGCCGGTGGCGATCAGCCCCTCGACCACGTTGACCTCGCCCAGCGCCTCGACACACTCCCGGGCCAAATGGACCAGGCGCTCGTCGGGCAGGTAGGCCGCGGGCATGTCGGGGACCTGGCCGTGCTCGTAGCCGAACACCACGGCGTCGACGTCATGGTGTCGCACCTCGCTGGAGACCACGATATCGCCGATCTCCAGTCCCTCGCCGAAGCCACCGGCGGAGCCGGTGTTGATGATCGCCTCGGGCTTGTACATGTCGAGCAGCAGGGTCGTCCCGACGGCGGCATTCACCTTGCCGATGCCCGACTGCAGGATCACCACCTCGACGCCATGCAGCAGGCCGCTATGAAAGGTATTGCCGACATGGGTGTGGGTCTCGCGCCCCTCGAGCAGGGAGGCGAGCCGTGCCACCTCCTGGCTCATGGCGCCGATGATGCCGATGCGCTTCATGCGAAGACCTGGCTCCACTCGTCGCGCTTGGCCAGGAAGCCACGCGCGATCTGTTTGGCGCCTTCCAGGCTGTGACTGGCGGCCCAGCCGCACTGCATCTCGTTGCAGGCCGGGACTTCGCTGGCCTCGAGCACGTCCTTGAGGGTCTTCTCGACCAGCTCGAGCACGCCGTCGTAGTCGTCGTGGTTGAGCATCGCCCAGTAGAAGCCGGTCTGGCAGCCCATGGGGCTGATGTCGACGACCTTGTCTGTGTGGTTGCGCGACATCTCTGCCATCAGGTGCTCCAGGGAGTGCAGGCCGGGCATCTCCATATGATCTTGGTTGGGCTGGCAGATGCGCATGTCGTACTTGTGGATGGTGTCGCCGTGCTCGCCGGTCTTGACGTCGGCCAGGCGCACGTAGGGAGCCTTCACCTTGGTGTGGTCGAGGTTGAAGCTTTCGACGTTCATCTTGTCGCTCATGAAATCCTCATTCTGCTGTGGGGTCAGACCCCTAAGTGTGCTTTGGGGTCTGGCCCTTAGGGAAAATTAGCTGGCGTCGTGGAGGTCGGCGGCCTGCAGGGTGTTCTCCAGCAGGCTGGCCACTGTCATCGGGCCGACGCCGCCGGGGACGGGGGTGATCCAGGCGGCACGCTTCGCGGCGGCCTCGAAGTCGACATCGCCGATCAGGCGGCCGTCCTCTTGGCGGTTGATGCCCACGTCGATGACGATGGCGCCCTCCTTGACCCACTCCCCCTTGACCAGGCCGGGCTTGCCCACCGCCACGATCAGGACATCGGCACGGCGCACATGTTCCTCGAGGTTGCGCGTGAAGCGGTGACAGACGGTGGTGGTGCAACCGGCGATCATCAGCTCCAGGGACATGGGGCGGCCGACAATATTGGAGGCGCCGACCACGGTGGCGTCCAGGCCGCGGATCGCCAGGCCGGTCTCCTCGAACAGCGTCATCACGCCCTTGGGCGTGCAGGGGCGCAGCAGTGGCAGGCGCTGGGCCAGGCGGCCCAGGTTGTAGGGGTGGAAGCCGTCCACGTCCTTGTCCGGGCGGATGCGCTCGAGGAGGGGGCGGGCATCGAGCTGCTCGGGCAGCGGCAGCTGGACCAGGATGCCATCCACGGCCGGGTCGGCGTTGAGACGGTCGATCAGTGCCTCGAGCTCGTGCTGGGTCGTGTCCGCGGGCAGCTGGTGACGAAACGACTCGATGCCGGCCTCGACACAGGCGTTGTGCTTGTTGCGCACATAGACCGCGGAGGCGGGGTCCTCTCCGACCAGTATGACGGCAAGGCCCGGCGCTCGCCCTCCGGCCTCGCGGCGAGCCTGCACCTGGCGGGCGACCTGCTGGCGAACACGGGCGGCTATGGCTTTGCCATCGATCAGTTGCGCGGTCATCGAGGATCCTCTGGGTGGCTGGAATGGGCGGGTGAAAAAGCAGAGGCGTGATTTTCGCATGCCGAGGCCTCGAAACAAAGCGGGCGATACCGGCAGCTGGCACGTATTTACTTGACCGGGCGGGAAAGTCACGTAGAATACGCAGCGCTCGACGAGGCCTCTGCGGCGGCGTCCAGCCCGCTTGATCGCCGGCGGAGTGTAGCGCAGCCTGGTAGCGCGCCTGCTTTGGGAGCAGGATGTCGGGGGTTCGAATCCCTCCACTCCGACCACAACTTCTTGAATGTCTTGCGGTTTTTTGACATCGAGGGTTGCGGCGAGGCGACCTGGAACGTAGAATGCGCCCATAGCTCAATTGGATAGAGCAACGGCCTTCTAAGCCGTAGGCTGCAGGTTCGAGTCCTGCTGGGCGCGCCAACCGGGTGCGGTAGCAGGAAGTCGATACGAGCAACTGTCGATGTGGTGGATGTAGCTCAGTGGTAGAGCCCCGGATTGTGGCTCCGGTGGTCGTGGGTTCGATCCCCATCATCCACCCCACTTCGACATCTCTGGCAAGTCGCTTTTATAAAGTGCCAAGGCAATGGTGGATGTAGCTCAGTGGTAGAGCCCCGGATTGTGGCTCCGGTGGTCGTGGGTTCGATCCCCATCATCCACCCCACGCCTTGACTCCTCTGCAAGACCCTCCGAACGTGCTCCAGCGTAATACCCCACAGATAGATAGCCTTCGACAGACACTCTCCATGAGAGCGTCAGATCGGCGTGGCTAGCTCGTATCCAGCTCATATCCTCCAGTCACCCTCGTGTTCGTTGCATGGTCCGCAGCACCCGGTCGCCCTGTCGTCGGCGATTTCTGGCGTGGATGCGTCGCCGAGCCTTGTAATCTCTCGTGTCGCCCCCATTTCTCTTGCCATGGCGCTTGCCAGTGCCGGGTGGGATTCATAAAATCCCCCTCTTGAATTTCCATTCACGCAACACGATGCCCCCAGTCGGTAGAGGACATTTCATGCAAGTTTCCGTCGATACGACCTCCCAGATCGAACGCCGCATCACGGTTCAAGTACCGGCCGCCGAGATCGATGAGGCCGTCAACGCCCGTCTCAAGGATGCCGCCAAGAACGTTCGTATGGACGGTTTTCGTCGGGGCAAGGTGCCGATGTCGGTGATTCGTCAGCGCTACGGCAGCGACGTGCGCAACGAGGTGGTGGGCGAGGTGATGCGTGAGCGCTACGTGCGCGCCATCTCCGAGAACGAGCTCAATCCGGCCGGCTTCCCGCAGATCGAGCCCACCGTCAACGAGGCGGGCAAGGATCTGGAGTTCGTGGCGACCCTGGAGGTCTACCCGGAGGTCGAGCTGGCCCCCATCGAGGGCACCGAGGTCGAGCGTCCCGTGGTCGAGGTGACCGAGGCCGACGTCGACGAGATGATCGACACCCTGCGCAAGCAAAACGCTGCCTGGGACGAGGTGGAGCGTGCCGCCGAGGATGGCGACCAGCTGACCATCGACTTCCAGGGCTTCCTGGGCGACGAGCCCTTCGAGGGCGGCAGCGCCGAGGGTCACGACCTGGTGATCGGTTCCGGCAGCTTCATCCCCGGGTTCGAGGAGCAGCTGATCGGTGCCCAGGCGGGCGAAGAGAAGGAGATCAAGGTCACCTTCCCCGAGGACTACCAGGCCGAGAACCTGGCTGGCCAGGAAGCGACCTTCAAGGTCACGGTCCATACGGTGAAGGGCAAGACCCTGCCCGAGGTGGATGCCGAGTTCGTCCAGAAATTTGGCGTCGAGGACGGTGATCTCGACAAGTTCCGCACCGAGGTCAAGAAGAATATGACCCGCGAGGCGAGCCAGGCCGTCGACAACCGCGTCAAGCAGCAGGTGCTGACCGCGCTGCAGAAGGCCAACGAGATTCCGGTGCCCCAGGCGCTGGTCCAGCAGGAGACCGATGGCCTCAAGCGTCAGGCGGCTCAGCAGTTCGGCCTGGGCGAGGACTTCGATGTCTCCCAGCTGCCCAACGAGCTGTTCGAGGAGCAGGCCCGTAGCCGCGTCGAGGTCGGTCTGCTGCTGGCCGAGGTGATCAAGTCCAACGAGCTGGAGGCCAGCGACGACGAGATCCGTGCCAAGGTGCAGGAGCTCGCCGAGCAGTATCAGGAGCCCGAGCAGGTAGTCGAGCACTACATGGGCAACGACCAGCTCAAGACCCAGGTCAAGTCCGCTATCCTCGAAGAGAAGGCCGTGGACGTGCTGCTGGCCCAGGCCACCGTCAAGGACGTCGAGATGTCCTACCAGGACGTGCTGGCCGCGGCCCAGCAGCAGGAAGAGGCCGACGAGGACGAGGGCAGCGAGGAGGCCGGCGAGCAAGAACGCCAGGCCTGATCGATGTCCCCGCGCCCCGGTTCATGCCGGGGCGCCGTTTCTCTTCGCTTCCATTCATCGGATGCAAGGACAACACGCAGATGAGCAACGAGTTCGATATCCAGAATGCCGGCGGCCTGGTGCCCATGGTGGTCGAGCAGAGCGCGCGCGGCGAGCGTGCCTACGACATCTATTCCCGCCTGCTCAAGGAGCGTGTGATCTTCCTGGTGGGTCCGGTGGAAGACTACATGGCCAACCTGGTGGTGGCGCAGCTGCTGTTCCTGGAGTCCGAGAACCCGGACAAGGACATCCATCTGTACATCAACTCGCCGGGTGGCTCGGTGACCGCCGGCATGTCGATCTACGACACCATGCAGTTCGTCAAGCCCGACGTCTCCACCGTGTGCATCGGCCAGGCGGCGAGCATGGGTGCGCTGCTGCTGGCCGGCGGCACGGCGGGCAAGCGCTTCTGCCTGCCCAACTCGCGCATGATGATCCACCAGCCGCTGGGTGGCTACCAGGGCCAGGCCTCGGACATCGAGATCCACACCCGTGAGATCCTCGGAATCCGCGACAAGCTCAACCGCATCCTGGCCCATCACACCGGCCAGGACATCGAGACCATCGCCCGGGATACCGACCGCGATAACTTCATGGACGGCACCCAGGCCGCAGAGTATGGCCTGATCGACGCCGTGCTGGATAAGCGGCCCACATCCTGATAGCGTGATTTGCATTACACGCTGATTGTTCCCGGCGGCGAAGGCCGCCGTTGTGAGCTCGGTGGTGTCGGCCCCGGCGGGCACCACCAACATGAAAAGAGGTAAGCGAATGGCCGACGGCAAAGGCAAGGACGACGGTGGCAAGCTGCTCTACTGCTCGTTCTGCGGCAAGAACCAGAACGAGGTGCGCAAGCTCATTGCCGGCCCGTCCGTCTATATCTGTGATGAGTGTGTCGACCTCTGCAATGACATCATTCGCGAGGAGGTGCTCGATGCCGATGCCGAGAGCGACGACGAGCGTCTGCCGACGCCTCGCGAGATCCGTCACACCCTCGACGATTACGTGATCGGCCAGGACCGCGCCAAGATGGTGCTGTCCGTTGCGGTCTACAACCACTACAAGCGCCTGAGCTCCGACGTGAAGAAAGACGACGTCGAGCTGGGCAAGTCGAACATCCTGCTGATAGGCCCGACCGGCAGCGGCAAGACGCTGCTCGCCGAGACCATGGCGCGGCTGCTCAATGTGCCGTTCACCATTGCCGATGCCACTACGCTGACCGAGGCCGGCTACGTGGGCGAGGATGTCGAGAACATCATCCAGAAGCTGCTGCAGAAGTGCGACTACGATGTGGAGAAGGCCGAGCGCGGCATCGTCTACATCGACGAGATCGACAAGATCTCGCGCAAGTCGGACAACCCCTCCATCACCCGTGACGTCTCGGGGGAGGGCGTGCAGCAGGCGCTGCTGAAGCTGATCGAGGGCACCACCGCCTCGGTGCCGCCCCAGGGTGGCCGCAAGCATCCGCAGCAGGAGTTCCTGCAGGTTCACACCGGCAACATCCTGTTCATCGTCGGCGGTGCCTTCGCCGGTCTCGACAAGGTGATCCGCGACCGCGCCGAGAAGGGCGGTATCGGCTTCAATGCCGAGGTCAAGAGCAAGGATGACAGCAAGCCGGTGGGCGATATCCTGGCCACCGTGGAGCCCGAGGACCTGGTCAAGTTCGGCCTGATTCCGGAGTTCGTCGGTCGTCTGCCGGTGATCGCCACCCTGACCGAGCTCACCGAGGATGCGCTGATCGAGATCCTCACCGAGCCCAAGAACTCGTTGATCAAGCAGTACGCCAAGCTGTTCGAGATGGAAGGCGTCGAACTCGAGTTCCGCGACGACGCCCTGCGGGCGGTGGCCGGCAAGGCCATGGCGCGCAAGACCGGCGCTCGTGGCCTGCGCTCGATCCTCGAATCGGTGCTGCTCGACACCATGTACGAGATCCCCTCGCTGGAGGGTGTCAGCAAGGTGGTGATCGATGCCTCGGTGATCGGTGGCGAGAGCGAACCGCTGTTGATCTATTCGCAGCAGCAGGAAGCCGCCAGCGACGGTACCGACGGCTGATCGATCGGGAACCATCCCACGGGAGCGCCCTGTCTCCATCGCCGGCCCGGCCGGCTGGAGTCGCGGCAGCTCCCGTTTTTTTTGCCCTCTCGGCTCCTGCCTTGCAAAGTCACCCGGTCGCCCCCATTCCATGGGGCATCCCTTCGTTTTCTTTGAGGTACGTCTGCGATGCAGCAGAACGCTGATCAGACCCTGAGTCTGCCCCTTTTGCCGCTGCGGGACGTGGTCGTCTACCCGCAGATGGTCATTCCCCTGTTCGTGGGTCGCGAGAAGTCGATCCAGGCGCTCGACGCCGCCATGAGTGCCGACAAGAGAGTGCTGCTGGTTGCCCAGCGCGAGGCCAGCAAGGACGATCCCGACCGCGACGACCTCTTCGCTATCGGCACCGTGGCCGAGATCATGCAGCTGCTCAAGCTCCCCGACGGCACCGTCAAGGTGCTGATCGAGGGCGTGTCGCGCGCCGATGTCGGCGAGCTGCAGGCCGGCGAGGATTACACCAGCGCCGAGGCGCTGCTGCGCGAGAGCGTGCCTCTCACCGAGCGCGAGCAGGAGGCGCTGGTGCGCGTGCTGCTCAACCAGTTCGAGCAGTACGTCAAGATGTCGAAGAAGGTGCCCAACGAGGTGCTCAATTCGCTCTCCGGCATCGAGGACCCCAGCCGCCTGGTGGATACCATCTGCGCGCACCTGTCGCTGAAGATCGACGACAAGCAGCAGCTGCTGGAGATGGACAAGGTGCGCGACCGCATCGAGCACCTGATGGCACTGATCGAGTCCGAGATCGACCTGCTGCAGGTGGAGAAGCGCATCCGCTCGCGGGTCAAGGACCAGATGGAGAAGTCCCAGCGCGAGTACTATCTCAACGAGCAGATGAAAGCCATCCAGAAGGAGATGGGCGAGCTCGAGAATGTGCCCAACGAGGCCGAGAAGTACGAGCAGGCCATCGAAGAGTCCGGCATGCCCAAGGAGGCCCGTGAGAAGGCCACCCAGGAGCTGGGCAAGCTAAAGATGATGTCGCCGAACTCCGCCGAGGCCACGGTAGTGCGCTCTTATCTGGACTGGCTGGTGTCGGTGCCCTGGAAGAAGCGCACCCGGGTCAAGCATGACCTGGTCCATGCCCAGAAGGTGCTGGACGAGGACCACTATGGCCTCGACGAGGTCAAGGCGCGGATCCTCGAGTACCTGGCGGTGCACAAGCGGGTCAAGAAGCTCAAGGGGCCGGTGCTCTGCCTGGTAGGACCGCCCGGGGTGGGCAAGACCTCGCTGGGCAAGTCCATCGCCCGGGCCACCAACCGCAAGTACGTGCGCCTGGCGCTGGGCGGGGTGCGTGACGAGTCCGAGATCCGCGGTCACCGGCGTACCTATATCGGTTCGCTGCCGGGCAAGATCGTGCAGCGCATGTCCCGTGCCGGGGTCAGGAACCCGCTGTTCCTGCTCGACGAGGTCGACAAGATCGGCATGGATCATCGCGGTGATCCCGCATCGGCGCTGCTCGAGGTGCTCGATCCGGAGCAGAACGATACCTTCAGCGACCACTACCTGGAGCTGGACTACGACCTCTCCGAGACGCTGTTCATCTGCACCGCCAACTCGATGAACATTCCGGGGCCGCTGCTCGACCGCATGGAGGTGATTCGCCTGCCCGGCTACACCGAGGACGAGAAGCTGGCCATCGCCAAGCGCTACCTGGCGCCCAAGCAGCTCAAGGCCAACGGTTTCAAGGAGGAGGAGCTGGCATTCTCCGACGAGGCGCTGCTCGAGCTGATTCGCTACTACAGCCGCGAGGCCGGGGTGCGCGAGCTGGAGCGCCAGATCGCCAAGGTGTGTCGCAAGGTGCTGCGCGTGCGCCTCGAGAAGGAGAGCCAGGAGGGCGCCCAGGCAACCATACTGCTGGCCGCCGCGGATATCGAGGAGTATGCTGGGGTGCGCCGCTACAGCTACGGCCTGGCCGATCAGGAGGATCAGGTCGGTCGCGTGACCGGGCTGGCCTGGACGTCGGTGGGGGGCGAGCTGCTCAACATCGAGTCGGTGGTGACTCCGGGCAAGGGGCGCGTCAACAAGACCGGCTCGCTGGGCGACGTGATGAAGGAGTCGGTGAGCGCCGCCCACACCGTGGTTCGCGCCCGAGCGCTCTCCCTGGGCATCGATCCCGAGCGCTTCGAGAAGGAAGACCTGCATATCCACGTGCCGGAGGGCGCCACGCCCAAGGATGGCCCCAGCGCGGGTATCGCCATGGTCACCGCCATGGTCTCTGCCTACACCGGCCGGCCGGTGCGCTGCGATGTGGCCATGACCGGCGAGGTCAACCTGCGCGGCGAAGTGATGCCCATCGGCGGCCTGAAGGAGAAATTGCTGGCCGCCAGGCGCGGTGGTATAAAGACCGTGCTGGTGCCCGAGGAAAACCGCCGGGACCTCAAGGAGGTGCCGGATAATATCAAGGAGGCTCTGGATATCAGGCCGGTACGCTGGATCGACGAGGTGCTTGAGGTGGCTTTAGCTAAAAGGAATGAGGAATCCGAGGGGGAATCCCGTTCCGAAGATGTCGCTTCAGCGCAGTCAATGATCAGCACGCATTGAGGTCAATTTCCCCACCATTATTCTGCTCAAAGCCTGATATGGTGGGGCTCTGCCCCGAATGTTGCTTGACAGCGCTTTCTCCGCATTGCTATAAATTACCTTATGCTGTGATCGTGTTTGTCGGTTGAAATACCGGCTCGATTGGAGCCAATTTCCGAAAAAGTCAAGGGGTGAAGTGTGAACAAGTCTGAGCTGATCGAAGCCATCGCCGCGTCTGCCGATATTCCCAAGGCTTCCGCCGCGCGTGCTCTGGATGCCATGGTGGATTCCGTGACCGATAGCCTCAAGAAAGGCGACAGTGTTTCCCTTGTCGGTTTCGGTACCTTCCATGTGAAGGAGCGTGCCGCTCGTACCGGTCGCAACCCCCAGACCGGCCAGCCGATCGAGATCAAGGCGGCCAAGGTGCCTGGTTTCAAGGCCGGCAAGGCGCTGAAGGATTCCGTCAACTGATCCTGCGTCGACCCGAGATGCGCGCCGCCCGCGCCGCTGATGGTTGACCGCTGATGGTTGATTGATACAGGCGCATCGCCCCCGGCGGTGCGCCTGTCTTCGTTTACCGACCCCAATCCCTGATAGCTATTCATTTCGAGGCAACACTTCCGAGGCCAGCATGCTGCAAAGTATTCGAGACCGCTCCCGAAGCTGGGGAGCCAAGATCATCGTCGGGGCAGTGGTCGTGACCATGGCGCTGTTCGGCGTTGAGTCGCTGGTGGGCCTGTTCGGCAACAGCGGTGACGAGGTCGCCGAGGTCAACGGTGAACCGATCATGCGCCAGGAGCTCGAGCTGTCCGTCCAGCGGGCCATCCGCAGCGGCCAGGTCCCGCCGGAGCAGGAGCGCGCGCTGCGCGGCCAGATGCTCGACGAGCTGATCACCGACAAGGTGCTGAACCAGTATGCCGATGAGGGCGGTTTGCACCTCTCCGAGGAGCAACTCGACCAGATCATTGTCTCGCTGCCCGAGTTCCAGGATCAGGAGGGACGCTTCGACAGCGAGCTGTTCCGCAACCGCCTGGCCAGTGCCGGCTATACGCCGGTGGGCTTCCGCGACCAGCTGCGCCGCGACATGAAACAGCAGCAGCTGCAGCAGGGGCTGGCATTCAGCGACTTTACCCTGGAGAGCGAAGAGCAGCGCCTGGCCGAACTGCAGCGCCAGACACGGACCTTCCGCCACGCGGCCCTGGATGCCGGATCGCTGGAGGAGGAGATCGTCCCCTCCGAGGCGGCCATCGAGGCGTATTATGCGGATCACCGGGATGACTTCCGCCGGCCCGAGCAGGTGCGCCTGAACTACGTGGTGCTCGACCGCCAGGCGATGGCCGAACAGGTGGAGGTCGACGAGGAGGCGCTGCGCGACGCCTGGCGCGAGCAGACCGCCGACGCCGATCGCCGTCTTTCGCACATCATGCTGACCTTCGGTGATGAGCGTACCCGCGAAGAGGCGATGGCCGAGCTGGAAGCGGTCCAGACGCGCCTCGCCGAGGGTGAGTCGTTTGCCGACCTGGCCGCGCGGGTGTCCGATGACACCGTCTCCGCCGAGCAGGGGGGCGACCTGGGCGTGGTCAGTCGTGGCTTCTTCGGTGAGGCCTTCGACGAGGCCGCCTTCTCCCTGGATGAGGGGGAAGTCTCGGAGATCGTCGAGACCGACAACGGCCTGCACCTGCTGACCGTGACCGGTCTGGAGCGCGAACCGTTCGAGTCGATGCGTGATGAGCTGCGTCGTCAGCTGGCCCAGGACCGGGTCAGTGGGGAGTTCAACGATAGGGCCCAGCAACTGATCGACGAGAGCTTCGCCGCCGACGACTTGCAGAGTGTCGCCGAGGATCTCGGGCTCGAGCTCCAGACCAGCGACTGGGTTTCCCGCGACGGTGCCGAAGGCGTGCTCTCCGAGCCGGGCGTGATGTCCCAGGCGTTCAGCGGGGACGTGCTCGAGGAGGGCTACAACAGCGAGGTGATCGAACTGGACAACGATCGCCGTCTGGTGCTGCGCGTGGCCGAACACCGTGAGGCGACCACACTGCCGTTGGCTGAGGTGCGCGACGAGGTTGCCGCCGAGGTCGAGAGAGAGATGCGTCGCGATGCGCTGCGTGCCCGGGCGGATGAGCTTGTTGCCGCCCTGCGTGACGGCGAGTCGATCGACCTCGACTGGCAGCAGGCCGAGGAGGTCAGCCGTCAGGATAGCCAGGGACTTTCACGGGGCATCGTCGACGCCGCCTTCCGGCTGCCAGTCCCCGAGGGTGATGCCCCGGCCTATGGCACGGTGGTCGATGGTGATCGCGCCGTGATCATCGCCCTGGAGTCGGTCGGTGAAGGCGAGGTCGACGAGCAGGTCGAGCAGTTTGTCTCCTCCATGGCCGAGCGCCTGCGTGCCCAGGCCGCCATTCAGGGCCTGATCGAGCATCTGCGCAGCGAGGCCGAGATCAAGCGGTGAAGGATATCCCCGTCCTCCTGATCACCGGCTTTCTGGGCAGCGGCAAGAGCACGCTCATCCATCGCCTGATCGACCAGAAGCCTGCCGGGGAGCGCTGGGCGGTGCTGGTGAACGAGTTCGGCCAGGTGGGCATCGACCAGGCGATGTTCGATGAGCGGGATGACCTGGTGGTCAAGGGGCTTCCCGGCGGCTGCCTCTGCTGCCAGCTGGCCTTCGTGATGCAGGCGACCCTGGTCAACCTGCTCCATCGCTATCGGCCGGACCGGCTGATCATCGAGCCCTCGGGGCTGGGTCATCCGGCGGGGCTGCTTGAGGTGCTTCGCGGGGAAGCCTTTAACGACGTGCTGGCGGTTCAAGACATCATCACCGTGCTGGATCCGCGCCGCCTTGACGACCCTCGTTGCCGAGAACACGAGACCTTCCGTGACCAGCTGGCTATCGCGGATGCCGTGGCACTGACCATGGTCGACCTGGCAACGCCCAGCCAACGCGCCGCCGCCGAGGCCTTGTTGGGCGAGAGTTGGCCGGCCAAGAAGTGGGTACGGCCAGCGCCTCATGGCGAGCTGCCTCTGGCACTGCTGCTGGATGGGGTTGGTGGAAACCGAGTGCCATCCCGGTCGTCACCCGACAGCGTGGCGCATCGCCAGTTACGCGAAGCGGCGGGCTCCAGTCTTGTGCTGGAGGGGTTCGGCGAAGCCACGCCGACGCCGGGGCAGCCCGTGCGTCAGCAAGGCGACTCGCTGGGCTATGCCACCCTGGGATGGCGCTGGCACCCGGAGGATCGCTTCGACCTGGATCGCATCACGGCACTGCTCGGCGAGTTGCCGGTGTGGCTGCGGATCAAGGGGGTACTGCATACCGATGCCGGCTGGAAGCGCTACAATCGTGCCGATGCCGCGGTGAGCCTGGAAGAGGCCGGCTGGCGACAGGATTCGCGGCTGGAGATCATCGGTGAGGTGGGGAGCCTGCCGGAGGCGGCGGCCCTGGAGGCCCGTCTTGCTGCCTGCCGACTTGCGCCGCCTTCACCCTAGGGGAATCTTACGCAGCTCCGGCTCCCCATCACCGCTGACTACGATCTCCCACCCCTCGCCGGGCTGCCAGTCGCCCAGCACGATGCGCTGCGCGGGCTCACCATCGACCTCGAGTTCATGCGCCGCCGGGCGGTGGGTGTGGCCATGGATCAGAGTGGTGACGCCGTGCTCGGCCATCACCTTGACCACCTCCTCGGGCGTCACATCCATGATGTCCTCGGCCTTGTTGGAGTTGGCCTCACCGGACTGGGCACGCAGCTGGCTGGCCAGGGCGACGCGCTGGTCGATGGGCATCGACAGCACCTGCTGCTGCCACAGCGGATGGCGGGCCTGGGTGCGGAAGGTCTGGTAGGCCTCGTCCCGCGTGCACAGGCTGTCGCCATGCATCAGCAGTACGGGTTTGCCGCCCAGCTGGACCACGCTGGGATCCTCCAGCAGGGTGGCGCCGGCCTCACGGGCGAAGCGCTCACCCAGCAGGAAGTCGCGGTTGCCATGCATCAGGAAGATTGTGGTGCCGTCCTCGGCCAGACGCTTGAGCGCCCGCGCGATACGCGCCGCCAGATCGGCATTGCCGCTGGGGTCAACGCCGGCGAGGTCCAGCAGGTCATCGCCGATCCACGCCTCGAAGAAGTCACCGAGGATATACAGGGCATCGCTGCCGCAGGCGCGCTCCTCCAGCCAGCGCAGGAAGCCCTCGGTGATCTCGGGGGCGCCGGGGTGCAGGTGCAGGTCGGAAATCAGCAGGGTGGCCATGGTGATGGGTTCCCGGGTCGTGCGTCGCAAGGCAAGACGCCCGCACGGGGCGGGCGCCAGATGGGGTGGGAAGGTGGATCAGTCTTCCTTGACGTAGGCCTTCTCGATGATCACATCCTGGGCCGGCACGTCGGCGTGCATGCCGCGGCGGGTGGTCTCGACGTTCTTGATCTTCTCGACCACGTCCATGCCGTCGACCACGCGTCCGAACACGCAGTAGCCCCAGCCCTGGATGGACTTGCCGCTGTGGTTGAGGAAGGTGTTGTCGGCGACGTTGATGAAGAACTGGGCGGTGGCGGAGTGCGGATCCTGGGTGCGCGCCATGGCCAGGGTGCCCTTCTCGTTGGCCAGGCCGTTGTCGGCCTCGTTCTCGATCGGGTCGCGGGTGGGCTTCTGGTTGAAGTCCTCGTCGAAGCCGCCGCCCTGGACCATGAAGCCCTCGATCACGCGGTGGAAGAGGGTGCCGTCGTAGAAGCCGTCGCGAACATACTGTTCGAAGTTGGCGGCGGTCTTGGGGGCCTTCTCGTGGTCGAGCTCGACGCTGATGTCACCGTAGGTGGTCTGCAGAACGATCATGGCTAAGTTCCTGTGTGCTAAAGGGGCTTCGCCTTGGCGTTGCCCATGGACGTGGCGCTATAATAACGGTTTTGCTTCCATGCGCGAAGCGAGCGTGGGGGTCACATCGGTGTTGGGCGGCCAGCGTTGCCTGTAGCGAGGGGCGCCGGGGGCAGGCCGAAGAGGAGGTCCTACGCCAGGGATGGCGTCGGTAGCGCCCAGGGATGGGTTCACAGCGCCTCCTCGTCGGTCCGGCGCTCCGGGGCCTGTCCCCGGATCAGCCTCGAGCGATGCCGTGCAGTGTGACTTCCCCCGGCGCTCCTCGCTGAGGCGCGTTGGCATCGCTTGCGCCGTCAGGCCCGCACTTTCAACCAGAGGCTGTTCTTCTCAACATGTCCACCGAAACCACCAGCGCCCCGAATTTCATCCGCAATCAGATTCGCGAGGAGCTCGAGGCCGGGCGTACCGGCAAGATCGTGACCCGCTTCCCGCCGGAGCCCAACGGCTTCCTGCATATCGGGCACGCCAAGTCGATCTGTCTCAACTTCGGGCTGGCCGAGCAGTTCGGTGGCGACTGTCATCTGCGCTTCGATGACACCAACCCGGCCAAGGAGGAGCAGGCCTATATCGATGCCATCAAGGAGGACGTCAGCTGGCTGGGCTTCGAGTGGGCAGGGGAGGTGCGCTTCGCCTCCGGCTACTTCGACCAGCTCTACGCCTGGGCCCAGCACCTGATCCGCGAGGGCAAGGCCTATGTCGACGACCTCTCGCCGGACGAGATCCGCGAATACCGCGGCACCCTGACCGAGCCGGGTCGTCCGAGCCCCTATCGCGAGCGTAGCCCCGAGGAGAACCTCGACCTGCTGGAGCGCATGCGCACCGGCGAATTTGCCGAGGGCGAGAAGGTGCTGCGGGCGAAGATCGACATGGCCTCGCCCAATATCAACCTGCGCGACCCGATCCTCTACCGCATTCGCCATGCCACGCACCACCAGACCGGCGACAAGTGGAAGATCTATCCCTCCTACGACTTCACTCATGGCCAGTCCGACGCCATCGAGGGGATCACCCACTCCATCTGCACCCTGGAGTTCGAGGATCACCGCCCGCTCTACGAGTGGTTCCTCGACAACCTGCCGGTGCCGGCCAAGCCGCGCCAGATCGAGTTCGCCCGGCTCAACCTCAACTACACCCTGACCTCCAAGCGCAAGCTCAAGCTGCTGGTGGACGAGGGCATCGTCGATGGCTGGGACGATCCGCGCCTGCCGACCATCTCCGGGATGCGTCGCCGCGGCTATACGCCGGCGTCGATCCGCAAGTTCTGCGAGATGATCGGGGTAACCCGCGCCGACGGCGGCCTGGTGGATATCGCCATGCTCTACCACGCCATCCGCGCCGACCTCGAGGACAATGCGCCGCGGGCCATGGCCGTGCTCAAGCCGTTGAAGGTGGTGCTGACCAACGTCCCGGAAGGCCACGAGGAGACCTTTGATGTCCCCGGCCATCCGGCGCGCGAGGACATGGCCGTGCGCAAGGTGCCCTTCACCCGCGAGATCTATATCGATCGCGATGACTTCATGGAGGAGCCGCCCAAGAAGTTCTTCCGCCTGGCGCCGGGCAAGGAGGTGCGGCTGCGCAACTCCTACGTGATCCGCTGCAACGAGGTGGTCAAGGACGATGCCGGCGAGATCACCGAGCTGCGCTGCTCCGTGGATTTCGACACCCTGGGCAAGAACCCCGAAGGGCGCAAGGTCAAAGGCGTGATCCACTGGGTCAGCGCCGAGCACGGGGTGCCCATGGAGGTACGCCTCTACGACAACCTCTTTCTCGAGGAGCAGCCGGACAAGGACAAGGACGCCGACTTCCTGGAGCACCTCAACCCCGAGTCGCTGGTGGTCTGCCAGGCCGTGGGTGAACCCAGCCTGGCCGAGGTCGACCCCGAGAGTCGCTTCCAGTTCGAGCGCGTGGGCTACTTCTGCGCCGACCGGCATGCCGCCGCCGAGGGCCGGCTGGTGTTCAACCGTACCGTGGGGCTGAAGGACAGCTGGGCCAAGGTTCAGAAGAAGGAAGCCCAGAAGAACGTCCAGGACAAGCAGAAGGGCTGACATGCAGATCTACAATACGCTGACCCGTCGCAAGGAACCCTTCACGCCGATTGAGCCGGGCAAGGTGCGCATGTATGTCTGCGGCATGACCGTCTACGACTACTGCCACCTGGGCCATGCCCGGGTGATGGTGGCCTTCGACGTTATCACCCGCTATCTGCGCCACCGCGGCTATGACGTCACCTATGTGCGCAACGTCACCGATATCGACGACAAGATCCTGCGCCGGGCCGACGAGAACGGCGAGACGATCGCCTCGCTCACCGAACGGATGATCGAGGCGATGCACGAGGATGAGGCGCGCCTCGGTGTATTGCCGCCTGATCATGAGCCGCGTGCCACCCGGCATATCGACGACATCCTCGCCATGATCGAGACCCTGATTGCCAAGGGGTATGCCTATGCGGCGGACAACGGCGATGTTTACTACCGGGTGCGCCGCTTCGAGGGCTACGGCAAGCTCAACAACCGCGACCTCGACGAGATGCGTTCGGGAGCCCGGGTCGAGGTTGACGAGCACAAGGAGGACCCGCTCGACTTCGTGCTCTGGAAGGCGGCCAAGCCTGGCGAGGCGAGCTGGCCATCGCCCTGGGGCGAGGGGCGCCCGGGCTGGCATATCGAGTGCTCAGCGATGTCGAAGTGCTGCCTGGGCGAGACCTTCGATATTCACGGCGGTGGACCGGACCTGACCTTTCCGCACCATGAGAACGAGATTGCCCAATCCGAGGCGGCCAACGGCAAGCCCTTCGTGAATACCTGGATGCACGCCGGGGCGGTGCGGGTGAACCACGAGAAGATGTCCAAGTCGCTGGGCAACTTCTTCACCATCCGCGAGGTGCTCGAGCACCACGACCCCGAGGTGGTGCGCTACCTGCTGGTGGCCAGCCACTACCGCAGCGCGATCAACTATGCGCCGGAGTCCCTGGCCGAGGCCCGCAAGTCGCTTGAGCGCTTCTACAATGCTCTCGAAGGGCTGGCTCTTGAAGGACACGCTCTTGAAGGGCGGACGCTTGACGGGGGCGCGGGCGATGGCGCCGGTGGCCAAGTGGCGTCGGAGTTCGAGTCGCGCTTTACCGCCGCCATGAACGACGACTTCAACACCCCCGAGGCGCTCTCGGTGCTCTTCGACCTGGCCCGGGAGCTGAACCGGGCGAAGAAGGAAGCGCCCGGCGAGGCGCCGGCCCTGGCGGCAGAGCTCAGGCGCCTGGGTGGCGTCCTCGGCCTGCTGCAGCAGGACCCGTCCACCTTCCTCAAGGCTGGCGCCGCTGAACTGCCGTTATCCGAGGAGCAGATACAGGCGAAGATCGACGAGCGCGCCGCGGCCAAGAAGGCGAAGGATTTTACCGCCGCCGACGCCATTCGCGATGAGCTGGCCGCCCTGGGCATCATCCTCAAGGACTCCCGGGAGGGCACCGGCTGGGTGTTCGAGAAGCCTGAGGCCGAGGAATAGGGCAGGCCCCTTGCGCTGAACGCCTCGCTCCAGAAAGCCTGCCAGACAACCAGGACGCCCGGCCCCCTGAGCTTCATCCACAGGGGAGTTGGGCGTTGTGGTCTTCGGGGTGGAGGGCCGGCGTACTATCCGGTCAGAAGAGCGCAGTTGGCTTTCTGGAGAGCATCCAGATGCTGCGCTATTTCCCGACGTGCTCCTGCACTGATGCCCAGCCCCCTGGCCTCCTCATCCCATGCGTTGATCGCCGTCACTACTTCCTCGATGACTTGCCGAGCCTCGCTCCAGCGTGTGAAGCCTGCCTGGTCCGCCAGTGCCTGAACGACCTTGAGTGGCGGATTCTTGCCGTGTCCCTTGAAGGCGGTGGCGTGCTCGCCGTAATGGCCTGGGCTGAATGTCATGTCATAGGCGGGGGAGAGGCGCCATTGGCCGTCATCCTGCAGGAGAAAGGTCCAGTTCTTGCTGTGATCGTCCTGGTTGCAGGCGAAGAGGTTGAAGATCGCCCGCCGAAACAGTGCTCTGCCGACGGCGGGCCTGCCACAGAGGACCTGGCCGGCCTTGATGAGGTCTTCGTAATCGAGTGATGGCAGGCGGAAGTCGGCGTCCAGTAGTCCGCAGGCACTGCTCATGTGATAGCGCCCCTGCAGGCTGCAGTCGAAGCGCCTCAAGGCCAGCCAGGCCAGCGCCGGAGAATCTGCTGGTGGCGTAATGAGCTGCCACTCTGGCGTTTCGATTCCGGCGCGTTTGGCCAGGGTCAAGTAGGCCGCTTCGCAGAGCCCTTCTTCATGCCCCAGCGCCAGTGCGCTGGAGGTGAACTTGACCAACCAGGGATCCAGTTCCGGGCGAGGGCGTGTGCTGGCCCGGTCGGTGGTGCCTGGCGAGAGGTAGACCTGCACCTTGGGGCGGGCCCCTCCTGAGCTGCCCGCCTGAGCGAGTGTGGCGAGCACAGTATCGGTCTGGCCCTCGAAGAGCTGTCGGGCCTGTTCACCCAGCTCGCCCAGGCGACTCCAGTGGTCGGCTTCGTCTGAACCAATAAGTGCCGAGGCCGGGTGATAGCTGAGAGCTCCCATGCCGTGCTCGCCGACGAAGGCCAGCCGGTCCATGGCAGTCACCGCATGGGGTGGTATGCCGTGCTGCCGAAACAGGCGATCCATCAGCATCAACCCCCAGCCGTCTGGCAGCGAGTCGGCGAATAGGCCGTGGAGCCCCTTGTGGGGAGCGGGAGGGGCAGCATGCAATCGCGCGTCGAAGGGGAGCTGGAACGGCGACAGGCTGTGGTGCTCGCGACAGTAGGCGTCGTCGTACTGGAAGAAGACGCCCTGCCTGTTCTGGGCCAGGCGGCCGACGAGTACCCGATGGCCATCGCTGAGGCGACGTCGCACGTCCAGTTGTCGGATGGGAGTGAAGTCAATCGTCACGCAGCACCTCTTCTATGCTGCCAGGCATGGTCGGCGCTGGCGCCGCCAACTCTGCCACACGCTCCAGGCGATCCACGCTCTGCCACAGCAGCAGGAACTGCCGCAATGAAATCTGGCCGGTCGTCTCGAATCGCTTGATCGTGGGGGCCGGCACGCCGCTCCGCTCTGCCAGGGCGTCGCGGGACAGCTTGAGCTCGCGCCTGCGCTTCCTGATGGCTCTCGCCAAGTCGTGCTGGACATCGCTGGCGGTAAGTAGCGTGAGTCGCATGGCGTCCTCATTTTGGATATTATATTACTCACTATATCCATTTTTTAATATTTTTGGATATAATATTACCCATTTTTTGGCTCGTAAACCGCGTATCTTCTCGACCGCGCCGTGATTTTTCCGACCGGCAGGAGTCAGCACGGGTGGAGCAGGCTCCAGCAGTAGCGTCACTACCTCGTCAGCCAGCGCCGACGCGCGGCAGCTTGGTAATCGGTGTTGCTGGGCCAGTCGTTGTGAAGGGTTTTTGTGCGCTAAACTGCGCAATCCCATGGCCTCCTGGCATTTGTGAGCAGCAGCTTTCTCAAAAACGGTCTTGAAGCCCAGCCGGCCGGCGCAGGCCCTGGAACCCAACGAGTAAACGGGAGCCCGCTTGGACTACACCCCCTTCAGCTATGTCACTGCCGAGAAGGCCGAGCTATACCGGAGGGTTATGCGCGCCTTCGTAGAGGCGAAGTCGCATTTTCTGGTGCACCTGCGCCCCGAGGATGTGCAGCAGCAGACAGGCGAACCGGAGCTTGTCACCGTGCAGGCGGCCCTGACCCAGCTGGTGACCTGGGGCAACCTGGATGCCGAACGTGACAATGCCCGGGTGACCAGCGTCGAGGACTACTATCGCGCCCTCTACGTCTATCAGATTACCCGCCAGGGCGAAGCCGTGGAGGCGGCCCTGGCCACCTTCGAGCAGGAGCTGGGCCGCCGCGGTGCCCCGCAAAGCGTGGCGCTGGAGGATATACGTACCCGCCTGCGCGCCCTGTTGACCCTGGCCCAGAGCGAGTCGCCCTCGGCCACCGAGAGCCAGCTGCTGCTGCGCGACCTGGCCGGCGTATTCTCCGATCTGGCCGAGAATGCCCGGGCCTTCATGACCGGACTGAACCGCACCCTGGAGGGGCAGGGCAGTGATGCCGATGCCTTCCTGCTCTACAAGGAGCGGGTGATCGGCTATATCGAGCGTTTCGTGGGGGACCTGACTACCTCTTCCGGTGAGATCGCCGAGCTGATTCGCGCATTGGATGGCGACGGCGATGCGCAAGCGCCCGTGGCGCGATTGCTGCGCCAGGCTGCCGAGCGCGAGCTCCTCGATCTGGCGCCCGGAGAATCTCCCGATGATGATGAGCGTGCCCGGGCCTTCGCCGAGGCTTGGCGGCGTTGGCACGGTCACTGGGAGGGCTTGCGCGCCTGGTTCCTCGACCAGCCGGGGCGTCAGGCTCAGGCCCGCCTGCTGCGCAGCAGTGCTCGTCGTGCGGTGACCCAATTGCTGGAGATGGTCGGCCGGCTCAACGAGCGGCGCATGGCGCGCAGCGACCGCTCCGCTGACTTTCGCACCCTGGCACGCTGGTTTCTGGAGTGTGATGGCGACCGCGATGCGCATCGCCTTTGGCGAACTGCCTTCGGCCTGACGCCGGCCCGCCATCTGGTGATCGACGCCGAAACCGCGGAGACGTGGCAACAGTCTCCGGTACCGGCCAGTACGCCCTGGGCGGAGGCCCCGGGCATGCAGGTGCAGGCGCGGCTGCGCGCCACCGGCAGCTACCAGAAGCCCGGGGCGCCGCCCAAGCTGCGCAGCCGCGCCCGGGAGCGCGAGTTGCTGGCCCGTCAGTTGGCCGAGGAGGCCAGTGTGGCACGTGCCGCGCGGCGCCAGCTGGTGGAGCGGCGTGCCGAGCGCCTCTCGGAACTGGGTGAGCTGGACGATGGCGCCTTTCGCCTGCTGCTCAACCTGCTCGGCGATGCCCTGGCGGCGAGTCCCGGCGATGATTCCCCGGTGACGACCACCACCGGCGACGGTAGCCTGCGCATCACCCTGGCGCCGCTGGGGCCCGAGACCGCCGCGACCCTGCACACGGCAGGCGGCGTACTCCGTGGCCGTGACTATCGCCTGGAGATCGTCGATCTGGAGGAGGACGCATGGAGGAGCTGAGCGATGCCCTGACGCGCCAGCGCCAGGAGGAGCAGCGCCGCGCTTTGCGTGCGCTGCTGGCAAGGCCACTGATCCGCAGCGATGATAGCGCCTTCCCCCTGATTCGCCGTCACACGGCCAGCCTGCGCGACTGGCTGGCCCGGGAGGCCGGCTGGCACCTGCAGAGCGAGCGTGACTTCGTGCGCCTGCACAAGCGCCCCGCTGATCTCCAAGACCCGACTCGCCCAGCGACGGTAGGGAGGGGGACACAGCGCAAGACCTTCAATCGTCGGCGCTATGCACTGTTCTGCCTATTGCTGGCGGATCTCGAACGCGGCGATGCCCAGATCACCCTGGGCCGCCTGGGGGAGGGACTGGGGCAGGCGGTCGATGATCCTGCCCTGGCCGAGCGCGGGCTGGCCTTCTCCCTGGACCATCAGGAGGCACGCCGCGACCTGGTGGTGGTCGTGCGCCTGCTGATGGAACTCGGGGTGCTGGTGCGCGTGGCCGGTGACGAGGAGCAGTTCCTGCGTCGTGGCCTGGAGGGCGATGTGCTCTACGATGTGGACCGCCGACTGCTGGCCGCCCTGCTGGTCACCGCCCGAGGCCCTTCCCTGGTGGCCCTGAACGGTGCTGATGCCGAGCTGGATCTTGAGGGTCGTCTCCACGCCCTTAGCGAGACCTTCGTGCCGGATACCCCCGATGGGCGCAATCGCGAGCTGCGTCACCGCCTGGCACGACGGCTGCTGGATGACCCGGTGGTCTACCTGGAGTCCCTCAACGAGGAGGAGGCCGCCTACCTGACCAATCAACGCGGGCCCATGCTGCGTCGCCTGCAGCAGGCTACGGGAATGGTTGCCGAGGTGCGCGCTGAAGGGCTGGCTCTGGTGGATCCCGAAGGCGAGCTCACCGACGAGAAGATGCCGGCGGAGGGCACCGAGGGACACCTGGCGTTGCTGATGGCCGAGCGCCTGGCCGAGGACGCCTCCGCTGAAAGTGGCCCCAAGGGCGTTACCCTGGAGGAGGCGGAGTCCTGGATCCTTCAATGGCAGCGCGACTACCGTCGCTACTGGCGCAAGTCCGCCTGCGAGCCGGGCGCCGCCCATGGCCTGGCACGCCAGACCCTGGCCCGCCTGGCGGCGCTGGGTCTGGTCCGGCGCCAGGCTCAGCATGAAGGCGGCCGAATTCTGCCGCTGCCGGCACTGGGGCGCTTTCGCGTGCATGCACCAACACTGCCGGATGCCTCCGGTACCCCTCTAGATGCCCAATCCGATCTGTCCGAGTCCTTCACCGATGACTGAGCCTTCCGTCCCGATGAGCGAGCTTCCCGAACCGCAGAGCACCCGCTGGCAGCCCCTGCGCTGTGGCCTGGTGGAGATCTTCTACTACGACGAGGAGGTCTTTCACTTCCACGACGGGCGTCTGCTGCTGCGTGGCAACAACGGTACCGGCAAGTCCAAGGTGATGGCGCTGACCCTGCCGTTTCTGCTCGATGGCCAGCTGCTTCCCTCGCGGGTGGAACCCGATGGCGACAGCGCCAAGCGCATGGAGTGGAACCTGTTGGTGGGCGAGTATCAGGAACGCCTAGGCTACACCTGGCTGGAGTTCGGGCGCCTGGGGGATGAGGGGCCCGAGACCTTCACGGTGGGCTGTGGGCTCAAGGCAGTCGCGGGGCGACCGGTGCGCTCCTGGTTCTTCACCACCCCCCAGCGCGTCGGGCGTGATCTCTTCCTGATCGATAGCGGGAGAAGCGTGAGTCGCGAGCGTCTCGGCCAAGCGCTGGGCGGCGTGGGGCAGCTGTATGATCGTGCCGCAGACTATCGGCGCGCCATCGATGAACGGCTCTTTCGTCTGGGGGAGCAGCGCTACGGGGCGCTGCTCGACCTGCTGCTGCAGCTGCGCCAGCCCCAGCTGGCCAAGAAGCCCGATCCCAATCGCCTCTCCCAGGCCCTCAGCGATGCCTTGCCGCCACTCGGACGAGGCCTGATCGGCGAGGTGGCCGAGGCCTATCGCAGCCTGGATGTCTACCGCGAGGAGATACAGGGGCTGGAGGAGACGACCCGTGCGGTGGAGGCCTTCCTGGGTCACTACCGCCACTATGCCGGTATCGCGGTGCGCCGCCGTGCCGACTTCCTGACTGCTGCCCACGCCGAATACGAGAGGGTGCGCCTGCAGTTGGGCCGCGATCGCCAGGCCCATGAGGAGGCGCGGGGGAGTCGCGAGACGCTGGGTGAGTCCCGCGAGCTCCTCGCCGAGCAGCAGCGGGAGCTGGCGGCACGCCAACGCACCCTGGAGGCCAGCGACGCCATGCGCTCGGCGGAGGCGCTGCGCAATGCCGACGAGCTGGCTCGCCAGCGCCGCACCCGCGCCGATGAGGAAGGCCGGCGGCTGGGCCGGGAGCGTGACAGTGACCGGCGAGCCGAGGCCCGCTTGCTGGAGGCCGAAGCGTCCTTGAAGGGCGGCGTCGCGAATCTGGAGGCGCGCCGCGATGAGAGTGCGGCACTGGCCGATGCGGCGGGTGTGGGCGGCGACCATCGTCGAGAAATCGCCGCGCGGTTATCCGCGGAAACGGGCGAGCAGGTGCCACCCGATGCCCGGGGTGTGGAGTCGCTGCAGCAGGCGCTGCGAGACCTGCATCGTCGCCGCGCGGAGGGGGTGACACACCTCAACCGCCGCCTCGATGAGGTCGACAAGGCCGAGCGAGCCTTCCACCGGGTGGAGGATGAGGCGCGTCGGGAAGAGGAGACCCTGGCGAGTCGCGAGGAAGAGTGCCAGGACGCGACCAGCGCACGTGTTGAGGCGGCCGAGACCCTTCAGGCCGACTGGCGTGAACACCTTGCCGCCCTGAAGGAACTGGCACCCGAGGATCCCGAGGCGATGCTCGCCGAGCTCGCACCCTGGTGCGATCACCTGAGCGGTGATGACCCCGCCGAGTCAGGGCTCTCCATGGCCCGGGATGCCCGGCGCGAGGCGCTGGGCCAGCAACGGCATACGCTGGAACAGCGGCATCGAGAGCTGGGCGTCGAACGCGCAGAACTCGAGGCGGAGCATCAGCGTCTGGCAGCGGGGGAGGCACCCGTGCCGCCGGCGCCTCATACCCGTGGCGAGGGCAGCCGTGAGGCTCGTCCCGGCGCCCCGCTTTGGCAACTGGTGGACTTTCAGACAGGCCTCGAGGCGAGACAGCGTGCCGGGCTGGAGGCGGCCCTGGAGGCCTCAGGGCTGCTGGATGCCTGGGTGCTGCCGGATGGCGAGCTGCTCGCCCCCGGCACCTGGGACACATTGCTCACGCCGCTCGCCGATGCCGCCATGCGACCGGGGGAGGAGAGCCTGGCCTCCGCCCTCTGCCCCGACCTTCCCGAGCACTCTCCGGTGAGCCTGGCGGTAGTCGAGACGCTGCTGGCCGGCATCGGCCTGGGCGTCTCCGAGGCCTTTACCTGGGTGAGTCACGAAGGTGCCTGGCGGCTGGGTCCGCTCGGTGGGCAGTGGGGCAAGGACGAGGCGGTCTATATCGGCCACGCCGCCCGGGAGGCGGCACGTCGGCGCCGGATGGCAGAGATCGCCCACGCCTTGGAGGGGCTGGCCATAGAGGTCGCCGGCATCACCGCCGAGCTCGAGCACCTCGATGCGTGTCTCGAGGTCATCGATCAGGAGTGGCAGGGTCGTCCCAGTGCCCAGGCGCTGCGTGATGCCCACGCCGCCGAGGCGGCAGCGCGGCGCGCTCGGGATACGCAAGCCGCGCGTCTGGAGCACGCCCAGGCCAGGCGGGAAGAGGCCCTCGAGGCGCTGGAGGCCCAGCGCGGTGAGCTGTATCTCGCCGCCGAGGATCTGCGTCTTCCCGCCGAGCGCGAGCCCCTGGCCCGCCTTCAGTCCGCGCTCAATGACTACCGGCTCGCCATCAGCGAACTGCTGCAGGCCATCACGTCCTGGCAGCAGGCCAGGCTCCGTTGTGACGAGCTGAAGGAAGAGCACCAGCTGGCTCGTGAGGCGTTGGCCCAGGCCGAGCGGGAGCAGGCCGAGGCCGAGGAGCAGGCTCGTGAGGCGGAGGTGCGCCGGGATACCCTGCGCGACACCATGGGGGCCGAGGTGCAGGAGCTGGAGCGCCAGCTGGCGGCCATTCAGGAGCGCAGCGAGGCGTTGGCACAAGAGCAGCGTGAGCTCGAGACACGCCACGAGACCCTGCTCGGCGAGGTGGCACGCCTCGCCGAGAAGGTCACCCAGGGCGAGCAGCGCCTGGGCGAACTGGACGAACGTCGGGCAGGAAGGATCGCTGACTTCCGGTCCCTGGTGGAGGAGGGACTGCTGCGGGTGGCTGCGCCGGAGCGTTTCATGGACGAGGAGGCGCCTGGCTCCTGGGCGGCAGACCCTGCTGTGCGCCTGGCCCGGTCTGCTGCCCAGGCCACTGCCGCTATCAATGCCGATGACGAGAGCTGGCACGCCCACCAGGGGCGGCTGCACGAGCACATCAAGCTGCTCACCGATGTGCTCTCCCGCGGCGGTCACGACTGCATCGCCGAGGCCCGGGACGACCTGCTGCTGGTGCGCATCGTCTTCCAGGGGCGTCGCCAGGATCCCGATGCCCTGCATCGCCAGCTCAACGAGGAGATCAGCCAGCGCCAGGCGCTGCTCAATGCCCGGGAGCGGGAGCTGCTCGAGAACTACCTGATCGACGAGGTGGCCAGCCACATCCAGGAGCGCATCACCGACACCGAGCGTCACGTCCGCGAGATGAACGGCGAGCTGGAGAGTCGGCCGACCAGTACCGGGATGCGGCTGCGTATCCGCTGGCAGCCACTTGGCGAGGGGCAGAGCGCCGGCGGCATGACGGCCCCGGCGGGGCTGGAGGATGTCTGCCAGCGGCTGCGGCGTCAGGCCCTGGATGCCTGGTCGGTGGAGGATCGCGAGGTGGTGGGGGACTTCCTGCGCCGACGCATCGAGGAGGCCCGGACCAATGACGAGGGCGGCGCCCTGCAGGAGATCCTCGAGCGCGCCCTGGATTACCGCTTCTGGCACCGCTTCGTGGTGGAACGCCATCAGAACGGCCAGTGGCGCCCGGCCTATGGTCCGGCCTCCGGGGGCGAGCGCGCCCTGGTGATCACCTTGCCGCTGTTCGCCGCCGCGGCCAGCCACTATGGCAGCGCCCATGAGCAGGCGCCGCGTCTGGTGATGCTCGACGAAGTGTTTGCGGGGATCGACGACGACGCCCGGGCCAAGAGCATGGGGCTGTTGGCCCAGTTCGATCTCGACGCCGTGATGACCTCGGAGCGGGAGTGGGGCTGTTACCCGGACGTGCCGGGGCTGGCCATCGCCCAGCCGGTGCGCCGCGAAGGGGGCGATGCCGTACATGTCACCCGCTGGAAATGGGACGGCAAGCGCCGGACAAGAGACGAGGTTCCTGTCAGCCAAGCTCCGCAAGAAGTTGCGGAACCCGCGGAGACGTCAGCGCAAGGCGGGATGGACAGCCTGTTCTAGCGATACTATTCGCACTGGGCCAGCGTCGGCGCATGGTACGCTGAGTCTTGTAGCGTTTCGGGAGAGGGACAAATGGCCAAGAGCAAACTGCCCATCGGCATCCAGACCTTTGCCGATATCGTCAATGGTGAGTACTACTATGTCGACAAGACGCCACATGTGCATCGCCTGGTGGAGCAGGGCAAGTACTTCTTCCTGTCGCGTCCTCGGCGCTTCGGTAAGAGCCTGTTGCTCGATACCCTGAAGTCGCTGTTCGAAGGCCACGAGGCGTTGTTTCGAAGCCTCTATATCCACGACAAATGGGATTGGCAGGTCGCTTACCCGGTCATTCGTATCAGCTTCGCCGATGGGGTGATGCGTTCGCGTGACGATCTCGACAAGCGCATCCGTTACCAGCTTCGTCATAACCGGGAGCGCCTTGGGCTTGTCGATACCAATGCCGAGGATATTCCCGGTGAATTCGCCGATCTGATCACTCAGGCCCATGAGCGCCATGGTCAGCGTGCCGTGGTATTGGTAGATGAGTACGACAAGCCGATCCTCGACAATATCACCGACCCCGAACGGGCTCGTGAGCTGCGCGAGGGCCTGAAGAATCTCTACAGCGTGCTCAAGGATGCCGACCCTCGCCTGCAGTTCTGCTTCCTGACCGGGGTCTCCAAGTTCAGCAAGGTCAGCCTCTTCTCAGGGCTCAACAACTTGCGAGATATTACGTTGTTGCCCGAGTTCTCGGATGTCTGCGGCTATACCGATGCCGATATCGACAGTGTCTTCGCGGATAAACTGGAGGGGCTCCAACGCGAAGAGATCCGCCACTGGTACAATGGCTATCGTTGGGGTGACATGCAGACAACCACTGTCTATAACCCTTTCGATGTCCTGCTGCTATTTCAGAATCGCCAGTTCGCGCCCTATTGGTTCGAATCTGCCACGCCGACCTTCCTGGTCAAGTTACTCGCCGAGCGCAGCGTCTATACCCCGGGCTTGACCGAATGGCAGAGCCGCCCGTCGTTGCTCAGCCGCTTCGACGTGGATCAGATCAGCACCGAGGCGCTGCTGTTCCAGACCGGTTATCTGACCTTGACCGGTGTCGAGGAGGCGATTCCAAACAAGCCGATCTATCGGCTGGGATTTCCCAACTATGAGGTGGAGAGCAGCCTCAACGAAGCGCTGTTGCCGGCGCTGGGGCTAGACGACGATATCCTCGACGAGCTGATACTGCGGCTGCCGAAGCTGCTGAGGGAGGCCGACATGGAGGGCCTGGAGACGTACTTCAAGGCGCTCTATGCTGGCTTGCCCCACGACTGGTATCGCAATAACCCCATCGCCCGCTACGAAGGCCACTACGCCAGCGTCTTCTACAGCCACTTTGCGGCGCTGGGGCTGAGAGTAACGGTAGAGGATGCCACCCACCGCGGTCTTGTCGATATGACCGTCGATTTCGCGGGACGGCTATTTCTCTTCGAGTTCAAGGTGGTGGAGCAGCTTCCCGAGGGCAATGCCTTGGTCCAGCTCAAGCAGAAGGGCTATGCCGACAAATACCGCGCGGCAGGCAAGCCGATCCATCTCATCGGCGTCGAGTTCTCACGCGAGCAACGCCAGATCGTGGCCTTCGAGTGGGAGACGGTGGCGGCATGACCGGTGACGTCGACCATCCCCGCCTGCGGCGGCTGCTGGGCGGCCCCGAGCTTGCCCGCCTGCGCCAGCGCCTGAGAGGCAAGCTGCTGCGCGAGGGGGGTGGCCGCCTGACCCTGAGCCAGGCCAGCGAGCTGGAGCGTGCGGCGGTGGAACGCCTGCTAGGGCGGCCTCCCCGTCGGGGGAAGTCGCTGAGCGTGGATCTTGAAGCGCTCTCTCGTGCGCTGGCCCGGGCCGGTGTGGCAAGCGACCTGCGACACGCCCTGGAGGCGCTGGATGGTCCGTTAGTCGATCGCAGAACCGTTCGCGAGGAGGCACAACGGCGCTGGGACGAGCTCCTGGACGCTTATCGTCCCGAGGCCGAGCGGCTGGGGGTCAGCGGCTGGCTTGCGGACCTCCGCCGGGGCGGCCAGCTCAAGCGCCTGGCCGGTGGCAGTGAAGAGCAGGGCGCTCGCCTACTCGAACAGGCTCTCTCTGTGCTCGAGAGGCTGCCGGCACAGGGGATGACACTGAGCACCCTGGCCGCCGAGTGTCTGGGAGATGCCCACGCACTGGATGCCGGCCAGCCGGTCTCGGCCCTGGTTCGCCGCGCCCTGGCCCGCCACTGGCGTGGGGGTGTGGCGTTGGAGCATCCGGATGAGCGCTCAACCTGGGCCCATGCCGGTGTGCTGCTGGGCGGCGATATCACCAGTGCGGTGCCGACCCTGGGCCTTCCCGTGCGTGACAGTGAAGGTGTGGATGCGGCGCTTGAACACTACCTTCGGGTTGCTGAGCCCACCTGGTTGACCTTACGTCAGCTGTTGCGTCATCCCCCGGAGTGGGACGTAGAGGGACGTGATGTCTTTGTCTGTGAAAACCCGGCAGTGGTCGCTGAAGCCGCCGAACGGTTGGGGACCGGGTGCGCTCCGCTGGTGACCACCTGGGGGCGTCCCGGTGCCGCCGTGCTCACGCTGCTCGAACAGCTGGAGGCTGCCGGCGCGGTGCTGTACTACCACGGTGACTTCGACTGGCCGGGCATCAGTATCGCCAACGCCCTGCTGGCGCGCTTCGCCATGCGACCCTGGCGGATGGGGGGAGCCGATCTGGAGGCCTGTGCTCATCTCGAGGGCAAGCCGTTGGAGGGCAAGCCCCTCGAGGCTGTGTGGGATTCGCAGTTGCGCAGTGCCATGGAAAGTCGAGACCGCGCGCTGCATGAGGAGCAGCTCATCGAGATTCTACTAGGCGACCTGCGGTTGCCGCCGGGGCATCAGCTGTCGGGATAGGGTGGCAGCGGGATCTGCCTCGGCCAGTCGTCGGCGACCAGGAAGAGACGCTGCCAGCCGGCGTCCGGGTGCCATAGGGCGATCTGCAGCGGGGCGGCCGGGATCCGGAAGTGGTCGATGAGCTGAGCCTCCAGGTCGCGCAGGCGCAGCAGGTGCTCGGGGCGGGGCAAGGCGAGCCAGTGGGGCTTGTGGAGCCGGGTGCCATGGATGCCGCGGGGCAGACCGTCGCGGTAGCGGTGCCAGTCACGCCAGTAGAGCCAGCATCCGCGTAGATGGTCGTGAGTCGCCTCCCGCGGCGGTGGCAAGGGTCGTTGCCAGGGAACGAAGAGCACGCCGGGCATGGCTACCTGACGCTGCAGGTTCGCCAGCCCGTCGCCTCTGTGGCGGTGTAATCCCAGTCTGGCCCTGATGGCGTTCCGTGTCTCGGGCAGGTCGGTCAGGCGCAGCTGATGGCGGTGCAGGTGCTCGCGCTTGCCGGCCAGGCTGTCGGCGCCCCCGGGGCCGATCCAGCGTGCCTGGCTCTGGGGCTCGCCCGGCCCCTCGAAAAGCCCCAGATAGAACTTGATGGCCACCTCGAGGTGGGTGATCGAGGCCTCGTCACGACGTCGATAGAGCAGGTCCAGCTCGCCGAGGGTCAGCTTGCCGCTCATGATGCGCAGGTTGTGGGCGAGCAGTTCGGTGCCCGGTGCCCAGGCCAGCAGGAACTGCCAGAGCCGCTCGTGGTAGAGCCCCATGCGGCCATTGAGCGTGTTGCCGACGCATCGCTCCAGCGGCTGCGGCCAGGCCTCCAGGGTATCCAGCCAGCGGGCGGTGCGCTCATCGTCCTCCAGGCCCAACGTTTCCCGGCTCGGGCGGCCCGGCCAGGGCATGCGTATCAGGTCGGGGACCAGCAAAAGCCACGCCAGATCGCGCACCAGCGGGTGATGGCAGCGGTCCAGCAGGGGCAGGGCATCCGTGGTCATGCAAGCTTCCTGTGCGTTGGCGGTGGAACACTGCAGGTATTCCCTTGTTTCCTTATACTTCAGCGTACATCCATGACCCGCCAGGTGGTATTTCGCCATGCGACACGCCCTGCTTCCCATCGCCAGCCTCGCCGCCGCCGTTTCACTTGCCGCCACGCCTCTGCATGCCCAGGAACCGGTCTCGGTCTCCTCCAAGATCGATACCGAGGGTTCAGTGCTGGGCGAGCTGATCATTCAGCGCCTCGAGGCCGGCGGTGTCGAGGTGGAGGAGCGCCTGCAGCTGGGCGCCACCAGTATCGTGCGCGAGGCGCTGCTGGCCGGCGAGATCGACCTCTACCCCGAGTACACCGGCAACGGTGCCTTCTTCTTCGACATGACCGACAGCGACGTCTGGCACGACCCCCAGGCCGCCTATGAGACGGTCCGTGAGCTGGACGCCGAGAACGACCTGACCTGGCTGACGCCGGCCTCGGCCAACAACACCTGGGCAATCAGCGTGCGTGGAGAGCTGGCCCGGGAACATGAGCTGGCCACCCTTGCGGACCTGGCGGCCTTCCTCGACGAGGGTGGAGAGATCAAGCTGGCCGCCAGCGCCGAGTTCGTCGAGTCCGAGCAGGCCCTGCCGGCGTTCCAGCAGGCCTATGGCTTCGAACTTGATGATGACCAGCTGCTGGTGCTCTCCGGTGGCAATACCGCCTCCACCATGCGCGCGGCTGCCCAGCAGACCAGCGGCGTCAATGCCGCCATGACCTATGGCACCGATGGCGGCCTCAAGGCGCTGGATCTGGTGGTACTGGAAGATACCCTGGGCGTTCAACCGGTCTACCAGCCGGCGCCAGTGGTGCGTGCCGAGGTGCTGGAGGCCTGGCCGGAGATCGAAAGTCTGCTGGCACCGGTCTTCGCGGCCCTGGACCTCGATACACTTCAGCGGCTCAACGGTGATGTGGCGGTGAACGGGCGCGCCCCGGCCGATGTGGCCGCCGACTTCCTCTCCAGCCTGGAGGAGTAGGCGAGTGCTGCGCAGGGATGCGCCTATCAACCGGGTGATGCTGTCGCTGGCGCTGGTCGCGCTAGTGACCTGGCTTTCGCTTCCCTTGGGGAGTGTCGCCCCCAATCGCATCGTGCCCGGTACCGCCTACACCATCGCCTCGGCTATCGGCTGGCCGCTTGCGCTGGTGAGCTGTCTGCCGCTGCTAGGCCTGCTGATGCTGGCCTGGCGGCCCGGCCGAAATGTCTATCGCCTGGCGCTGGGCCTGACCCTGTTGCTGCTACTGGCACTGCCAGCCTGGCTGGCGCTGATGGCTCAGCAGCGCCTCGACCCCGAGCTGCCTCAGGCGCGGCTGGGTATCGGCGCGGCCTGGTGGCTGATGCTGTTCTGGCTCTCGCTGGTGTTGATTGAGCTGCGGACGCGCCTTGCCCTTGCCGGCTGGCGGTTGGCGCTGCTGATGCTGCCCGTGCTGGGCGGCTGGTGGTTGGCGGCCGGCTGGCTCGAGCCACTGGCGCTCTGGCAGGAGCTGGCTGGCCGCCGCAGTGCGTTCGTCGAGGCGGTGGTCGACCACCTGCTGCTGGTGGGTGGTGCCGTGGGGGCGAGCCTGCTGCTGGGCGCGGGCATTGCCCTGGCCATGCGCCAGAATCCGCGTGTCGAGCGTATCGGCTTCGCGCTTCTCAACTTCCTGCAGACCATTCCCAGCCTGGCACTGTTCGGCCTGCTGCTGGCGCCGCTGGCCTGGCTCGCCTCTCGGTTCGAGTGGCTCGCCGCACTGGGTGTTAGCGGCATCGGCTGGGCGCCGGCCTTCCTGGCCCTGCTCGGCTACAGCCTGTTGCCCATGGTGCGTAATACCTTCGTCGCCCTCTCCGAGGTGGACCCCGGCGTACTTGAGGCGGCGCGCGGCATGGGCATGAGCCGTGGCCAGGTGTTTCGCCAGGTGCGCCTTCCGCTGGCCCTGCCGGTGGTCATCGAGGGCGTGCGCATCACCACCGTCCAGGCGATCGGCTTGACCGCCGTGGCGGCTCTGATCGGCGCCGGGGGACTGGGCATCTTCATCTTCCAGGGGCTGGGTCAGGCGGCCATGGATCTGGTGCTGCTCGGCGCCCTGCCGATACTGGCCATGGCGCTGGCCGCCGATGCCCTGCTGGGTGCCCTGACGCGGCGCCTCGATCACCGCACCGACCTGGCCCCGGGAGCCACCCCATGATCGAACTCAAGAGTGTCACCAAGCGTTTCGGTGGCGAGACGGCGGTGGATGCCATCTCGTTGACGGTGAATCGGGGTGAGCTGTGGGCCCTGGTGGGCACCTCGGGCTGTGGCAAGTCCACCACCCTGCGCATGATCAACCGCCTGATCGAGCATGATGGCGGCGAGATCCATATCGATGGGCGGCCGATTCGCGAGTTCGACGGGAAGATCCTGCGCCGCCGGATCGGCTATGCCATCCAGAGCACTGGGCTCTTTCCGCACTGGACCGTGGCCCGCAACATCGGCCTGGTGCCGCGGCTGCTCAAGTGGCCGGCGGCCCGGGTCAACGCGCGTGTAGAGGAGCTGATGGCGCTGCTCGGGCTTTCGGTCGAGCAGTTCGCCGACAAGTACCCGTCCCAGCTGTCGGGTGGCCAGGCCCAGCGGGTGGGGGTGGCCAGGGCGCTGGCGGCGGATCCCGATATCCTGTTGATGGACGAGCCCTTCGGCGCCCTGGACCCGATCACCCGCAAGGGCCTGCAGGCCGAACTGCGCGACCTTCAGTCACGCCTGCAGAAGACCATCGTCTTCGTGACCCACGACATGGATGAGGCCCTGGCGCTGGCCGACCGCCTGGTGGTGATGAATGCTGGACGCATCGTCCAGCAGGGCAGGCCGCTCGAGCTGCTGCGGGCACCGGCCGACGACTTCGTGGCGTCGCTGCTGGGCGGGGATGATCGCGGCCTCAAGGAAGCCGCCATCACCCGGGTCGCCGAGCGCATGCAACCACTCTCACCCCGTCTGCTGCCCCAGGCCCGGGTGCATCGCGACGCCACCCTGCGCCAGGCCCTGGCGGTGATGTTCCGTGAACATGCGGACAGGCTGGCGGTGGTCGACGACGAGGCGATGCCGGTGGGGGAGCTCTCGCTGCGGCGTATCGTCGGGGCCGGCCGCGAGGGAGGCAGTGACACGTGAGCATGGCTCTCCTGACACGCTGGTCTGCGCCGCTGGTCTGGCTCGCCCTGCTGCTGGCCCTGGCTCTGGGGGGCGAGTGGCTCGAGCCGCTGCTGCGCTGGAGCGAACCCGATGCCCGCCGGCTTCTCTACCCCCAGGCCGACCTGCTGACCTTGCTGGCGCGCCATGTGCAGGTGGTGGCGATCGCCTCCGGCCTGGCAGTGGTGATCGGGGTGGGGGCGGCGATCCTGGTGACGCGCCCCGGGGGGCGCGATTTCCTGCCGCTGGTGGCGCAGTTCGCCTCCATGGGGCAGACCTTCCCGCCGGTGGCGGTGCTGGCCCTGGCGGTGCCGGTGCTGGGCTTCGGTACCTGGCCGATCATCGTGGCGCTGCTGCTTTACGGGCTGCTGCCGATCGTGCGCAATACCCTGGCGGGCCTGGAAGGGCTCGACCCCGCGGTAGATGAGGCCGCTCGCGGCATGGGCATGGGTGGCGACCAGCGGCTGTGGCAGGTGGAGCTGCCCCTCGCGGCACCGATCATCCTCGCTGGCATCCGCACCTCGGTCACCGTGAACATCGCCACGGCGGCGCTGGGGGCCACGGTGGGGGCGAGCAACCTCGGCGCGCCGATCATCGCCGGCATCGTCAACGGCAATACCGCCTATATCCTTCAAGGCGCCGTGATGATCGGCCTGCTGGCGCTGGCGGTTGATAGCTTGTTTGCCCGGTTGGTGCCAGCAAGGCAGTAATATCGTCTGCTGATATCGACCAAAGGTGAAGGCCTTTCTGCTGTCGATACTCACCAGTTTACGTTAACGTCATCTCGGGTTGCGTTGATCCCTCGGGAGTGATCCTCCTGGCAAGGGGCGAGACAAGCGACAACACTGCCCTCAAAAGGGGGAGAGGATGACAAGATGACAACGACACAAGATATCCATTCGCCGCAGTTCCTCAGCGGCGACGAGTTCTCCATTCCGACCTTCCGCCTGCTGAAGCAGGACGGCAGCCTGTATGACGGTGCCGAGGCGCCCGAGCTCTCCCGCGAGCAGGCGCTGAAGATCTATCACGCCATGGTGGCCACCCGGGTGCTCGACGAGCGCATGATGGCGGCCCAGCGCCAGGGGCGGCTGTCGTTCTACATGCAGTGCACTGGCGAGGAGGCCGCGGTCATCGGTGCCACCGCGGCACTCGACGATGCCGACATGATCATGGCCCAGTACCGCGAGCAGGGTGCGCTGGTCTACCGCGGCTTCAGCTATGACGAGTTCATGAACCAGCTGTTCGGCAACGAGCTCGACTACGGCAAGGGTCGGCAGATGCCGATCCACTACGGCTCGCGCAAGCTGCACTACATGACCATCTCCTCGCCGTTGGCCACCCAGATTCCCCAGGCCGCCGGCTACGCCTACGGCCAGAAGCTCGCCGGCGAGGGCCACTGCACGCTGTGCTTCTTCGGCGAGGGCGCCGCCTCAGAAGGTGACTTCCACGCCGCCCTGAACATGGCGGCGGTGCACGAGGTGCCGGTGATCTTCTTCTGCCGCAACAATGGCTACGCGATCTCCACCCCCTCCATCGAGCAGTTCGCCGCCGATGGCGTGGCGCCGCGGGCCTTCGGCTACCGCATGCACGTGATCCGCGTCGACGGCAACGACCTGCTGGCGGTGCTGTCGGCGACCCGCGAGGCGCGGCGCATCGCCGTGGAGCAGAACAAGCCGGTACTGATCGAGGCGATGAGCTACCGTCTGGCGGCCCACTCCTCCTCGGACGATCCCTCCGGCTATCGCTCGAAGAAGGAGGAGGAGGCCTGGCGCGAGAAGGATCCGATCCTGCGCCTGCAGCACTGGCTGACCGAGCAGGGGTGGTGGAACGACGACGAGGAGAAGGCGCTGCAGGAGTCGCTGCGCCGCGAGGTGCTGGAGACCATGAAGCGCGCCGAGAAGCGCCCGCCGCCCCCGCTGGACAGCCTGGTCAGCGATGTCTATGCCGACGTCACCCCAGCGTTGCAGCGTCAACTCGACCGCCTCAAGACCCATATCCGCCAGTATCCGGAGAGCTACCCGAAGGGGGCGCGCTCCCTGGACCCGGACGTGAAGGTCCGCGACGACGCCAGCCAGGGAGGGGAGTGAAATGCCGACAATGAACATGCTGCAGGCGATCAACAACGCCCTGGATATCGCCATGGCCGAGGACGACAAGGTGCTCTGCTTCGGCGAGGACGTCGGCACCTTCGGCGGCGTCTTCCGCGCCACCAGCCACCTGCAGGAGAAGTACGGCCGTGCGCGCTGCTTCAACACGCCGCTGGTGGAGCAGGGCATCCTCGGCTTCGCCAACGGCCTGGCCGCCCAGGGCTCGGTGCCGGTGGCGGAGATCCAGTTCGCCGACTACATCTTTCCGGCCTTCGACCAGATCGTCAACGAGACCGCCAAGTTCCGCTATCGCTCCGGTGACCTGTTCAACGTCGGCGGCCTGACCATCCGTGCTCCTTACGGCGGAGGCATCTCCGGCGGGCTCTACCACTCCCAGTCGCCGGAGGCCTATTTCGCGCATACGCCGGGGCTCAAGATCGCGGTGCCGCGCAATCCCTACCAGGCCAAGGGTCTCCTGCTGGCGGCGATCCGCGATCCGGATCCGGTGCTGTTCTTCGAGCCCAAGCGTCTCTATCGCGCCTCCACAGGCGAGGTGCCCGAGGAGGACTACCAGCTGCCCCTCGGCGAGGCGGAGGTCACCCGTGAGGGCACCGACGTCACCGTGCTCGGCTGGGGTGCGCAGATGGAGGTGATTGACCGCGCCGTGGAGCTGGCCGAGAAGGAGGGCATCTCCTGCGAGGTGATCGACCTGCGCTCGATCCTGCCCTGGGACGAGGAGAGCGTGGTGGAGTCGGTGCTCAAGACCGGGCGGCTGGTGATCACCCACGAGGCGCCGCTGACCGGCGGCTTCGCCGGCGAGATTGCCGCCACCGTGCAGGAGCGCTGCTTCCTCTACCTGGAGTCGCCCATCGCCCGGGTGACCGGCCTGGATACCCCCTTCCCGCTGACTCTGGAGAAGGAGTATCTGCCGAACCACCTCAAGGTGTTCGAAGCGATCAGGGTCAGCGTGGCCTTCTGATCCGATATCGGAAGCGACCAGGACAGGAGTGAACCAGATGAGCGATTTCATGCTGCCCGATATCGGCGAAGGTATCGTGGAGTGCGAGGTAGTGGAGTGGCGCGTGGCCGAGGGCGACGTGATCGAGGAGGACCAGCCGGTGGTCGAGGTGATGACCGACAAGGCGCTGGTGGAGATTACCGCACCCGAGCCGGGGCGTGTCACCCGCCTCTACGTGGCCCAGGGCGACATCGCCAAGGTCCACGCCCCGCTTTTCGCCTATGAGGCCGAGGACACCGCTGGCGACGAGCCAGCTGATCGCCCGGCGGCCGAGGCCCAGCCGGCATCCGCGGCCTCGTCGGCGACCCCGGCGCCCACCGGCGCCGAGCCGGCGGGCGACAGCGCTTCTCGGGAGGCGTCGGCGAAGGACTTCATCCTGCCCGATATCGGCGAGGGCATCGTCGAGTGCGAGGTGGTGGAGTGGCGCGTCGCCGAGGGCGAGCGCATCGAGGAGGACCAGACGCTGGTCGACGTGATGACCGACAAGGCGCTGGTGGAGATCACCGCCCCCGAGGCGGGGGTGGTGCACCGGCTGCATGTCGCCCAGGGCGAGGTCGCCCGGGTCCATGCGCCGCTGTTCGCCTATGTGCCGGACGACGCCGGTGACCAGGCGGCTGCCGAATCCGCACCGGCGTCGGAAGACCAGGCGGCTACCGCCGCGGCGGCCACGCGCCGGGCCGAGTCCTCTGCGCCGGCCACCACGGAGTCCCCGGCGGCCCAGGGGCGCGGTCCCTATGGGCGGATTCCGGCAGCCCCCGCGGTGCGCCGCCTGCTGCGCGAGCATGGCCTCGCCCTGGAAGAGGTGCCGGGCAGCGGCAAGCAAGGGCGCGTGCTCAAGGAGGATGTGCTGCGCCATCTCGAGGGGCAGACAGCGGAGACCGCTGCCGGGCAACCGGCGGCAGCCGCGACGTCACAGCCCGCCGATGGCCATGCCGGCGCGTCGGCGCCTGCTTCTGCCGAGGATGAGGTGCGGGTAGAGCCACTGCGTGGCGTGCGCGCGGTGATGGCTCGGCGCATGGTGGAGTCGGCGTCCACCATTCCCCACTTCCAGTATGGGGAGGAGATCGATGTCACCGAGCTGCTGGCACTGCGCGAGCGGCTCAAGCCCCGCGCCGAGGCCGAGGGCGTGCGCCTGACGTTGATGCCCTTCTTCATGAAGGCCATGGCGCTGGCGGTGCGCGAGGCGCCGATCCTCAATGCGCGTCTCAACGAGGCGGTTGATGAGATCCACTATCTGCCCTCGGTCAACGTCGGCATGGCAGTGGATAGCCGTGCGGGGCTGCTGGTGCCCAACGTCAAGGGCGTGGAGCGCCTCTCGCTGCTGGGCATCGCCGCCGAGGTGGCGCGCCTTACCGAGGCGGCTCGCTCGGGCAAGGTGGCCCAGGAGGACCTGCGGGAAGGCACCATCAGCATCTCCAATATCGGCGCCCTGGGCGGTACCTATGCGGCCCCCATCATCAACGCCCCGGAGCTGGCTATCGTCGCCATCGGCAAGACCCAGTGGCTGCCGCGCTTTGATGCCGAGGAGCGGGTGGTCAAGCGGGCGATCATGACGGTGACCTGGGCGGGCGATCATCGGGTCATCGACGGCGGTACCATCGCGCGCTTCTGCAACGCCTGGAAGGGTTACCTGGAAGCACCCGAGACGATGCTGCTTCACTTGAGCTGAGACCATGCCCCAGGCACCCCTGCAGCAGTTCTATATCCCCGAGGAGCAGTCGGTCTACCTGCTCAGCCAGGACGACGCCCGCAAGCTCAAGGCTTGGGTGGCGCTCTGCCAGGAGCAGCTGGAGCAGCTCGGCTATCGGGATATCGAGCTGGTCGGCAAGGGTGCCTACGGTTTCGTCTTCGCCGGCATCACCGCCCTGGGGGATCAGTACGTCTTCAAGTTCACCCGGGTCAACCTGCCCCAGCATCTGCAGGATCGCCTCGAGGAGGAGGCCTTCATGCTGGAGCAGGTCGACCATCCGCACGTGCCGCGGTTGATCGCCTATCAGCGGGTGCGCCACCAGTCGATCCTGGTGATGCAGCGCGCGCCGGGCTTGAACCTCGAGGAGGTCTCGCTGCGTGAGGGGCGACTCTCGCCACGGCTGATCGTGCGTATCGCCGACCAGCTCGCCGATATCCTGCGTGCCCTGCGGCGCGAGTCGGGCCCCGCCGGCAAGCCCATCGTGCATGGCGATATCAAGCCCTCCAACCTGGTGTTCGACGACCGCGACGAGACCATCGCCCTGATCGACTGGGGCTCCTCGGTGTTTGCCCAGCTCGATGCCAACCAGCAGTTCGTGGCTGCCAATGTCATGGAGCTGATGTCCGACAACCTGCAGCAGACCAACGCCCGGCTGGGGGATGTCTACTTCATCGGCGAGGAGCAGTTGAACGGGGCACTCTCCTCGCCGCGCTTCGACGAGCAGGGCGCCGCCGGCACCCTGTATGCGCTGGCCTCGGCGCAGTCCTGTCGCTTCGGCTATCACGCCATCCCGGCCACCTCGCTGGGGCTGCCGGTGGAGTTCGCGCGCATGCTCGACGGCATGCTGGATCCCGACCCGCGCCTGCGGCTCAAGGCCGGTGACCACTTCATTCGTGAAATGCCGCGCCTGGCGCGCACCGTGATGATCGACCTGCCCGAGGCGGCCGAGGTGGCGCTGGTACCGGTATGGGCACGCCCCGCCAGCCGCGAGATCGATACCGTGGTGTACAGCTCGCGCAAGGCCTTCCTGCGCGAGGAGGGCGCTCCGGAGACCCTTAACGACGTCAATGACGTGCAGCTCGATCGCTACTACAAGAACTTCATGCAGGGCATGGGGGAGACCGAGAAGGCCTTTCTCGCCGCGGTGAGTCGCCTCGGCCGCTATCCGGTGGTGGGGGGGCTGGCGGTACGCTGGGAGAGCGACGGGGTGTATATCGATACCACCCTGAACCTGCACGATCCGGCGCTGAAGCCGGCCTTCATCGCCGCGGTCAACAACATGGTCAACCTGGCGCGGGCCATCTACCGTCGGGGGATCTTCAAGAGCTGCCTGTTCAATGCCCGCGATACTCTGCACCTGGAGCGTGAGAGCCCGGAGCAGCCGTTCGAGATCGAGCCGGGCATGCGGCTGCACTACGAGGTGAGTGCGGTGCCGGAGCTGGAGGATCGGGCGCGCCTGCACAGCTACTTCGAGGATGGCCCCGACCCCGAGGAGTTCCTGGTGCTGCCCGAGGCGATCATCGCCTCGCTGGAGGCCCTCAACGATATCCACCACACCGGCATGATCATCTTCGAGGCGCTGCCGGCGCATCTGAAGATCCACAGCTACTACCGCCTGCTGGATCCCTCCCGGGAGGCCGAGTTCCGCCAGCGACTGGAGGAGATCCTCGCTGCCGTGGGGCTGATCGAGGGGCTCGGCGTCTCCGGCTTCATGAAGATGCCCTACAAGGACACCCGCTTCTTCCCCCATGTGGAGCGCCAGCCGGAACGGTTCTACCCGCGCAATCCACGTCAGGTCTTCGACTAGAACGCTCTGTGTCTGGTGGTGGAGTTATGCTATTATTGTGTCTGTAGATACATAGCGCGAAGGGGTTAACCATGGCCACCATGGAAGCACCGGCAACCGACAGGTCGAAAAGTGCCACCGGATTGAAGACTGCCGTCGCGATCCTGGAGAAATGGGGAGCGAGCGGTGAACAGGTCGCGGCAATCCTGAGGGTGTCGCGCAGTACCTATGCCCGGGCCAAGCGAGCTGACCCCGAGTGGCGGGTCAGCCTGGATGAGGATCAGCTGACGCGTGTCAGCCTGGTGCTTAACCTCCATGCAAGCCTGCGGGTCCTCTTCGATAATCCCCGCAACCTCTACGGCTTTATGGCCATGGCCAACCATAATGCGCCGTTCCATGGACGCTCGCCGCTCGAGGTGATCTCGGGTGGCGACATGCTGGCGCTCTACGATGTCTTTCGCCACATCGATAGCCTGCGAGGCGCCCAGTGGTAGCACTGTCATCGCTACCGCAGCTGGAGGCGGGTGAGCAGCAGGGCTATCGCCTGGTCAACTCCAAGTTCCCACCCATCCACCTCTTCGACGATGTCGCCAGTGCGGATGAGTTCCAGGCTCTCCACGAGCTCCAGGCATTGATCAACCCCCGGTTACGCGCCGAGGTGGGGGATCTTAGTCTGCTGCCCATCGAGGAGATTCCCTTTGATACCCCGGGCTGCTCCTATGCCGTGGCACCTTTCACCCACGTCAATCCGGCAGGGTCGCGCTTCAGCTCGGGAGAGTACGGTGTGCTATATATTGCCGATGCCATGGCTACGGCACTGTCCGAGGTGCGGCATCATCAGGAGGGCTACTGGCGCAATCTGCCTGATCTTAACTATGAGCGCTTCGTGCTGCGGGGCTTGAAGTGCCGATTCCACGAGATAGCCATGCTGGATGCTCTCGGACTCCCTGCAACTCATCCGATCTATGACCCGGACGACTACACGGCGGCCCGGACATTGGGGAAAAGCGTTAAACGCGCCGGCCTGCCGGGGCTTCGTTACCGCTCGGTACGCCGTCCCGGTGCCGCCTGCTGGGCGCTGCTGACCCCGAAACCGGTGGTCTCCATGGTCCAGAACGCTCACTATGAGATGGTCTGGAATGGCACCATCACCGGCGTTAACCGGCTGTCCAGCCCCTGAACAGGAACCCAGATGTTAGAGCCGATGTTGTTCAAGCTGCTGGCCACCGCCGGCATCGTCATCCTCGTCGCCCTGGCGGTGGCCCGGGTGGGGCCGCGCCTGGGCGGCATCCTGGCCGGCACCCCGGTGATCCTGGGGCCCGGTTACTTCTTCATGCTGCGCGAGCAGGCCCCGGCCTTCGTGCAGGAGGCGGTGCTCTCGACGCTGCATGCGCTGGTGGCCACACTGCTGTTCACGGTCTGCTTCGTGATCAGCGCTGCCCGGCTGTCGGCGGTGAAGAGCCTGGGGCTTGCCAGCCTGCTGTGGGTACCGGCGGCGCTACTGTTTACCCAGCTGCCCGGCGGGCTGATGGGCGCCCTGGGCGCCTACCTGGCGGTGCTGGTGGTGGCCGAAGGGATCAATCGCTGGCTCAGCCTGGGCCAGCCGGTGGTGGTGGCGAGCTCGGGGTGGCTCGACCTGCTGCTGCGGGGACTGCTGGCCGGTGGCCTGGTGAGCCTTGCCACCACCCTGGCGTCCCGGGCGGGACCGGGCTTCTCCGGCATCATCCTGGGCTTTCCGGCCGGCATCCTGACCATCGCCTGGGCGCTGCATGAACGCTACGGGGCGGAGGTGGCGCGCATGACCGTGAGCATGACCCAGCGCGGCATGCTCAGCCTGCTGGCCTTCTGTGCGGTGAGCTATCTCGGCGTGGGACGGTTACCCGGGATGGTGGTATTCGCGCTCTCCCTGGCGGCCTCGATGGCCACCAGCTCGCTGCTGTTCATGTTCAGCCTGTGGCGGGCGCGGCGGCTCTACGCCCGCGAGGCGGGCTGAGACCGCCTCGCGGGCTATAGCGAGGCTGCCGCCCGGGCGGCCTGGTCGTAGAGACCCGACATGGCGCGCAGCATGCCGGCCAGCCGGCTGGTCTCCTCGGGTTCGATACCCAGCGAGGAGAGCGACTCGATCAGACAGTCCTCACGAATCTCGGCATAGCGCTGGCAGGTGCTGCGCCCGACATCGGTGGTGCGGAAGAAGGTCTCCTTGCCATGCTTCTCGCCGCGCACCAGTTCCAGCTTGGTGAGTTTCTTGAGCGCGTAGGTCACGGTATGGCTGTCCTCGACGTTGAGTACCAGACAGATGTCCGAGAGGCGCTTGGCGCGCTTGCGATGGTTGACGCTGTGCAGCACCAGCACGTCCAGGGGTCCCAGCTCCGGGTAACCGGCCGCGGTCATGCAGCGCACCATCCAGCGGGTGAAGGCGTGGGACGCGATGATCAGGCCGAACTCGAACTCCGACTGCTCCTGGGCCCGGTGCGAGAGGTGCTCCGAGGAGACGATGGGGCCGCTGGTGCGGCCCTTGGGGGAGGAGGGGGAGGATACTGGCATGTCTAGTTGCTCATGGCGTTGGGCAGGTAGGTGACGATCGCGGGGAACAGGCTGATCAGCACCACACCGAGCATCATCAGGAAGAAGAAAGGCAGCGCAGCCCAGGCGATGGACAGGATGTTGCGCCCCGTCATGCCCTGGAGCACGAAGAGGTTGAAGCCCACCGGCGGCGTGATCTGTGACATCTCCACCACGATCACCAGGAAGATGCCGAACCATATCAGGTCGATACCCGCCGCTTCCACCATGGGCAGCATGATCGAGGTGGTCAGCACCACCACCGAGATACCGTCGAGGAAGCAGCCCAGCAGGACGAAGAAGAGGGTCAGGGCGGCCAGCAGCATCCAGGGCGACAGGTCCATGGTGCCGATCCAGGCAGCTAGGTCGCTGGGCAGGCCGGTGAAGCCCATGGCAGCAGTCAGGAACGAGGCGCCGGCGAGGATGAAGGCGATCATGGTCGAGGTACGCACCGCGCCGAGCAGGGCATCGCGGAAGGTGGTGCGGTTCATGTTGCCCTGTACGCGGGCCAGGATCAGCGAGAGTACGACACCCACGGCAGCCGCCTCGGTGGGGGAGGCCAGGCCGGTATAGATGGAGCCGATGACGCCGACGATCAGCACCAGCATGGGAATCAGGCGGCGTGCGCGTCGCAGCTTCTCGGCCAGTGGCAGGCTCTCCTCGGCGGGCGGGACGCGATCCGGATAGCGCCAGGACCACAGCATCAGGTAGAGGCCGAACAGCGAGATCAGCATCAGGCCGGGCAGGATACCGGCCATGAACAGGCGCGAGATGGACTGGTCGGTGGCCACGCCGAACACGATCAGGATGATCGACGGCGGAATCAGCAGCCCCAGGGTGGCGGAGCCGGCCAGGGTGCCGATGATCAGGCTCTCGTCGTAGCCGCGGCGGGTCAGTTCGGGAATGGTCATCTTGCCCATGGTGGCGCAGGTGGCCGCCGAGGAGCCCGAGACGGCGGCGAACAGTCCGCAGCCCACCACGTTGGTATGCAGCAGGCGGCCGGGGATGCGCTGCATCCAGGGCGACAGGCCGGTGAACATGTCATCGGCCAGGCGCGAGCGGAACAGGATCTCGCCCATCCAGATGAACATCGGCAGGGCGGTCAGCTCCCAGCTGTAGCTGGAGCCCCAGATATCCGAGGCCATGACATCGCCGGTGGGGATCGAGGTGAACTGGGAAAGGCCCAGCCAGCCCAGGGCGAGTAGCGAGAAGCCTACCCAGACGCCGCTGCCGAGCAGCAGCAGCAGGGCGCCGAAGAGGACCAGCATCATGATAAGCATAGGGAGTCTCCGGGGCTCACTCGTGGCCGCTGTCGTCGATGGTGAATTCGTGCGGCGCACGCACGGCGGCAATCAACGTCTGGACCAGGCTTTCGATCAGCACCAGGCAGAACAGCACCACGCCACTGAGCATGGCTGACTGGGGAATCCACAGCGGGATGCTGACCAGTCCGTAGGAGGTTTCGTTGAAGGCGATGCTGTCGTCGAGCAGCCAGTAGAGGTACCAGGCGAGATAGAGGGCAAGGGCCAGGGCGATGGAGAGGCAGAAGACCTCTACCCAGACGCGCAGCGCCGGGGGAAGGCGGCCGACCAGCAGGGTGACGCGAATATGGCCGCCGTGCACGAAGGTATAGGCGAGTCCCAGGAAGCTGGCGCCGACCAGCAGGAAACCGGAGATATCGGAAAGCCCGGGGATCGCCAGGCCGATCCGCTCGCCGCCAACAGCGGTGGCGATCTGGTCGATGATACGGCCGACGATCTGGGCGGTAATCAACAGGCAGATCAGGGTCAGGCAGGCGGCGGCCAGATAGCCTCCGAGGTTATACAGTGGGCGTAGTCGATAGGTCATGGATGGCATCCCGTGGGGAGTTCGGCCGTGGAAAGCTCGGGATCGCCCCGGCCAGTGGCCGGGGCGGTCGGGTCGGGATTACTCCCGGGCGCTCTGGTAGGCCTCGAGGATCACCTGACCCTGTTCACCGGCGCTCTCGACCCACTCCTGGGTCATGGTCTCGCCCACTTCCTTGAGCTTCTCGGCCAGTGCCTCGCTGGGCTCGCTGACCACGATGCCGTTTTCCTCTAGCACCGCGATGGCGTCATCGGTCTCCTGGCGGCTCATCTCCCAGCCGCGGGTCTCGGCCTCGGCAGCGGCGTCGAGCAGTGCCTGCTGGGTGGCCTCATCCAGGCGCGAGAAGGCTTTCTCGCTGACGATGATCATGTTCTTCGGCAGCCACAGCTGGGCGTGATTGAAGTGGCTCAGGTAGTCCCAGGCCTTGGTGTCGGCGCCAGTGGCCGGCGAGGTGATCATGGCCTCGACGCGACCGGTGCTGAAGGCCGTGGGGATGTCGGGGACCTCGACCTGGGTAGGAACCGCGCCCACCAGCTGGGCGATACGCTCGCTGGCGGTGTTGTAGGCGCGCATGCTCAGGTTCCTGAGGTCGTCGCCGCTCTCGATGGCCTGGTTGGTGTAGATGCCCTGGGGCGGCCACGGCACGGCGAACAGCAGGCGCAGGCCTTGCTGCTCGAGCTCCTCGGCGATGATCTCGCGAGAAGCCTCCCACAGCGTCCAGGCATCCTCGTAGCTGGCGGCCAGGTAGGGCACCGAGTCCACCTCGAAGATGGGGTTCTCGTTGGCCAGCCGCGACATGATCAGCTCGCCCATGGGCACGATGCCCCGGCGTACGGAGTTCTTGATTTCGGCGTGACCGATCAGTGAGCCGTTGGAGTGCACAGTGATATCCAGCTCGCCGTCGGTGGCCTCGCGCACGTCGTCGGTGAACTCGCGGATGTTCACGGTATGGAAGGTGCGATCCCCATAGGGGGTGGGCATGTCCCACTCGGTGGCCGCCTGGGCAGAGGTGCCGAGGGTAGCCAGGCTGACGCCGAGGGCCGCGGCGGTGGCCAGGTGGGGAAGCCGCGATTGGATAGCAGGCATCGAGATGTCCTCGTGTAATGATCGTTGTTGTGAAGGTCACATGGGAGATGTCACCGACTACGCTTTCAGAGTGTAGTGGGTGGAAGGCCGAGAGGTTAGGCGCTGGCCGTTTGTCGAGTCAACGATACCTAGACGAATGGATGATGTGTTATCGGTAAAACGTTGATAAATTCATTTCATAATTTTGATCAGGAGACTCGCATGCCGTCACGTCCCTTGCTGCTCAATGCCGATATGGGCGAGAGCTTCGGCCCCTGGGTAATGGGGATGGATCATGAGGTGATGCCCCATGTCGACCTGGCCAACGTGGCCTGCGGCTTTCACGCCTCGGATCCCGATGTGATCCGCATGACGGTCCGCCTGGCCGCCAAGCATGGGGTGCGGATAGGCGCCCATCCCGCCTACCCGGACATGGTGGGCTTCGGCCGTCGCTCCATGGCCTGTTCGGCAGAGGAGGTGGAGAACCTGGTCCTCTATCAGCTGGGGGCGCTCTACGGGCTGTGTCGCGCCGAGGGCGTATCGGTGAACTATGTGAAACCCCATGGCGCCCTCTATAACGACATGGCCCGCGAACCCGAGATCATGGGGGCGGTGATGCGGGCGATACTCGCCTTCGACCCCGGCCTGCCGCTGATGACCATGGCCACCCGGGACACCCGTGCGGTGCGTGAACTGGCCGATGAGCAGGGCGTCACCCTGTGGTTCGAGGCCTTCGCCGACCGCGCCTACGACAGCGAGGGCCGGCTGGTCTCCCGCCGTGAGCTGGGGGCGGTACACCACGACCCCGAGGTGATTGTCGATCAGGCGGTACGCATCGCCAGCGGCAAGCCGCTTGTCGCCAACGACGGCAGCGACCTGATACTGGCGGCCGATACCCTCTGTGTGCATGGCGACAACCCCGAGTCCATCGCCGCGGTGAAGGCGATCCGCGAGGCCCTGCGCCGGCTCGGAGCCGAGGCATGAGCCGAGCGATGAACCGTAAGGAAGGATTGCCACGCATCGAGTCGGCCGGCCTGGATGGCTGGATGGTGCGGCTCTTCGAACGCATCGATGAGGAGAACCTGGCCTGGTTGGGCGCGCTGGCACGCCGTTGCGAGGTCGAGTTCGGTGCAATGCTGGTCGACCTGGTGCCGTCCTACACCACCCTGCTGGTGGTGTTCGACCCGCTTCGGCTCTCGCCTGCCTCGGCAAGGCAACGCCTGGCGGCGCTGCTTGTGGATCTCGAGCCGGAGACGGCGGCCACGGGTGGTGAGGTGCGTGAACTGCCCACCTGGTATGACCCCAGCGTGGGCCCGGACCTCGAGCGAGTTGCGCGGCATGCAGGCATGAGCGTGGAGGCAGTGATCGACTGCCATGCCGGTCGGGAGTATCACGTCTTCGCCCTGGGGTTCGCCCCCGGCTTCGCCTTCATGGGGTTACTCGATGAGCGCCTCGAGGTTCCGAGGCTCGACACGCCCCGCCAGAAGGTGCCGGTCAACAGTGTGGCCATCGCCGGGCGGCAGACCGCTGCCTACCCGGCGGTATCACCGGGCGGCTGGAACCTGCTCGGACGCACCGCGGCACGCCTGTTCGATCGTGACCGTGAGGGCTTCAGCCTGCTCAAGGTGGGGGGCCGGGTGCGCTTCGTGCCGGTGGATCGAGCCACCTTCGAGCGCCAGGGCGGCGATGCGACGCCGGTGGAGTGTCATAAATGAGTAAATATACCGTTATCGGACTTCACGTAGAGCGTGCCGGCCCACTGGCCCTGTTGCAGGACGCCGGTCGGTTCGGCGTGCGCCGTCTTGGCGTGACCCAGGGCGGGCCGGCCGACCTGCACGGCTGGGCCTGGGCCAATCGCCTGGTCGACAATGCCTGGGGCACCCCGGCGCTGGAGATCACCTTCGGCGGTCTCAAGCTGGTTGCCGAGCGTGACCTGACGATCGCGGTGGCGGGGGGCGACCTGAGTGCCACCCTGGAGGGGAGGCCTCTTCCCCTGTGGCAGCCGGTAAGCCTGCGGGAAGGTCAGGCCCTGGCATTCGCTGCGCCGCGCAACGGCCTGAGGGCTTATCTGGCCGTGGCAGGGGGCTTCCAGGCCGAGCCGGTGCTGGGCAGCGTGAGCTGCGTGGTGCGTGAGGGGCTGGGCGGTTTCGATGGACGTGGCGGCAAGCTCGCCGACGGTGACCGTCTGGCGGTGACCGCCGATGCTGGTCGACGCGTCCAGGAAAAGGGGTTACCCGCGGCGGAATGCCCGGACTATGCCTCGCCGGCAACGCTGGCGTTGCTGCCGGGTGCCCAGGTGGCGGATTTTACCGGTGACAGCCTGTTCGCCGCCTTCAACCGTCCCTGGCGGGTGGATGATCGTGCCGATCGCATGGGGGTGCGCCTGACTGGACCGAAGCTGGCGTGCCGGATCGGTTCGTTGATCTCGGAAGGGATCGGACTGGGGGCGGTGCAGGTGCCCCCCGACGGGCAGCCCATCGCGCTGCTCAACGACCGTCAGACCATCGGCGGCTATCCGCGGCTGGGAGCGCTGACACCGCTGTCGGCATCGCGCCTGGCCCAGTGTCTGCCGGGCCAGGAGGTGCGCCTGGCCGCCACCACGCTGGAGCGCGCGCTTTCCGGGCAACGCCGCTTCCGCGACGCCGTGGCCGGCTGAACGCCCTCAGGCGCCCAGGCCGCTCTCGCGCAGCAGCTGGTCGATGCTGGTGGGCGCCCGGGAAGCCTGGCCGCCCTCCATCAGCAGCTCGGCCTCGAGTGCCGCGACGCCGCTTTCCAGGCAGCGTTCGATCAGTAGCGTCTTGCTCAGGCCGGTGGTCTGGACGAGGTGCTCGAGACGTTCATCCAGTTCACGCGGAAGTCGCAGCAGATGAGGCATGTCACGTTCTCCATTATTAGAGGCTTGCCGTGTTATCCGACATTGGCCATCCTTGCAGGCCTTCATGTCGCTACCATGACAGATTTTCTGGAGTGTGGCACCGGGACGACCCGGCTTGCCTTCCACGCTGCGGGGACGGCCTCGCCAAGCAAGGGATGAACGACCATGGGAATGGCCTGGACGCTACTGGTCCTGGCGGGGCTGCTGGAGGTGGCCTGGGCATTAGGGCTCAAGGCCTCGGAAGGTTTTACCCGGTTGTGGCCAAGCCTGTTTACCGTGACCACGATGCTGGTGAGTTTCTATCTGCTGGCCCAGGCCATGAAGGCACTGCCGGTGGGCACTGCCTATGCGGTGTGGGTGGGCATCGGGGCACTTGGCACGGTGCTGCTCGGTATCCTGATCTACGGTGACAGCGCCTCTCCGCTGCGCCTGGTCAGCCTCGCGCTGGTGCTGGTGGGGCTGGTGGGCCTCAAGCTGGCGGGGTGATGCTTTATGAGGGGGATCAGGTCAGCCCCTGATGGCGCATCGCCTCGGTGATGATCGGTACCGGTGTCATCAGGTGTTCGCGCATCATCTCGGTGGCGCGTTCGATATCCCGGGCCAGGATCACCTCGACCAGATCGGTGTGCTCCTGGTGCTTGCGGGCCAGCGCCGCTTCGGAGAGCACCGTCTCGCGCAGCCAGAGATGGCGATAGCGCTCGACCTGGTCGAACAGGCTCTCGCGGATCTGCAGCAGGTGCGGTGACTGACAGCCGCTGACGATGGCGGTATGGAAGGCCTGGTGGCGAGTGTCCCAGACGTCGAGCAGCTCGTCGGCGGAGTTCAGTTTCATGACCTTGGAGAGGGTGTGGGCCCGGGCCAGAATCTCCGCTTCCCAGCTGTCGTCGCCACGCTCGATGGCGAGCCGGAGCAGTAGCCCCTCGATCTGGGCCCGGGCATCGTAGAGATCGGCCAGCTCGGCCAGCGACATCGGTGCCACCCGAAAGCCGCGCTGGCTGATGGCCACCACCAGACGCTCCGCCACCAGTTGGGAGAGTGCCTCGCGCAGGGGACCGACGCCCAAGTCGTAGCGCTCCTTCAGCCGGCTCATCAGCAGCTTCTCACCGGGCTTGAAGACGTTGTGGATGATGTCCTTCTTCAGGCGGTGATAGGCGCTGATGCCAAGGTTCTCGCGGGTCGCCGCGTTGTCGAGAGTCGAAGAGTCCATGCTGTCGTCATTTTTTCCATGTGCCTGACATGATAGCCGAATATCGCCACTCTCGGTAATGCCTCACTGGGCCAGACCCGGCTCCTCGCTGTCAGCGTCGTCTGCCGGGCTCGGCTTGAGTGCCTGCCAGGCGGCATAGGTGCTGAGAAATACGCGACCAGTCAGATCGTCGAGGAAGTCGCTGCGCTTGAGGCGGTCCATCACCGGGCCCTTGACCTCGGCCAGGTGCAGCGTCACTTCTGCCTCCCTGAGGCGCTCGTTGATGGCGTCCAGGCTCTCCAGTGCCGAGGCATCGATCAGGTTGACCGCCGAACAGATCAGCACCACGTGGTCCAGGCCCGGCTGGCGCGCCACCATGCGCAGCACCGTGTCCTCCAGGTAACGGGCATTGGCGAAATAGAGGCTCTCGTCGATGCGCAGGAAGGCCACGCTGCTCAGTGTCTCGACCTCGTGGCGCTGGGTGCTGCGGAAGTGTTCGGTATCCGGGATGCGACCCACCACCGCGCTGTGGGGGCGGCTGGTGCGGTAGAGGAAGAGCCCGATGGAGAGCAGCACGCCGCTGATGATGCCCGCCTCGACCCCCTCTATCAGCGTCAGCAGGATGGTGACCGCCATGGCCGAGAAGTCACTGCGAGAGTAGCGCCAGGTCTGGCGAATCAGCGGGATGTCCACCAATGTGAGGATCGCCACGGTGATGGTGGCGGCCAGGGTGGCAATGGGCAGGTGGTGGAGCAGCGGGGTGAACAGCAGCGTCACCAGGCCGATGCCCAGGGCGGCGAAGAGTCCGGCCAGCGGGGTCTGGGCTCCCGCCTCGTCATTGATCACGGTGCGCGATAGTCCCCCGGTCACCGGCATGCCGGCGGTGAAGGCTGCGGCCAGGTTGGCACCACCCAGTCCGACCAGTTCCTGGTTGGGGGAGATGCGCTGGCGCCGCTTGGCAGCGAGCATCTGGGCCATGGAGATCGATTCCACGAAGCCCACCACACTGATCAGCAGGGCGGGAATCAGCAGGGCGCGCCACAGGGTGAGGTCCATGCTCGGCAGGGTCAGCGGCGGCAGCCCGGCGGGAATGGCGCCGACCACGGCGACGCCGCGTTCGGCGAGCCCCAACTGCCAGCTGAGCAGGGTAGTGGCGACCACCGCCAGCACCGGGCCGCTGCGCGCCACCAGGCCGGCGGTGGAGGCGGCGAGCCCCAGTCGCGTCAGCAGGCGGGTGGCATAACGGCGGCTGACGACCAGGAAGAGAAGGGTCCCCAGACCCATCGCCAGGGTGGGCCGGTGCAGCCGATGCAGCTGGCTGGCAAGGCTGGTCAGCAGGTCGAGGGCGTTGTAGCCGCTGGCCGAGATCCCCGCCAGGTGGGCCGTCTGGCTGATGGCGATCAGCACCGCAGAGGAGGAGAGGAAGCCGGCGATTACCGGGTGGCTCAGGAAGTTGGCGAAGAAGCCCAGGCGCAGCAGGCCCATGGCGACCAGCATTGCACCGGAGAGCAGCGACAGGACCAGCGCCGCCTGCAGGTAGGCGTCGCTGCCTGGTGTGGCCACATTGGAGAGTGCTGCGCCGGTCATCAGCGCGATGATCGCCACGGGGCCGATCGCCAGGGTGCGACTGGTGCCGAGCAGGGCATAGAGCACCGCCGGCAGCAGGCTGGCGTAGAGCCCCACCACCGCCGGCAGTCCGGCGAGCAGCGCGTAGGCCAGCGACTGGGGGATCACCATCACGGTAACGATCACCCCGGCCAGCAGGTCGGCGCCCAGTAGGCGGCGATTGTAGTGGGGCAGCCAGGTGAGTGCCGGCAGATAGCGCTTGAGCATCCTGTCCCTGATCGGCTTGGGGAATAAGGCGTTAGCCTAAACGATATTAGTGCTTGCGTTCAGGGTTGGTTAGCATCGGGTGAAACCGACAACGCCCCACAACAGCCCCACAACACGCAAGGACACGCCATGCAACGCGAAACCATCGCCCTCCATCACGGCTATGCCCCCGACGATCAGCACGCGGTGGCGGTACCGATCCACCAGACCACCTCGTTTTCCTTCGACAGCGCCCAGCATGCCGCCGACCTGTTCGACCTCAAGGTCGAGGGCAACATCTATTCGCGGATCATGAACCCCACCTGCGCGGTGCTCGAGCAGCGCGTGGCGGCGCTGGAGGGCGGCATCGCCGGCCTGGCGGTAGCCTCGGGCATGGCGGCGATCACCTACGCCATCCAGACCATCGCCGAGGCGGGGGACAATATTGTCTCCATCAGCGAGCTCTACGGCGGCACCTACAATCTCTTCGCTCATACCCTGCCGCGCCAGGGGATCCAGGTACGTTTCGCCGACAAGGATGATCTCGCCGGCCTCGAGGGACTGATCGACGAGCGCACCAAGGCGGTATTCTGCGAGAGTGTCGGCAACCCCTCCGGCGGCGTGGTCGACATGCAGGCCCTGGCCGAGATCGCCCATCGCCACGGTGTTCCGGTGATCGTCGACAACACCGTGCCCACGCCCTTCCTGTGGCGACCCATCGAGCATGGGGCCGATATCGTCATCCATTCGGCCACCAAGTATATCGGTGGCCATGGCACCACCGTGGGTGGGGTGATCGTCGACTCCGGCAAGTTTCCCTGGGCCGACAACGCCGAGCGTTTCCCGCTGCTCAACCAGCCGGATGTCTCCTATCACGGCGTCTGCTATACCCGTGACCTGGGCGAGGCGGCCTTCATCGGGCGCGCCCGCGTCGTCCCGCTGCGCAACATGGGGGCGGCACTCTCCGCCCAGGCGGCATGGCAGCTGCTGCAGGGCCTCGAGACTCTGGGGCTGCGCATCGAGCGCATCTGCGACAACGCCCAGCGCATCGCCGAGTACCTGCAGGGCCACGACGCCGTGACCTGGGTGCAGTATGCCGGCCTCGAGACCCACAAGGACCACGCCCTGGCGCAGAAGTATATGGGCGGTCGCGCCTCGGGCATCCTCAGCTTCGGTATCAAGGGCGGCCGCGAAGCCGGCGCGCGCTTCTACGATGCCCTGGGGCTGGTATTGCGCCTGGTCAATATCGGCGACGCCAAGACCTGCTCGTCGATCCCGGCCGCCACCACTCACCGCCAGCTCAATGACGAGGAACTGGTCAAGGCGGGCGTGACGCCGGACATGGTGCGCCTCTCCATCGGCATCGAGCATGTCGACGACATCATCGCCGACCTCGACCAGGCGCTGGCGGCGAGCCAGGCCTGATCTCGAGCAGGCTTATATCAATTGCCAAATGCGATGGGCGCTGAGGATAAGCCGTAGAGGAGGTCCTACGCCATGGATGGCGTCGGTAGCGCCCAGGGAGGGGTTCACAGCGCCTCCTCGACGGTCCGGCGCTCCGGGGCTTGTCCTCAGATCAGCCCCGAGCGATGGAGTCTATCGGACCTCACGCGGCCGGCTCTGCCATGCCGACCAGGAGTAGAGGGCGAGTCCGGTCCAGATCAGCACGAAGGTGATCAGCTGTACGCCGGAAAGCGGCTCGCCGAACACCAGCAGTGCGATCAGGAACTGGATGGTGGGATTGAGGTACATCAGGAAGCCCAGTGTTGCCAGGCGCAGTCGCCTGGCAGCCCCGGCGAAGGCGAGCAGCGGCAGGGCGGTGATCACCCCGCTGGCGATCAGCAGCAGGGTGGTTCGCGTGTCCCCCAGGAAGTGCGAGAGGTCGGCCTGGGTCAGCCAGCCCAGGGCGAGCAGCCCCAGCGGCAGCAGCAGCAGGGTCTCCACGAATAGCCCCGACAGGCCATCCAGGGGCACCTGCTTGCGCAGCAGGCCGTAGGTGCCGAAGGAGAAGGCCAGCGCCAGGCTGATCCACGGCAGCTCGCCCAGCATCACCAATTGTAGGACGATCGCCAGCGCGGCTAGGGCCACGGCCACCGCCTGCAGGCGGTGCATGGTCTCGCGCAGCACCAGCATGCCCAGGGCCACGTTGACCAGCGGGGTCATGAAGTAGCCGAGGCTGGCCTGGAGCACATGGCGGGTCTCCACCGAGTAGATGTAGAGCCCCCAGTTGAGGGCGATCAGCAGGGCACAGCCCAGTACCCGCCCCAGGCGCCGCGGCTGCCCCAGGGCCTCTCGGATCGGCGCCCAGCGCCCGAGCAGTGTCACCAGGCCTACCAGAAACAGGCAGGACCATAACACCCGGTGGATCAGTATCTCGAAGGCGGGCACTCCCTCGAACAGCGCGAAGAACAGCGGGAAGCAGCCCCACATGGTGTAGGCAGCCAGTCCGAACATGACACCCTGGCGGGCTTGCGTGTCGGCGGTGGGCGTGGTGGTCATTTCTTGGCTCGTTGAGGATCAATCTGCCAACTTAGCAGCCTATTGAGCGTCATTCCACGGCCCAGGCTGACGCTGCCGGTGCAGTGGGGTAGTCTGGGCGCCAATATCGTCACCGCAAGGGGAAGAAGGATGAGCGAGCTGAGAACCACCCTGGTGCAGTGTGACCTGCGCTGGGAGGATCCGGTGGCCAACTGCCGGATGCTGGAGGAGACCCTGGGTGATCTTGGCGGCGAGCAGACCGATCTGATCGTGCTGCCGGAGATGTTCGCCACCGGCTTCACCATGAACTCCCGTGAGATGGCCGAGCCCATGGAGGAGAGCGCGACCGTGGCCTGGCTGCGCGAGCAGGCCTGGCAGCGGGGCTGCGTGGTCACCGGCAGCGTGGCGATCGTCGAGCATGGCGACTACTTCAATCGCCTGATGTGGGCGCGGCCGGATGGCTCCTGTGCTACCTACGACAAGCGTCACCTGTTCCGCATGGCCGGCGAGCACGAGCGCTATGCCATGGGGCACGAGCGGGTGATCGTCGAGCTCAAGGGGTTTCGCATCCTGCTCAGTGTCTGCTACGACCTGCGCTTCCCGGTGTGGCTGCGACAGCAGCCCGGTCCCGGCGAGCACTTCGAGTATGACGCCCTGCTGTGCGTGGCCAACTGGCCGGCGCCGCGTCGCCACCCGTGGCGTGTCCTGCTGCAGGCCCGGGCCATCGAGAATCTGTGCCCAGTGATCGGCGTGAATCGTGTCGGCGAGGACGCCAAGGGGCTGCCCTATGCCGGGGACTCCATGCTGATCGACGCCAAGGGCGAGGCGCTGATCGACGAGCCCAAGGGCGAAGCCTTCGTCAAGACCGCCAGCCTCTCCCTGGACGAGCTGCGGGCGTTTCGCGACAAGTTTCCCGCCTGGCGCGATGCCGACCATTTCAGTCTCGCCGATGGGGTGGGCAGCTGATGCGCCTCGACCGTTTCCTGAGTGAGTCCACCGAGCTGACCCGCAGCCTGGCCAAGAAGGCGATGCACCGCGGCGAGGTCAGCGTCGATGGTGAAGTGATCAAGAACCCGGCCACCCAGGTGGGCGAGACCAGCCGGGTGACCTGGAACGGCCAGCCGCTCGCCCTGGTGGGACTGCGCTACGTGATGCTGCACAAGCCGGGCGGCGTGGAGTGCACCGCACGGCGCACCCTGTATCCACGGGCCATCGACCTGATCGAACTGCCCATGCTCGAGCGCCTGCAGACGGTGGGGCGCCTGGATGTGGATACCACCGGTCTGGTGCTGCTCACCGACGACGGTCAGTGGTCGCATCGTGTCACCTCGCCCAAGCGTCGCTGTGGCAAGGTCTACCGGGTGACCCTGGCCGACCCGCTCGAGGGGGCCGCTCTCGATGACGCCATCGCCCGCTTCGCCGAGGGGCTACTGCTCGACGGCGAGGAGAAGCCTACTCGCCCGGCCGAGCTCGCCATGCGCGAGCCCCGCGTCGCCGAGCTGACCCTCTTCGAGGGCAAGTACCATCAGGTGAAGCGGATGTTCGCCGCCATCGGTCATCACGTTGTGGCCCTGCATCGTGAGTCCATCGGCCCGCTGTCGCTGGGCGAGTTGGCCGAGGGCGAGTGGCGCGAGCTGAGCGAGGACGAGGTCGCGGCCTTCTAGCCGGCGGCGGCCGGCGGCAGTGGCTCAGCGGCGAGCGATGACCAGGTGGCGCTGCGATTGCGCCCCTGGTATTTCGCCTGGTAAAGCGCCTTGTCGGCCAGGCCCAGCAGGGCGATGGGTTCCCGGGAGTGGCAGGGATAGGTGGCCACGCCGCAGGAGAGGGTGACCGTCGGCAGCGCCTGGTCTCCGTGGTGCAGGGTCAGCCGTCGGACCCGTTCGACCAGCTCGCCGGCCCGGGCCTCGGCGCGTTCGGTCGTGGCGCCGGGCAGCAGGGCGACGAACTCCTCGCCTCCCATGCGACACACCACGTCGGCGTCGCGGAAGTGATCCTGGAGTAGTTTGGCCACCGCCATCAGTACACTGTCCCCCGCCTCGTGACCGTACTGGTCGTTGATCTGCTTGAAGTGATCCAGGTCGATCATGATCAGCGACAGCGGCGCCCCCTCGCGGTCGGCGCGACTCGCCTCGTGCTGCATCAGCTCGTCGAAGTAACGACGATTCTTGAGCCCGGTGAGCGGGTCCTCGTAGGAGAAGCCCTCGAGCTTGCGCACCAGGCAGTCGAGCTTGGCGGTGCGTTCGCGTACCTGCTCCTCGAGGTGCCGGTTGAGACGCGACAGCTGGCGCTGGGTGCGGCGATAGTGCCACAGCGATACCCCCACGATCGCCAGCGAGAAGGCCAGCAGCCCCAGGCTGACCGGTACCTTGCGCCAGTCCAGCAGACCATGGGCCACCGCCATGTCTGCCATCAGCAGCCCCGCCATCAGCGCGAAGCTGCCGATGATCCAGCGCTGTTCGGTTTCCAGGCGCCGCAAGTGCCAGGCAGCCAGGGCGAGCATCAGCGGCAGGGTGATCGACAGCATCAGATCGAAGGGGGGGAAGGTGCTGGCCACGGTCACCAGACCCAGCTGGCTAAGCCCCAGTGCGGCGCCGAGATAGGCCAGATGCAATCGCCAAAGTATGCCCATGAGGCGTTGCGGTGTTCCCGAAAGCCAGTGCGTGAGCAGCAGCCCCATCCCTACCGGCAGCGTGAAGTAGCCGGCGGCGGCCAGGCTGTCCCACAGCAGCGGTCGGTCGAGGAGCAGCTGACTGAACTGCGTCTCGGCGAGGATCATGGTGCTGGCCGCCAGTGAGAAGAGGGCCACCGCGCCCAGGCTCTGGCGCTGGGCCCCGATGAGCGCAAAGCTGCCTGCGAGCAGGGCCAGGAGCAGCGAGAAGGCGCTGATCACCACATCGTCCCAGGCGCGATGCACGATCATCGTCAGTACATCCAGGCGATCCATGACCCTGGCCTCGCCCCACAGGCCGATATCGGTGTAGTCGGAGAAGATCCTGACGTGAAGCGTCTTGCCGGCGAAGTCCTCCGGCAACTCGATCATGTGCCAGGGCCAGCCGGCGAAGTGGCCGCGGCCCTGGTCGTCGAACTCGCCGTACTGGTAGAGCGGCTCCCCGTCCAGGAAGAACTGGGCGATCAGGTCGATGCTGTAGATGTAGATCACCGGGTCACGCCACTCCCCTTCGGGAAGCACCGTGCGCAACCACAGGTGCTCCTGACCGGCACGGCCGGGGGGATTGGACGGGAAGTCGATGGCACGCCATTCGCCGCTGCCGGCGTCATCGAGCCAGGCGGGGGTGCCCGAGGCATCCCGGGGAGAGTCTCCCCAGCGCCACTCCCAGCCGGTCAAGTCCCTGGGCGGCGCCGTGGCGGCAAGTAGTGCCTCGGACAGAAGCAGGCTCAGCAGAACGCTGACAGCAAGAATCAAGGGGCGCATCGGACACCCATGGATGAAAAGGATGCGCCGAGTATAGGTCAGGGCACGGGCCGCGGCCCTGTTCAAATGAAGGGGGCCATCAACGCATGCCGGATGCCAGGCCGGCGGCCTTGACCAGGGCTCGGGTATAGTCGGTTCGCGGGTTGGCCAGCACCTCGAGGCACTCGCCTTCCTCGATCAACTCACCCTCCTTGAGCACCATGATGCGATGCGCCATGGCGCGCACCACTGCCAGGTCGTGACTGATGAAGAGGTAGCTCATGCCGCGGCGTGCCTGGAGGTCGCGCAGCAGGGAGACCAGCTGCTTCTGCACGGTGCGGTCGAGCGCCGAGGTGGGCTCGTCGAGCACGAGCAGGGCGGGTTCGAGGATGATCGCCCTGGCCACGGCGATGCGCTGACGCTGACCGCCGGAGAACTCGTGGGGATAGCGGTCGGCGCAGTCGGCCGGCAGGCCCACTTCGCGCAGGGTATCGGCCACCCGGCGGCGCACCTCGCTCTCGGCGAGCTCCGGGTGGTGAAAGCGCAGCCCCTCGCTGACGATCTCGGCGACTGGCAGGCGGGGGGAGAGCGAGCCGTAGGGGTCCTGGAAGACGATCTGCACCCGCTGGCGCATGCGGCGCAGGGCACCACCGGAGAGGGTATCCAGCGGGGTGTCATCGAGGTGGATCTCGCCGTGGCTCTCCACCAGGCGCAGCAGCGCCATGGCAAGCGTCGTCTTGCCGGAACCGGATTCGCCGACGATGCCCAGCGTCTCGCCGCGAGCGAGGGTGAGCGACAGTGGCCTGACCGCCTCGAAGGCCGGCGGGCGCGGCATGAAGAGCTTCTTGGGGCGCTGGAAGCGCACGCCCAGGCGTTCGGCGCGCAGCAGCGGTTGGGTCGAGCTGACCGGCTCGGGGCGCCCTTCAGGCTCGGCCGCAAGCAGGGTGCGGGTATAGCCGCTCTGGGGTGAGGCGAACACATACTCCACTGGCCCCGTCTCCTGCTCGCGGCCCTGGTAGAGCACACAGACCCGGTCGGCGTGGCGACGCACCAGGTTGAGGTCGTGGGTGATGAACAGCATGCCCATGCCGTGGTGGTCGCGCAGCTCGGCGAGCAGGGCGAGGATCTCCTGCTGCACGGTGACGTCCAGTGCCGTGGTGGGCTCGTCGGCGATCAGCAGCTCCGGGTCATTAGCGATGGCCATGGCAATCATCACCCGCTGGCGCTGGCCGCCGGAGAGCTGATGGGGCCAGGCGTCGGCCAGCTCTTCGGCGCGGGGCAGCTTGACCTGGGCCAGCAGCTCGATGACCCGGGCGCGTGCCGCACGGCCGGAGAGTCCCTGGTGCAGGCGCAGGGTCTCGCCGATCTGCTTGCCCACGGTATGCAGGGGGTTGAGCGAGGTCATCGGCTCCTGGAAGACGAAGCCCACCCGGCCACCACGCAGGCCCTGCCAGTCGCGGTGGCGCAGGCGCGCCAGGTCGGTATCACCCAGCCATCGCCCGCCGCTGACGCTGGCATTACCCGGCAGCAGGTTCATGGCGCCCAGCGCCGACACCGACTTGCCGGAGCCGGACTCGCCCACCAATGCCAGGGTCTCGCCGCGCCCGACGCTGAGGTTCAGGCGGTCGACCACGGTGACGTCGTCGAAGGCGATGGAGAACTCCTCGAGACGCAGCAGATCAGGCATCGGCGGGACTCCTCTCGACGGCCGGGGCAGGGTGCTGGATATGGCGAGGGTCGAAGGCGTCGCGCAGCCCCTCGCCGATGAACACCAGCAGCGACAGCATCAGCGACAGGCTGACGAAGGCGGTGATGCCGAGCCAGGGGGCATGCAGGTTGTTCTTGCCCTGGGCCACCAGTTCACCCAGCGACGGCGAGCCCGGCGGCAGACCGAAGCCCAGGAAGTCCAGCGCGGTCAGGGTGGTGATGGCGCCGGTAAACAGGAAGGGGATGAAGGTCAGGGTGGCGACCATGGCGTTGGGCAGCACATGGCGCCACATGATCAGCCTCGGGGTCAGCCCCATGGCGCGGGCGGCACGTACGTATTCCAGGTTGCGGGCGCGCAGGAACTCGGCGCGCACCACATCGAGCAGGCCCAGCCATGAGAACAGCAGCATGATCCCCAGCAGCCACCAGAAGCCGGGCTGCACGAAGCTGGCCAGGATGATCAGCAGGAAGAGCACAGGCAGGCCCTGCCAGATCTCGGTGAAGCGCTGGCCGATCAGGTCGGTCTTGCCGCCGAAGTAACCCTGGATGCCGCCGACCAGCACGCCCATTGCCAGCGACCCGGCGGTAAGTACCAGGGCGAAGGCCACCGACAGGCGGAAGCCGTAGATCACCCGTGCCAGCACATCGCGACCCTGGTCGTCGGTGCCCAGCCAGTGCCGCCCATCGGGGGGCGCCGGGGAGGGGCGCATCATTTGCATGTCCAGGGTCTGGTAGGAAAAAGGCACCGGTGGCCACAGCGCCCAGCCATGTTCCTCGATCTGGGCGCGCACGAAGGGGTCGTGATAGTCGGTGGTGGTGGGCAGGAAGCCGCCGAACTCGGTCTCCGGGTAGTCGACCAGCAGCGGCACATACCACTGGCCCTGGTACTGCATCACCAGCGGCTTGTCGTTGGCGATCAGCTCGGCGGCGAGGCTGACCAAGAACAGCGCGGTGAAGATCCACAGCGAGACCCAGGCGCGACGATTGGCGCGGAACACGCCGAAGCGGCGCCGGGTGATCGGCGAGAAGCGCCCCGCCAGGGTGGTGAGAAGACTAGCGGCCATCGGCTCAGGATTCCCGTGTCTCGAAGTCGATGCGTGGATCGACCCACACATAGGTGAGGTCGGAGACCAGCTTGAGCAGCAGGCCGATCAACGTATACAGGTAGAGGGTGCCGAAGATCACCGGGTAGTCACGCTGCATCACTGCCTCGAAGCCGAGCAGGCCGAGCCCCTCCAGCGAGAAGATCACCTCGATCAGCAGCGAGCCGGTGAAGAAGATCGACACCAGCGCGCCGGGCAGGCCGGCGATGATGATCAGCATGGCGTTGCGAAAGACATGCCCGTAGAGCACGCGCTGGTCGCTGGCGCCCTTGGCCCTTGCGGTGAGCACGTACTGCTTGTGGATCTCGTCCAGGAAGCTGTTCTTGGTCAGCATGGTCAGGGTAGCGAAGCTGCCGATGGTCATGGCGATCACCGGCAGGGTGATGTGCCAGACGTAGTCCTTGATCTTGCCCCAGGCCGAGAGATCGTCGAAGTTCGGCGAGGTGAGCCCGCGCAGCGGGAAGAGGTCCCAATAGCTGCCGCCGGCGAATAGCACGATCAGCAGGATCGCGAACAGGAAGCCGGGAATGGCGTAGCCGACGATCACCAGCCCCGAGGTCCAGACGTCGAAGCGTGAGCCATGGCGCAGGGCCTTGCGGATGCCCAGCGGGATGGAGATCAGATAGACCAGCAGGGTGGTCCATAGCCCCAGCGAGACCGACACCGGCAGGCGTTCGATCATCAGCTCGATCACCGGTCGGTCGCGGAAGAAGCTCACCCCGAAGTCGAAGGTGGCATAGTCGGCCAGCATGCCCAGGAAGCGCTCGTGGGCCGGCTGGTCGAACCCGAACTGGACCTCGAGCTGCTCAATGAAGCGCGGGTCGATGCCCCTGGCGCCACGGGACTCGTCCTGAACCACCACCTCACCGCCGCCGGTATCGAGGCGCGTGCTGGACATGCTGTCGACACCTTCGAAGCGGGCCAGCATCTGGTCGATGGGCCCGCCGGGGGCGGCCTGCACGATGATGAAGTTGAGCAGCATGATGCCCAGCAGGGTGGGGATCATCAGCAGCAGGCGACGCAGGACATAGCGGCTCACGTTCGCGCTCCTCCCCGGTTGCGGTTGTCACGGGTCGACATGCCCCTAGCCTCCCTGCTGTCGGCGTTCGATGGTCGCCGCGCGTTCGGGGTCCACCCACCAGGCCTCGAGGTCCATGCCGTATTCGGGGGATGGCTCCGGCCAGCCAAACTTGTCCCATACCGCGAGTCGCGTCTCGCCGGAGTGGTAGTGGGGGATGACGATGAAGCGATGGCGCAGCACGCGGTCCAGGGCGCGGGTGAGGGTGTTGAGCGTGTCACGGCTGTCGGCGCGGATCAGACGGTCGACCAGGTCGTCCACCACCGGGTCGGCCAGGCCCATCAGGTTGCGGCTCTGGGGCACCTCGGCATAGTCGCTGGTCCAGAACTCGCGCTGCTCGTTGCCGGGGTTGTTGGACTGCGGGAACTGTCCGACCACCATGTCGAAATCGAAGCTGCGCAAGCGGTTGAGGTACTGGTTGATATCGACGATGCGGATGGTGCCACGGATGCCCAGGCGTGCCATGTTGCGCAGCATCGGCTGGACCACCCGCTCCATGCCGGTGTCGTAGAGCAGTACCTCCAGCTCCAGCGGCCGTCCCGAATCGGCATCCACCAGGCCGCCGTCGCGGACTTCAAAGCCCGCCTCGCGCAGCAGTTCCAGGGCCAGGCGCAGCCGCTCGCGCAGTGTCTCGGGATGATCCATGGGCAGCGGTTCGCTGAACACGTCGTCGGGAAGCGCGTCACGCCAGGGCTCCAGCACCTCGAGCTCGGCGTCACTGGGCAGCCCCTCGGCGGCCATCTCGGAGTTCTGGAAGAAACTCTCGGTGCGCCGGTAGGCGTCGTAGAAGATGTTGGCGTTGAGCCAGGGGAAGTCGAAGGTCAGCGCCAGGGCCTCGCGGACCCTCGGGTCCTGGAACGTCTCCTTTCGCAGGTTGAAGATAAAGGCCTGCATCGGTGCCGGCTGGCCATCGGGCACGCTGACCTTCTTCACCAGCCCCTCCTCGAAGGCCGGGAAGTCGTAGCCGGTGGCCCAGGTGGCGGCACGGGCATCGACGCGGTAGTCGAGGATACCCGCCTTGAAGGCTTCCCAGGCGATGTCGCGGTCGCGGTAGTAGTCGTAGATGAGGCGATCGATGTTGTGGCGCCCTCGCTTCGCCGCAAGGTCGCGCCCCCAGTACTCCTCCACCCGCGCATAGACGATGCGCCTGCCCGGGTCGACCTCGGCGATGCGATAGGGTCCGGAGCCGGGGTGGGCATCGAGGGTCGGGGAGCTGAAGTCGCGCCCTTCCCAGTAGTGCTTGGGCAGCACCGGCAGCTGGCCGACGATCAGCGGCACCTCCCGGGAGTGACTGGACGCAAAGTCGAAACGCACCGTGTCCTCGTCCAGGGCGGTGACGCTCTCCACGTCGGCGTAGTAGGCGCCGTAGAAGGGGTTGCCCTGCTCGGTCAGCAGGCTGAAGCTGAAGACCACATCTTCGGCGGTCACCGGCTCGCCGTCGTGGAAACGCGCCTCGGGCCGCAGGTCGAACTCGATCCACTCGCGTTCGGGGTCCAGCCGGATGCCCTCGGCCAGCAGGCCGTAGAGCGAGAAGGGTTCGTCGGGATTACCCTCCAGGAGGGTGTCGTAGATACGCGAGACGCCGGCCGCCGGCGTGCCGCGGATGATGAAGGGGTTGGTGGAGTCGAAGCTGCCGCCTACCGCCGCCTGAGTCAGGGTGCCGCCTCTGGGTGCCTCGGGATTGACGTAGGGGAAGTGCTCGAAGCCTGCAGGGAGTCCGGGCTCACCGTAGAGGGCCAGGCCGTGGACGGTGGCCACCTCCTCGTCGGCCGAGGACTGGGCCACGGCCGGCAGGCCGCTCAGGCTCAACAGGCCAGCCAGCAGAATGGCAGCGGGCCGGGCGAAAGGCGTAACGGCAGCGGGCCGGCATGAAGGTATTGGCATTCTGACATCCCGTGTCGACAGTGACGCCGGCCAGTGCCGGCGTCGTACCCACTAGGCTTCGCCAGTTAAGGTGTCAGCCCCGGGCATGAAAGACAATACCTGCCTCCTGCTCGGCGGGGCCATCCACGGCCCCGGGGTGCGTTCAGCGCGAGGCGAGGCTGCGCGTCGGCAGCTCGAGCGCCTGTCCGGGCTGAATCAGGTTGCCGGCGATGCCGTTGGCCTGGCGCAGCTCGGCAACGCTGATGCCCTGGCGGGCGGCGATATCGGCCAGGGTGTCGCCGCGGCGTACCACGTAGCGGTCGTCGCCGGCCCCGGCGCTTGCCAAGGACGAAGCGGGCGATGCCAGGCGGGCCATCAGTGCGTCGGCTCGCTCGCTGGGCACCAGCAGTACCCGGTCGTTGCCGGGATGGATGGCGCCACCGGTCACTCCCGGGTTGAGCTCGGCGATGGTGACCTGGGAGACGCCGGCGAGGCGGGCGGCCTCGTCCAGGCGCATCGGGCGCTCCACGGGGATCTTGGCGAAGGCCGGGGCGTCCTCGATCTCGGGGAGGGCGACCTGGTAGTCGTCAGGGGCGTTGATGATGGCGGCGATGGCCTTGAGCTTGGGGACGTAGTTCATGGTCTCCCGTGGCAGCGAGAGGCTCCAGTAGTCGCCACCCTTGCCCTGGGCCATGGCCCGGCGACGGGCCTTGTTGACGGTGCCGGCACCGGCATTGTAGGCCGCCAGGGAGAGTTCGATGTCCCCCTCGTACCACTGGTCCGCCTGGTACTCGATATAGTCGAGGGCCGCATAGGTGGAGGCCACCACGTCGAGGCGTCCGTCGTAGCCGCGCTGGCGGGATAGCCCCAGGGAGTCGCCGGTGCGTGGCATGAACTGCCACAGGCCGGCGGCGCCGCGGTGGGAGCGTGCGGCCGGGTCGAAGGAGCTCTCGATGAAAGGGATCAGGGCGATCTCCCCGGGCAGACCCCGCTCCTCGACCTTCTCGGTGATCCAGGCCAGCCAGGGGCGGGCACGCTCGGTGATCTCGGCAATGTTGTGCGGGGACTGGCGATAGTGATCGATCCAGGCCTGCACGCGTGGATCGTGCAGGTCGTCCTGCCACTGGAAGCTGTCGCGCAACCGGCTCCAGGCGTCACGGGTCTCCAGCGCCAGGGCGTCCCAGAAGTGCTGGGTCATGTTGCCGGGGGCGGGCTGAATCGCGCCGTGCTGTGCGGTGCCGGTGTGGCCGCGTTCGAAAGTGGCGGCCTGGCTGTGGGCGCCGGCGGTCATCAGGGCGCCCAGCAGGGCAGCGCTGCTGGCGAAGGCGAAAAGCCTGCGGCGAGTGGTGTGGTAGGTCATTCGGGCGTGTACCTCCAAGGCGCGTCTAGGCCGTCCGATCGTGTCGGAGGCATGGGGCGTCCAGGGATCGAGTTCAAAAGTTGTCCTTCCAGGCGCGCAGGGTGGCGAAGGTCGCCTCGTCGCTGTCGACGTCGCCATGGGCCGAGGCGGCCTGGCGTACGCCGGCATCTGCCACGCGCAGGAAGGGATTGATGCGTTTCTCGCGGGCCATGGAAGTGGGCAGGGTGGGGCGTTCAAGCTCCCGTGCCCGCTGGCACTCCTCCATGGCCTGGGCCACGTCCGGGTTGTGGGGGTCGGCGGCCAGTGCAAAGCGCAGATTGGCCTGGGTATATTCATGAGCGGCGAACACAAGGGTGTCGTCGGGCAGGGCAGCAAGCTTTTCCAGCGAGGCGTGCATCTGCTCTGGCGTGCCCTCGAAGAGGCGGCCACAGCCTGCGCTGAACAGGGCATCGCCACCGAACAGCAGCGGCGGGATGCCGGCGGTGAAGAAGGCGATATGATCCAGGGTGTGCCCGGGTACCGCGATCACCTCGAACAGCCGTCCCATGACGCGAACCTCATCCCCTTCGGTCACCGGGGTATCGATGCCGCCGATGGACTCGTTGTCGGGCCCGATCACTCGCGGGGAATAGCGCTCGATGAGCTCGGCAAGGCCGCCGGTGTGGTCCCGGTGATGATGAGTGATCAGCACCGTGGAGAGCGTCAGCGACTCGCGCTCGAGCAGTTCGATGACCGGGGCGGCATCGCCCGGGTCTACCACGCACACGTCGGGGGTCGTGTCCTGGCGCAGAAGCCAGATATAGTTATCGCTAAAGGCGGGAATCGGTGTCACGCTCAACATGGGCTGAGTGTCCTGAATGGGCATGAACGGTTCGCAAAATCCAGCCAATATGAAGAGCAGGGAGGGACATGTCAACCGAGACCAGCGCCCAGCGCCTTGCCGCGCTGTACCGAGAGGGCCAGGCCTTCTGGTCCTCACCGGCGGGTAAGGCCGTGCGTCACGCCGAGCGAGCCTGCCTGGGGCCGGCCTGCGAGAGGCTCTTCGGCGTGCACAGCCTTGAACTCGGTTTCGGTGATCTGCTGGCCGACATGTGCCCGGTGCGCCATCCACTGAGCTGGGCCCCCACCCGCGAGCTGGCAGAGACTTCCTCCACCCTGGTCTGCGCTCCCGATGCGCTGCCGCTCCCCGATGACAGCCTCAGCCTGGTAGTGGTGCACCATCTGCTGGAGGTTGCCCCGGACCCCCACCACATGCTGCAGGAGGCGGCGCGGGTGACCGCCGACGAGGGGCGGCTCATCCTCTTCGGCTGGATGCCTTTCTCCGCCGGGGGCATGGGGCGGCTGTCGCCGGCCCGGCGACGGGCGCTGCCGTGGCGCGGCCAGTGGCGCGCTCCGGGACGATTGCGGGACTGGCTGGCGTTTGTCGACTTCGAGATCGAGCGGGTAGACTACTGCGCTTTCCACCTGCCTGGCCGGCTGCCCCGAAACACTTTATTCGAGACGCTGGGTCGCCGTCACAATCTGCCCTTGGGCGACAGCTACATGATCCAGGCGTGCCGCCGACCGCAGCTTATCCAGTCTCGGGGAAGCCGACTGCGCTTTACCGCACCCCTCGGGGGCTCGGCGTTAGGCGCTGCCCGCCTGATGTCCCGTCACGGTACGGCCCAGGAGAGAAGGAAGCGAGAGGTTGAGTAAAGCAGACACCGGCGAACTGCCGTACCGATGGCGCCTGCCGCAGCCACCCGGGCAACGAGCGCGCCGGTGCGCTTGCCAATGAAGCCATAGTGTCAACGAAGCCATAGACAGTCACCGACAGCAGGCGTGAGAGAGTAGCGATGCGTCAGATCGTTCTTGATACGGAAACCACGGGTATCGACCCCAGGGAGGGCCACCGGCTGATCGAGATCGGCGCGGTGGAGATGGTCAACCGCCGGCTGACCGGGCGGAGCTACCATCAGTTCATCAACCCCGAGCGCGAGATCGAGGCGGAGGCGATCTCGGTACACGGTATCACCAATGAACGGGTCGCCGACGAACCGCGTTTCGCCGAGATCGTGGATGACTTCTGGGCCTTTATCGAAGGCGCCGAACTGGTCATCCACAACGCCCCTTTCGACGTGGGCTTCATCGACCACGAGCTGTCGATGCTCGACAGTGCTCGTGGCGAGTCACGCCTGGGGCCGGTTGCCGAGCATTGCCGCATCCTGGATACCCTGCAGATGGCTCGGGACAAGCACCCCGGTCAGCGCAACAGCCTGGACGCGCTGTGCAAGCGCTACGAGATCGACAACGGCCACCGTGTCCTCCACGGCGCCTTGCTCGACGCCGAGATCCTGGCGGAGGTCTACCTGGCCATGACCGGCGGGCAGACCGCGCTGCTGCTGGATGCCTCCATGGGCGCGGAGGGCAGCCGGCAGGCGGGGATCCAGCGGCGTCCGGTAGAGCTTTCCGGGGGGCAGCTGAGGGTATCGGCTCCCAGTGATGAAGAGCTCGCCGCCCATCGCCAGAAGCTGGCGCGGATCCGCGAGGCGGCAGGCGAATGCCTGTGGGACGGTATCGAGGGGATCGTGCACTGATGTTGCGTCGTGAGCTGCCTCTGGATGCCCGGCAGGGCCATGTGATTCGCCTGGCCGAGGGACGTATCGCCCCCGCGCCCGATGGCGGTGTGCTGCAGCCGGTGATGCCCTGGACGGCGCAGATGCAGCCGCTGGGCTACTGGCACGATGTGCCCCTGGCCCTTTCCCTCGAAGCGAGCGCCGGCAGCGACTGGCCGACGGCCAGAGACTGGCTGGCACACCTGCCCGAGTCGCGCTTCCCGTTGGTCTCCACGGCCCTCCAGGTGGGCGCCTGGTTGCGTGACCATCGGTTCTGCGGCCGTTGCGGGGCACCATCCGAGCGACTCGACGCCGAGTTCGCGATGCACTGTCGCGCCTGCGGGCACCGCAACTATCCGCGCATCTCACCCTGCATCATTACCCTGGTGACCCATGGCGAGGCCCTGCTGCTGGCGCGCAGCCCACGCTTCCCGCCGGGGCGTTACTCGACGCTTGCCGGCTTCATCGAACCGGGAGAATCGGCGGAGGAGGCGGTACGCCGCGAGATCTTCGAGGAGGTGGGGATTGCCGTGGGACGGGTTCGCTATTTTCGCAGCCAGGCCTGGCCCTTTCCCCACTCGCTGATGCTGGGATTCTTCGCGGAGGCGGCCAGTCGGCGCATCCGTATCGACGGCGTGGAGATCGCCGATGCCGCCTGGTTCTCCCCACGCCAGCTACCCCAGCTGCCGCCGCTCTATTCGATCTCACGGGCGCTCATCGAGACCCATCTGGCCGAGGTGGCGGCACGCTAGCGAGGCAGCGGGTCATCGAGGACCGCGCGGCACATCACGGTGGGGTGTCACTCGGCAGGGAACAGGCTGGTCAGCTTGGTGGCCAGCATCACGTTACCGGTGGCCTTCAGCTTGCCGGTCATGAAGGCGGTCATGCCGTTGACCTCGCCGGTCATCAGGCCCTTGAGCGTCGCGGTGCTCATGGACAGGCTGACGGACGGGTCGTCATGTTCTCCTTCCGCGACGCTCAGCTCGCCATCCTTGATGACCAGGTAGTGGCTGTCGGCATCATCGAAGTGGAACTGGAAGACCTCGTCCATGCCGCTGGCGGCCTGCGGGTCGAAGCGGGAGGTCAGCGTGTCGAGGGTGGACTGGCTCATTCGTGGCTCCTGGTGGGTGTTTGACCCCGGGAGCGTATTTAAAACGATTGTTTAAATCAAGCGGCCCGACAGACCGCCGACGCACTCAAGCGGGCGGAGGCCGCTTACGCTATCGAGCGGTCGGGGCCGCAGAGGAGGCGACGATGGGAGATTGGCTGGCGGATTTCGGATTGTTCCTGGCCCAGTTGCTGAGCCTGGTGATGGTCGTCGGGCTCGCGGTCGTGGTGGTGGGCAAGCTGCGCGGCGACGCGGGCAGTGACTCGCGACTCAAGCTCGAGGAGCTCAACCGGGGACACGACGCCCGAAGGCGGCGGCTGCGCCTGGCGGCCACTGAACCGGGGGGCCGCAAGCGCTTGATAAAGGCGTTTCGCCGTGAGGACAAGGCGCGTGGCAAGGCTGGCAAGGGGGAGCAGGGACAGGGCCGCCCGACGGTCTGGCTGCTCGACTTCCACGGTGATATCCGAGCCAGCGGTACCGGCCGCTTTGCCGAGGAGATCTCGGCGGTGATCGCAGCCGCCGAGTCGGGGGACGAGGTGGTGGTGCGCCTGGAGTCCGCCGGGGGCCTGGTGCATGCCTATGGGCTGGCGGCTGCCGAGCTGGACCGCCTGCGCGAGGCGGGGCTTGCCACCACGGTCTGCGTCGACAAGGTGGCCGCGAGTGGCGGCTATCTGATGGCATGCGGTGCAGACAGTGTCCGGGCGGCACCGCTGGCGGTGCTGGGGTCGATCGGCGTGGTGGCCCAGGTGCCCAATGTGCACCGCCTGCTCAAGCGTCACGACATCGATGTTGAGGTGCTGACCGCCGGACGCTACAAGCGGACCCTGACGGTACTCGGCGAGAATACCGAGGAGGGGCGCGAGAAGTTTCTCGACGACCTGGAGACGACACACGAACTCTTCAAGCGCCACGTGGCGAAGCGTCGCCCGGCACTGGATATCGAGGCGATCGCCACCGGGGAGGTCTGGTACGGCAGCGAGGCCCTCGATAAGGGGCTGGTCGATGCGCTGGGGACCAGCGAGGCCTATCTGGTGGAGCGCATGCGCGAGGCGAAGGTCATCCGGGTTCGGCTTGAACCACCGCGTCGGCTCGCCGAGCGCCTGGGGATGGCGGTATCGACGGGAATCGAGCGCGCACTGCTGCGGGGCGCGGAGGTGCTCGACGCCAGTCGCTGGCAGAAGCGCTAGGGTGGTTGCTCCTGCCGGCGCCTCGACCGAATCACTCCTCGGCCAGGCCGAGGTTGACCAGGGTGGCGATGATCGCCCTGGCACTATCCCCCTGCAGTGAGTAGTAGATGGTCTGGGAACTGCGCCGCGTGGTGACCAGTTCTTCCCGGCGCAGGATCGCGAGATGCTGGGAGAGTGCCGACTGACTGAGGGTCAGTTGTGCATTGAGTTCGGTCACCGACATCTCGCCCCCGTCGAGCAGGCATAGGATGCGCAGTCGGTTGTCGTTGGCCATGGCCTTGAGCAGGGCCGTGGCGCGATCGATGGCGCCGCTGCCCCCTTCGATGAGTCTTTCTGCCTCGTGGCTGGGAGTGTGCATGGCGTGTCCCCGCGCTACGCGTGAGTGGAAAGGTCGAGTCGCACACGATGGCGCACCGTGACCGTATATTGGGGTTTACTCAAGCATAGTCTAGTCCTCGATGAGCGTGCGCGTTGAATCGACGTCTTTCGAGAGTGGTTTTCGCGCCTGTTGTTGACAATAAAACTTCAGGCCTTGCTCCTTTCGTCGAAAATTAGCCTATCGTATGAGGGTGTTTCGGGGTTTGTGCTTTACAGTGTCAACAATCATCCGCACTGACCGTGACAGGAACGCCATGAGCACCTACGCCAACGAATTCCGCCGTTCGATCGAGCAACCCGAGACCTTCTGGGCCGAGCAGGCCCGACGCATTCCCTGGTTCAAGGAACCCCAGCGCATCCTCGACTATGACGAGGCCAATCATGCGCGCTGGTATGGCGACGGCGAGCTGAATATCGCCTATGCCGCCCTCGATCATCACGTCGAGCAGGGGCGCGGTGACCAGCCGGCCCTACTGTGGGACTCCCCGGTGACCGACAGCAAGCGCACCCTGACCTATCGCGAGATGCGTGACCAGGTGGCAGCCTTCGCCGGCGCGCTCAGGGACCTGGGCGTCGAGAAGGGTGATCGGGTGGTGATCTACATGCCCATGGTGCCCGAGGCGCTGGTGGCCATGTATGCCTGTGCCAGGCTCGGTGCCGTGCACTCGGTGGTGTTCGGTGGCTTCGCTCCCCATGAGCTGGCCGTGCGTATCGAGGATGCCGCTCCCAAGGTCGTGGTGGCGGTCTCCTGTGGCGTCGAGGTCAACAAGGTCCTGCCCTACAAGCCGATCATCGATGCGGCCATCGAGCAAAGCGCCCACAAGCCCGATGCCTGCGTGATCTTCCAGCGCGAGCAGCACGTTGCCGAACTGGGGCAGCGCGACCATGACTGGGCAGCCCTGGTGGAGAAGGCGACGCCCGCCGACTGCGTCCCGGTGAAGGGTACCGATCCGCTCTACGTGCTCTACACCTCAGGCACCACCGGCAAGCCCAAGGGCGTGGTCCGCGATACCGGCGGTTATGCGGTGGCGCTGGCCTACTCCATGGACGTGATCTACGACGTGGCCCCGGGCGAGGTGTTCTTCTCCGCCTCGGACGTGGGCTGGGTGGTTGGCCACTCCTATATCGTCTATGCACCGCTGCTGCGTGGGGCCACCAGCGTGGTATACGAGGGCAAGCCGGTGAAGACCCCGGATGCCGGCGCCTTCTGGCGGTTGATCGAGGAGTATCGAGTCAAGAGCTTCTTCACCGCGCCGACCGCCTTCCGCGCCATCAAGAAGGAGGACCCGGACGGCAAGCTGCTGGCCGAGTACGACATTTCCAGCCTCAAGGCGCTGTTCCTGGCCGGCGAGCGCCTCGACCCGCCCACCTTTCATTGGCTCGACGACCTGCTCGACGTGCCGGTGATCGACCACTGGTGGCAGACCGAGACCGGTTGGCCCATCGCCGCCAATCTGCACGGCCTGGAACCCATGCCTACCAAGGCGGGGAGTGCCACCGTGCCGGTGCCGGGGTTCGACGTGCAGATCCTCGATCGTGAGGGGGAGCAGGTTGGGCCCATGGAGCAGGGCAGCGTGGTGATCAAGCAGCCCATGCCGCCGGGTTGCCTGACCGGGGTGTGGGGTGACCCGCAACGCTTCCACTCGGCCTATATGGCGGCCTTCCCGGGCTACTATCTGAGCGGGGACGGTGGTTATGTCGATGAAGATGGCTACCTGTTCATCATGGGACGCACCGATGACGTCATCAACGTCGCGGGCCATCGCCTCTCCACCGGCGAGATGGAGGAGGTCGTGGGCGCGCACCCTGCAGTGGCGGAGTGCACCGTTATCGGCATCCATGATGCGCTCAAGGGGCAGCTGCCGGTGGGCCTGGTGATTCCCAAGGACGGTTTCACTGGCCGCGAGGTGGAGCTGGAGGAGGAGCTGATTGCCCTGGTGCGCGAGAAGATCGGCCCCATCGCCTGTTTCAAGCAGGTGCTGGTGGTGGACCGCCTGCCCAAGACGCGCTCCGGCAAGATCCTGCGCAAGCTGCTGCGCAATATCGCCGACGGCAAGGAGTTCGGCATACCTTCGACCATCGATGATCCGGCGAGCCTCGAGGAGATTCATGAGGCCATGAAGGCCCGCGAGGTCGGCGCCGCCCACGACGCCCGCCAGGTCTGATATATCCGTTACCCGGCGATAACGACACGCCGCCCCATGGGGCGGCGTGCTGCGTTTGGTGGGGCAGGGATATCGCAGATGGCTACACCGCTCAAGGCTTTCCCGGCGACAGGCCTTCGAGGGGGCGCTGTGAACCCGTCCCTGGGCGCTACCGATGCCATCCTTGGCATAGGACCCCCTCTACGACCTGTCCCCGGCGCCTTGCGCTATGGCATAGGGGCTAACGGCGATAGCCCTGTCTGGTGGGGCGGATGCATGGCCAGCGGGCGAGTCAGCCCGTATAATACGCCCGCGCCGGCAGATGCCGGCGCCTTCCTGCATGAGGGTTCCCTCACCCCTCCACCAAAAAAGGACCCGAGATGTTCGTGCTTTCCGACTCCCAGTATCGCCGCTGCCTGGCGCTGCTCGTCACCTTCCATATCGCCGTGATCGCCGCCAGCAACTACCTGGTGCAGTTGCCCTTCACGCTGTTCGGCTACCACACCACCTGGGGCGCCTTCAGCTTTCCCTTCATCTTCCTGGCCACCGACCTGACCGTGCGCCTCTTCGGCAAGGGCCCGGCTCGAGCCATCATCATGCGGGTGATGCTGCCGGCGCTGGTGATCTCCTATGTCGTCTCGGTGGTGTTCCCGCGTGGCGGCTTCGCCGGCATTGAGGCCCTGGGCGAGTGGAACCTGTTCGTTGCCCGCATCGCCGTGGCCAGCTTCATGGCCTACGTGCTGGGGCAGCTGCTCGATGTCCACGTCTTCGATCGCCTGCGCCGTCTGCGCGCCTGGTGGGTGGCGCCGGCGATCTCCACGGTGGCGGGCAACCTGGCTGATACCTTCGCCTTCTTCTCGATCGCCTTCCACAACAGCCCCGATGCCTTCATGGCGGCCAACTGGCTGGAGATCGCCTGGGTCGACTACGTGATCAAGCTGATCATCAGCCTGCTGTTCTTCCTGCCGCTCTACGGGGTACTGCTGGCCTGGCTGAGCCGTCGCCTGGTGTCCGTCACCGGCAGCGACGATCTCGCACCCGAGGTGGCGCGCGCTCGCTACTGATACGCCAACCGACACTCCTGGACGAGGACTACCCCATGCCTATCGAGCTCAATTACCTGGATACTGGTGGCGATGGCACGCCGCTGGTGGTCATCCACGGCCTGTTCGGCAGTGCCGACAACTGGCGCTCACATATCAAGGCCTGGGAGTCCAGTCGGCGGGTGGTGGCGGTGGACCTGCGTAACCATGGCCGTTCGCCGCATGTCACCGGGATGGGCTATGCGGAGATGGCCGGGGATGTGCTGGCGCTGCTCGACCGCCTGTCTATTCGGTGTGCCCATCTACTCGGCCACTCCATGGGCGGCAAGGTGGTGATTTCCCTGGCCCGTCTGGCGCCCGAGCGTGTGGCGTCGCTGATCGTCGGCGACATCGCGCCGGTGGCCTACGGACACGACCACGACAGCGTATTCGCGGGGCTGCGCCGGGTGGTGGAAGGGCGCCCGGCCAATCGTCGCGAGGCCGATGCGTTGCTGGCCGAGCATGTCAGCGAGAAGGCCGTGCGACTGTTCCTGGCCACGAACCTGGTGCGCGGCGAGGCAGAGGGCATGGCACTGCGCCTGGGGCTGGACGAGATTCAGGATGACTACGAGTCGATCATGGGAGAGCCGGCCGGCAGCGAGCACTTCACCGGGCCGACCCTGGTGCTGCGAGGCCGCGATTCTCACTATGTCGCCGATGAGCACCTGCCGGCACTTCATGAGGTGCTGCCGGAGGCCCGGCTGGTGACGCTGGAAGCGGGGCACTGGCTGCATGCCGAACAGCCCGACGCCTTCCGTGAGTCCATCGATGAATTCCTCGTGGCCGTGGAGTCGGGTGCCGCCTGACGCTCAGTCGGCGCCGAGGTCCACCGCAAGGCGTTCCAGCCGGCTGATCGATTCGATCAGCCCGTTTTCGTGGAGGTAAGCCTCGACCTGGCTGTAGCGCCGACTGTCCAGCGCCGCGGGCTGGGCGCTCAGACGCATCAGGGTGGCGCTCCAGGCGTCACGGTTGGCGGGGGTGTCGATTGTCGGCTCCAGTTCGACCAGGGCCTCCCATGCCATCTCGGGGTTCTCGATCATCCATAGGGTGGTGTCACGCAGGATGTCGACAAGCTCGATGATGGGCTCCCGGAGACGGACCAGGCGGTCGCGGTTTGCCACAAGGATCAGCCCGTCATGGAACGGGATGCCGTGCTTCTCGACGTTGAGCTGGCGGGTCGACACGCCGCGATCCGCCAGCTGGCGTGGCAGCGTCAGGCGCAGCGGCGTCACCAGGCCGTCCAGGGACTGTTCGGTCATGGCGGTGGCCAGGGCGAAACCGGTCTCTACCTTGCTCACCTCACCCTGGGCGATGCCGTGGGGGGCAATCAGGGCGGGAAGCAGGATGTCTCGGCCATCCTCGGTGGCGTACCCGAGGGTGAGCCCGGCGAGGTCCTCCGGTCCCTCGACGCCGGTGGATTCGCGCATCAGTATCCCGGCAAGCGGCGTGTCGACCAGGGTTGCCACGCGTACCGGCGACTTGCCGCGATCGACCTGCAGGTGCAGCTGCAACTGATGGGTGAGGGCCAGGTCGACCAGGTTGGCATTCAGGAGACGCAGCGGGGCGCCAGGGTCTGCCGGCGTCCTGATCGCAAGCTCCAGCCCTTCGCGTTGGGGAAGTCCGTTGCCGGCTGCCAGGATCAGGGCGGCATGATGCAGGCCGGGATACCAGTCGAGCATGATCGTCAGTGACTCGAGCGGCGGGGGTTCCAGCGGCTCGGCAGGCGCGTGGGTCACGCTGGGGACCGGCGTATCGGGCTCGGCTCCTGCCGTTTCGTCGACAGGCGGCTGCTCGATCCTGGGCAAGCTTGGGGTCGCCGTCTGCTGCTCGGGGGTGGCGTCGAGGTCGGGCACCCTGACATCGCCACCGAGGGTCAGCAGAGCCTCGGGGGGCACCAGGCTCTCTTCTGCCCAGGTCAGGGAAGTGAGTAGCCCCAGGGCCAGCAGCAGGCACAAGACGAGACGCGAACATCGCCAGGGAACAGGGGCAGGGTGGTTGGGCATTCACGGGCTCCGCGACGAGATAAGGGGGCGCTTGGCCGGAGCCAAGTGTATCCGCGACGCGGACTGTGTGGCCAGTTGCTCGCCATCGGCATCGCGCGGTCATGGGCCGCATGCGATAATGCAATGTCAGCCATAGAGAGGATGCCATGGACGTCATCAATACCCTGTTCTTCTTTACCGGGCTGCTGATCGCCTTGAGCGTGCTGGGCAGTCGACTTTCCAGCCTCATCGGGCTTCCCCTGCTGCTGATCTTCCTCGGCCTGGGAATGCTGGCCGGAGAGGAGGGGTTGCTGGGCATCCAGTTCGACAACTATCCACTGGCGTTTCTTATCAGCCATCTGGCGCTGGCCATGATCCTCCTGGATGGCGGTCTGCGCACTCGCCTCAAGACCTTCCGTGTTGCCTTCCGTCCGGCGCTGACCCTGGCGTCCGCCGGGGTTTTCATCACCAGCGGCCTGGTCGGGCTATTCGCCATGTGGGTGTTCGACCTCTCCCTGATCCAGGGGCTGCTGGTCGGCGCCATCGTGGGCTCGACCGACGCCGCGGCGGTCTTCTCGATGCTCAGCGGCCGCGGCCTCAACCTCAACGAACGGGTGGGGGCGACACTCGAGATCGAGTCGGGTACCAACGACCCCATGGCGATCTTCCTGACGCTGGTGCTGGTGTCGCTGATAAGTGGCGAGATCGGCGGGCCCTGGGAGACCGGGCTACTGCTGATCCAGCAGTTCGGACTCGGGCTGTTGATCGGTGTGGGGGCCGGATGGCTGAGCGGGCGACTGTTGCGCTGGGTGGACCTGGCCCCCGGACTCTACTCTCTGCTGGCGCTGGCGCTGGGCTTCTGTATCTTCGGACTGACCAGTTTCCTCGGCGGCAGCGGTTTCCTGGCGATCTATCTGGCGGGCCTGATGATCGGCAACCAGAAGGGGCGCCACCTCAACTTTATCCTGCCGGTCCACGACGGCCTGGCATGGCTGAGCCAGATCGGTCTCTTCCTGATGCTTGGCCTGCTGGTTTCTCCGTCGGACCTGCTTCAATACGCGCTGCCGGCGGGGCTGGTTGGCCTGATGTTGATCTTCGTGGCCCGCCCCATCGCCGTGGTGCTGTCGCTCAAGCCGTTCTTCAAGTTCCGCTGGCGGGAGATCGGCTTCATCTCCTGGGTGGGGCTGCGCGGTGCGGTACCCATCGTGCTGGCCATCTTTCCGGTCATCGGTGGCGTGGAGGGGGCAGCGCTCTACTTCAATGTGGCCTTCGCTGTGGTGCTTCTCTCGCTGCTGGTGCAGGGTGGCACCTTGTCGTTGATGGCGCGCTGGACGAAGGTGTTGATGCCCAGTTCGGTGACGCCCAATCATCGCGGGCCTCTGGGCATCCTGCCCGAGAACGATTACGAGATGTTTGTCTACGCGGTGGAGAACGAGGACCTGGCCGATGTCCCGATCCGCCTGCTGCGTTTTCCCTCCGGTGCTCTGATTTCGGCGCTGTTTCGCGAGCACGCCATGCTGCATCCCAAGGGCAGTACCCGGCTGCAACTGGGCGATGTGCTCTGCGTGATCGGCCGCAGCGAGGACCTGCCGGCGCTCAATCGGCTGTTCAATGGAGAAGCCAAGCTCAAGCAGGAGCGCGCCTTCTTCGGTACCTTCACCTTCGACGGTGATGCCAGGATGCAGGACATTGCCGATGCCTATGGCCTGACGCTGAGTCCCGGCGAGCGCGAGATGAGCCTGGGCGAGTTCGTCTCGTTGCGCGTCGGTGGCCATCCGGTGGTGGGCGACGACGTCGACTGGCACGGCATCCATTGGGTGGTCAGTGAGATGGAGGGCAATCGCGTGACCCGGGTCGGTCTGCGACTCTACTGATGTCAGCTAAGGCCTTGATCGCATTTGGCTCTTGACCGAGGCACGAAAACTGGTAATATTCTCCGCCGTAAGCCGGAGGGATGGCAGAGCGGTTGAATGCACCGGTCTTGAAAACCGGCAAGGGTTAACACCCTTCCAGGGTTCGAATCCCTGTCCCTCCGCCATTACACTAGGAAAAGCCACTGTTTACAGTGGCTTTTTTTATAGGCAGCAGTGTGCTGGAGCTGGCCTGCCATGCAAGTTTTCCTCGAGGCCACCTGAATGGCACTGAAAGCCACCATTTTCAAGGCAAGGCTCCAGATTGCCGACATGGATCGCCACTACTACGGCGAACATGCTCTCACCCTGGCTCGCCATCCGTCGGAGACCGACGAGCGCATGATGCTGCGCGTGCTGGCCTACGCGCGACATGCCCATGAGGACCTTGCCTTCGGACGCGGTGTCAGCACCGGCGATGAGCCCGATCTATGGATCCGCAACCTGACCGGCGAGATCGAGCTCTGGGTTCAGCTGGGGCAGCCGGATGAGCGCGAGATTCGCCGTGCCTGCGGCCGCGCCCGACGGGTGGTGCTCTATACCTACGGCGGCCAAGGCGCCAGGGTCTGGTGGGAGCAGCTGGGCGGAAAGCTGGCGAGCCTGGGCAACCTTTCTGTCTACGACATCCCTGCGGAGAGCATGGCATTGTTGGGTGAGTTGGCGGGCCGCGGCATGGGTCTCAATATCACCATCCAGGATGGTGCCACCTGGCTGGCCAATGCGGAGACGGTGATAGAGATCAACGTCGAGGCGCGCCAGGAAGCCGTCCCGAGTCGGATGTAAGCGAGCCGAAGCCTGAACGGGTACCATCCCTCTCGATCGTCGTCTTGCGACGAGCGTCGGTAACTCTCAGAGTAGGAAACCATCCCTGTCGCCGTGAGTCCCGCATGTCGATTACCGAAGCCCCCCACGCCTTGACCCGCCCGATTCCCGCGGTCTCCACCGCCCTGATCTGGAACGACCGCATCCTGATGGTGCGTCGTGCCCATGCGCCCAACGCAGGGCGGCTGGCTCTTCCTGGCGGCAAGGTCGAGCCAGGGGAGACGTTGCAGGCCGCCGCCGAACGCGAACTCCTCGAGGAGACTGGGCTGCAAGCGCGTGCCGGGGAGGTCTTTACCGCCATCGATGTGTTCGACCATGAGATCGACGGTAGTCTGCGGGGCCACTATGTGATCATCGTCCTGCGCATGGAGTGGCAGGGCGGCGAGGAGGCCGCCGCCAGCGATGCCACCGAGCTGGTCTGGCTGGATGAAGAGGAACTGGAGGCCGCAGGTAGCGATGTCTGTTCCACAGCAGCGGGTGTTGCCAGGGCCTTGCTGCGGGGGACACATTTGGGGGCATGAGAGCAGAAACAGCGTTGAGTGCCGTTCCCTCAAGCTCTTGCGTGCGGAACTTCCAGGCGGCATGCTAGTCCACTGGCAAGATCAATTGACGACAGGGAGCACAGGATCAATGGCCTATCAAGAGTCACAGATGACCCGCCAGGAGACCCAGACCCGGGTGTCCAGCACCGACAAGGTGCTGCGCAATACCTACGGGCTGCTGGCCATGACGCTGCTCTTCTCCGCCGTGACCGCCGGTGCCGCCATGGCGATGGGCATCGAGCGCATGAATATTTTTGTCTTCTTCATCGGCGCCTACGGACTGATGTTCCTGGTCCACAAGACTGCCCACTCCGCGATGGGGCTGCTCACCACCTTCGCCTTCACCGGTTTCATGGGCTTCACCCTCGGCCCGATTCTCAACGCCTACCTGGCGCTGCCCAATGGCGCCGCCCTGGTGATGAATGCCCTGGCCATGACCGGCCTGACCTTCATCGGCCTCTCCGCTGTTGCACTGGTGACCAAGAAGGACTTCAGCTTCCTGGGTAACTTCATGATGGCAGGCGCCATCGTGCTGGTCCTGGCCATGGTGGCCGGGCTGATCTTCCAGATTCCCGCCCTGATGCTGATGGTTTCCGCCGGTTTCGTGCTGTTCTCCTCCGCGGCGATCCTCTATCAGACCAGCGAGATCGTTCACCGCGCCGGTGAGACCAACTATATCCTGGCCACCATCACCCTCTACGTATCGATCTATAACCTCTTCGTCAGCCTGCTCTCCCTGCTGGGGATCATGAGCAACGACTGATCGAAGCTACGACAGGCCAATGACATGGCTGGCCCCGCCTCGGCGGGGCCAGCCTGTTTTCAGGAGACCCCGGATGCGTTACGCCATCCTTCTGCTCGATGCCCCCTACACCAGCCAGGCGGCCCACTCGGCGCTACGCTTCACGCGTGCGCTGCTGGCCAAGGGTCATGTCGTCGACGGGGTGTTCTTCTACCATGATGGCGTGCATAACGCGGCGAGGCTGGCTGCCCCGCCCCAGGACGAACCCCACCTGGTTGATGCCTGGACCGAGCTGGCCCGCGAGCACGCCGTGCCCCTGCAGGTCTGTATTGCCGCCGCCCTCAGGCGCGGCCTGCTCGACGAGCAGGAGGCCGCACGACACGGCAAGCAGGGTTGCAGCGTCGAGCCCCCCTTTGAACTGACGGGGCTGGGTCAGTTGGTCGATCTTGGCCTGCGCTGCGATCGGCTGATCACGTTCGGTCCTTGAGGAGAACCCCGGATGCAAGACGATACTCGCCAGGGCGACCTGCTGGTGATACTGCGCCATGCCCCCCATGGATCGAGCTGGCTCAAGGAAGGGCTGGATGTTGCCCTGGTCGCCGCGGCCTTCGACCGGCGGGTGACACTGCTGTTCATGGGGGAGGGCATCACGGCGCTGCTCGAGGGGCAGCAGGCGGGACCGCTGGGACAGAAGGGCACCGCACCGACACTGGCCATGCTGGAGATGTACGATATCGACAGCCTGCTGGTGGAAAAGCGCGGTATGGAGGCGCTGGGCCTGAGCGACGAGCAATTTATGCTGCCGGTGCAGGGCATGGACGCTGACAGGATCGCTGAGCTACTGGCGTCCCATGCGCTGGTTCTGAACTTTTGACGAGATACGCCATGTTGCTGCATACCCTGAATCGCTCTCCGCTGTCCCCCGTTCTCGACCAGGCACTGGCGGGGATGGGGCCGGAGGACAGGCTGTTGTTGATCGAGGACGGCGTCATCGGTGCCTTGCCGGCGCAGCAGGCTCGGTACGCGAGTGTCGCCGGACGTGTCTACGCCCTGCATGAGGACCTCGTGTCACGCGGACTGCTCGCGCTTTGCGACGAAGCGGTGCGGGTCGTTGATATCGAGGGCTTCGTGGCCCTGACCGAGGAGTGCGAGCGCACGGTGAGCTGGTACTGATGGCAAGCGTAGAAATATACCGTTATCTATCTTTAGGTAAAAAGAGTATCCCGCTCGACCCGGAGGGCTTTCTGGTCAACATGGGCGACTGGTCACCCGAGGTCGCCGAACGACTGGCCGAGGAGGAGGGCATCGTGCTGAGCGAGGAGCACTGGGAGGTTCTGCGCGTACTGCGGGAGTTCTATGCGCGCTTCGAACAGGCGCCGGCAATGCGACCCCTGGTGAAGGCTGTCGGGCAGGCGCTTGGACCCGACAAGGGGCGCTCGATGCACCTGATGAAGCTGTTCCCGGGCAGTCCCGCCAAGGTAGGCGCACGGCTGGCAGGGTTGCCCAAGCCCACCAACTGCCTGTGAGCACGCCATGAACTTCCTGGCCCATGCCTGGCTGGCCCGAGGTGGCGGAGACGACTTCCTCTACGGCAACCTGATCGCCGACGGAGTGAAGGGAAGTGACCTCGACGGCTGGCCTGACGAGGTTGCCCGTGGGATTCGCCACCACCGCCGCGTCGATGCCTTCGTGGACAGCCATGGGGTGACGCGCGAGATCCTGGCGCGCTCACCGCGCTCGGGCAGACGCTTCGTGGGCATCGCCCTGGACCTGGTCTGGGATCACTTCGTGGCCCTGGAGCCAGGTATCGCGGAGCGGGACTCGCCGCTGGTCACGCGCAGCTATCGGCTGCTGGCAGCGCGCTCGGCACCATCACGGCTGGCACCGATGATGCCGCTACTCGTGGAGCAGGACTGGTTGCGACGCTATGCCGACTTCTCCTTTACCTGCCGTGCGATCGGCGGCATTGGCCAGCGACTCTCCGGTCCCAACCGGCTGATGGAGCTGGTGCCCTGGCTGGAAGCCGAGTACCCGCTCCTGCGTGATGATTTCCAGCGCCTGTGGCCAGCGGTGCGCGAGGCGCTGGAAGTGACCCCGGAATCGCCTAGGCGTCGCTCCTGAGCCACAGGCAGGTCACGCGATCGCCCGGCGAGATCGTGCTCTCAGGGGGAATCACGGCCAGGGCATCGGCCTCGATGCACGAGGAGAGCACCGCCGAATTCTGGTCGGCAAAGGCCTCGGCATACGGGCCCTGCTCGTCGAACCGCAGTACGACCCGCATGTAGTGAGCCCGCGGGCCGGTGTGGGTCGAGAAGTTGCTGCGCGCCGGGATCTCGGGCAATGAGACCAGTGCCGGGCAGCCCAGCATGCTGCCGACCAGCGGCCTCAGGAACAGCCAGGCACCCACGAAGCTCGACACCGGGTTGCCCGGCAGCCCCACGAAACGTGTCTCACCGTCTCTCCGGGGAATCCGGCCCAGGGCCAGCGGCTTGCCCGGGCGAATCGCCAGCCGCCACAGGTCCAGCTGCCCGAGGGACTCCACGGCCGCCTTGACGTGGTCCTCCTCGCCGACGCTGACGCCGCCGGTGGTCACCACGATATCCGCCTGGCTGGCAGCCTCGGCCAGCACTTCCCGGGTGGCGGCGGAATCATCGGGTATCGATGCCGTCATCACCAGGGTGGCCCCGAAGCGCTCCAGCAGCCGGCGGAGCATGGGGCGGTTGGAGTTGTAGAGCTGCCCCGGGCCCAGGGACTGGCCGGGATCGACGATCTCGTCGCCGGTGGAGAGCAGGGCGACCCGCGGCCGACGCCGCACCTCGACCTCGGTGATGCCCTGGCCGGCGAGATGCCCGAGGGCCGCTGCCTCCAGCCGGGTGCCGGCCTCGAGCAGCGTGCTGCCGGATGCGACGTCGCGGCCGCGGCGACGGATGCTGTCGCCTGCCGCAATATCCGCAGGGACAAGGGCCGTATCACCCGTCACCTCGACGCGCTCCTGCATCACCACACAGTCGGCACCCGGCGGAATCTCGCCGCCGGTGAAGATCCTGGCGCAACTGCCGGCTTCCAGCGGCTGGACCGGACTCCCCGCGGCAATACGCTGGCTGATGGGCAGCCGGCGGCCAGCGTCACTATGGTGCAGGGCATAGCCATCCATGGCGCTGTTGTCGAAGGAGGGCACATCCAGGCGGGCGGTCACTGTCTCCCCCAGCACCCGACCGGCCGCTTGTTCCACAGACAGCGTCTCGTTACCCAACATCGGCACATCCGCCAGCAGTGCTTCCAGTGCCGCCGATACCGGCTTGAGTTCGCTATCCATGCTGGCCTCGCTCGGGAATCACCAGGTTGGCGAAATTACACGGTTTGTGTCGGCTGTCGAGCTGCTCGGCGAGGATGCCATCCCAGGCGGTACGACAGGCGCCGGTGGAGCCCGGCAGGCAGAACAGCACGGTGGCGTTGGCCAGCCCACCCAGGCAGCGGCTCTGCACGGTGGAGCTGCCGATCTCCTGCCAGCTCAGCTGGCGAAACAGCTCCCCGAAGCCCTCGATTCGCTTATCGAGGAGCACCGATACCGCCTCCGGCGTGGAGTCACGCCCAGTGAAACCGGTGCCGCCGGTGGTGAGTACCACCTGTATCTCGGGGTCGGCGATCCAGGCGGAGACAACGGCGCGAATCCGGTAGACGTCATCGGGGACGATGCGCTTCTCGGCCAGGTGGTGGCCGGCCGTGGTCAGGCGCTCGACCAGTGCCTGGCCGCTGCGGTCGGTCTCCTCGGTGCGGGTATCGGAGATCGTCAGCACGGCGATGGAGAGGGAGATCATCGACTCAGCCATTCTGTGCTGACTCCTCGTTGTTCTGCCTGGTGCTGGGCTGCTTCGGGGCGTGGCGTGCCTCGAAGGCGGCCTGCTGTTCCGGCGTGGCCTCCTGCTGGTACTTCTCCTTCCACTCGGCGTAGGGCATGCCGTAGACATACTCGCGGGCCTTGTCGTAGTCGAGCTCGGCGCCGCGCTCCTCGGCGGCGGTCACCAGCCACTTGGAGAGGCAGTTGCGACAGAAGTCCGCGAGGATCATCAGGTCGATGTTCTGGACCTCCTTGTGCTCATCCAGGTGACGCAGTAGGCGACGGAAGGCGGCCGCCTCGAGTTCGGTGCGGGTTGTCTCGTCCAGGTGTTGCATGGGGATCACTCCATCCTGTGGTAGGCATCCAGAATAACAAAAGACACCGCCCGAAGGCGGTGTCGAAGGTGGCTCAATGAATCACGCTAGGTGGAGCTCTGCGGCGAGGAGCCTCCCGTCGCTTCCTTGCTGCCGGTAGCGAGCTGCTCCTCGGGCACGGCGCTCTCCTTCACCTCCTCATACCAGAGGTTATGGTGCTCCTTGGCCCAGGTCTCGTCGACGTAGCCGGTCGTCATGCCCTCGAGGGAGCCCTCGGTGCCGAGCGTGCCGATGTAGATATGGCCCAGCGCCACGGCGGTGAGGCCCAGTGCACCGATGCCGTGTACCAGATTGGCCCACTGCATGGTGTCACGCGCCTGTCCGTAGTTGGGGAAGTCCAGGACAAGGCCGCTGATGATCACCACCACCCCGGCGGTGGCCAGCAGCCAGTACCAGGCCTTCTCGCCGGCATTGGCGAAGCCTGCGTCGGGATGCTCCTTGCCCACCAGGCCGCCCCCCTTGCGGAACCAGTCGATGTCGTGCTTCTTCGGCAGGTTGTGCACCAACAGCTTGGCCAGCAGGATCAGCAGCAGGACGCCGAAGAGCGGCCCCAGGTAGTTGTGCACCAGCTTGGAGGCCGACACCATGGCGCCCCAGGCGCCGGCACCGAACAGCGGGTAGAACACGTGCTTGCCGTAGAGGAGGGTGAGTCCCGATAGGGCGAGCAGGATGAACAGCGTGGCCACGCTCCAGTGCAATGAGCGCGACACGGCGCTCCAGCGCAGCAGTTTCCTGCCCGTGCGTGGTTCATCCAGCTTCTTGCGGCCCGCGATCAGGTAGAAGAGCACGATCATCGCCAGCATGCCGCCGATGACGATCAGGCCGTAGGGTGACACCCAGCGGTTGCGCCACTGGCGCCAGGTCTCGCCGCTGGCATTGACCAGGTTGTAGGTGGAGTCGAAGCGGCTGTCGCGATAGTTGGCATCGACCTCGCCGCTACGTACCTGGCGCCAGATGTCGGCGTCCACTGCCGGTACCGCGAAGGCCGCCTCGCCCTCGGGGTCCGACTGGGCCAGGGCGCCCTGGGCCAGCGCCAGGCCAACTACCAGCACCAGGGCCGGCAGCACCAGGGCCAGCAGCGGCAGTCTCCATAGCGACCGCCATTGGATGGAGTGGCTCATGAGATCACCTCCTCAGCCCTGGCGGGCCGCATCGTAAGCGAGAGAGTCCGCTGCCGAAACGTCCGGCTGACCCGCCCGGGTGCGCTCCTGCTCGCGACGCTGGTTGCCTGACCAGCCGCCATCCTTGTGGCCGCGCTGGACGACACGCTGGCGGAAGATATCGGCGACTTCCTGGGCATCGCCGGCCAGCAGCGCCTTGGTGGAACACATCTCGGCACACAGCGGCAGCTTGCCCTCCGCGATGCGGTTGGCGCCGTACTTCTGGTACTCCTCCTCCTTGGTCTCCGCCGGACCACCGGCGCAGAAGGTGCACTTATCCATCTTGCCGCGCTCGCCGAAGGCATTCTGCTGGGGGAACTGCGGGGCGCCGAAGGGGCAGGCGTAGAGGCAGTAGCCGCAGCCGATACAGAGGTCCTTGTCGTGGAGCACGATGCCGTCATCGGTCTTGTAGAAGCAGTCGGTGGGGCAGACCGCCATGCAGGGTGCGTCGTCGCAGTGCATGCAGGCGACCGAGATCGACACTTCCTCGGGTTCGCCGTCGTTGAGTGTCACGACCCGGCGGCGTTGGATGCCCCAGTCGGTCTCGTTGGCGTTCTTGCAGGCGGTGACGCAGCCGTTGCACTCGATGCAGCGCTCCGCGTCGCACATGAATTTCATCTGGGCCATGGTAGTCTCCTCGTCGCGGGGCGGGCGGGGCCCGCCCCGCGTGTTTCGTCAGGCGTCAGGCGCGCTCGATGCGGCACAGGCTGCACTTGGTTTCCTGCATCTGGGTCACGCTGTCGTAGCCGTAGGTGGTGGCGGTGTTGGCCGCCTCGCCCTGTACGTAGGGGGCCGAGCCCTCGGGATAGCGGTCGTGCAGGTTCTCGCCCTGGAACATGCCACCGAAGTGGAAGGGCATGAACACCACTTCCCGCGCCACGCGGTTGGTGACCAGCGCCTTGACCCTGACGCGTCCACCTTCGGCACCCTCGACCCAGACGTCATCGCCCTCGGCGATGCCCAGGTCGTTGGCCAGCGCCGGATTGATCTCGACGAACATCTCCTGCTGCAGTTCGGCGAGCCAGGACATGGAGCGAGTCTCCTCGCCGCCGCCCTCGTACTCCACCAGGCGTCCTGTGGTCAGGATGATCGGGTAGTCCCCGGTCACATCCTGCTCCTGGATGCTCCTGTAGAGCGTCGGCAGGCGGTAGTGGGAGGCCACGTCGTCCCAGGTCGGGTAGTCTTCGACCAGGTCCCGGCGGCTGGTGTAGAGCGGCTCGCGGTGCTTGGGAATGGGGTCGGGGAAGGTCCAGACATTGCAGCGTGCCTTGGCGTTGCCGAAGGGCGCACACTCGTGGGCGATGGCCACACGCTGGATGCCGCCGGAGAGGTCGGTCTTCCAGTTCTTGCCCTCGGCCTCGGCCTGTTCCTCCGCGGTCAGGTCGTCCCACCAGCCCAGGTCCTTGAGCATCTCGGCGGTGAACTCGGGGTAGCCGTCCTCGAGGTCTGAACCGGCACTGAAGGAGCCATCGGAGAGGATGCTCTGGCCGTTGTGCTCGATGCCGAAGCGGGCGCGGAAGGTGAGGCCGCCCTCGGAGACTTTCTTGCTGGTGTCGTAGAGGATCGGGGTGCCGGGGTGGCCCATCTCGGCAGTGCCCCAGCAGGGCCAGGGCAGGCCATAGTAGTCGCCGTCGACGGGGCCGCCCTCGGCCTTGAGGTCACGGAAGCTGAAGGTGTGCCAGTTCTGCTGGTGCGCCTTGAGTCGCTCCGGACTCTGACCGGTGTAGCCCACGGTCCACATGCCGGCGTTGAACTCGCGGGTGATGTCCTCGATCACCGGCTCGGTGCCCTTGACCTCGATGTTCTTGAATAGCTGGTCGGCAAAGCCCAGCTTGCGCGAGAGCAGGTACATGATCTCGTGGTCGGGCTTGGACTCGAACAACGGATCGATCACCTTGTCACGCCACTGGAGCGAGCGGTTGGTGGCAGTGACGCTACCCGTGGTCTCGAACTGGGTCGCCGCCGGCAGCAGGTAGACACCATCCTGGCGGCCATGCATGACGCCCGCCACGGTGGGGTAGGGGTCGACGATGACCATCATCTCCAGCTGCTGCATCGCCTTCTGCATCTCGGGGCCGCGGGTCTGGGAGTTGACGGCGTGGCCCCAGTAGAACATCGCCTTGAGCTGGGTGCGCTGGGTAATGTTCTCGTCATCCTCCAGCACCCCGTCGATCCAACGCGACACCGTGATGCCGTTGGTATACATGGGCTGGCCGTCGGCGTACTCGGTCTGGTCGAAGCGGCCCTTGAGCCACTCGTAGTCGAGGTCCCAGACCCGAGCCCAGTGCTTCCAGGCGCCCTCGGCGAGGCCGTAGTAGCCGGGCAGCGAATGAGACATCAACCCCAGGTCAGTTGCGCCCTGGACGTTGTCGTGGCCGCGGAAGATGTTGGCCCCGCCACCGGACTTGCCGACGTTGCCAAGCGCCAGCTCCAGCGCACAATAGGCACGCGTGTTGTTGTTGCCGGTGGTGTGCTGGGTGCCGCCCATGCACCAGACCACGCAGCCAGGACGGTTCTTCGCCAGGCGTCGTGCAGTGTCATAAACTTCCTGGCCTGGAACGCCGGTGATGCGCTCCACCTCGCTGGGCGGGTAGTTGGCCACTTCGGCGCGCACCTCGTCCATGGCATAGACGCGCTGGTCGATATACTCGCGATCCTCCCAGCCGTTTTCGAACACGTGCCATAGAATGCCCCAGATCAGGGCAACATCCGTACCTGGGCGGAAGCGAACGAACTTGTTCGCTTTGGCAGCCGTACGTGTGAAACGCGGATCGGCAACGATGATGTCGCAGTTATTCTTCTCCTTCGCCAGCAGGATATGCTGCATGGCGACCGGATGAGCCTCGGCGGGATTGGAGCCGATAAACAGGATTGACCTGGCATTCTGGAGATCGTTGAGCGAATTGGTCATCGCCCCGTAGCCCCAGGTGTTGGCCACGCCGGCCACGGTGGTGGAGTGGCAGATGCGTGCCTGGTGGTCGGTATTGTTGGTACCGGCCAGGGCAGCGAACTTGCGCATCAAGTAGGCCTGTTCGTTATTGAACTTGGCCGACCCCAGCCAGTAGATGCTGTCAGGGCCATGCTGTTCGGTAAGGTCGAGCACCTTGTCGCCGATTTCCTCGATGGCGTCCTCCCAGCTCATCCGTTGCCATTCGCCCCCGACCAGCTTCATGGGGTACTTGAGGCGTCGACTGGAGTGACCGTGCTGGCGCAGCGAGGCGCCCTTGGCGCAGTGGGCGCCGCGGTTAAAGGGGTGGTCGAAGGCCGGCTCCTGCTTGGTCCACACTCCTTCCTGCACTTCGGCGTAGACGCCGCAGCCCACCGAGCAGTGGGAGCAGATGGTGCGCTTGGTCTCCACCGGCGCGCCGGACCAGGCGGTCTTCTCGGCCGCCTCGGCGCGCCGCATCATCGGGGTGCCCATGAAGCCGGCGGCAGCCAGCCCCCCGGTGGTCGCGCCGCTGCGCTTGAGGAACTGGCGGCGAGAAATCCCCAGGCCCTCGGGCCGCTGGGACGCTGTCTTACGTGTCAGGCGCATGTCATTTCTCCTCGCTGGCGGCCGTCAGTCACGCAGGGTGGCGTAGAAGGCGCGGACATGGTCGGTTTCGCGGTAGTGGGTGTCGGCCCTCTCGGTCGGCGACGCCTTAAGGGTATCGGCCTGCACCAGGGTCACGTGGCCGACCGCGGCGGCGGCACCGGCGGCCGCGGTGCCGGCCCCCAGGGTCTTCAGGAAACGCCGGCGTTGCGGATTGCGAGTCGTGCGCATGGGTTGGGTCTCCTCTCTCATTCTTTTATGGCCGCCAGTCGGCCTCGTTCTAATGGTGTTGTGCTGTGGTGTCTGGCCGCAGGCCCTCAGGGCTCGAGGATCCTGACCGGCGAGCGTTCGGCCTCGGCTTCTAGGCGGGCGCGCTCGCGGGCGATGAAGGCATTGCCCAGCTCTCCTGTTCTAGCATAGAAGGCGGTGTCGACTCGGGCCAGATCGACTAGACAACGTTGAGTCCATGGTGCCAGGTGGGTCATGAAGAAGCGGGCGTCCTCCGCGGAGCCCTCGTCGATCAGCATGGCCATCACCTCGAACAGGGCGGCCAGGTGATCCTCGGGATCGTGGCTCGATTCGCTGCGCTCGAACCCGAGCCGGCGCAGGTCGTGGCGCAGGTCCACCAGGGCCTGATCCATCAGCTCGCCGTTGCGGTACCAGGAGGCGTAGGGGGTGATCTCGCCCTGGATCACGCCGACCAGGTGGCGGAAGTGGGCACGCTCGAGCGCCTCGCGATCGGCCTCGGCGGCGGCCTGGCTCAGCGACGCCAGGGCCTGGGTCACCGGGTCCTGGCCCGGGTCCACCTCGAGCCTGGCCAGCCAGTCGAGCAGGTCGGCGTCCGCCGGTTCGCGCACCAGCCGGGCGAGCAGGCGGTAGAGGTCGGCGCGCAGCGCCTCCTGCTCGTCCAGGCCCGTCTCAGCGGCGGGGTCATCCGGGGGTATCTGCTGGCTCATGGCGTCATACCTTCAGTTGGGAGTCGGGGTTGCGAGCCATGGTCTGCCACACATCCTTGACCCGGCAGTCCTCGCACATCTCCAGGCGTGCGGCCGCGTCGCCGGCGAAGTAGGGGTGATCGGCAAGCTTGGCCTTGATGCTGGCGATGGTGCCGGCGCTGGCGAAGGGCTTGCCGCAGCGGATGCAGCAGAAGGGCGCCTCCTTGTGGCAGACGCGCCGCTCGGTGCGCGAGGCGTCGGCCAGGAAGCCCGGGTGCAGGCGGATGGCATCCTCCGGGCAGGCCGCCACGCACAGCCCGCACTGCACGCAGTCCGCCTCGCGGTAGCTGAGCATGGGTGTGTCGTCACCCGCGGCCAGAGCCGGGGTGGGGCAGTTGCTGACGCAGGCGAAGCAGAGGGTGCAGGCGTCGCGGTCGATCTCGAGCCCGCCGTAGGCGGCACCGGATGGCATGGGGTGGCGCTGGCCGTCGGCCTTGCCGAGTGCCGTCAGGCGCGTCAGTACCTCCTCGAAGCGCTCGCGCTTGGGCTGCGCAGATAGTTCGAGAGGTTCTTCGCTGAGCGGCAGGTACTCCGGCAGGGCATCACGGGCGGCACCATCGCCGCGCTGGATGCGCTTGATGCGGCCTGGCTCGTGACCCAGCGCCGCCAACAGCGCCTGGGCCTGGGCGATCTGGTCATCGATGAAGGCGGACAGCGTGGGTGGCAACTCGGGATGCACCTGGATACGCACCTCGGCGGCCCCGGCGGCCAGCGCGGTGAGCCACTGGTCGTGGCCGGCATTGCCCAGCTCCTCCAGCGGGACGTCCAGCACACAGCCGGCCGGCTCATCCTCGACTTCCAGGTCGCCGGCCTCGACGAAGCGCATCACCGGCACGCTGCCGCCGGCCTGGCGATAGGCGTCCAGCCAGCTGGCCAGGGCCTCCTGCTGACGTGCCGGTTCCGGCAGGCGGAACTGGATGGCGCCAGTGGGGCAAGCGCTGGAGCAGCTGCCCACACCCTGGCAGAGGTAGGGGTCGATTTCGATACGCGACTCGATGCGACCCTTGTGGCTGGATATGGCGTCCGCGGGGCAGACCTCGAGGCAGCGGGTACAGCCGACATTGCCCGAGGCAGAGTGGGCGCAGAGGTCGGCGTTGATCTGGAAGTAGCGCGGCTTGTCGAACTCGCCGACCAGCTCGGCGAACTCGTCCAGGGCCGTATCGCACTCCGCGTCTCCCCAGGCGAGGTGACGATACCCGGGGGGTGGCAGTTCCAGTTCCAGGGCCGGTGAGCGACCCAGGTCGAGGATCAGGTCGGCATGCTGACGACCGAACAGCGGCAGCGTCAGGTCGAGCCGCTCATCCGGGCCGTGGAGGCTAACGCTGAACCGCCCCAGGTAGCCCTCGATACGCAACTGGCTGCGTTGCGTGGGCGACAGGGTCCGGCAGGGCAGGCGTCGGGTGCTCTCCAGCAGGGCCTCGACCTGCGCGTCGTCGAGGCCGGTATCGGCGGCGGCTGGCTCGGTGATCAGCAGGGCGATGGCGGAAAGCCCTTGCCCCTGCAGGCATTGAGCGGCCAGGCGGACGCTGACCTCGTCGCCCAGGAGCAGGGCGTGACCGGCGCTCTCGTAGGTGACGCTGGCGGGGGTCAGGTTGACCGGCCAGGAAACGCGCTGCCGAGCCGCCTCGCGGGCGCTGCGGTTGGCAGCGTCGTCCACGGTCACGGCGTCAATGGGTGATGTCATGCGGCCTCACGGTAGTGGTGTCGTGCTTGTTGTCGTTATTGGTGAACATTGAAAAATCAGCATTAACTAAATTTATTATCGCCGCCAATTGCCTGTTCGTCTAATCGATTCTTTGCGTCGGTCTCGTGTCGCGGGGTGGCCTGAGCGTCGTCATCATGGCTCTCGTCACGCTGCTCCTCGGCCGGCCGTGTCGCCTCAGCGAGCAGCTCGCTCTCCGCGCCCTCCGTCGCCTCGGGGGCCTCCTCGCTGGGACGGGTCCAGCGCCGCAGTTGCTCCGCCACATCCCGGGCGAGCGGCTTTAGCACCTCGCGATAGTTCTCGTCGTAGTCATCGAGCCCATCACGGACCCCGTAGTTGCCTGAGGTCCACAGGCGACGCAGGGCGCGCCGGCGCAGCTGGCCGCTGACGCCTTCCTTGAGGTAGGCGGTAAAGTCAGACCCGGCCGGCAGGTCGTCGGGATCGGGCAGGGTGTGGTCGAGGCTGCCGGGCGCCAGTCCCTCGGGCTCGACTGCCATGTCCTGCGACGTCTCACCGGCGGACTCGTCCAGGGTATGCTCGGAGGTGCGTGCTACAGGCTCCCGGTCGGGCTCGTCCAGTACCTCTTCCCCCAGCTTGCGGCGAGACCAGCGTTCGAACCGACTCATGGCGTCATCTCCCGGGCGCGCCCGGCGCCCTTGCGTTTCTTCTTGCGTCCCTCTTCGGGCGCCTCGCCATGGCGGGCCAGGTAGGCCTCGAGCCAGGCCTGGATCGCTACTGGCATCGCCACGTCCAGCACCTGCTGCTCGCCGTCCATCCAGCTGGCGGCGACATCCTGACTGGCGCTGATCGCCGAGGGAGTGGGGGAGCCGCCGGCGTCGCCGCAGCGGACGAACAATCGAGGGGTAGCGGAAGTCAGGTTGAAGCGGTAGGCGGCGCGCTCGGTCAGGGTAAGCTGCAGGGTCAGTGTCCAGGGCCCTGTATCCCCGGGCGTCAACTCGCGGATAAAGTGACGCCGCGAGACGAACCCCTTGATACGGGTGGTTTCTTCACCCAGCGCGAGACTCACGCTGCGGTGGTTGGTTAAGGCTGTCATCGAAGGACTCTCGGCCATGGGTGAGTGCATTAAAGACTTTCAGTATCGTCAATGCCATCATGTGCCATCAACGTCTTTCAGGAGCCCGCACCGGATGTCACCGATCAGTCTCAGCCGTGCCCGCCTGCCTGCCACCCTGGAGATCGAGGTCCTCGACGAGTATGGCGATCCGCGTCGTCAGGCGATCGCCGCCGAGCGGCCTTTGACCCTCTATCTCAACAAGCGCGAGATCGTCACGCTGATGACCCTGGGGGCGGACCCCGAGGCACTGGTGGTGGGCTATCTGCGCAACCAGGGGTTGCTGGGGCGTCGCGAAGACCTGGAAGCGGTGCATGTCGACTGGGAGGTGGAGGCCGCCGCGGTGGTCACCCGGCACCTTCCCGAGGATCTCGACGAACGCCTGGGGCATCGTACGGTCACCACCGGCTGTGGCCAGGGCACGGTGTTCGGTCGCATCCTGGATGCTGTCCCCGAGCACTCCCTGCCGGATGCCCCGGTGCGCCAGTCGGTGCTCTATGCCCTGCTCGAGAACCTGGGTGCCCACAACGAGACCTACCGCAGCGCCGGCGCGGTGCACGGCTGTGCGCTGTGCCGGCAGGACACGGTACTCGACTTCGTGGAGGACGTTGGCCGCCACAACGCCGTGGATACCCTGGCGGGACGCCAGTGGCTGGGCGAGAGCGATACCGCCGGGGCGGATATCTTCTACACCACCGGCCGGTTGACCTCGGAGATGGTCATCAAGGTGGCCCAGATGGGCATCGGGGTGCTGGTGTCGCGCTCCGGGGTGACCCAGAAGGGAGTGGAGCTGGCGGAGCGGTTCGGGGTCATGCTGGTGGCCCGGGCCAAGGGGCGTCACTTCCAGGCAATCCATGCCCACCGGCGCCTCGAGCTGGACGCCATTCCGGCCAGGCGACCCGGCGACCGGCGCCACGAGAAAGTCTGATCAGGCGACGTCACCGCGGGTACACACCGACAACACCACGGCATCGGCATCGCTGACCGAGACCAGGGCATGGCCCATGGCACTGTCGAAGTAGATGCTGTCGCCGCTGGCCATACGCAGCGGCTCGTAGAACTCGGTATACAGCAGGATCTCGCCCTCCAGCACCATCAGGAACTCCTCGCCGTCGTGACGGACCCACTCGCTGAACTCCTCGAAGCGGCGTGCCCGTACGATGGTCTTGAAGGGGATCATGCGCTTCTGTGCCAGCTCGCAACTGAGCAGCTCGTGCTCGTAGGTCGGCGTCGGGTGCAGTTCCCCCTGGCCACGCGGGGTCAGGACACGACGCCCCGTGGTGCGAGCCTGCTGGCGAGGCGGGGAGAGCAGCTGAGGAAGGTCGATGCCCAGCCCGCCGATCAGCTTCTGGACCGCGGTGAACGTCGGTGAGATCTGGTCATTCTCGATCTTCGACAGGGTAGAGCGTGCAAGGCCAGTACGCTGGCTGACGTCTTCCAGCGTCCACTGGTTGGCCAGGCGGATTTCGCGCAGGCGTTCGCCGAGTCGCAGCGGCTCGACGAAGGGCTTGCGCCCGGAGGCGATGCGCAGGGCGGCATCCTGATCGTTGGTTTCTGTCATGGCGCGAGTTCACTATAGGAAACAGGTTTTCCCGAGCTTATCACAACGCCACCGGATGCCGGCTATCCCGTGCGCCGGCAGATTCGCCGCCGCGGTGCAGGAAGATCAGCCGCGGCTGCCCGGGTCACCGGCGGTGGCGATTTCCTGACCGTCAGAAACGCCATCGCCGAAGGGCAGTCCCAGCAGTGCCTTGACATGGGCATCCACACAGCGACCCAACGACTCCAGGTGATAGCCACCCTCGAGTACCGACACCAGCCGTCCATCGGCATAGAGCTCAGCGATCTCCAGCGCCATATGGGTCACCCAGTGGAAGTCCGCGTCCTCCAGGTTGAGTTCTGCCATCTCGTCCTCGCGGTGGGCGTCGAAGCCCGAGGAGAGCAGCACCAGTTCGGGCTTGAAACGATGCAGAGCGGGCAGCCAGTCATCCTCGATCGCGCGGCGGAAGGCGGCGCTGTCGGTGCCGGCGGAGAGCGGGGTGTTGACCACGTTCTGCCATTCGCTGCGCAGGTAACGCCAAGGATAGAACGGAAACTGGAAACTGGTGCAGACCAGCACCTCGGGGTCGTCCTTGAAGATGTCGATGGTGCCGTTGCACTGGTGGACATCGAAATCGAGGATGGCGATGCGCCGTGCGCCGTACTTCTTGCGCGCGTGGGCGGCACCCACCGCGACATTGTTATAGAAGCAGAAGCCCATGGCATCGGTGGCCTCGGCGTGATGGCCGGGAGGGCGCACCGCGCAGAAGACGTTGTCGGCCTGGTGGCGAAATACCTGGTCGACGCCACGGATCACCGCCCCGGCAGCGACACGCGCCGCCTTGAGGCTGTCGGGGTTCATCATGGTGTCACTGTCCAGGGTGACGATCCCTTGCTCCGGCACACACTTGTCCAGGGCACGCAGGTGGCGCACGGGGTGGACCAGGGAGAGCTCCTCCTCGGTGGCCGGCCGCGCCTCCGACTGCATGGTCTGCTGCAGGGTGCCCGACAGGGAGAGGCGGGCGCGGATTGCCTCGAGCCGCAGGGGGCTCTCCGGGTGTTCCGGCCCCATGTGGTGGAGGTTGCAGTCGGGATGGGTGATGTAACCGGTGATCATGGCGCTCTCCGTGCTGACTGGGATCACTTTACTTTGGCCAAGCCCTTGCCAGACAGTGTCAATAGGTCGTACACAGTAGGCAGTCATTTCATGCGTCAACAGCCGGGAGATCGCCTTGAGCACCCGTTTTCTCCGTCACTTCTTCGAACCGGGAACCATTGCCGTGATCGGCGCCTCGGAAAAGTCGGAATCCCTTGGGGGCATCGTCATCCGTAACCTGCTGGAGGGAGAGTTTCCCGGCACCATCTGGGCGGTCAATCCCAAGGGTTATAGCAGCGTGCACGGCCAGCCGGCCTTCGCCCGGGTCTCCCAGCTCCCCGAGGTGCCTGACCTTGCGGTGATCTGCTCTCCGGTGGAGACGGTGCCGGGCCGCATCGCCCGGCTGGGCAGCTTCGGCTGTCGTGCCGCCCTGGTGCTCTCCGGCGGTTCACACCTCGACGAGGAGCGCGATGGCAAGGCTTCGATCCGCAGCCGCATGCTGGATGCCGCCCGCGCTTCCGGCATTCGCGTGCTGGGCCCCGAATGCATGGGGCTGATCGTCCCGGGACGCCGGCTCAACGCCTCCTACGCCAGCCAGAGAATCAAGCGCGGCAAGGTCGCCTATCTCGGCCAGTCAGGGATGCTGGGCACGGCGATGATCGACTGGGCGGCGGGGCGCGGGGTGGGCTTCTCCCATCTGATCACCCTCGGCGACAGCGTCGACGTGATGCTTCCTGACCTGCTCGACTACATCAACCAGTACTCGCCGACCCAGGCAATCCTGCTTCATCTCGAGAAGGTCATGGATGCCCAGCACTTCATGACCGCGCTGCGTGACGCCTCGCGCAACCGCCTGGTGCTGGCGATCAAGAGCGGGCGCACCCCTCAGTCGGATCTCACCGGCCTGCCGCCCACCCCGGGTATAGCCAACCGCGACCAGGTGTTCGATGCGGCCTTTTCCCGGGCCGGTGTGGTACGCGTGCACGACTCCGACGAGCTGTTCGACGCCCTGATGACCCTGTCGCGCATGAAGCCCCTGCGCGGTGACCGCCTGGCGATCGTATCCAACGGCCTGGGGCCGGCGATGCTGGCTATTGACAAGCTGATCAATGCCGGCGGAAAGCTGGCGGACTTCAGCGAGGAGACGCGTCACGCCCTGCGCAGCGGTGGCCTGGATATCAGCAAGCCCGGCGAGAATCCCGTCGACCTGGGGGGCAACGCCACGCCGGAGATGATGGTCGATGCACTGGAGATCGTCGCCGCGGACCCTGACGTCGATGCCGTGCTGGTGGTGCATGCCCCCACCCGCTTGGCCCCCTCCAGGGTGACCGCCCAGGCACTGGTGGCCAACCGCAAGCGCTTCCGGCGCAACCTGCTGACCAGCTTCATGGGCCTCGAGGAAGCCTTCTCGGCGCGCCACGAGTGCAACCTCGCCGGCATTCCCACCTATGTGTCGCCCGAACAGGCGGTCAAGGCGTTCATGCACATGGTGAACTACCAGCGGGTCCAGGCCCTGCTGCAGGAGACCCCGCCGAGCCTGCCGTTCTCCACCAATCGCGAGATCCGGGCGCGCTGTCGCAAGCTGATCGAGGCGGTCAAGGCCGAGGGACGCGAGACGCTGACCCACTCCGAGACCGCCCAGGTGCTGGAGGCCTATGGCATTCCCGTGGCGCAACGCCGCTATGTGATGACGGCGGAGGAGGGGGCCGCAGCCGCGGAGGAGTTCGAGGGCGCCATGGCGTTGAAGGTGATCCACGAGGGCAATTGCCGGCCGTTCCGTTACCGCAAGCACCCCCATCGCCTCTCCGCCGGTCTGCTTCAGGATCTGAAGACGCCGCAGCAGGTGACGGAAGGTATCGAACTGCTGAGTGAGAAGATCGCCGAGAAGTACCCCGCCTTCGAGGTGCGCGAGTACTGCCTGCAGCCCATGCAGCGCGGCAAGCACTCCATGCAGGTGTGCGCCGGTATCACCCGCGATCCGGTATTCGGACCGGTGGTGGTGTTTGGCATCGGTGGCTACAAGGTCAATATCCTGGCCGACCGCCAGGTAGCCCTGCCGCCACTCAACATGCGCCTGGCCGAGGATATGGTGGAGCATACCCATGTGGCGCGCCTGATCCACGAGCACTCGAGTGACCCGCATCGCGATATCGACCGGCTCTGCCAGCTGCTGGTCAAGCTGTCGCAGATGGCCAGCGACCTGCTCGAGCTGCGTGGCCTTGAGATCAACCCGCTGGTGCTCAACCGTGACGATATGGTGGCGGCGGACTTCGCCATGGATCTCGGCCATCCGGCACGCTTCGCGATTATGCCCTATCCCGAGGAGCTCAGGGAGTGGGTCACGCTGAAGAACGGCTGGGAGGTCGAGGTGCGTCCGATCCGTGCCGAGGATGCCCCGCTGATCACCAGCTTCCACGGTCAGCTCTCCGAGGAGAGCATCCGCTTCCGTTACTTCCACAACAAGGCGGACCTGACCCAGCGTGACCTGTCGATGCTCTCGCATATCAACTATGACCGGCAGATGGCCTTTATCGCCGAACACCTGCTGGAGGATGGCAGCAAGGAGATGCTGGGGGTGGTCAGGGTCTGGAACGATCCCGACAATATCCGCACCGAATTCTCGGTGATCATCCGCGATGACCTGCAGGGCCTGGGCATCGGCAGCCTGCTGATGAACAAGATGATCAACTACTGCAAGAGCGTCGGTACCCTTGAGATGATCGGCAAGATCATGGTCGACAATCACCCCATGCGCGCGCTGATGAAGCACCTGGGCTTCAAGCAGCGCTACAACATGGAGGAGCAGGTGGTGGACGCGGTGCTGCGTCTCAATGAACCCGACAGCGAGTGGCAGCGCCACCGCCTGGAGAGCCTGCCGGACTGAGGGGCCCGGAGCGCTCCCCAATGTGCCGCCGCGGGATCATGCCCCGGCGGCATCGACGAGGCGGGTAACAGTCCGGGAAGCCTCAGGGCGCCAGGCGGAAGTGGTGCCAGTCGCCGTCGCGGCGCTCGTAGCGGATCCGGTCATGGAGGCGGCTGGGCTGGCCCTGCCAGAACTCGACCATCTCGGGAATGACGCGATAGCCCCCCCAGTGCACCGGGCGCGGGATCTGCTGCCCCTCGTAGGCCTGTTCGAAGCGTGCCTGACGCTCCTCGATCCAGGTGCGGTCCGGAATCACCACGCTCTGGGTGGCGATCCAGGCGCCGAGCTGGCTGGCCCGGGGACGACTGGCGAAGTAGTCGTCGGACTCCTGTTCGCTGACCTGTTCGACGCGTCCCTCGATGCGCACCTGGCGAGCCAGTGATGGCCACCAGAAGGTCAGGGCGGCGTGGGGCACGTTGGTCAGTTCACTGCCCTTGTGGCTATGGTAGTTGGTGTAGAAGACGAAACCCTGTTCATCGACACCCTTGAGCAGCACCACTCGAGCGTGGGGTCGCCCTTGGCTGTCTGCGGTGGCCAGGGTCATGGCGTTGCCGTCGAGGCCCTCGCTCTCCAGCGCCAGGGTCAACCACTCCTCGAACAGCGGCATGGGGTCATCGGTAACCTGGGCCTCGTCGAGCTGGCCGCCTTCATAGTCGCGGCGGATATCGGCAATGTTGCGTGTCATCGTGCTGAGCTCTCCTGAAATCTCTGTGCATGTTCGCCGCTTCGAAGACGCAGCTCAACACCTGTTTTGCAGCGCGGTAACATTTTCTGGCGCTATACATAGTGTCGACCCCGTCGGGACTCTCATCCCATCCAGCCCAGCTGGACCATGGCCATATAGGCACCGGTGCCGCCGATGATCGAGAGCAGGGCGTTGCGCCGCCAAAGGTGCAGGAGGGCGACGATCAGCGCGGCCGCAATCATCGGCCAGCCGGTGGCGCCGGCGTTGAGCCGGCCGTCGAGCAGCGGACGAAAGTCGCGCAGTGCATAGATCACCAGGATCATCATCACCGTGGGGGGCAGGTAGCGCCCCAGGTGCAGGATCAGCGGGTGGTCGGCATGCTTCGCCAGGGCCACGAAGGGGATGATCCGGGTAGCGAAGGTCGCCAGGGCGCAGACGCCGATGAACAGCAGCAGTGAGTGAGTGCTCATGCGCAGGCCTCCGGGTTGCGGCCGAGACGATAGTGCAGCAGCAGGATCAGGCTGGCCGCGCCGATGGCGCCCAGCAGCAGGTGACGATCCGGCAACAGCAGCAGGGCGCCCAGCCCGGTGAACAGGGCGATGGCGAAGGGTAACCAGCGGCGCAGTCGGCGCGCCTGCTCGAGGGTGAGCACGATGAATAGCGCCGTGAGGGCGAACTCGATGCCCCGACTGTCGAAGGCAAGCGTGGTGCCTGCCAGCACCCCGGCGATGGAGCCCAGCACCCACCAGGCCTGGTTGAGCAGGCTGACCCTGAAGGCCAGGGCCTGGTCACCGGCGCGCTCTGCCGGCAGGGTGGTGATCAGCGAGTAGGTCTCGTCGGTGAGGGCGAAGATCAGGTAGGGCTTGCGCCAACCGGCCCCCTGGAAGCGCTTGAGCAGCGAGAGACCATAGAAGAGGTGCCGGGAATTGAGCATCAGGGTGGCCACGGCCAGTTCCATGAGTCCGGCGCCGGCGGCGAGCAGCGCAACGGCGAGAAACTGGCCGGCGCCGGCATAGATTACCAGCGACATCATCACCGCCGCCCACCAGGGCATGCCGACCTCCACGGCGAGGATCCCGTAGGCGGCTCCCAGCGGCAGGTAGCCGAACATCACGGGCAGGGTAAGCTTCCCGGCTTCCTTCCAGGCATACGGTAATGACACGGTGATAGACTCCTTACCGGCAGTAGGCTGATGCGATGGCCAGCATTGCCATTTATGGTAAGGCAAATCCACCGGCTTGGCAGCTCATGACAAGATACTCATCTGAAAAATGCAGGGAGGCAAGATGACTCGACTGTTGGTTTGGGATATCCCGGTTCGCCTTTTTCACTGGTCCCTGGTGGCCCTGGTGGGTCTCTCGTTCTACACGATGAAGACCGAAGGCGCGCCCTTCGTCTTTCCGGTCGAGATCCATGCCCGCGCGGGTTACCTGCTGCTGGGACTGCTGCTGTTTCGCTGGCTCTGGGGGCTGCTGGGCAGCCCTCATGCGCGCTTCGCCAGCTTCCTGCGCTCCCCCGGCAGCATGATCGACTATGGGCGGCGCCTGCTCGGCGGCAGACCGCCCGCGTTCGCCGGCCACAATCCCCTGGGCGGCGCCATGGTCCTGGTCATGTTGCTGTCACTGTCGTTCCAGGCGGTCAGCGGCCTGTTCATGACCGACGATATCTTCTTCAAGGCGCCGCTGAACGGCTGGGTCAACGGTGATACCGTCGATATCCTCGTGGCGCTCCATCACTTCAACGCCAACCTGCTGGTGGTGCTGATCGCCGGCCACCTGTTGGCACTGGTTGTACACCGCTTGAAGGGAGAGCGGCTGGTGAGTGCCATGATCACCGGCCGCAAGGCACTGGAGCGGCGCCCCGAGGATGAACCCGACGCTGGCCTGCAACCCCGTGTGGCAAGCCTGTGGCTGGCCCTGGTCCTGGTCGTGCTCTGTGCCCTGCCAGTGATCTGGCTGTGGTACGCATGAGCCGAATGCGCGACGGGGCGGCCTGAAGGCCGCCCCGTCGCATTCACATCCAGGTGGGTGTCCGGGTATGACTACTCGGCACGGAAATCGTCGTGACACCCCTTGCAGCTGTTGCCCACGGCGCCGACCTGGCGGCGCAGGGCGTTGAACTCCTCGCCGTCCTCGACCATCTGGGCCAGGGTGGCGGCCTCCTGCTTGAATGTCTCCTGCTTCTCCTCGAAGCCTTCCCAGTCATCGGCAATCTTGGCCAGGGCGTCGGTCTCGGCATCATGGTCGTCGCCCTGCAGGGTGCCTTCCATGAAACCTTCCCAGGGCAGATGGGCAACGGCTGCCAGGTTGTTCGCCCGGGTAGCGAACTCTTCCGCGTCATACTCGATATCACCCTGGGCCATGTCGCCCATGGGACCCAGCTGCCAAGCCATCACACTCAGGGCCGACTGGCGATAGTCGATGGCATCCTCGGGTTCTGCGGCCTGGACGGCGAGCGGCAGGGCAAGCGCGGCCGACAGGCCTAGGGCGATAAGGGGACGGAACGTCACGGTCATCACGAGCTCCTTTCGTCAGTATTGGCTCAAGCGGCTTGATGTGCATCAAGCCGATTAAAGCCTAGCATGTCCGCGGCTCAGCTGCCGTTGGCGGCGAGTCGCAGCTGTCGGCTGCGAAAGCGTGCGTAGCCGGTACAGCCGGCAAACAGCGCCAGTGATACCACCGCCTCGACCACGCCACGCAGGCCCTGCCCTGGGAGGGTGGCGACCATCACGCCCTGGGCGAAGTAGAGGAGGCTGACGAAGGCCAGCCAGGCATGGCCACGGGGGCGACGGCCGATCAGCGATGGCAGGAAGAGCACCAGCGGCAGCACGAAGGCGACGATGGGCACCAGCGCGCCGGTGTCGCCATCTATCTGCATGCCGCGATAGACCATCATGGCCATCAGCGCGGCGTAGCTGCCGAGCACCAGCCGGCGCATCTTGGCGGTCAGGACATCGAGCCCCCTGTCCTTCTCCATCCGCTCCAGTGCGGCCCTCATGAGTCGCTCTCCCGCAGCGTGGACAGTGCCAGGGCGAGGCGAGCCAGCCGGCGTCCCTGGGCGTACGCCAGGCTTCGCTCATGCTCATCGAGGGGCAGGTCGCTGCGCTTGCCGGCCAGGTGGCTGGCACCATAGGGCGTGCCTCCGCTGGTGGTCTCCATCAGCTCGGTCTCGCTGTAGGGAAGGCCGGCATAGACCATGCCGTGGTGCAGCAGCGGCACCAGCATGGTCAGCAACGTCGCCTCCTGACCGCCATGCAGGCTCGAGGTCGAGGTGAAGGCGGTGGCCGGCTTGTCGATCAGCGCGCCCCCCAGCCATAGCTCGCTGGTCCCGTCCAGGAAGTGCTTGAGGGGAGCTGCCATGTTGCCGAAGCGAGTGGGGCTGCCGATGGCCAGGCCGGCGCAATGGCGCAAGTCGTCCAGGCTGGCGTAGACCGCCCCTTCGTCAGGAATCTCGGGGTCCACCGCCTCGCAGGTGGCGGAGACCGGCGGTACGGTGCGCAGGCGCGCCTCGACGCCACGCAGGGACTCCACGCCGGCGGCGAGGCGCTCGGCCATTGCGCGGGTAGCACCATGCCGGGAGTAGTAGAGGATCAACACGTAGGGCAGGGAAGCGCTCATCTAAGCTCCAGATAGCGGGGGATTGAAAGGGAAGCTCACGCCAGCAGCGCAAGGATATCCTCGGGAGGGCGACCGATCACGGCCCGCTGGCCATCGTCGGCGATCGGCCGCTCCATGATCCTCGGGTGGGCGAGGAGCGCCCCGATCACCTGCTCCGGGTCACTGGCATCGGCGGCAAGAGCCTTCCACTCGGCCTCCTTGGTGCGCACCAGGCGCTCCACACCGCCCTCCAGCCGGTCGATCATGGCGCGCAGCTCTGCCTCGTCCAGGGGCTCGTCAAGATAGCGTCGCACCGCGACCTCGACACCACGCTCCTCGAGCAGGGCCAGGGCCTGGCGTGACTTCGAGCAGCGCGGGTTGTGCAGCAGGGTAATCCGGGTCATGGGGTTCCTCGACAAGATGGCCAATTGGCGTCGGTTCGCGGCATTGTAGCAAGGGCGACGGGGTGGCTCACGGGGATGCCGGCGCCGGCGACGCCTCGGGCAGGCGGCGATAGACCCAGGCCTCGCTACCGTCAGCGAGGGTGAGCCGGACTCGCTGGTAGCGAATACCCAGCCGCTCGTAGCGGTCGAGCCGGGCAAGCTCCTCGGCGGCAACGGTCAATACCTCGCCCGGTACACGCTCGCCGGGGGCTGACTCGAGGTCCAGCCCGCTCCGTTGCCAGTCCTCGAGGTAGGCGGGTCGGGTCTCGACCCGGTCTCCGATAACGATCCAGCGCACCGGCGGCACGCGCAGGGTGCCATAGACGAAGACTTCATGGGGGCCCTCGCCGATGGGATCCAGATGGTCGGGGCGCTCATAGGTGAAGGGGCTCAGCATGGTCAGCCACAGCCAGCCAGCGACTGCCAGCGGGGTGCCGATAAGGGTGGTGGTCAGCAGGTGTCGGAGTCGCATGGAGGTCTCGCCGTTGCGGTCGCCCCATCCTGCCATGCCCCGGCGTCGCGACGCGAGGTTGGGCTCTGCTAGGATGGCCTTTCCCATGACGATGGAGGTGAGCCATGAACCCAACGGCACGCAATGACCTCGATTTCCAGGCGCTGATGGGGGATGTACGCCCGCTGACCCGGGGCAGGGATCGCGCCGACACCGGCCGTTCTGCGCGCTCGCCAAGTGAGGCACAGCTGGCTCGTCGCGAGAGTGCCGCCGCCGAGCCGGAAGGTCACGGCTTCCTCTCGGACGACTTTGTCGACCTGGTGCCGCCCTTCGACCCCCTCGACTATCGCCGTGACGGCATCCAGCAGGGCGTGGTGGACCGCCTGCGCCACGGCGGCTATGCCGCCCAGGCGCGGCTGCACCTGCTGCGCCGGCCGCTGGAGGAGTGCCGTCGCTGTCTGCCGCCCTTCATCCACGAGGCCTACGCCCATGACCTGCGCTCGGTGCTGATCGTGCATGGCCGCGGCCAGGCCATCGACAGCCCGCCCAACGTGCTGCGTTCCTACCTGGCCAAGTGGCTCACCCAGTTCCCCGAAGTGCAGGCATTCGTCTCCGCCCAGCCCGCCGACGGTGGCCTGGGGGCCACCTGGGTGTTGCTGCGCAAGAGCGAACGCGCCCGCGCCGACAACCGCGAACGCCAGCAGAAGCGGCGAGGTTAGGCGAAGGCCGGCTCGCGCGTGGCCTGGCGCTGTTCGCGCTCGCGGTGCCGGAACAGCGGCTCGGGCTGGTCCACCGCCGGCTGGTAGGCGCGGCTGAAGACATTCAGGTTGCGCAGGGCGTCCTCCAGCCACTGGTCCTCGCGCAGCGAGAAGCCGTCGAAGCCGCAGCGGCGCATGAAGAAGAGCTGGTCGACCAGCACATCGCCGATGGCGCGAATCTCGCCCCGATAGCCGTGACGCTCGCGCAGCAGCCGCGCCAGACTGTAGCCGCGACCGTCGGTGAACTTCGGGAAGTCGATGGCAACCAGGGGTGCCGCGGCGAGGCGGGCGGCCAGGGCGTCATCGAGCTCGGTGTCGGCGGCAAGCCAGGGAGCGCGCGCTTCGCCAGGCTCGCCCTCGAGCCACTCGCTCAGCGGCACGATGGCCGGCGTTCCATCCGCCGGGTGGCCCTCGCGGATCAGCTGCCAGTCATCGACGGCCGGCTGGCCACGGAACAGGTAGGGGCGTTGGCTTGCGGAGTGGGGGGCCTGATCAGGCATAGACGCGCTCCTTGAAGGGCTTGAGACCGATGCGACGGTAGGTGTCGAGGAAGGTCTCGTCGTCGCTGCGCTCGCTGACGTAGACCTTGAGCAGGGTGTCGATGACCCCGGAGACCGCCTCGCGACTGAAGGAGGGACCGAGGATCTTGCCCAGCGATGCCGCATTGCCCTGGGCGCCACCGAGCGAGATCTGGTACCACTCCTCACCTTTCTTGTCGACGCCGAGGATGCCGATGTGACCCACGTGGTGATGGCCACAGGCGTTCATGCAGCCGGAGATATTGAGCTCCAGCGGACCCAGGTCGTAGAGGAAGTCCAGGTCCTCGAAGCGCTCCTGGATGGCCTGGGCCACCGGGATCGACTTGGCGTTGGCCAGGGCGCAGTAGTCACCCCCCGGGCAGCAGATCAGGTCGGCCAGGGTGCCCACCGTGGGATTGGCCAGGCCCAGTGCCTCGAGCTCGTGCCACAGCGCCTCCAGGCGATCCATGGGCACATCGGAGAGCACCAGGTTCTGCTCATGGGTGACGCGCAGCTCGCCGAAGCTATACTCGTCGGCGAGATCCGCGATCTGGTGCATCTGCTCGGCGGTGACGTCGCCGGGCGAGTGGCCCCTGCGCTTGAGCGACAGGGTAACCGACGCGTAGCCGGGCACCTTGTGACCGTGGACGTTGTTGGTCATGAAGCGGCCGAAGGCGCGATTCTTGCCGCGCAACGCCTCGATAGCGGCGATGGCCTCGTTGGTAACGGGGCGCCGCTCGGGATCCACGAAGTGGGCCGCGACCCGCGCGATGCTCTCCCGGGTCAGGGTCTGGGGGCCATCCTTGAGATGGGCCCACTCCTCGTCGACGCGGCGGCGGAACTCCTCGACACCCAGGGCCTTGACCAGGATCTTGATGCGCGCCTTGAACTTGTTGTCGCGGCGGCCGAACTGGTTGTAGACCCGCACCAGGGCCTCGAGGTAGGTGAGCAGGTGCTGCCAGGGCAGGTCGTCGCGGACCACCTCGCCGATCATCGGCGTGCGGCCGAGGCCACCGCCGGCCAGCACCCTGACGCGCACCTCGCCCTGGGCGTCCTTCCACAGGCGCAGGCCCACGTCGTGGACCTGGATCGCGGCGCGATCCTCGGCGGCACCGGTCACGGCGATCTTGAACTTGCGCGGCAGGTAGGCGAATTCGGGGTGGAAGGTGGACCACTGGCGGATCAGTTCGCACCAGGGACGCGGGTCGACCTCCTCGTCCTCGGCGACGCCGGCGAACTGGTCGGTGGTGGTGTTGCGGATGTCGTTGCCGCTGGTCTGGATGGCGTGCATCTGCACGCTGGCCAGTTCGGCGAGCATGTCCGGTACGCTCTCGAGCTTCGGCCAGTTGAGCTGCAGGTTGGTGCGGGTGGTGAAGTGGCCATAGCCGCGATCGTAGTCGCGGGCCAGGTCACCGAGCTTGCGCAGCTGATAGGCGGCCAGCATGCCGTAGGGGATGGCGATGCGCAGCATGGGAGCATAGCGCTGGATATACAGGCCGTTCTGCACCCGCAGCGGCAGGAACTCCTCTTCGCTCAGGCGCCCGGCAAGATAGCGATCCATCTGGTCGCGGAACTGGGCCACGCGTTCGTTGACGAGGGTCTGGTCGTGGGAATCGTAGCGATACATTCAGCCATCCTGCTGCAGTGAAAGTGGCAGTGCCTGGCCATGCACGATACGCGGAGCACCATATTATTTAAAAGAATAAATATTCATAGTTTTTATACTTAAAGTAATTAGGGGGCATTCCTACACGCAGAGCCGCTGCCAGCGCCGACGCTGCCAGATCGCCGCGAACCACACCGAATTGAGGATGCGATAGGCGAGCTGTACCCACCAGATGCCCAGTAACCCCTGCTCGAACCAGACGCCTACCAGCCAGGCCATCGGCAGGAGCAGCAGCCACTGCAGCGACAGGGTGGCGGTCATTACCGTGCGGTTGGCCCCGGCGCCGAGCAGTGCCTGGGCCAGCACCAGTGCCGCGGCATCGAGCACGATCATCAGCGCCGTCAGGCGCAGCGGCAGGCGCGCCAGCTCGACCAGGGCCGGGTCATGCAGGAAGAGCGCGAGGACGGCATCGGGAAACAGCGCCATGGGCAGTGCGATGACCGCCAGGCAGAGCCAGGCGAGATGCACCACCTCCCAGCCCCAGCGGTGGGCATCACCGTGCTCCTCGCGCCCCAGCGCCTGGCCCACCAGGCTCATGGCTGCCATGCCCAGTCCCACGCCGGGCAGGATCAGCAGCAGCGAGAGGTTCACCAGCACGTGTCCCACCGCCACGCTGGCGGTGCCGACCTGGCCCAGTATCCAGAACAGTACCGCGTAGCCCGCCGCAAACCACAGCTGCTGGAAGGAGTGGGGGCCGGCCAGGCGGAGGGTGGTAAGGAAGGTGAAGCGGCGGGGCAGCCCGGCGAGGAAGCCGCTGGGCCGGGCGTGGCGCAGGCTGGCCACGGCCCACATCGCGAGTCCGATGAACAGCGACAGGGTAGTGCCAGCGCCGGCGCCGGCGGCGCCCATGGCGGGCAGCCCCAGGTAGCCGAAGATCAGAGCCAGGCTCGCCATCACGTTGATGACATGCATCGCAAGGATGATGCGCAGGTAGAGGCCGGTCTGCTGGATGCCGTTCCAGTAGCCGCGAAAACAGAAGATCATCGCCACGGCAGCCAGCGACAGCACTCGCCAGCGGAAGTAGGCGACCGCCTCGGCGTTGACCCCGGGATCCTGGCTGATCAGCGCCATCAGCGCTGGTGCCTGCCACAGGCAGAGTGCCGTCACGGGCAACGAGAGCCCGACGGCGATGACCAGGCCGGCATTGAGTGGCATGGCCAGGCGCGTCCAGGCCTGCTCGCCGTGGCGCCGTGCGGTCTGGGCCTGCACGCCGGAGGAGAGTCCGAACACCAGGGCGGTGATCATGAACATCACATAGCCGCCGATACCCACGCCGGCCAGGGGCACTTCGCCCAGCGAGCCCACCATGGCGGCATCGATCAGGTTGATCAGGCTCTGGGAGAGCATGCCGGCGATGATCGGCAGGGCCAGGCGCAAGATGATGCGGCGACGTGTCGAGGGAGGCAGCATGGCGTTCCGCGGCAGGGGCTGGGTGCGGGCCGCCGCACGGGCGGCCCGCAGCGAGTCAGGCGGGGTCGTAGGAGAGCACCGGCGCCAGCCAGCGCTCCATCTCCTCGAGACTCATCTCCTTGCGCTCGGCCAGCGCCTCCACCTGGTCGCGGGTGATCTTGCCGGTGGAGAAGTACTTCGACTGCGGATGCGAGAAGTACCAGCCAGCCACGGCGGCCGCCGGCCACATGGCGAAGTTCTCGGTCAGAGTGATGCCGGCCGCCTCGGTGGCCTCGAGCAGCCTGAACAGGGTGGGCTTCTCGGTGTGATCGGGGCAGGCCGGGTAACCCGGTGCCGGGCGGATGCCCTGGTACTTCTCGGCGATCAGGGCGTCGTTGTCTAGCGTCTCCTCGGGCACATAGCCCCAGAACTCCTTGCGTACCCGCTCATGGAGGCGCTCGGCGAATGCCTCAGCCAGGCGGTCGGTGAGTGACTGCACCAGGATGGCGTTGTAGTCGTCGCCGGCGGCCTTGTACTGCTCGGCCAGCGCCTCCACCCCATGGCCGGTGGTCACCGCGAAGCCGCCGATCCAGTCGGGCTTGCCGCTCGGCTCTCCCTGGTCGTCGTAACGGGGCGCCACGAAGTCGGCCAGGCTATAGCAGATCCCGTCGCGGTTCTTGGTGGTCTGCTGGCGAATATGGTGCAGGCGCTCGATCACCGTCTCGCGGGACTCGTCGGCATACACCTCGATGACGTCGTCATCGACGCTGTTGGCGGGCCAGATCCCGATCACGCCGCGCGCCTCCACCAGCTTCTCGTCGATCAGCTTGCGCAGCATCGCCTGGGCGTCGTGGAACAGGCTGCGCGCCGCCTCGCCGACCTTGGCATCATCGAGGATCTTCGGGTACTTGCCGGCCAGCTGCCAGCTCATGAAGAAGGGCGTCCAGTCGATGCGCTCGACCATCTCCTCGAGGTCGTAGTCATCGAAGGAGAGCGTACCCGTCATGGCCGGCCGGGGCGGGGTGTAGGCGTTCCAGTCGAGGCGACACTTGCGCTCCCGGGCCTGGGCGTAGGTCAGGTCGGCGGCCTTGGGGCGACGCTTGGCGTTGCGTTCGCGAACCTTCTCGTACTCGGCGCTGATCCCCGCGACATAGTCCGGCTTGAGCGTCGGCGAGAGCAGCTTGCCGGCGACCCCCACGGCGCGGGAGGCATCGGAGACGTAGATCACCGGCTGTTGATACTGGGGCTCCACCTTGACGGCGGTGTGGGCCTTGGAGGTGGTGGCGCCGCCGATCAGCAGCGGAAGCTCGAACCCCTGGCGCTGCATCTCCTTGGCCACGTGGACCATCTCGTCCAGCGACGGGGTGATCAGCCCGGAAAGGCCGATGATATCGGCATTCTCCTCCCGGGCCGTCTGCAGGATCTTCTCCGCCGGCACCATCACGCCGAGGTCGACCACCTCGTAGTTGTTGCACTGCAGGACCACGCCGACGATATTCTTGCCGATGTCGTGGACATCGCCCTTGACCGTGGCCATGACGATCTTGCCCTTGGCCTGGGTATCCTCGTTGAGGGCCTTCTCCGCCTCGATATAGGGGATCAGGTAGGCCACCGCCTGCTTCATGACCCGCGCCGACTTGACCACCTGGGGCAGGAACATCTTGCCGGCGCCGAACAGGTCGCCGACCACGTTCATGCCGTCCATCAGCGGCCCCTCGATCACCTCGATGGGGCGGGTGGCGCGCTGACGGGCCAGCTCGGTGTCCTCCTCGATGTAGGCGGTGATGCCCTTGACCAGGGCGTGCTCGATGCGCTTCTCCACCTCCCAGGAGCGCCACTCGAGGTCCTCCTTCCTGGCCGCGCCGCCGCCGTCACCCTTGTACTTCTCGGCGAGGTCCACCAGGCGTTCGGTGCTGTCGGCGCGACGGTTCTGGACCACGTCCTCCACCGCCTCGCGCAGCTCCTCGGGAAGGTCGTCGTAGACCGCCAGTTGGCCGGCGTTGACGATGCCCATGGTCAGCCCGGCGCGGATGGCGTGGTAGAGGAATACCGAGTGGATCGCCTCGCGTACCGGGTTGTTGCCGCGGAAGGAGAACGATACGTTGGAGACGCCACCCGAGACCATGGCGTGGGGCAGGTGCTCACGGATCCAGCGGGTGGCCTCGATGAAGTCCACGGCGTAGTTGTCGTGCTCCTCGATGCCGGTGGCGATGGCGAAGATATTGGGGTCGAAGATGATGTCTTCCGGCGGGAAGTCGAGCTCGTCGACCAGGATTCGGTAGGCGCGCTGACAGATCTCGGTCTTGCGCGCGAAGGTATCCGCCTGGCCCGCCTCGTCGAAGGCCATCACCACCACGGCGGCGCCATGGCGACGACAGATGGTGGCCTGCTCGCGGAAGGCGTCCTCGCCCTCCTTCATGGAGATGGAGTTGACCACCGCCTTGCCCTGGATGCACTTGAGGCCCGCCTCGATGATCTCCCACTTGGAGGAGTCGACCATGATCGGCACCCGCGCGATGTCGGGTTCGCCGGCGATCAGGTTGAGGAAGCGCACCATCGCCTCCTGGGACTCGAGCATTCCCTCGTCCATGTTGATGTCGATGATCTGGGCGCCGTTCTCCACCTGCTCGAGGGCCACCTCCAGGGCGGTGGTGTAGTCCTCGTCGACGATCAACCGCTTGAAGCGCGCCGAGCCGGTGACGTTGGTGCGCTCGCCGACGTTGACGAACAGCGAGTCGGGGCCGATGTTGAAGGGCTCCAGGCCCGACAGGCGGCAGGCCTGGGGAATGTCCGGCACCTGGCGCGGCGCCATGCCCTGGATGGCGCGATGGATGGCGGCAATATGGTCGGGGGTCGAGCCGCAGCAGCCGCCGATGATATTGACCAGGCCGCTTGAGACGAACTCGGCAACGATGGCCGCCATCTCCTCCGGGGTCTGGTCATATTCACCGAACTCGTTGGGCAGGCCGGCGTTGGGGTGGGCCGAGACGAAGGTCTCCGCCTTGGTGGAGAGCTCCTCGATGTAGGGACGCAGTTCCGCGGCCCCCAGCGCACAGTTCAGGCCCACCGAGAGCGGCTTGGCGTGGCGCACCGAGTTCCAGAACGCCTCGGTGGTCTGGCCGGAGAGGGTGCGGCCAGAGGCGTCGGTGATGGTGCCGGAGATCATCACCGGCAGGCGCTCACCGCGTGCCTCGAACAGCTCCTCCAGGGCGTAGATCGCCGCCTTGGCATTGAGGGTGTCGAAGATGGTCTCGATCATGATCAGGTCGGCGCCACCCTCGATCAGCGCCTCGGCCGCCTCGTAGTAGTTCTCGCGCAGCGCATCGAAGGTGACGTTGCGCTTGGCCGGATCGTTGACGTCCGGGGAGAGCGAGGCGGTGCGCGAGGTGGGCCCGAGGACCCCGGCCACATAGCGGGGGATGCCGGTCTCGGCGCCCACCGCATCACACACCTCACGTGCCAGGCGCGCCGCCTCACGGTTGAGCTCGGGGACATGCGCCTCCATGCCGTAGTCGGCCTGGGAGAGGCGCGTGCTGTTGAAGGTGTTGGTCTCGACGATGTCGGCGCCGGCCTCGAGATACTCGCGATGGATGCGCGTGACCAGATCGGGGCAGGTGAGCACCAGCAGGTCGTTGTTGCCCTTGAGGTCCGAAGGCCAGTCGGCGAAGCGCTCCCCCCGGAATTCCTCCTCGGAGAGGCCGGCGTTCTGGAGCATGGTGCCCATGCCCCCATCGAGCATCAGGATGCGCTCGGCGAGACGTTCGATCAGGGTGGCGGTCTGGGCAGTAGGAACGGCGGCCATGGTGTAAATCGGTCTCCAGCGGGGTAGTGTCCGGGGGTCGCGGCCGCTGGGTGCCTCGGGGCATCTTCTGTGCAGCGGCCACTGTCAAGCCCGACATGATACCAAACTGGCCGCGGCGGGGGCAGGTGGGTGCACAAAAACCCAGCAAATCAGTCGGGATTGTTTCGTCGCGTCCCGTGTCTTACCATTGGCAGCATCACTTTATCCGGTACGCAGCAACCACGCCGCTGCCGCGGACCGACAGCGACAGCTTCACAAGAGAGTGCCATGAGCGAACCGATCCAGATTACCGACAGTGCCCAGGACTACCTCGCCGAGCTGCTCGAGAAGCAGAACGTCGAGGGTATCGCAGTACGCATCTTCATCACCCAGCCGGGTACCCCCTATGCCGAGACCTGCCTGGCCTACTGCCGGCCCGGTGAGGAGGAGCCGACCGACGAGAAGCTGGAGCTGCCCAAGCTCGGCGTCTTCCTGGACAAGAACAGCCTGCCGTTCCTCGAGGAGGCGGTGGTCGACTTCAACGCCGACCGCATGGGCGGTCAGCTGACCATCAAGGCGCCCAACGCCAAGATGCCCAAGGTCAACGCCGACAGCCCGCTGGAGGATCGCGTCAACTACATCCTCTACAGCGAGATCAACCCCGGCCTCGCGGCTCATGGCGGCGAGATCAAGCTGGTCGAGCTGACCGGTGAGAACGTGGCCGTGCTGGCCTTCGGTGGTGGTTGCCAGGGTTGTGCGGCGGTGGACCTGACCCTCAAGGAGGGCGTCGAGCGCACCCTGATGGAGCGCATCCCGGAGCTGGGTGGTATCCGTGACGTCACCGACCATACCGACACCACCAACGCTTACTACCGCTAGGCGGGACCGACCGGGGCGCTGCCCGGGTCGACAGGAAGATAGGGCCAACCGTGAGGCAGGCCCTGTGCCAATGCAAGGGCCCCACCGATCGGTGGGGCCCTTGTGCTTGCGTCCGGTGAGATCACTGGGCGTCGTCCGTGGGCTCGCGCTTCTCGCTGCTCTTCTCGTCATCATCGGTATCATCCTCCGCCTCGCTGCCCCTGGCCGTCGGCGTCTGCCACAGGCAGCGGTGCAGCTGCTCCTCAAGATGTCTCACCCGCTGGGTCTGGTCCTCCAGATGACGCTTCTGCTCGTCGATGCGGGCCTGCAGCAGCGCCTGCTCATGCTGACGAGTGTCCGCCAGCGACTCGGCCTGGCGCCGCGCCCAGTCGGTCTCGCGATGGCGCTTCTCCTCCTCGGCCAGCCGGGCACGCGCCTCCTGCAGCTGTGACTCCTGGCGGGCGAGGCGTTTCTCCAGCTGCTCCTCGCGGCCGGCCGCGGCCTTCTCCTGGGCCTGTCGCTCCTGACGCGCCTGGTCGAGCAGCGCCATCAGCCGTGTCTCGGCACTTTCGTGGCGCTGCTCCTCTCGCGTCAGCTTATCGCGATGCTCGGCTTCCCGGGCCTGCATGGCCTGCTGATGCTCGTCCGCCACCCGGGTCGCCTCATCCCGATGACGCTGCAGCAGGGACTCCGCCTCGGCCAGTCGCGTGGCGAGGCGCTGCTCGGCCTTGCGGAGGCTCTCGTTATCCGCCTGACGGGTGGCCAGCTCGGCGCTGAGCGTCTCGAGTCGCTGTTCTGTGCCGGCCAGGTGGCTGGCCAGTGCCGTTTCGCGCTGCCTGGCATCCTCGGCCTGGCGGTGGGCGTCGGCGGCAGCCTCACGGGCCTCCTCGATCTTGCGGTCTGCCTCTTCCCGATAGTGCGCCAGCGCCTGGTTGGCACTCTCCTGGGCCTGGCGCCACAGCCCCTCGGCGAGCTCCTGCAGGGCGGCCGGCATGCCGCGGGGCGGGGGCACGTCGCGGTTCTCCTCGCGCTGTTGCCGCCACTCGCGCAGGTGCTCGCTGATGGTGGTGAAGCTGCCGGTGCCAAGAATCTCGCGAATCTTCTGCACGCTGGGGGCGTCACCGCGGGTCAGCAATTCATCGATGGCTCGCTGCACGTCTTCGTAGGTCACGCCACTGCGCGCCATGGGTCTCTCCTCGGCAGGAGGGGGCGCGAGCCGGTGGGTCGCGATGCCCCTCTAGGGGTGTTTTCCGGCGCAGCATAGCGGGGATTGTCGATAAATGGAAGATTATTACATTATACGTAATACGTAAAATACGATATGAAATAGAGTATAAAAGCAAGATTACGCGGCTTATCTTGCTTTTTATGGGCCGCGAACGGGATACTGGCGAGCAAGGAGCAAGGAGCAAGGAGCAAGGAGCAAGGAGCAAGGAGCAAGGAGCAAGGAGCAAGGAGCCAGTGTGGAGAGGGAGTGAGCAGTGCAAGGGACAGGTAGCGAATTGCCGGTAGGCGTCGAGACGAGCCTTGTGGAGCGTCAAGTGGCCGGGCAGGGCGGTTATATCGCGGCGCGCAGCGATGCCGAGGCAGTGGCCGAATGGCTGGCGGAGTATCGGGCCAGCCCGAGGACACGGCGGGCCTATCGTCGCGAGGCCGAGCGCCTGCTGCTGTGGCTAGCCGAGCGGGACATGACGCTGAACCAGGTGAGACGCGACCATCTGGAGGGCTTCGAGGCGTTCCTCGCCGACCCCCAGCCTCGCTCGCGCTGGGTCGGGCCGCCGCGGCCTCGCCAGGCCGAAGACTGGCGTCCGTTTCGTGGCCCGCTGTCGCCGGCAAGCCGGCGACAGAGCCTGGTGATCCTGCAGGGCATGTATGCCTGGTTAACCGAGGCGGGGTGGGTAGCCCACAATCCCTTCCGGTTGATGCGCGACAAGCGACGACGCCTGGACAATCGTCAGGGGGGCATCGAACGCTATCTGGAGGCGCCGCTATGGGAGTGGTTCTGGGGCTGGTTGACCGGCGCAGACAATCAAGCCACGGAGGAGAGCGGCTCACCGCGAGAGCGTTACCAGCGCCACCGGCGCCGCTTCGTGTTCGGCTTCGCCTACCTGCTGGCCCCGCGCATCAGCGAGATGAGCGCGGCGCGCATGGGCGACTTCCAGCGGCGGGAGGGGCGCTGGTGGTGGAACGTCGTCGGCAAGGGGAGCAAGACCGCCAGCATTCCGGTACCGCCCGACATGCTGACCCTGCTGACCGAGTGGCGTCTTGCCCTGGGCCTGACCCCGGAACCCCAACCGGACGATGCCACACCGTTGCTGCGTGCCCTGGATGGCAAGCGGGGCATCGGCGACAACCGCCTCTACCGGCTGATACGCGAGACATTTCGCGAGGCCGCCGATGCCCTCGAGGAAACGCACGGGGAGGGCGCCCATGACTGGGCGCTGCGCCTGCGCCAGGCGACCCCGCACTGGCTGCGCCATACGGCGCTGACCCATCAGGCCCAGGCCGGTGTCGAGCTGCGCTACCTCTCAGCCACGGCGCGCCATTCGAGGCTGGATACCACCGCCCGCTACCTGCACGCCGAGGACGAGGCGTGGCACCGCCAGCAGTCGCTGCATGGCCTTGCCGAGCGAATAGAGGGACGACAGGGGGCGGACGCCACCCGGGACGAGCCGGTATAATCGTGGCAACGACCACGAAGGAGCTTTCATGACGATCGAGGCAACCGCCGAACAGGCGCAGCAGGAACTGATCGACGAGTTCGAGATGTTCGACAACTGGATGGATCGCTACCAGTACATCATCGACATGGGCAAGGCGCTGCCCGACTTCCCCGCGGAGTGGATGCGCGACGAGCTCAAGATCCAGGGCTGTCAGTCCAATGTCTGGATGCACCACGAGCGCCGCGGCGAGGTGGTGCACTTCGACGCCATCTCCGATGCCGCCATCGTCTCGGGGCTGATCGCCGTGCTGATGCGGATCTACAACGACAGGCCGGCCGCCGAGATCCGTGATACCTCGCCGCACTTCCTCGCCGACCTGGGGCTCGACAAGCATCTCTCGCCGACGCGCAGCAATGGCCTCAACGCCATGCTCAAGCGCATCTACGAGGTGGCCGAGCAGGAAGCCGCCTGAGGCTCAGCGCTCCCGCTCGTCGTCCGCCGGCGGCCGGGGGCGAAAGTTCTCGTCGAGCTCGGGATCCTCACGGCACAGCGCCTCGCTGGGGCCGCCGGGTACCGGGTCGATGCCGCCCTCGCAGCCGGGGTGGCAGCGCGCGATGCGGCGTGCGGCCATCAGTCCTCCCTTGAGCGGCCCGTGCACCCGGATGGCCTCCACGGCATAGCTGGAGCAGCTCGGCCAGTAGCGACAGCGGGGCCCGAGCAGGGGGCTCAAGGTGACCTGGTAGAGCTTCACGAGGGCGATCATCAGCCAGGCAGTGCCCTGGCGCAACAGCCGCACCAGCTTGGCCAGCCAGGCCGCCAGGCAGGACATCAGGCCTTGCCGTAGAGGGAATCGGGGTCGATCAACGGGGCGCTGGTGATGCGCGCCGCGTCCTTCTCAAGGGCCACATAGAAACAGCTGCGGCGTCCGCTATGGCAGGCCGGTCCGGTCTGGTCCACCTGCAGCAGCAGGGTGTCGCCATCGCAGTCCAGGGCGGCACTGACAAGGTGCTGCTGCTGGCCGGAACTCTCGCCCTTGCGCCACAGCTTGCCGCGGGAGCGCGACCAGTAGCAGACCCGGCCCGTGTGCAGCGTCTCTTCCAGCGCCTCGCGATTCATCCAGGCCATCATCAGCACCTCACCGCTGTCATACTGCTGGGCGATGGCCGGGATCAGGCCATCGGCATTGAAGCGGATGGCCGCAAGCACGTCGGCCAGCGCATGGCGGCTGTCGGCGGGGGCCCGTTCCAGGGCCTTGAAGGTGTCGGGCATGGGGATTCTCCGCAGGATCGGGGCTCTCGCAGGTTGGGCTCAGTCGTCGGTGGCGCAGCAAGCATCGCAGCGCCCCAGCAGCTCGATGGTCTGACGCTCCACCCGGAAGCCCAACTGGCGGGCACAGCCGGAGAGCTGGGCATTGACCTCATCCAGGTGCAACTCCTCGACACGCCCGCAGACGCGACAGATCAACAGCTGGAAGCCGTGGGAGTGCTCGGGGCAGGGGCAGGCGACATAGGCATTGAGCGACTCGATGCGATGCACCAGACCCTGGTCGATCAGGAACTCCAGGGCACGATACACCGTGGGCGGCCTGGCCGAGGCGTGCTCGGTCGCCAGGCGGTCGAGCAGGTCATAGGCCTTGAGACCCCCGGGGGCGTCGGCAATCATCTCGAGCACCCGGCGGCGAATGGGCGTGAAGCGTGCGCCGCTCTGCTGGCACTGCCGCTCCGCCTGGAGCAGCAGGTTACGGGATTCGGTCATGGGACCCGTCGGCTGTGGATTCTGCCGCCATTCTACGCGGCTGTGCGAGGGCGGGCCACCGAGGCTCAGGCCTCGGCGACAGCCTCGAGTTCGCTGCGCCGTGCGAAATGCTCGCGAGCGAAGGCCACCCGTGCTTCGGGTGACACGCCCTCGGGCTGCTTCTCGACCAGGTCGAGACGACGCCGGAGCCCCTCGCCATTGGCCATCTGGATCGCCAGCCCCGGGCGTGCATTGAGCTCGAGCAGCATGGGTCCCTGGTCGCGGTCGAGCACCATGTCGGTGCCCAGGTAGCCGAGGCCGGTCATCTCATAGCACCCGGCGGCGAGCAGCAGCAGGGTAGGCCAGTCGGGGATGGCCAGACTGGCCAGCTCATGGCCGGTATCGGGATGGTCGTGGCGGGTACGGTCGAACTGCACGCCGCGAATAGCGGTACCGGTGGCGATATCCAGACCCACCCCGACCGCCCCCTGGTGCAGGTTGGCCTTGCCGTCCGAGGCCGCGGTGGAGAGGCGCATCATCGCCATTACCGGATAGCCGCGGAAGACGATCACGCGGATATCCGGGACCCCCTCGTAGGTATATTCGGAGAGGCTCTCGTCGAAGTTGATCAGCGCCTCGGCCAGCGCCACGTCGGGAGCACCGCCCAGCGAGTAGAGGCCGGAGAGGATATTGGAGACGTGGCGCTCGACGTCCGGCAGCCGCATCCGGGCCCCGCTGGGCTTGATGAACTCGTCCCCCTCTACGCGTTCGATCACCAGGATGCCCTTGCCGCCACTGCCCTTGGCCGGCTTGATCACGAAGCCGTTGTGCCCGGCGAGCAGCTCGCCGATGTGCTTGACGCCGAACTGGGTGGTCACGGTGCCGATCAGCGCCGGGGTGGTGATGCCGAAGCGCTCGGCGAGCAGCTTGGTCTGCAGCTTGTCATCTACCAGCGGATAGAGGCGGCGGTTGTTGTAGCGCCCGATGTAGCGGATATTGCGCCGGTTCATGCCGATGATGCCCTTGGCGCGCAGCTTGCCGGGGGTCGTCCATTCACGCATGGCTCAATCCTCGGTGACCGGCTTGAAGCGACGCAGCTCCAGCAGGCGATAGCCGGTGTAGTTGCCGATCAGCAGGATCAGTGCCATCAGGATCAGCTGCACCCCCAGGAAATTGAAGGTGATATGCCGCACCCAGGGGTTGTTCATGGCCAGGAAGGCCAGCACCGCGGTGATCAGGCTGCCGCCGCCCTGGATCAGCACCTGCTTGGGGCCTTCCTCTTCCCACAGGATCGACATGCGCTCGATGGTCCAGGAGAGGATGATCATCGGGAAGAAGGTGATGGTCAGGCCGGCATTGAGCCCGAACCGATAAGCGAGCACCGAGAACACCGAGATGATGCCGATCACCGTGATGATCACCGCCGTGACCCTCGCCACCAGCAGCAGGTTGAGATAGGAGAGATAGCTGCGTATCACCAGGCCCACGGCCACCACCAGCAGGAAGCCGATCAGCCCCGTGGCCAGGCTGGTCTGGATGAAGGCCAGGGCGATCAGCACCGGCATGAAGGTGCCCGAGGTCTTGATCCCGACCAGGATGCGCAGCAGTACCACCACCAGTGCACCGATGGGGATCAGCAGGATGGTCTGGAAGAGCGCCTGCTCCTCCAGCGGCAGGCTGTGGATGGAGAAGTTGAGGAGGGTGTCCTCGGCCAGCTGGTTGCGCACCGCGGCAGCCGCGGGCTGGTTGCGGGAGAGCATCGAGAAGGTGACCCGCGAGTTGGTGCCGCCCTGCACTTCGAGCACCGCCTGGCCACTTCCTTCCCAGATCAGCAGGTTATCCGGGCGACCCTGCTCTCCGTTCGCCGGGTCGAACAGCTTCCAGCTCTGGTCGTCGAATACCTGGATCCAGCTGGTAAGCGACTGGCGGCGCCTTCCATCCTCGAGCAGCAGCCCGTTCACTTCCCGGGCGGGAACTCCTGCCTGGTTGAGCAGGCGAACCAGCAGGGGAGTGCGGTCAAACTGGGTCATCAGCAGGCGGGCATTCTCGCCCTGGCGCTCCGCGTCGAACTCATGGAACAGCTCGCGTGCGAAGGTTAAGGAGTCGGCGCTGCGACTCCAGGCGCGCTCGATCAGTTGCGCGGCCGCCGTGTCATAGGGACGCTCCCAGACGATGTCGCGGCGCAACGGTGGGGTCTCCAGGCGCGGTGGACGGCTGTCCGGTGCCACCAGGACCTGGGCGGTGTAGTAGAGCTGCTGGGAGCCGCTGGCCTCGCGAATCGACCACTGGGCGCGCCGGGCACCATCCTCCTCCACGAACGACAGCCCGAAGCCCGGTGAGGCTGTATGTTCGGTGAGCAGTCGGAAGCCTTCCTGGGACGATGGCAGTGCCATGTCCACCAGCACCGGGTCGCCCAGCGCCGTGAAGTTGACCTGCGCTTCCACTTCCCACACCTGGCGCTGTTCGCCCGGGGTCCAGGGCACCTCGAGCTGGTAGTGACGGTGCAGGCTCATGGCCACGCCAGCCAGGAACAGGACGCCGACCAGCAGATAGAAGGGCAGTCGTGACATGGGTCTTCCTTGGCAGAGGGCGGTTGATGCGCGGATCAGCGCTCTTCGTTGTCGAGATCGGCGTCATCCTGATCGCGTCCGGCTTCCGATGCCGGCCGCCCACCAGGATACTCGGGACGCTCGTGGAGATAGCGCTCGGCCACGTCGACCACGGCGATATCGAGCAGGAAGCGCCTGCCCAGCAGGGCCGGGTAGTCGAGATGGGTGCGGTCGCTCAGGGTGAACTCCACCGGTTCGCGTATTGTGCCCAGGGTCATCATCAGCGTTACCACCGGGCGTGATTCCTCGCCGGTGGCCTGGATGATACGCACCCGACGCTCGATAGGCGCCTCGATCCACTCGTCACGCACCGCATCAACGACCACGTCATCGTCGGTCAGCCCCAGCTTGAAGCGGATCCAGTCCTCGCCGTCGCGTTCAAAGCGGGTGATCTCGCGGGCCGAGAGCGAGGAGGTATTGGCGCCGGAATCGATCCGTGCCTTGAGGTAGGTGCCCACGTCGGGCAGGCCGATCCATTCGCTGCTGCCGAGCACCGTCTTGTTGGCCAGCCCCAGCTCGTCGGCGGCACACTCGCGCCTGACCACCACCGGCTCGGGTTTATCGACCGCGATGTTGTCCAGCCGGGCATTCATCCCGCGCAGCAGTGAACCTACTTCGCGAACATCACCGATCAGGGCATCCTGGCGGCTGGTGACCGATGATACCTCGTTGCCCAGCCGCGACTGGTCGTCGCAGCGGGCACTCAGGGCATCCTCCAGCGCATCCATTCGCACATGGAAGTCGGCCGGTGTCAGCGGCGCCGGCGGTTCGGGCTTGTCGGTCAGGGCAACACAGCCGGTGAGCAGCAGGGCGGATGTCGCAAGAGCGGCGCTCAACAGAGGATGGGGCATGGGGCAGGACAATTCCTTTGAACAGTGCGGGGATAATAATGAGTCGCCAAGCAGCTTGTCCAACCTGCGGGCTTCAGGTTCGGATGGGGATGGGGGCAGCAGGCCGTCCTCTATCCGTTTCGATATGCACAATTTAACATAATATACATTATACGAACTTGTTGGCCTCATCGCTTTGGACCGGAAACGACGCTAGCGCAGGCGCACCATTTTGCCTCTGGTAATCAGTGTCATGCATGGATGGCGCCCTGTCATCAGTACTGGTCACGCCGGCACGGGTCGGCTAGCCTGTTGCTGTACCTATATTCTACAGAGGTCTTATCAATGTATAAGAAATGGCTGTCACGCCTGGCACTGCTGGGTGCCGCCCTGCTGCTGGCCGGTTGTACCAGCGTCGATATCGAGCGCTACGCCGGGACGCAACCGCGCCTGGATATCGCCGACTACTTCGAAGGCCAGACTCGCGCCTGGGGCATGGTGCAGGACTACAGCGGCGAGGTGCAGCGCCGTTTCACGGTGGAGATCGAGGGGCGTGTCGAAGGTGACACCCTGACCCTGGACGAGCACTTCGTCTATGACGACGGCGAGACCGATCGCCGGGTGTGGACCTTCGAGCGCGACGGCGAGGATCGCTGGCTGGGCACCGCCAACGACGTCGAGGGGCCCGTGACGGCTCGCCAGGCGGGGCATGTCTTCAACATGACCTACCGGCTGCCGGTAGAGGTCTCCGGCCGCGAGATCACCTTTACCCTGGATGACTGGATGTACCTGCAGCCCGACGGGCGGCTGATCAACCGCACGGCGATGAAGAAGTACGGCGTGACCCTGGCCGAGATCACCATCGTCTTCACGCGCGGCGAGTGAATTCCCGATACGCAGCGGGCCCCGGCATTGCTGCCGGGGCCCGCTGTAGGCTTGTCTCGGCGATGCCGAGACACTGCCCGCTTACTCGGCAGGCGCGTAGGAGCCATCCTCGCGGTGCACTTCGTTGCCGGTCAGGCCCGGGGTGAAGACACAGGCCAGGTGCATGGTCTTGGTGGCCCGCAGCAGGTGCTCGTCGTGCTGGTCGAGGATATAGATATCGCCCGGTTTAATCGGCCAGATCTTGCCGTCGGCCAGGGTCTCCACCTCGCCCTCGCCCTCGATGCAGTAGACCGCCTCGAAGTGATGCTTGTAGTGGATATGGGTCTCGGTACCCTCGAAGATCCGAGTGATATGGAAGGAGCAGTTGCCGCCATCATCGGCCAGCGACAGGCGGGTGCTGTCCCAGTTGCCGTTCTCGGCGGTGACCAGGCGGTCTGTCTTGCGGCACTCCTCGAGATTGCGAACGATCATATCTATCTCCTTGAAATTCGGTGGCGGCGCGATCGGTGATCAGGATCGGCCGAGTGCTGGCGGACCGCCGGGGCGGCCCGCTCAGGATATCAGCTCAGTGCCTGCTTGGCGCTCTGCTCGAGGATGTCCAGACCCTTCTGCAGGTCCTCCTCGGGGATGGTCAGCGGGCAGAGGCACTTGACCACTTCGCCGTCCTGGCCGCTGGTCTCGATGACCAGGCCATTCTCGAACGCCTTGTGGGTGATCTTGTCGGCGATCTCGCCGCTGCCCACGTCGATGCCACGCATCAGGCCGCGGCCGCGCTCGGAGGCCTCGATGCCCTGCTCACTGATCCAGGCGGCGATCTTGGCGAAGCGCTCGGAGACGATGTCGCCCTTGCGCTGCACTTCCTTGGCGAAGCTGTCGTCGGTCCAGTAGTTCTCGATGGCGGCGGCAGCGGTGGTGAAGGCCAGCGCGAAGCCGCGGAAGGTGCCGTTGTACTGGCCCGGCTTCCAGATATCGAGTTCGGGACGCATCAAAACCTGGGAGAACGGCAGGCCGAGGCCGGAGAGCGACTTGGAGTTGGTGACGATGTCCGGCACCACTCCAGCATGCTCGAAGCTGAAGAACTTGCCGGTGCGCCCGCAACCTGCCTGGATGTCGTCGACGATCAGCAGGATGTCGTGGGCACGGCAGATCTGCTCGAGGCGCTTGAGCCAGTCGAGGCCGCAGGCGTTGATGCCGCCCTCGCCCTGCACGGTCTCGACGATCACGCCGGCCGGCACGTCGAGGCCGCCGGACTTGTCGCTGAGCAGCTTCTCGAAGTAGTCGAGGGTGTCGGTACCGTCGCCCAGGTAGCCATCGTAGGGCAGGAAGCTGCCGCCCACGGTGGGCACGCCGCCGGTCGCCTCGCGGAACTTGCGGTTACCGGTGGTGGCGAGCGCCCCCATGGTCACACCATGGAAGCCGTTGGTGAAGGTCACGATGTTGTGACGCTTCTTGGCATTGCGGGCCAGGCGGATGGCCGCCTCGACGGCGTTGGTGCCGGTCGGTCCGGGGAACTGCACCTTGTAGTCCAGGCCACGCGGCTTGAGGATGATCTCCTCGAGGGCCTGGAGGTAGCGGCGCTTGGCGGCGGTCCAGAAATCCAGACCGTGGATGATGTTGTCCTCGGCCAGGTAGTCAAGCAGAGCCTGCTTGATCTTCGGGTTGTTGTGGCCGTAGTTCAGGGTGCCGGCACCGGCCAGGAAGTCAATATATTCGCGGCCATCCTCGTCGGTCAGACGGGCGTTCTGCGCCTTGGTGAAGACCACCGGAAAGGAGCGTGAATAGGTACGGACTTCGGATTCCATGCGTTCGAGGATCTGGGTCTGCATCGAGAGACCTCCTGTTGATGGAGAATGAATGGGCGTGAGCACGCGAGACGCCAGGGCTACCCCGCGTGCAGACGAAAAGTGGCGAGCGTCAGAGACGATCGGTCTGGAATGGGCCGATCCTGACCAGGTTCTCGGGGTCGTGTTCGCCGCCGAGCTGGTCGGTGGAGAAGTACTCACGGCTGTTCAGCGGCGCCTGCCAGCGGTCGGCGAGACGGCGGAACAGGCCCCAGGAAGCCTGGTTGTCGGGGGTGATGGTGGTCTCGAGGTGGTGCACCTCGGCGAGCTCCGGGCGCGTCATGATGGCCTCGACCAAGCGCCGGGCCAGGCCGGTACCACGCGCCTTCTCGCCCACGGCAACCTGCCACAGGAAGTAGGTATCCGGGGCGTTGCTCTTCACGTAGCCCGAGACGAAGCCGACGATCTCGCCCTCCTCGTCCGTGGCGACCGCGCAGGTATCACGAAACTGGGTGGCCAGCAGCAGGTAGGCATAGGCGGAATTGACGTCGAGCGGGGGGCATGACTTGACCAGTTCATAGATGCCCCAGCCGTCATCGGGGTTGGGCTTGCGGATGAACAGGTCGCTGGCTTCGGCGTCGACCACTTCGTCGGCCACGGTGGGCCGCGCGAGGTCGGCGGAAGGCGTGAAGGGCTCGGTTGTTGTCATCATGGGCGGTGTTCGCTTCGGCGATGTCGGGAGGGATTATACCAAGCGCCCGGCAAATCTCAAATCTGGGATTATTTTTCAGGGCATGATCCATAACAAAATATTATGCGAGCGTCTCGGCGGGCAGTCGATTCCGCTCGGCGACTCGATCCATACGACCGTTGTGACTGCTATTGGGCAGCGCTCGGATCACCCGCCCTGCCACCAAGTCTAGTCCAGGCTACCGATGGTCGCCCCAACGCAAGGAGCCGCCCGAAGGCGGCCCCCCAGGGCAGCGCTCAGCGCCGGGTCGGCGTGCGCATGGTGACGAACTCCTCGGCGCCGGTCGGGTGGATACCCACGGTGGCATCGAAGTCGGCCTTGGTGAGCCCGGCCTTCACGGCGATGCCGATCCCCTGGATCACCTCGCCGGCCTCCTCGCCCACCATATGGGCGCCTACCACCACGTCGCTCTCGTCAGCGACGATCAGCTTCATCAGGCAGCGCTCGGCACTCCCCGACAGGGTGTGCTTCATGGGGCGGAAGTCGGCGCTGTAGACGCGGATCTCGCCGTACTGCTCCCGCGCCTCCTCCTCGGATAGCCCCACGGTACCGATATTCGGGTGGCAGAACACCGCGGTGGGAATGTTGCGGTAGTCCAGCGCGGCAGGTGGCGGCGCGCCCTCGAAGTGGCAGCGCACCAGATGCATGGCCTCGGCCAGCGCCACCGGGGTGAGCTCCGGCCCGCCGGTGACATCGCCCAGGGCCAGCACCGAGGGCAGCGAACTCTCGAAGCGCTCGTTGACCTTGATATAGCCGCCGTCGTCCAGGGCCACGCCCAGGGTGTCCAGTCCCAGCCCCTCCAGATGCGGGCGGCGCCCGGTGGCGGCCAGTACCGCATCCACTTCCAGGACCTCGCCGTCGGTCAGGGTTACCGCCAGCCCCCCTTCGACCTTGTCGATGCGTTCGATGTTGGTCTCGAAATGCAGCTGGACCCCCTTCTGGCGCATCTGGTCGCGGGTGAATTCGCGCACCTCGTGGTCGAAGCCGCGCAGGAACAGCTCGCCGCGGTAGATCAGGTGGGTGTCGCTGCCCAGGCCGTTGAAGATGCTGGCGAACTCCACGGCGATATAGCCGCCGCCCAGCACCAGGAAGCGCTCGGGGAAGCTCTCCAGGTCGAACACCTCGTTGGAGCTCACGGCCAGCTCGCTGCCCGGAAACTCCGGCACCCAGGGCCAGCCCCCCACGGCGACCAGGATCTTCTCGGCGCTGTGCACCTCGTCGCCTACCGCGACGCGATGGGCGTCGAGCAGTCGGGCGCGGCCATTGATCAGGCGCACACCGGCACCGTCGAGCAGCCGCGCATAGATGCCGTTGAGCCGCTTGATCTCGCCCACCTTGTTGTCACGCAGGGTCAGCCAGTCGAAGCTCGGCGCCTCTGCCAGTCGCCAGCCGAAGCCCTCGGCATCCTCGAAGGCGTCGTGGAAGTGGGCGGCATAGGAGTAGAGTTTCTTGGGCACGCAACCCACGTTGACGCAGGTGCCGCCCAGGTAGCGGTCCTCCGCCACGGCCACCCGGGCACCGGCACCGGCAGCGGCAGCGGTGCGCGCCGCCCGCACGCCGCCGCTGCCGGCGCCGATCACGAAGAGGTCCCAGTCGTAGGTGGATGATTCGAGGTCGGACACGATGTCGCTCCTTGTCGTGGGCGCTGGGCCCTGGATTCGATGCGGCGATGATAGCAGCGATGGCGTGGCAACGGCATGGCGGCACCGCGTCGAATCAGGGCGGCTTGTTGACCGCTTCCCGGGGGGACGGTAAAAGAGGCGCCAACTCCCACCCCATCATCACCCGACCGAGGCCCACCATGAGAAAGGAAATCGAGACCCTGCTTGAGAACAACCGCGCCTGGGCCGAGGACGTCAGTCGCGACGATCCTGATTTCTTCAATCGTCTGTCGAACCAGCAGAATCCCGACTATTTGTGGATCGGCTGCTCGGACAGCCGCGTCCCCGCCAACCAGATCATCGCCCTGCCCCCCGGTGAGGTCTTCGTGCACCGCAACGTCGCCAACCTGGTGCACCACAACGACCTCAATGCCCTCTCCGTCCTGCAGTATGCCGTGGACGTCCTCAAGGTGCGCCATATCATGGTCGTGGGCCACTACGGCTGCGGGGGGGTGCGTGCCGCCATCGAAGGTGGCGACAACGGCCTGGTCGACAACTGGCTGCATTCGGTTCGCGAGCTCTACTACCAGCATCGCGACGAGCTGGCACCGCTACCGCTCGATGAGCGTGTCGACCGCATGTGCGAGCTCAATGCGTGCGCCCAGGTGACCCGCCTGAGCCGCACCAAGATCATCCAGCACGCCTGGCAGCGCGGCCAGCAGATCTGGCTTCACGGCTGGGTCTACGGGCTGGCCGACGGCCGCGTCAAGGATCTCGACTGTACCATCGCCGGCCTCGACGAGGCGGCGGACCTCTATCGCATCAGGCGTGCCACCCTCGCTGGCTGAGCACCGCGGCGGGCCATTCACCCGGGGCGGGTGGATGGCCTGCTGATATTCAACTTTCGTATTAGCTCATGCTGCTCGATTCATCATGCGCATGACGCCAGTCGGAATTTCGATTGTGCCGTGCCCTGTCGTGTCTCTATGTTGAAGGTTGCAACGCCCGTGCGCGGTGATCGCGCACCAACAACAACCTCGAAAGGGAACCCGACATGAAGTTCAAGCGTACCCTCCTGGCCGCCGTCGTCGGCGCCACCATGACCGGCGCGGCCCTGCTGCCGGCCACCGCCAGTGCGGAGACCACGCTGCGCATGGCCTACGATGCCGACCCGGTCTCGCTGGATATCCATGAGCAGCTCTCCGGCGGCATCCTGCAGTTGTCGCACATGACCCACGACCCGCTGGTCCGCTGGACCCAGGACCTGGAGTTCGAGCCGCGCCTGGCCACCGCCTGGGAGCAGGTCGACGACACCACCATGCGCATGACCCTGCGCGAGGGCGTCGAATTCCACACCGGCAACGCCTTCACCGCCGAGGATGTGGTGTGGACCGTCGAGCGCCTCAAGCGCAGCCCCGACTTCAAGGCGATCTTCGCGCCCATCGAGAGCGTGACCGCCGTGGACGCGGCCACCGTGGAGTTCAAGACCGCCGAGCCCTACCCGCTGCTGCTTAACCTGGCCACCTACATCTTCCCGATGGACAGCGAGTTCTACAGCGGCACCGACGAGGATGGCGACCCCAAGGACGAGATCGTCAAGAACGGCAACTCCTTCGCCTCCGCGAACCTCTCGGGTACCGGCCCCTACACAGTGGTCGAGCACCGCAAGGGCACCCGCATGGAGTTCGAACGCAACCCGAACTACTGGGACAGCGAGTCGCCGGGCAACGTCGACACCATCGTGCTGACCCCGATCAGCGAGAACGCCACCCGTGTGGCCGCCCTGCTCTCCGGTGACGTCGACTTCATCGCCCCGGTACCGCCCAACGACCTGGAGCGCGTGCGCGAGAGCGAGGATGCCAAGCTGGTCACCATGTCGGGCACCCGCATCATCTTCTTCCATATGGACCAGAATCGCGTCGAGGCCTTCCAGGATCCGCGCGTGCGCCAGGCCTTCGACTACGCGGTGAACCAGGATGCCATCGCCGACCGTCTGATGAAGGGCTTCGCCACCCCGGCGGCGCAGTTCTCCCCCGAGGGCTATGCGGGCCATATCGAGTCGCTGGAGCGTCGTTACGACCTGGAAAAGGCCCAGGCACTGATGGAGGAAGCGGGCTACGCCGACGGCTTCGAGATCACCATGATGGCGCCCAACAACCGCTACGTGAACGACGCCAAGATCGCCCAGGCGGTGGCCACCATGCTGGCGCGCATCAACGTCGACGTGGATCTCAAGACCCTGCCCAAGGCGCAGTACTGGGGCGAGTATGACGATCGCGCCGCCGACATGATGATGATCGGCTGGCACGCCGACACCGAGGACAGCGCCAACTTCCACGAGTACCTCACCGCCTGTCCGGATGCCGACAGTGGCGCCGGCCAGTACAACGCTGGCAACTACTGCAACCCGGAGCTCGACAAGCTGGTCGCCGAGGCCAACCTCGAGGTCGACCTCGAGAAGCGCGCCGAAATGCTCCAGCAGGTCGAACAGACCCTCCATGACGAGGCCGCCTTCGTGCCCCTGCACTGGCAGGATCTGGCCTGGGCCGCGGCACCCAACGTCAATATCGAGCCGGTACTCAACGTGATGAACTTCCCCTACCTCGGGGACCTGGTCATCGACGAGCAGGAGTGATCCCGACGCCGGCCCGCCGGGCCGGCGTCATCCCGATCATTCGCCACCCCAGACAACGAGCGACGCACTCCGGCCGCGAGTGCGTCGACGCCTGTACGCCCACAGGACACCTTCATGATCGCCTTCCTGATCAAGCGCCTATTCCATGCGCTGCTGGTGATGTTCGTCATCAGCATCATCGCCTTCTCCATACAGGACAACCTGGGCGACCCCATCCAGCAGATGGTCGGCCAGTCGGTGCCGGAGAGCGAGCGCGAGGCCCTGCGCGAGGAGCTCGGCCTCAACGACCCCTTCCTGGTCCAGTACCTGCGCTTCGCGAAGAACGCCGCCCAGCTCGACTTCGGCTACTCCTACATCTTCAACGAGCCGACCACCGAGGTGGTGCTGCGCCACCTGCCGGCGACCCTGGAGCTGGTAGCCGCCACCACCCTGCTGATCGTGCTGCTGTCGGTGCCCATCGGGGTCTACAGCGCCATCAAGCCGCGCGCCCTGCTGTCGCGATTCTTCATGGGGGTTTCCATCGTCGGTATCTCGATCCCGGTGTTCCTCACCGCCATCGTGCTGATCCAGCTGTTCGCCATCGGCGTGACCTGGACCCCCTTTCCCGCCGATACCGGCTGGGGCAGCTGGCTCAACGATCTGATCACCACCGAGGGCGGAATGCCCGCCTACGGACGCGGTGATCCGGTGCATGTCTTCGGCACCTGGTATACCAACTTCGCCTCCACCGATGGCCTGGTCTATCTGGTGCTGCCCGCCATCTCGCTGGCCTCGATCATGTTGCCGTTGTTCATCCGCCTGATCCGCGCCGAGATGCTCGAGGTGCTGCAGTCGGAGTACGTCAAGTTCGCCCGTGCCAAGGGCATCAGCCTGCGACGCATCTACTTCCTGCACGCGCTCAAGAACACCATGCTGCCGGTGATCACCGTGGGCGGGGTGCAGATCGGCACCCTGGTGGCCTACACCATCCTTACCGAGACGGTATTCCAGTGGCCCGGCATGGGGCTGATGTTCCTCAATGCCATCAATCGCTCGGATATCCCGCTGATCGTCACCTACCTGATGATCGTGGGCCTGATCTTCGTGATCACCAATACGCTGGTCGACCTGATCTACGGCCTGGTCAACCCCACCGTCAAGCTGACAGGCAAACCCGCATGACTACCCAGACCTCCCCCCAGCAGAGTGCGCCCCTGCCGAGCCGCTGGGAGCGCCTGCGCGACTCCTACCTGCTCTACAGCTTCAAGCGCGACCCGATCGCCCAGCTGAGCCTGCTGGTGTTCATCGTCTTCGTGGCCTGCGCCGTGCTGGCGCCCTGGCTGGCGCCGATGAACCCCTACGACCTGGCGCAGATCGACATCATGGCCTCGGAGCTGCCGCCCTTCTGGATCGACGGCAGCGACCCCGCCTACCGAATGGGTACCGACGCCCAGGGGCGCGACCTGCTCTCCACCATCCTCTATGGCGCCCGGGTGTCACTGATCATCGGCTTCGGCGCCGTGGCGCTGCAGGCGCTGCTGGGCGTGGTGTTCGGCCTGCTGGCCGGCTACCTGGGCGGACGCATCGACGCCTTCCTGATGCGTCTGGCCGATATCCAGCTCTCCTTCTCCACCCTGATGGTGGCCATCGTGGTCGGCGCCCTGGTCAAGGCGATCTTCGGCGGCGCCACCTTCAGCGCCTATGCGGTGCCGCTGCTGGTACTGATCATCGGGCTGGCCGAGTGGCCGCAGTATGCCCGCACGGTGCGCGCCTCGGTGCTCGCCGAGAAGGGCAAGGAGTACGTGGACGCCGCGCGCACCATGGGCCTGCCCAGCCGGCGCATCATGTTCCGCCATATCCTGCCCAACACCCTGTCGCCGATCTTCGTCATCTCCACGGTGCAGGTGGCCAACGCCATCATCTCCGAGGCCGCCCTCTCCTTCCTGGGGCTGGGCATGCCGGAGACCCACCCGTCGCTGGGCTCACTGATCAAGTCAGGCTTCGACTACATCCAGTCGGGCTCGTGGTGGATCACCCTGATCCCGGGGGCCGTGCTGGTGGTGCTGGTGCTGGTGATCAACCTGCTCGGCGACTGGCTGCGTGATGTTCTCAACCCGCGACTCTACAAGGGCTGATACCATGTCTCTTCTCGAAGTCAACAACCTCGACGTGCGCTTCGCCCTGCGCCGCGGCGACGTCAAGGCCCTGCGCGACGTCAGTTTCACCCTGGACCGTGGCGAGCGGCTGGGTATCGTCGGCGAGTCCGGCGCCGGCAAGTCGGTGGCGGCATTCAGCCTGCTCAACCTGATCGCCAAGCCCGGCTATATCGCCGGCGGCAGCATCCGCTTCGATGGCCAGGAACTGAACGGGATGAGCGACCGCGCCCTGCGCCGGATCCGCGGCAATCGCATCTCGATGATCTTCCAGGACCCGATGATGACCCTCAACCCGGTGCTCTCCATCGGCGAGCAGATGATCGAGTGCCTCAAGGCCCATCGCCGCATCGGCCGTCGCGAGGCCCGCGCCATCGCCCTGCGCAAGCTCGAGCAGGTGCATATCCCCTCGCCCGAGGCGCGCCTCGACCAGTATCCCCACGAGCTCTCCGGCGGGATGCGCCAACGGGTGATCATCGCCATCGCCCTGCTCCTCGATCCGGACATCATCATCGCCGACGAGCCCACCACGGCGCTCGATGTCACCATCCAGGCCGAGATCATGGACCTGCTGCTGGAGCTGTGCGAGAAGCACAACGTCGGCCTGATCCTGATCACCCACGACCTCGGCGTGGTCAGCCAGGTGACCCAGCGCATGCTGGTGATGTACGCCGGCCGGGTGATCGAGCAGGGCCCGACCCGCGAGATCATCAACGACCCCCAGCACCCCTATACCCAGGGATTGATGAACGCCCTGCCGCAGATGGCCACGCCGGGCAGCCGGCTCAACCAGATTCCCGGCAGCATGCCGTCGCTGGACAACCTGCCCAGCGGCTGCGCCTTCCATCCGCGCTGCGGCTTCGTCACCCGCCCCGACGGCAGTGAGCGATCCGCCTGCCGCACCCGGGTGCCGGAGTTCGTGGCCTCCGGCAACTGCCGGGTGGCCTGCCATATGGTGGCCGAGATGCTCGATCAGGAACGCATTCCGGCGGAGGAGACGCCCCGATGACCGCTACTGCTACCCTCACCCGTCCAGCCACCGCCGCTGCCGATTCCCCGCGCCCGCTGCTCGAGATCCGCGGCCTGGAGAAACGCTTCTCCCTCTCTGGCGACTTCCTTGAACAGCTCAAGTTCAAGGGAGGCAAGCTGGTACGCGAACAGGAGTATGTCCACGCCATCAACGGCGTGGACCTGGAGATCCAACGCGGCGAGGCCCTCTGTGTGGTCGGCGAGTCGGGCTGTGGCAAGTCCACGGTGGCGCGCACCGTGATGGGCCTGCTGCATCCCACGTCAGGCGAGATCCACTACGACGGCCAGCGCATCGACAACCTCTCGACCCAGGCGCTGATGCCCTATCGCCGACGCATGCAGATGATCTTCCAGAACCCCTATGCGTCGCTGAACCCACGCATGACCATCCAGCAGACCCTGGAAGAGCCCATCCGCCTGCACCACCCCGACTGGAGCCGCCAGCGGGTCCGCGACCAGGTCGACGAGGTGATGGCGTCGGTTGGCATCGCCGCCGACTGGGGCAAGCGCTATGGCCACGAGTTCTCCGGTGGCCAGCGCCAACGTATCGCCATCGCCCGGGCGCTGGCCGTGGATCCGGAGTTCATCGTCGCCGACGAGCCGATCTCGGCGCTGGACGTCTCCATCCAGGCCCAGGTGCTCAACCTGCTGATGGATGCCCGCCAGGAGCGCAACCTCACCTACCTCTTCATCACCCACGACCTCGCCGTGGTGGAGCACTTCGGCACCCGGGTGGCGGTGATGTACCTGGGACGCGTATGCGAAGTGGCGCCCACGGCGACGCTCTTCGCCACGCCGCGCCACCCCTACACCCGGGCGCTGATGTCGGCGATCCCACGCCTCGAGGACGACCGGCCGCAGCATATCCGTCTCGAGGGAGAGGTGCCCACGCCGGTCCACCTGCCTTCGGGCTGCGTCTTCCATGCGCGTTGTCCGCATGCCAACGCCCGCTGTCGCCAGGAGGTGCCCGAGTTGATCGCGCGGGACGATGGTAGCCGGGTCGCCTGCCATGGCGTCGAGGAGGGCCGCATACAGTGAGCCGGCAAGGCATCTGGCATAATGCCCCTTTGGCACGGCGTCGGGAGAGGATATGGAGCTGCGCTGGCTCGAGGACTTCATAGCGCTGGCGCGCACGCGGCACTTCTCGCGAGCCGCCGAACAGCAGAACGTCACCCAGCCGACATTCTCTCGCCGCATCAAGCTGCTGGAGGAGGAGATGGGCACGGTGCTGGTCAACCGCCAGACCCTGCCCCTCTCGCTGACTCCGGCCGGGGAGGAGTTCCTGGACCTGTGCCATGACGTGACCCAGCGGGTCGACGAAAGCCGGCGACGCCTCGCCCAGCTGGCCGACCAGCACGCCGGGCGCATTCGACTCGCGGCCCCCCAGAGCCTGCTGAGTGACTTCCTGCCCACCTGGCTGGGCCGGTGGCCGGTGCCGCCGCCGATCATCCCCGATCTGCGGGCTATCGGCTGGCTGGTGGACGACTTCTTCCGCGCCCTGGCCCGGGACGAGTGTGAGCTGTTGCTCTGCTACTGGCCGGTGGAGCCCTGCGGTATCGAGCCGGACCTCCAGGAGACCCTCTCCTGCCGGCTTGGCGGCGAGTGGCTGATTCCTGTCGCGTTGCCGGAGGCTGACGGGCGTCCGCGCTTCGCGCTGGAGGGCGCCTCGCGCCTGCCGCTGATCGCCTATCATCCCCGCGGACTGACCGCCGCCGCGATCCGGGCTCATCTCGCCCGGCTCGGCGATACCCCCGATTTCAGCATCCTCAACGAGAGCATCCAGAGCAGCAATATCCGCGAACTGGTCACCCTGGGTTACGGCCTGGGCTGGCTGCCCGAATCCGGCGTGCGCGGTGCACTGGCCAGAGGCGAGCTCGTGCCGGCCGGTGGCGAGCGTTGGCAGGTGCCGGTGGAGATTCGCCTGTTCCGACGCGCCGATAACCGGCAGCCGGCGGTGACGGCCCTGTGGGATGCCCTCGCTACCCTTCCCCCACCCGAATGAGCGGAGCGCCATCATGACATCCGATCTCGACATCCTGCAGGAGCGCCACCTCGACGCCCTGGAGCGCGACTACGCGCAGATTCTCGCCCACCACTCCCTGGACGGTGTGCTGATCCACAGCGGTCACCCGCGCGCTCACTTCGGCGACGACCAGGAGGCGAGCTTTGCTGCCTACGGCCACTTCGTGCACTGGACCGGCCAGGCCCAGCTGGCCCACAGCTGGCTGCTGGTGCGACCCGGCCGGACACCACTCCTCTATCTGCATGCCCCGGAGGATTTCTGGCACCTGCCCGCCGCCCTGCCCGACGAGGCCTGGGTAGCCCGCTTCGAGGTCGAGCGTGGCCGCTTCGAGACGCCCCCGGTGCTGCCTGCCGGTCGCTTCGCGGTGATCGGTGACGTCGATGCCGCCACGGCCCAGGCGCTGGGAGCACAGGCCAACCCACCCGGCCTGGTGGCGGCGCTGGATGAGCTCAGGGTGCGCAAGAGCGAATATGAGGTGGCCTGCATCGGTGAGGCCAATCGATGCGCCCTGCTGGGCCATGCTGCCGCCCGGCGCTGTTTCCTGGAGGGCGGTGCCGAGCTGGATATCCAGCTCGCCTATCTCGGCGCCTCCCGCCAGCGCGAGGGCGAACTGCCCTACGCCAATATCATCGGGGTCAACGCCCACGGCGGGGGGCTGCACTACCAGCACTATGATCGCCAGGCGCCCGGGTTGCGTCACAGCCTGCTGGTCGATGCCGGTCATCGCCACCGCGGCTACTGTGCCGATATCACCCGTAGCTGGGCCGGGCCCGATGCCGACCCGGCCTTCCAGCCGCTGGTCGACGGGGTCACCGCCATCAAGGATCGGCTGGGCGCGGCCCTGGCCCCGGGTATCGACTTCGTTGCACTGCAGGTGAGGATGCACCGGGAGCTTGCCGAGCTGCTGGTGGACCAGGGGATCGTCCGCGGTTCCGCCGAGAGTGCGGTGGAGAGCGGCCTGACCCGCGCCTTCTGCCCCCACGGCCTGGGCCACCTGCTCGGCGTCCAGGTCCACGACGTAGCCGGGCGCATCGATGCGGCGGGG
>Ga0207831_100065_pt1 | contig 166673 bp, 161 predicted proteins | sample TtanPargueraPR_7_FD_187741 | JGI IMG/M metagenome (GOLD analysis project Ga0207831, IMG submission 187741) | Aerobic enrichment media microbial communities from Bioluminiscent Bay, La Parguera, Puerto Rico - Tt and M1 (2) (SPAdes) | ecosystem: Environmental > Aquatic > Marine > Unclassified ...
TTCGCCTGACGACCATAGCGAGCGTGAACCACCTGATCCCATGCCGAACTCAGCAGTGAAACCGCTCAGCGCCGATGGTAGTGTGGGGTCTCCCCATGTGAGAGTAGGTCATCGTCAGGCACTTATTCAGAAACCCCAGCCCATGGCTGGGGTTTCGTCGTTCCAGGGGTCTCCCCATGGAGAGTAGCGGAGCGCCGCCCGGATCATCGTCAGGCACTTATTGAGAAAAGCCCCGAGCATCGTGAGATGGTCGGGGCTTTTTGCATGTATTGAAAAAAGCCCTGTGCTCCTTTGCGAGTTCGGGGCTTTTTGCTTTCGGGCTGTCATGCGGCGGCCTGGTGGGGCTGGTAGAATCAGCGCTTGTTTCACGTCGCAGCAGGTCGTCATGCAAGCCACTTCTCGCCGCATCGTCACCAACCAGGCGGGCCCGCACCAGGGGCTCGAGGCGCGCGTGGCGCGGGTCCTGCAGCACCCGTGGCGCAAGCCGGTTGCCGAGCACACCCGTGAGGCCTTCGGATCCGCTGCGCGCTGGCGAGAGGCGCGCAGCGACATGCCGCTGATCCTGGATGCCGGCTGCGGAGTGGGCATTTCCACTCGCCGGCTGGCGGAGGCCTTTCCCGACCATGCGGTGATCGGCGTCGATCGCAGCGACAGTCGGCTGACTCGGGAGCACGGTCCACTGCCCGACAATGCGCTGCTGGTACGCGCCGATCTGGTGGATTTCTGGCGACTCGCCTTCCGGGCAGGCTGGCGGCCGGCTCGTCACTACCTGCTCTATCCGAATCCCTATCCCAAGGCGTCGCTTCTCAAGCTGCGCTGGCATGGCCACCCGGTGTTGCCCTTCATCCTGGCTCTGGGCGGTCGCCTGGAGCTGCGCTCGAACTGGCGGCTCTATCTGGAGGAGTTCTGCCTGGCGCTGCAGCAGGCCACCGGGGTGGAGGCGGCCGTGGAGCCTCACATTCCCGGCGAGACTTACCTGACGCCCTTCGAGAGGAAGTACCACGTCAGCGGTCAGCCGCTGTGGCGGCTGGTGGCCGAGCTTTCGCCCGATCCCGCACTGGTTCCCGCAGAGCAAGGAGAGCATTGATGGCATTCGTCTACCTGGCCCTGGCGATCGTCGCCGAGGTGGTGGGTACCACCGCCCTGAAGGCCTCGGAGGGCTTCACCAAGCTGTGGCCGAGCGTGACCGTGGTGGTGGGTTATGCTCTGGCCTTCTATCTGCTGGCTCTGGTGTTACGCACCATCCCGGTGGGCATCGCCTATGCGATCTGGGCGGGCCTCGGCATCGTGCTGGTGACCGTGGCGGGCGTCGTGCTCTATGGCGAGAAGCCGGACCTGCCGGCACTCCTGGGGATCGCCATGATCATCGGTGGCGTTGCAGTGATTCAGCTGTTCTCTTCCGTCTCGGCCCACTGACGCCCACGACACAACCTCCTTGAACGAGCCCTGCCATGCGCCTTTTTCGCCTTGCTGCCCTCATCCTGCCGCTGACTCTCGCCCTGCCCGTACAGGCAGCCGGCTTCGATAGCATCTCTCGCCTGACCGACAAGGGGTTTCATCTCAGTGCCGAGGCGCGGCTGCTGGATGATGATAGCGTGCTGGCGGCCATCGAGCCGGAGCGACAGCTCTCCCCCGCCTCGGTGAGCAAGAGCTACCTGGCCGCGGCGGCCCTGGATCGCTGGGGCCCGCAGCACCGTTTCACCACGCGGCTGGTCAGCGAGGCGCGTCCGGATGCCGAGGGTGTCCTGCATGGCGACCTGATCCTCGATGGCGGTGGCGAACCGGCGTTGACCACTGAAGATCTGTGGCGCCTGGTGCAGCGGCTGTACCAGGCGGGGGTGCGTGAGGTGAGCGGCAGGCTGCTGGTCAGCCAGTGGCGCTTCGGACCGGTGGAGTGCATCACCACCGACCGCTGCGAGGCCCGCGAGCGTACCCGTCACGCCTATAGTGCGCTGCTCTCCTCGGCCGGGGTCAACTATGGCAACTGGTGCGTCAACGTGGCTCCGGCGGAGGCGCCCGGCGAACCGGCGAATGTCACCGGCTGCGATAGCCAGGCGGCCATCCTGGCCATCGACAACCGCGTGGTGACCCGCCCGGACAACAGCGGCACCCAGATCAGCGCCGAGCGCGTGACCCGCGACGGGCGTGACGTGATGCTGCTCAGCGGCCAGATCTCTACCAATGCCCACCCGCGTGATATCTACCGGGCCAGCTCCGATCCGGCCGACCAGATGGCGTTGACGCTGCTGGCGATGCTCGACCAGTCGGGGATCACGGTCACCGGCGGGGCGGATTCCACCCAGGCGTCTCCGCCACCCGCTGCGGCAACACTGGCCGCCGTGGATGGCAAGCCGCTGCAGGAGCTGCTGCTGCGCGCCATGCACTACTCCAACAACTACATGGCCGACATGCTGACCCTGAACCTGGTGGAGACGCCCCGCGCCGACCTGCGCTCAGGCGGAGCCGCCATCGAGGCCTTCGTGGCCGGCATCCCGGACCACGGACCGGTGACCCTGCTCAGCGGCAGTGGACTGACACCGGAGAACCGCACCTCGGCCCGCGGTGCCAATGCGCTGCTGGAAAGCCTCTACCACCGTCCCTCCCTGTTCCCCAGTTTCGCGGCGACCCTGCAGTCCCCGGCCAATGGCGTCATGCGCTTCATCCGGCGAGGCTCCGATACCTTCCAGCGCCATGTGATGCTCAAGACTGGCACCCTCAACCAGCCGGTGACGGTGCGCGCCGTGAGCGGCTACTTCCGCACCGCCAGCGGTCGTTGGGGAGCCTTCAGCGTGCTGGTCAACGGCACGGGCAGCACCCCCTACCTGAGCTGGCCGGAGGTGCTGGACCCCCTGGCGCTGGACCTCGAGCAGATGATCGACAACCATTGAGCGGCCTGGCCAACACTCCAAGGAATCGACGATGAAACCCGGACATACCGGCTGGCGTCACCTCGTGCACTCCACCCGTTACTCGCTGAAGGGGCTGAAGGCCGCCTGGCGCCACGAGTCGGCGTTTCGACAGGAGCTGACCCTCTGCCTGCTGCTGCTGCCGCTGGTCTGGTGGGTCGGCGATGGGCCGGTGGAGTGGATCCTGCTGCTCGGCAGCTGCGCGATCGTGCTGATCGTGGAGCTGCTCAACAGCGCCATCGAGAGTGTCGTGGACCGTATCGGTCCCGAACGTCACGAGCTCTCCGGGCGCGCCAAGGACCTCGGCTCCGCCGCCGTCATGTTGTCGTTGTTGCTTGCCGGCCTGACCTGGCTGTTGCTGCTGGGACAGAAATTCTTCGGCTGATACGCCGTCATGGCGGATGCCAGCAGGGGCCCCGCTTCGCTATGCTGGGGGTATTCGCCAATTCGGATGCGAGACTCCCATGCCCCTGCCCGATGACTTTCTGCCGCTGATCGATATTCCAGAGCCCCTCAAGGCGCCGCTGGAGCGAACCCGGGTGCGGCTGGCCGAGGCGCTGGGCCAGGCCGAGAGCCTGGCGGAGATGACCGACCGTGACTCTCCGCTGGAAGACTGGCTGGGCCTCGCCGAGCCGCGTCGTGAGCAGCTGGCCCGGGTCCTGGCGGTATCGGACTTCGTGACCGAGACGTTGGTGCGCTATCCCGACTGGCTCCTGCACCTGGACGCCAATGGTGAGCTGGATGCCGTGCCGGATGCCGAGGTCATGCGCGGCTGGCTCGATGAACGCCTCGAGGAGGCCGAGGACGAGGCGGCCATGCACGCCGCCATCCGTCGCTTCCGACGGGCGCGCATGGTCGGCATCGTGTGGCGTGATCTGACTCGCCCGGAAGGCATCGACATGTGGGCCACCTCGGCGGCGGTATCGCGGCTGGCCGAGACCTGCTTGGAGGCGGCACTGGCCTGGCTGGAACGCTTCCTCGAGCCTCGCTGGGGGCGCCCCGCGCCGCGTCGCGATGGCAGCGAGCAGCGCCTGGTGGTGCTGGGTATGGGCAAGCTCGGCGCCGGCGAGCTCAACCTCTCCTCGGATATCGACCTGATCTTCGCCTTCCCCGAGAACGGCGAGACCGAGGGTGGCCGAAAGTCCCTCGAGCACCAGGAGTACTTCACCAAGCTGGGGCAGCGGTTGATCGGTGCCCTGGATGCGGTCACCGCCGACGGCTTCGCGTTCCGCGTCGACATGCGCCTGCGTCCGCTTGGCGACGGCGGCCCGCTGGTCGGCAGCTTCAACTCGCTCTCGGGCTACTATCAGGATCAGGGGCGCGAGTGGGAGCGCTACGCCATGCTCAAGGCGCGCCCGGTGGCCGGCGACCTGGATGCCGGCGCCGAGCTGCTCGCCGGGCTGCGCCCCTTCGTCTATCGCAAGTACCTCGACTTCGGTGCCATCGAGTCGCTGCGCGAGCTAAAGGGCATGATCAACCGCGAGGTGCGCCGCAAGGGCATGGAGGGCAATATCAAGCTCGGTCCCGGCGGTATCCGCGAGGTGGAGTTCGTGGTCCAGGCCTTCCAGCTGATCCGCGGGGGGCGCGATACCGAGCTGCAGGTGACCTCCCTGAAGAGCGCCCTGGAGCGCCTGCCCGAACTCGGCCTGCTGCCCGCCGAAGTGGTCGATGAGCTGCTCCCCGACTACGTCTTCCTGCGCGAACTGGAGCACGCCCTGCAGGCCCTGGAGGATCGCCAGACCCAGAGCCTGCCCGCTGACGAGCTCGACCGTGAACGGGTCGCCCTGGCACTGGACACGGAGGACTGGCCGGCATTGATGGCCTGCCTCGACGAGGCCCGCACCCGCGTACGCCGCCACTTCGACGCGGTGATCGCCGAGCCCGAGGAGGAGGTGGAGGAGGTCACCGAGGCGACCGCCGGGGGTATTCCCCTGGAGCAGTGGCGAGCGCTGTGGCGCGGCGAGCTCGACGAGGAGGAGGGGACGGCGCTGCTGGAGGAGGCCGGCTTCGCCGATCCCGCCGCCGCGGCGCGTCGGCTGGCTACGCTCTATCACTCCCGGCAGGTACAGGGCATGCAGCGCATCGGCTTCGAGCGGCTGGAGGCCCTGCTGCCGCTGCTGCTGGATGCCGTCGCGGCGAGCGACACCCCGGATACCGCCCTGGAGCGAGTGCTGCCGCTGATCGAGTCGGTACTGCGACGTACCGCCTACCTGGCCTTGCTGCGCGAGAATCCCGACGCCCTTGGCCACCTGATGACGCTCTGTGCGGCGAGCCCATGGATCGCCGAACACATCGCGCGCTACCCGATCCTGCTCGATGAGTTGCTCACCCCCGAGACCCTCTACACTCCCGCCGACAAGTCGCGACTCGCCGATGAGCTGCGCCAGGCCCTGGCGCGGATCCCCGAGGAGGACGAGGAGGCCCAGCTCGAGGCCCTGCGGGTCTTCAAGCACGCCCAGACGCTGCACGTGGCCGCCTCGGATATCGCCGGCACCCGACACCTGATGAAGGTGAGCGACTATCTCACCTATATCGCCGAGGTGATTCTCGAGGCCGTGCTGGCCATGGCCTGGAAGCACCTGACCCGCAAGCACGGCTTCCCCGAACTTGCCGATGGTGGACGCGCCGACCGTGAACCCGCCTTCCTGATCGTCGGCTACGGCAAGCTGGGGGGCATCGAGCTGGGCTACGGCTCCGACCTGGACCTGGTGTTCATCCACGATGGCGCCACCCAGGGCGAGACCGATGGCAAGCGGGTGCTGGACAACGGCGTCTTCTATACCCGCCTGGGGCAGCGCATCATCCACCTGCTCACCGCGGTGACGCCGGCCGGCACCCTCTATGACGTGGACATGCGACTGCGTCCCTCGGGCAACTCCGGGCTGCTGGTCACCTCGCTCAGTGCCTATGCCGACTATCAGCGCCGCGAGGCCTGGACCTGGGAGCACCAGGCGCTGGTGCGGGCCCGGGTGGTGGCGGGGCATCCGCGGCTGGCCCAGGGTTTCGCTGACGTGCGTCGCGAGATCCTCGGCCGTGAGCGCGATGTCGAGGCACTGCGCGAGGAGGTGGTGAAGATGCGCCACAAGATGCGCGACCACCTGGCTGGCAAGAGCGGGGAGGGGGAGTTCGATCTCAAGCACGACTCCGGCGGCATGGTGGACCTCGAATTCCTGTGCCAGTACGCCGTGCTGGCCATGGGCCGCGAGACCCCGGAGCTGCTGGCCTACAGCGACAACATGCGCATCCTCGAGACCCTGGAAACCACCGAGCGGCTGCCGGCCCGGGAGTGCCAGCGCCTGCGCGAGGCCTACCTGGCCCTGCGCAGCGCCGCCCACCGCGCCTCGCTCACCCGCGAGCCGGCCCTCGGCCGCAACGCGGCCTTCCAGGAGCACCGCCGGGTGGTCATCGAGGCCTGGCAGCGGCTGCTCGAGCCGCCGGACGCGTAAGGCCGGGCGTAGGCGCTCAGAGCCGCCCCAGGGCGGTTTCCAGGCCGGTCAGGTCGGTGGTGGTGATCACGTCATCGGGGAAGGGGGAAGCACTCGGGCCAGCGGTGACGCCGATGAAGGCGGTGCCGTTGGAGCGGGCCGCCCGATAGTCGTTGTAGGAGTCGCCGATCATCACGGTCTCGGCCGCGGCATGGCCGTGGCGTACCAGCAGGTTGCGCAGGCCGGTGACCTTGTCCGGCGGCGAGCCGATCACCTCCACGAAGTAGCGAGCGAGCCCGCGGCGTTCGGCGATGGCCTTAAGCTCCGCCTCGGGGGTGGCCGAGAGCAGGTAGAGGGGACGGCGGTCCTGCCAGCGGTCCAGGAAGGCCAGGGCGCCGGGGATGGCCGGCGCCTCCAGCAGGCGCTGCTCGACGTTGGCCTTGAAGCGCTCACACAGCTCGCGGATGCGCGCCTCCCCGGCGTCGCGGCCGAGGATCTGCCCCTCGATATGGCGGAACTTGACCTCCCGGGGTTGGCCGCCGCGACGGCCAAGATAGGCGACCACGGCGCGCCGGCGCTCGTCCGGTTCCTCGGCGTAGAGGTCGGCGAAGGCCTGGCGCTTGAGGGTCGCCGAATCGAGAATCACGCCGTCGAAGTCGAAGACCAGCACCCGGCCGGGTCGGGACGTCTCGTCGCTCACGGGCTCCTCCACCTCGTCACCTTCTGCACATTGAGCACCCTCGCGCTCCACCAACAGGAACGCGGCCCGGTGGGCCGCGTCGTTGGCGCAGGGTGCGATCAGTGTCGCCGGAATTGGCGCATCAGCCAAGGCTTGGCCGGGGTCTGGCCGAGCAGCACCAGCACGATCACCGTGGTCAACACCAGCGAGAGGGGGTTGGTGACCAGGGCCAGCAGGAAGTCGCTGCCGCTGTCCCCTACCGAGGACATCGCCTGACGGTAGGTCTTGTCGAGCAGCGGGCCGAGGATCACCCCGAGGATGATGGGGCCGGTCTGGAAGCCGAACACCTTGAGCCAGTAGCCGAGGATGCCGAAGCCGAGCATCCAGTAGACCTCCATCATGTTGCTGTTGATGGAGTAGGTCCCCACCACGCAGAGCACCAGGATCAGCGGAATCAGCACCGCCTTGGGCACCTCGACCACCTTGGTGAAGATCTTGATGCCGGTCAGGCCGAACAGCAGCAGGAAGATATTGGCCAACGCCAGGTTGCCCACGGTGAACCAGAAGATGTGCGGCGTCTCGATCATCAGCATGGGGCCGGGGTTGAGGCCGTGGATGACCAGGGCGCCGATGATCACCGCGGTGACCGCATCGCCGGGCATGCCCAGGGTGAGCATGGGCACGTAGGCGCCGCCCACCGCCGCATTGTTGGCGGTCTCGGGGGCCACCAGCCCCTCGTAGGCGCCCTTGCCGAACGGCTTGGACGGCTTCTTGACGGTGCGCTTGGCATGGTCGTAGGCGAACAGCGAGGCGATATCACCGCCGGTGCCGGGCAGGGCGCCGACGATCACCCCGATGATAGAGGTGCGTACCGACAGCGGCAGGTACTTCAGCACCATGTTGAGCGGCGGGATGATCTTGTCGACCTTCTGCTTGACCGGTACCACGTTGAGGTTATGCAGCTGGTAGAAGGCCTCGGCCGCGCCGAACAGGCCGATCATCACCACCACATAGTGGATGCCGCCGAGCAGCTCCATGCTGCCCAGGGTCATGCGCGGCTGGGCGGTGACCATGTCCATGCCGACCAGGCCGATGATGGCACCCAGCGCCACGGAGAAGATGCCCCGGGCCAGGGACTTGCCGGACAGGGTGCTGACCAGCAGCAGACCGAGGATAGCGATCAGGAAATAGTCGCGGGGCGCGAACTCCAGCGCCATGTCGGCCAGGTAGGGGGCACTGCCGGCCAGCACCAGGGTGCCGAGCAGCCCGCCGATCACCGACATCACGGTGCTCAGGCCAATAGCCTGGCCCGCCTCACCCTGCTGGGCCAGCGGGTAGCCGTCGAAGGCGGTGACCACCGCCGAGGGGGCGCCAGGGATATTGAGCAGGATGGCGGTGCGTGAGCCGCCGTAGACGCCGCCCACGTAGATGCCAACCATCAGTGCCAGGGCGTTGTTGATGTCCCAGGAGAAGGTGAAGGAGATCAGAATCGACGCCGCCATGGTCACGGAGAGACCGGGTATGGCGCCGACGTAGATGCCGGCCAGGGTGCCCAGCGCCGTCAGCAGCAGCAGCTGGGGATCCAGCCAGGCCATCAGGAAATAGGAGAAGGTGTCACTCATCGGAGGCCTCGGGGATCAGGGGAGGTAGACGCGGAACACCACGGTGAACAGCACGTAGATCACGGCGAGAGAGCCACCGGCGATGGCCAGCGAGCTCAGCACACGGCCCTGCCGGTAGTAGATGAACAGCAGCGCCAGGAACAGGAAGGTACTGATGTAGAAGCTGAACCAGACGATGGCGACGAGGTAGGCCACCGCCACCAGGGTGAAGACCACGATATGCGGCTGGAAATGCTCCTTCCAGAACACCTGGAACTCGTGGCGGGCGTCGCGGATCCGCGGGTCGCGGCGCTTGCGACGGTGGCTGAACAGGATCACCACCGAGGAGGCGATCATCACCAGCGCCAGCCCCACCGGGAAGGCACCGGGCGAATTGAGGGAGGGGATGCCGTCGATGCGGTAGGCTTCGACGAGTACGCCGATGCTGAACAGCATCAGCAGCCAGTCGAAGGCCTTCTCCCCCGCCTGGACGCGCTCGAATTGCTGACTCATGACATGACTCCAAGGAAGGCCAGGCGTGGCCTGGCCTTCCCGTCAGGTGGGCAGTAGGGGGGTCAAGGGCGCGGGATGCCCAGCTCCTCGGGGGAGGTCTCGAGGGTCTCGGCATCGGCCTCGTACATCGCCCAGGCGGTCACCGACTGCCAGTTGTCCAGGTATTGCTCGGCTTCCTCGCCACGCAGGTTGAGCACCTCGGCGCCGAAGTTCTGCATGAAGTCGCCGAACTCCTCGTTGGCCACGGCCTGCGCATAGGCATCGCCGAGCACCGTCTTGGCTTCCTCCGGGGCGTCCTGCTGAACGAACACGCCCCAGAACGGCCCCCAGGGCAGGAAGGACTCGATATCCGGCAGGGCCTGGGTGATCGGCGGCACGCCCGGCAGCGCCTCGATCTCCTCACTGGTCAGCACGGCCAGCCCCTTCATCTTGCCGCTGCGGATCTGCTCGCCGGCGGCGGCCAGGCTCAGCGGCATGAAGTCGATATGGCCGCCGAGCATGGCGGTGATGCCGGGGCCGTCGCCGCCGAAGGTGACGTTGCGCACGTCCAGCTCATCCACGGCGTTGACCATGGCCAGCACGGTGCTGGGCAGACCGCCCGCGCCGGTACCGCCCATGCGCAGCTCGCCCGGGTTCTGCTTGGCGTGCTCCAGCAGGTCGGCGAAGCTGTCGAACGGGCCGTCGGCCGGCGCGGCGATCACCACCAGCCCCTGGCCGATGATGTTGACGGTGTGCATGTCGTCGTAGGTGAAGTCGGCCAGCCCCATCAGCGGGTAGAGCATGGGGTTCTCGGCGCCGTAGAGCAGGTTGTAGCCGTCGGGGCGCTGACGCATCACGTGGTTCATGCCGATCACGCCGGTGCCGCCGGGGCGGTTGGTCAGGATGACGGTGGTATCGAGGATCTCCTCGACGTGGGGGGTCAGGCTGCGGGCCACGTTGTCGGTGGCGCCGCCGGCGCCCCATTGGATGGTGCCCTGGATGTTGCGCTCGGGATACTCGGCAAGCGCCGTGCCGGCCATGGCGGCGGTGCCGATGGCCAGGGCAAGGCGGGAGAGGGTGGGCTGGAACATGCGAAATCCTCCGAGGCGAATCTTGTTTGTTGGTGTGGCTGGGTGGTTGGAGCGGCATGGCTCGCATGCGACGGGGTCGATGGAGCAAGCCGGTGTTCGTTTGGCGAACTAGATTGCTTGTGTGCGAACACTAGAACTCGATTCCAGTAGTGTCAATGCGCGATCCTCCCATCTAAGACCATGGTCGAGTATCAGGGCTTGGCTGCTTCTCGCGGCCATGGTCGTCTGGCGATAACGCCCCCGTATATAAAGGCGCTTCCTTCTATAGTAGTCATTAGGGGAGGCATGAAGGGGAACATACACCAATGCTTTTCGCAGGCTCTTGCCAACCGCCCCCCAGCATCGTGCATAATGCGAACTTAAGAACGCTATGCGAACAATAGAACCGGGTTCTGTTTAGACTTGCCTGACGCGACCCCGGTGATCAAGAATGAACGAGGCCTCGGGAGCATCCACGCTCTGCCGCTCCCTGGCCGCGGTCCTGGAGGATACGATGCGTGCCATTGCCACCGTCTGCCTGAGCGGCGACCTGCGAAGCAAGCTCGAGGCCATCGCCCGCGCCGGCTTCGACGGCGTCGAGATCTTCGAGAATGACCTGCTCTCCTTCGACGGCTCGCCCGAAGAGGTCCGTGAGCTGTGTGAGCGGCTGGGGCTGGCCATCGTCGCCTTCCAGCCCTTCCGCGACTTCGAGGCCATGCCCGAGCCCCAGCGCAGCCGCAACCTGCAGCGCGCCGAGCGCAAGTTCGACCTGATGGAAGAGCTTGGCACCGACTTCCTGCTGGTGTGCAGCAACGTCTCGCCACAGGCCGTCAACGACCTGGACCAGGCCGCCGCCGACCTGCGCGAGCTGGCCGAGCGCGCCGCCAAGCGCGGCATCCGGGTGGGCTTCGAGGCGTTGGCCTGGGGGCGCCATATCTCCGACTATCGCGACGCCTGGGAGGTGGTGCGGCGTGCCGACCATCCCGCCCTGGGGGTGGTGCTCGACAGCTTCCATATCCTGTCCCGCGGCCATGATCTCTCGACCATCGGCCGGATCCCCAAGGACAAGATCTTCTTCGTCCAGGTCGCCGATGCGCCGCAGCTGGACATGGATATCCTGCAGTGGAGCCGCCATTTCCGTTGCTTTCCTGGTCAGGGCCGCCTGCCGCTGAAGGCCTTCATCACGGCGTTGGCCGAGTCTGGCTACGACGGGCCGTTGTCGCTGGAGATCTTCAGCGATGCCTTCCGTGCCGCGCCCACGGCCGCCACCGCCCTGGACGGTTTGCGCTCGCTGATCTGGCTGGAAAACCTCGTCGAAGACGGCCCCTGGGCCAGCCATGTCCCGCCCGCGCCCGGCTACCATGGCATCCACTTCATCGAGTTCACCCTCGACGAGGAGAGCGCCGCGCCGCTGGGTGAGTTCATCGGGGCGCTGGGCTTTCGTCACGTGGGGCGCCACCGCTCCAAGAACGTCGAGCTGTGGAAGCAGGGTGACATCCACCTGGTGCTCAACTTCGAGACCGACAGCTTCGCCCACACCTTCCGCCTGCTGCACGGCACCTCGGTATGCGCGGTAGGCTTCCGCGTCGACGATGTCGACCGAGTCCTGGCCCGGGCCCGCGCCTTCAAGGCCCCGACCTATCGTGGCCAGACCGGCGAGGGCGAGATGGAGATTCCCGCCCTGCGCGGTATCGAGGGTAGCCTGGTCTACCTGGTGAACGACGATGCCGCCGAGGACCTTCAGTGGCGCACGGACTTCGAGCTCTTCGATCAGGCAAGCCGCGACGAGGCCGGCCTGACCCGCGTCGATCATCTGTCCTATGTGCTGCCGGCCACCCAGCTGCTCGGCTGGCAACTCTTCTACCACACGGTGTTCGGCTTCGAGGCGGAGGCGGAGCACGAGATCGTCGACCCGCGCGGCATGATGGTCAGCCAGGCGGTGAACAGCCCCGATCGCAGCATCCGCCTGCCGCTGACCGTCTCCCAGGCCCAGGACACCCAGCCCGGACGCTTCCTCAACGAGTTCCGCGGCGGCGTCCAGCAAATCGCCTTCGAGAGCCGTGACATCTTCGCCACCGTGGATGCGCTCAAGGCTCGGGGACTGCCGCTGCTGAGGATCCCACAGAACTATTACGACGACCTGGAGGCGCGCTTCGGCCTCGACGAGGAGCTGCTCGAGGCCCTGCGCTCGCGCAATATCCTCTTCGATCGCAACGACCAGGGCGACTTCTTCCACGCCTATACCGAGACCTTCTCGGGGCGCTTCTTCTTCGAGATCGTCGAGCGCCGCGGTGGCTACAACCAGTTCGGTGAGGCGAATGCGGGCATCCGCCTGGCGGCCCAGGCCGCCCAGCGCTAAGGCGTTGACATAACAACCATCGGGCGCGGCCGCTGGCCTTACCTGCCCACGGAGGATAGCGATGAAACTTGGTCTGATCGGCAAGGCCATCATGAGCTCCAGCTCGCCGGACCTGCACGTGCGGCTCGGCGAGCTGACCGGCATTCCCACCACCTATGACCTGTTCGACGCCAACGAGCAGCCCATCGACTCGCTTGAGAGCCAGGTACGCAAGGTCATCGCCGAGGGCTACCGCGGGGTCAATGTCACCTTCCCCTGGAAGGAGGACGCGGTGCGGCTGGCCGACCGGCCCTCCGAGGGCGCGCGTATGGTGGGGGCCGCCAACACCCTGGTGTTCGAGGCCGGCGAGATCGTTGCCGAGAACACCGACTTCACCGGCTTCATCAGCGGCTTCCATGCGACGCTGGGAGAGCGCGAGCCGGGCCGAGTGCTCTTGATCGGCACCGGCGGCGTGGGCAAGGCGGTGGCCTTCGGCCTGGGCAAGCTCGGGGCCCGCGAGGTGATTCTGATGGATCTGGACGCGGCCAAGGCGCGTCAGCTCGCCGACGAGCTCGAGGACGAAGGCTTCACGGCCTCCTGGATCACCCAAGAGCAGCTGGCCGAGACGGTGCCGCGCTGTGATGGCCTGGTCAACTGCACGCCCATCGGCCACGAGAAGAGCCCGGGCTGCCCGCTGCCCAAGGAACTGATTGCCGCCCACCACTGGATCTTCGATGCGGTCTACGTGCCGGCGGTTACCGAATTCATCGCCGCCGCCAGGGCGGTCGGGGCCAGCGTGATGAGCGGGGTGAGCCTGTTCGTCTTCCAGGGCGTCGACGCCTACAAGCTGTTCTGCGAGGATGCCGCCAAGCGCGCCGCCGCCGACGAGCAGGCGATGACCCTGTTCGCCCACTACAAGCGAGAACTGCTCAAGGAGACATCGTGATGAGCCAGGGCAAGGTCCGGGTGCTGCACGGCCCCAACCTCAACCTGCTGGGCACCCGCCAGCCGGAGATCTACGGCCGCGAGACGCTGGCCGACGTCGACAACGCCCTGCGCGAGAAGGCGCTGCTGGCCGACTGGGAGGTTGAGTGCTTCCAGAGCAACCACGAGGGCGAGCTGATCGACGCCATCCATGCCGCTCGCCTGGACGGCACCGTTGCCATCATCATCAACCCTGCGGCCTATACCCACACCTCGGTGGCGATCCTCGACGCCCTGAACGCCTTCGAGGGCAGGGTCTATGAGGTGCACATCTCCAACGTGCACCAGCGCGAGCGCTTCCGTCACCACTCCTACGTCTCGCTGCGCGCCGACGGGGTGATCGCCGGCCTCGGCACCCAGGGCTACCAGGCCGCCCTGGACGCGGTGATAAAGGCCGGCGGCTAAGGCCCGGGCGTTCCCTGCGCTTGCCCCTCAGAGCAACACCCTTTGCGTTCTCTCCGACCCGCCGCATGGCGGGTTTTTTCGCCGTGCCTGCTGTCAGCTGCGTCGCATGGCCAGGTAGAGGCCGGCGCCGATGATCAGGATGGCGCCCAGATAGGTTTCCAGCAGGGGCACGTCCCCGAAGATCAGGTAGCCGGAGGCCGTGGCCCAGACCATCTGCAGGTAGAGGAAGGGCGAGACCAGCGAGGCGGGGGCGCAGCGCATGGCCATGATCATGGTCAGCTGGCTGCCGGCGCCCAGCAGTCCGACCAGCAGGACTGGCCGTGCCACTTCACGCCGGTATCCAGCATGACGAACAGCAGGCCGGCGGCGAGCATGAAGTCGATCCCCAGCAGGGGGCGATCGTCGGGCAGGGTGGGGGCTAGAGACGTGGGTGCGACCATGGGCCTCCTGAAGGGAATAACGGTGGGGGACGGTCAGGGCGTGTCGCTAGGAGCGCCGGGCCTCGACAAGGCGCCGCGCCTTCTCCAGGGCCATTCGAGCTCGGTCGAGGGCGCTGACTCCCTGGCGGCGCAGGCCTTCGGTCGGGACCTCCAGACTGAACGGGACCGACGCGGGCAGCCGTTGCAGGAGAGCGGGAAGGTCGATGTCGCCATCGCCGGGGAAGCAGCGGGCCTGGCGGGCTTCGTGCAGGATCGTCTGCATTTCACCGGGGATTGGCCCGGCCACGTCGCAGAGCTGCACATAGCGCATCCACTCACGCGGCACCTCGGCGAGGTCGTCGAGGCGACTCGCGCTGCGGTTGAAGTGGAAGGCATCCACCAGCAGGCAGGCGTTGGCGTGGCCGGCGGCACGCACGCTGCCGACGATATGGCGCGCCTCGGCGAGGTTCTTCACCCCTGTCCAGGGCATGAACTCGAGGTGCGGGTACAGCCCCAGGGGGCGCGCCAGGTCGCACAGGGCGGCGAAGTGGTCGATGGTGCGGTCGGGATCGTCGTCATTGCCGGCCACCAGGACGTTGCGGGCGCCCAGTTCGGCGCCGAGCTCCAGCACCCGGGCAAACTCCTCCCGAACCCGGGTCTCGGGTCTGAGGCGCAGGATCTCGATGTCGATCACCTGCAGACCCGTGTCGCGCAGCCGTCCGCGGGTCCGGCGCAGCAGGCCCGGGTCGCCGGTCAGGGGAAAGTGATGCTCCTCCGGGGTGGCGGGAATCAGCCGCAGGCCCACGCCGTCGTAGCCGGCGCGGGCGGCGGTGTCGATCATCTCGGGGGGCGAGAGTTCGAGCACCGTCAGGGCAGCGAGAGAAAAGAGAGGCCTAGACATCGCTAACCGCCTCTTGGTCCGCCCGGGGGGCGGAGGCTCGCTTGCCGGCCGCATGCAGGCCGGCGATGTGGCCAAAGGTCATGGCGGGACCCAGGTTGATCCCCCCGGCGGGGTAGTAGCCGCCCATGATGCTGGCCATGTCGGTGCCGGCGGCATAGAGCCCGCCGATGGGCCGCCCCGCGCCGTCCAGTACTCGGGCGTGTTCGTCGGTCTTGAGGCCGGCGAAGGTGCCGAAGCAGCCCGGTACCACCTTCACCGCGTAGAAGGGTCCTTCGTCCAGCGGCGCCACGCAGGGATTGGGGGCGTGGGCGGGGTCACCGTTCTTGCGGTTGTAGGGGGTGGAACCGCGCCCGAACGTCGGGTCTTCACCCCGGCGGGCATGGGCGTTGTAGTCGTCTACCGTCCGCCTGAGGCCCGCGGCATCGATGCCGCAGTTTCGGGCCAGTTCCTCGACGGTCTTGCCGGTCTTGAGGTAGCCCTTCCTGATCCAGTGCTTGAAGGGCACCGGCGCCGGGCGGGTGATGCCGAGGCCGTAGCGGCGCTGGAAGCGATGGGTGCAGATCAGCCAGGAGCAGAGCTCATCCTCCTCCGGCAGCGCCTTGACCATGGTGTCCACGTAGTCGTAGTAGCCGCCGGCCTCGTTGACGAAGCGCTGGCCGTTGGCCAGCACGCCGATGATGCCGGGCTTGGCGCGGTCGATGATGTGGGGGAAGTGGCCGACGTGGCCGTCCCGGTAGGGCACCAGTGACACCGGGGCCCAGGCTACCGGCGAGTAGAGGCTGGTATCCACCTCGCCGCCCACCGACTCCCCCAGGCGCAGGCCGTCGCCGCTGGCGGTGGGCGGCGGCAGCGGCCAGTGCTCCTCGCCGGTTGGGGTATGAGGGAAGAGCGCCTTGCGGCGCGCCACCTCCCAGGGGAAGCCGCCGGCGGCCAGCACCACGCCACGGCGGGCCCGGAGCTCGATTTCGCCATCCGGCGTTTCCACCACCACGCCGCTGACTCGCTCACCGTCCTTGAGCAGGCGTCGGGCCGGGGACGATACCCAGGTCTCCACCCCGAGCGCATCGGCGGACTTGGCCAGCCGGCCGGTCAGGGCCACGCCGTTGACCAGCTGCATGGCGCGCCCATGGCGGGCCAGGTCCACAAGGTGGCGGGTAAATCGCTTCGTTACGTGAAGGAAGGAGCGCAGGGAGCGCGTGAAGGTGAGAAAGGCCATCAGATCCGGCCCGGCCTGGATCGGCATGCCCAGGAAGGCCGTCTCCGGCATGGTCTTGCGCAGCTTGTTCAGGGTTCGGCGGTCGAGCTCGCGGCCGTCGAAGGGCGCGGCGATCACCGAGCGTCCTCCCGTGCCGGCGCCCGGGGTGTCGCCGTGAATGTCGGCGATGGCATTGCCGTCGGCGAACTGTAGGGCGGTCTTCTCATGGAAGAACGCGACCATCTTGGGCGCGGCGTCGAGGAAGGTGTCGATCTTCACCGGGTCATAACGCTCGCCCAGCTCGTGGCGCAGGTAGGTGCGGACCGTCTCCGGATTTTCATCGATGCCGGCCGCCTTGGCGAGTGGGTTCAGCGGCGTCCACATCCAGCCACCGGACCAGGCGGTGGCCCCGCCCAGGCCCTCGGCCTTCTCCACCACCACGACCTTGAGGCCGTGATAAGCCGCGGTGACGGCGGCGGACATCCCGGCGGCCCCGGAGCCTATCACCACCAGATCATAGTCGTATTGTGTGTCGGCCATCTCGGCCCTCCAGCGATATTAGTACTGGGGTTTAATCTAGAACATTGTTCCATTTTTTACAATGGCCAGACGCAAGCAAGCGGCCACCCCTCGGGGTGGCCGCCAGTCGAGCGAGAGAAGGATCGAATCAGTGGGGGGACAGCAGGCCGAGGTGGGTGACCAGCCAGATCGCCAGGCTCATGGTGAAGAAGGAGAGCAGGGTGCCGGCCATCAGGGCGGCGGCACTGACCCCGCCCAGGCCATAGCGCTGCCCGAGCAGCGGAAAGACACTCACCATGGGGGCACTGGCCATCAGCACGCCGCCGGCCAGGACCAGCGGATCGGTGGGGCCGGGCAGCAGCAGGAAGATGCCCAGGACCGCCAGCGGATGGAGCAGCAGCTTGCCCACGACGAGCTGGGTCATGTCCCGGATCATGCCGGTGATCTTCAGCCCATACAGGGTGCCACCAATCACGAACAGCGCGGTGGGGCCCGCGGCATCGGCCAGCATCTCCACCACCCGCGCCAGGGGAGACGGCAGAGCGAGCCCGGTCACCGCCAGCAGCAGGCCGATCACCAGACCGAGCAGGATCGGGTTGCGGACCAGGCGCAGGGCCGTTTGGCGCAGCGTCTCACCCAGCCCCTTGCCAGCTTGGCTCCCCATCTCGGCCAGGATCAGGGCGGCGGGGATGATCAGCAGGTTCTCGATCATCATGTTCAGCGCCAAGAAGATTGCTGCCGGTGAGCCCAGCACCATGGCCATGATGGGGTAGCCGATAAAGCCGCTGTTGGAGGCGGCCATGCCTAGCCCCTGGATAGCTGCGCTGGCCAGCGGCTGGCGTTGCCATCGGTAGGCCAGCCCGATGGCGAACAGGAAGACGAGTGCAGAACCCAGACCATAGGCCAGCAGATAGCGGGGGTTGATGACCTCGCCCAGGGGGTTCTCGGTCAGGGCCCGGATCACCAGGGATGGCAGGGCAAGGTAGAGCACGAAGGTGCCTACCCCCTGCACCTGATCGCGGGTCACCACCCGACCAGCCATGGCCAGATAGCCGGTGCCGATCAGCAGGAAGATCGGGGTGGTGATGGCGAGAATCTCGAGCATGGGGCCTCCTTGCCGGGTCGAGTCGGACGTCTGGCGCTTGCTTCAGGCGAAGAGGCGCGACGAGGTGCTTGCCTGGGAAATCTCTTCGGCAGCCGCCATGAGGCGGGGGCCCAGCTCGGCCACGCGCTCGGAATCCAGGCGCACGCTGGGGCCGGCGATGCTTAGCGCACCTAGCGGGTGGCCATCGAGGGGGTGGCGCACCAGGGCAGCGATCGCCGTGGTGCCGGGCCCCATGCTGTCACTGACCCAGCTGAAGCCGCACTCGCGGGTCTGGTGCAGGTGCGCGAAGACCTCTTCCTGGGTGCGCGGTGCACCGGGACCCACCGGATGGTCGGTCTCCAGGCCCTGGGTGTCGATCAGGGCCAGGGCCGCCTCGTCGCTTAGCGCCGCCAGCCAGGCGTGGCCGCTGGCGGTACAGAACAGCGGGGCCCGGCGGCCCATGTCAGGGTCGTAGCGCAGCCCGGTGCGTGCGCCCTGGGCCTTGGCGATCCAGGTCAGCTCGTTGCCCTCGATCACCGAGAGACGCACCAGCTCGCCGCTCTCTTCGGCCAGATGATCGAGGATTGGCTGGAGGACATCGCTGGCGCCGGTGCTGGCCAGGTAGCTCAGCCCCATGGCCATCAGCCGGGTGGTCAACTGATAGCGCTGGGTGCGCGGGTCCTGGCGTACGTGGCCCAGGCGAATCAGTTCGTTGCAGATGCGGTGTGCCGCGCTCTTGGGAATCGCCAGGCGTTCGGCGATGACCAGCAGCGGCAGCCCCTCGACATCTTCCGAGAGGGCTTCCAGCACCCCGAGGGTGCGTTCGATCAGGCTACCCGCCATGGTGCTCGTCCATCAGTGCGTGAAAAACTAGATTCTAGAATGATGTTTCGAAAGTTGCACGATGTCAGCTGGCGTGGGTGCGGATCTCGCGCGCCTTCTGCTGCAGCAGGGGCAGGTACTCCTTCATCAAGGTGTCGAGATCGACCCGGGCGGCGTTGGTGCTGATATTGATGGCGCCCAGCAGCTTGCCATGGGCGTCGAAGACCGGCACAGCCAGGGAGCGCAGGCCGGAGTCCAGTTCTTGGTCGGCGATGGCGTAGCCCTGCTGACGCACCTTGAGGATGCAGCGGCGCAGTTCGTCCTTGTCGGTGATGCTCTTGTCGGTGTGCTTTTCCAGGGTCACCCGGGCCAGGTAGGCTTCCAGCTCGGCAAGTGGCAGCTGGGCCAGCAGCACCCGGCCCATCGAGGTGTGGGCCGCCGGCAGTCGGGTGCCCACCGAGAGGGTGATGGCCATCAGCCGATGCCGCGAGGCGGAGCGGGCCACGTAGGTGACGTCATCGCCGTCAAGCACGCCCAGCGACGACGACTCGCCGCACTCGGCGGTGATGTCCTCCAACACCTGCTGGATCACGCCACGATAGTTGTTGGCCGACAGGAAGGCGTAGCCCAGGTTGAGCACCCGGGGGGCCAGCTCGAAGTGGCGCTGCTGCTTGCGCACATAGCCCAGAGCGTGAAGGGTCAGCAGAAAGCGCCGCGCGCGGGCCCGGTTCATGCCGGTGCGGGCGGCCACTTCGCTGAGCGTCATGCGCGGGTGGGCCTCGTCAAAGGCCAGGATCACCTCCAGCCCGCTGGCCAGCGCCGTGACGAAGTCGCGATCATCTGGGCTGAGTGCCTCATCCTGCCCTGCCGTATACATCTCTGGGTCCATCCTGGGTTGTCGTCAATTGGCGGTTCGCCTCGGGCATATTGCTCCGGGGACACGGGTAATCTAGCATATTTGTTCGAAATGCGAACACTTGTACGGCTGTTGGTGAAGGCCGACGCCAGTGAAGCCCTCCCCTGGCGTACGTCGGCTTGCCCCCACCGTCTATCGGAGAGACCGCCATGCCCGCTGCCCTGATCCAGCACCCCTTCATGAGCCAGCCGGCGCTGGCCGCGTGCAACGCCCAGGCCATGGTAGAGGCCATGCTGGCCTTCGAGCTGGCCCTGGCCGAGGTCCAGGAGGCCCGCGGCGTCGTGCCCGAGGGCGCCAGTGACGAGATGCGCCGTGCCCTCGAGGCGCACGCCTTCGATTCGCAGGCGATCGCCGCGGGCATCGCCAGCGGCGGCAACGCCGCCATCCCCTTCGTCAAGCAGGCCCGCGCGGCGCTGCCCGATGACCTCAAGCGCTTCTTCCACCAGGGCGCCACCAGCCAGGACGTGGTCGACAGCGCCCTGATGCTGCTGGTGAAGCCGCGCCTGGTGGCGCTGGATGCGTTGCTTTTGCGCTGTCGCACGGCGGCCATCGAGCTGATGCAGGCCCATGAGCAAACACCGATGGTGGGTCGGACCCTGATGCAGCAGGCGCTGCCGATCACCTTCGGCGTCAAGGTGGCCCACTGGGCGCTGGGGCTGGAGCAGGCGCGCCGGCGATTGGCCAGGGTCGAGCTGCCGGTGCAGTTCGGCGGCGCGGTGGGCGTGCACTCCGGTTGGGACGACCTGGGCCTCGATTTCATGGATGCCCTGGCCGAGCGGCTGGGCCTGAGCACGCCGGTGCTGCCCTGGCACACCGACCGCCAGCCGATCCATGCCCTGGGCACCGCCCTGGACGCGGTGGCCGGCGCCGCCGAGAAGCTGGCCCTGGATGTGGCCCTGCTCACCCAGACCGAGCTGGGCGAGGTGGCCGAACCCAGTGCCCCGGGCATGGGCGAGTCCTCCTCCATGCCCCACAAGCGCAACCCGGTGCGTTGTGCGTTGATCCGGGGGGCGACCCGCCAGGTGCATGGTCATGCCACGGTACTGCTCAACGCCGCGGCCCAGCCCCTGGAGCGGGGGCTCGGTGAGTGGCATGCCGAGTGGGCGCCGCTGATCGACAGTGCGTTGCTGCTGGAGGGCGCCCTGGAGCAGGCGGCGGTGTTGCTCGAGGGGCTGGAGGTGCATCCCGAGGCGATGCGCCGCAACCTGGCGGCGACCGGCGGCGGCATCATGGCCGAGCCGGTGGCCAGGCGGCTGGCCCCGCTGCTGGGCCAGGACGCCGCCAAGCGCGTCAGCGCCGAGGCCGCCGAGACGGCGCGCCGGCAGGGCATCGCCTACGCCGCGGCCCTCGAGGCCCATCCCGAGGTGCAGGGCAGGCTGGATGCCGAGACCCTGGCGGAGGTCACGGAACCGTCATTATACATTGGTAGCAGCCGTGCCCAGGTGCGGCGCGCCATCGCCTGGCTGGAGGGCGAGTAGTCGACTGAAAGTTCGACGTTTACCCAGTGGGATCGGGAGGGGAGGCCGGGCCTCCCCTTTCTTGTGCGCGCACGGCCGGCGTTTGACGCCCGGTCGCGACGGGAGTAGTTTGTTCGCATCACAAATCAAAGTTCGCTATTCGAACATTGGCAAGATCAATCGCCAGGAGGAAAACCCATGGCCGAGTTCCTGAGCCTGCATGATGCGGTGGCGCGCTACGTCGAGGACGGCGCCACCGTGGCCATGGAGGGCTTTACCCACCTGATCCCCTTCGCCGCGGGGCACGAGGTGATCCGTCAGAAGAAGCGTGACCTGACCCTGATCCGCATGACTCCCGACCTGATCTACGATCAGTTGATCGGTGCGGGCTGCGCGAAGAAGGTAATCTTCTCCTGGGGCGGCAATCCGGGTGTAGGCTCCCTGCATCGCCTGCGCGACGCGGTGGAAAAGGGCTGGCCCCACAAGGTCGAGATCCTCGAACACAGCCATGCCGCCATGGCCTGCGCCTTCGAGGCCGGCGCGGCGGGCCTGCCCCTGGCGGTGCTTCGAGGCTACGTGGGCAGCGAGCTGCCCAGCGTCAACGACCAGATCAAGTTCATCGAGTGCCCCTTCACCGGTGAGCGCCTGGCCGCGGTGCCCTCGGTGCGCCCGGACGTCTCCATCGTCCACGCCCAGAAGGCCGACCGCGCCGGCAACGTGCTGGTGGAAGGCATCGTCGGGGTGCAGAAGGAGGCCGTGCTGGCGGCTGCCAAGAGCATCGTCACCGTCGAGGAGATCGTCGACGACCTGCGCAGCGAGCCGGGTTATCACCCCAACGCCTGCATCATCCCGGGCTGGGCCATCGATGCCATCGCCGTGGCCGAGAAGGGCGCGCTGCCCTCCTATGCCCATGGCTACTATCCGCGCAACAACGCCTTCTACAAGGAGTGGGACGCCATCGCACGGGATCGCGATACCTTCACCGCCTGGATCGAAGAGAATGTCATGAACGCAGGGGGGAACGCCTGATGAGCCTCGACTATACCTCCGCCGAGATGATGACCGTCACTGCGGCCCGCGCCCTGGAGAACGGCACCACCTGCTTCGTCGGCATCGGCCTTCCCTCCGAGGCCGCCAACCTGGCGCGCCTTACCCATGCCCCCGATGTGGTGCTGATCTATGAATCCGGCACCCTGCAGACCAAGCCCGATGTGCTGCCGCTCTCCATTGGCGACGGCGAGCTGGCCGAGACGGCGCTGACCACCGTGGCGGTGCCGGAGATGTTCCGCTACTGGCTGCAGGGCGGCAAGATCGATGTAGGCTTCCTGGGCACCGCTCAGATCGATCGCTACTGCAACCTCAACACCACCCTGATCGGCGACTACCGCGAGCCCAAGGTGCGCCTGCCGGGCGGCGGTGGTGCTCCCGAAATCGCGACGAATGCCGGTGAGGTGTTCATCACCCTGAAGCACTCCAAGCGCGCCTTCGTGGACAAGGTCGACTTCGTCACCACCCTGGGCTTCGGCCGCGACGGCAAGGGTCGCGACGGCGTTCCCAATATCGGCAAGGGGCCGACCCGGGTGATCACCGACCTCTGCGTGATGAAGCCGGACCCCGAGACCAAGGAGCTGGTGGTGGTCTCGCTGCATCCGGGCGTGAGTCGTGAGGAGGTGATCGAGGCCACCGGCTGGAAGATCCGTTTCGCCGAGTCCCTCGAGAGCACGCCGGAGCCCAGTGCCAAGGAACTCGAGATCCTGCGCGAGCTGAAAGCGCGTACCGAACAAGCCCATGCCGGTGCGTAACGCCGCGCCCCGCAGCGAATTTCAGGAGACCAGGTCATGACCGACGTTTACCTCTGCTATCCGCGGCGCACCGCCGTGGGCCGCTTCGGCGGCACGCTTGCCAGCGTGCGCCCCGATGATATGGCCGCCACTATCTTCAAGGCGGTGCTGGCCGAAGCCCCGGCGCTGGATCCGGCCGCCATCGAGGAGGTCTTCATGGGCTGTGCCAACCAGGCCGGTGAGGACAACCGTAACGTGGCACGCATGTCGGCGCTGCTGGCGGGCCTGCCGGTATCAATACCCGGCACCACCATGAACCGCCTGTGCGGCTCCGGCATGGACGCGGTGGGCACCGCCTTCCGTGCCATCAAGGCCGGCGAGATGGAGCTGGCCCTGGCCGGCGGCGTGGAGTCCATGTCCCGCGCGCCCTACGTGCTGGGCAAGGCCGACAGCGCCTTCTCCCGGGGCCAGAAGATCGAGGACACCACCATCGGCTGGCGCTTCATCAACCCGCAGATGAAGAAGGCCTACGGCGTCGACTCCATGCCGGAGACCGCCGAGAATGTGGCCGAGCAGTTCAATATTTCCCGCGAGGACCAGGACGCCTTCGCCCTGCGCTCCCAGCAGAAGGCCGCCGCCGCCCAGCAGGCCGGCCGCTTCGCGCTGGAGATCACCGCCATCGAGATCCCGCGTCGCAAGCAGGCGCCGCTGATCTTCGACCAGGACGAGCACCTGCGTGAGACCACCCTCGAGAAGCTCGCCGGCCTGCCGACGCCCTTCCGCGAGGGCGGCAGCGTCACCGCCGGCAACGCCTCCGGGGTCAACGACGGCGCCGCGGCGATGCTGGTGGCAAGCCAATCGGCCGTCGAGGCGCACGGTCTGACGCCCATGGCGAAGATCCTCGGCATGGCCACCGCCGGGGTCGAGCCTCGCATCATGGGCTATGGCCCGGTGCCCGCGGTCAAGCGTCTGCTCGAGCGGACCGGCGTGTCGCTTGACGAGATCGACGTGATCGAGCTCAACGAGGCCTTCGCCGCCCAGGCCCTGGCCTGCATGCGCGACCTGGGGCTTGAGGATGACGACCCGCGGGTCAACCCCAACGGCGGCGCCATCGCGCTGGGCCACCCGCTGGGCATGTCCGGCGCGCGCCTGCTGCTGACCGCCGCCCATGAACTGCAGAAGAGCGGCAAGCGCTACGCACTGTGCACGATGTGTGTGGGTGTGGGGCAGGGCATTGCTACGCTGATCGAGCGGGTATAACAGGAGACTTCCCATGGCATTTCTGACTATCAACGGGCGCAGTGTCGCCTATCGCCTGCTCGGTGCCGAGGCCAACCCCCTGGTGGTGCTGGCGCATCCCCTGGGCATGAGCCAGGCGGTGTGGGACGACGTGCTCCCGGCGCTGCTGCCGCGTTACCGGGTGCTGACCTGGGACCTGCCTGGCCATGGCGCCAGCCAGGCCTGGGGCGACGGTCACATCACGCCGGCTGACCTGGCCGCCGAGGCCCTGGCGCTGGTCGAGCATGCCGGTGCCGAGCGCTTTCACTTTGCCGGTACCTCCATCGGCGGTGTGGTCGGCCAGGCGCTTATCGCCGAGCACGGCGAGCGCCTGCTTACCGCCACCCTGACCAATACCGGGGCGGTGATCGGCAACGCCGAGCTGTGGAACACCCGCGCCGGTCGCGTGCGCCAGGAGGGCCTGGCGGCGATGTCCGAGGAGATCGTGCCGCGCTGGTTCGCCCCCGCCTGTTTCGAGACCGAGCCGGCCCTCAAGGCGGGCTGGTGCACCCAGATGGGTCGCGGCGACGATGAGGCCTACGCCAAGCTGTGCGAGATGCTGGGCCGCGACACCTTCGACGGCAAGCTGGCCGGCCCTCTGTCGCAACACCCGGGCGTCAAGGTGCAGCTGCTGGGTGGCAGCGAGGACCTGGCGACGCCGCCGGCGACCCTGGAGGCCCTTTCAGCCGAGCTCGACGGCGCGCCCCTGGAGATACTCGAGGGCGTGGGCCACGTTCCTTCTGTCGAGGTGCCGGGCCTGTTCGCCGCGAAGCTGCTGGCGGTGATGGCGGTGGACCTGGGCGATGTGGGCGCCAACGGCGTGGATTACGCCACCGGCCTTGCGACCCGCAAGCAGGTGCTGGGTGAGGAGCACGTGACGCGCTCCACCGAGAACGCCACCAGCCTGGACGCTCCCTTCCAGCAGATGATCACCCGCCTGGCCTGGGGGGAGCTGTGGAGCAACGCGGATCTGACCCGCCGCGAGCGCAGCATGATCACCACCGGCATCCTGGCCGCCCTGGGGCGCGAGGAGCTGACCCTGCACCTCAAGACGGCCAAGCGTATCGGCCTCAGCGAGGCCGAACTGCGCCAGGTGCTGATGCATGTGGCCATCTACGGCGGCGTGCCGGCCGCCAACCACGCCTTCGCGTTGGCCAAGGAGCTGGGCTGGGGCGAGTAGCCCCGTTCAGCCGCCGGCATGGTCGACGCCCCTCGACAGGAGGCCTGAATGCTCAACGCGCGAATCAAGCTCCGCCATCTCCAGGCCTTCCTGGAGGTGGCTCGCCAGCGCAGCTTCGCCCGGGCCGCCGAACGGATGTCGATCACGCAGCCGGGCATCTCCAAGACCATCCGGGAGCTCGAGGAGACCATCGGTGCCAGCCTCTTCGAACGCACGCCCCGAGGGGTCTCCCTGACCCAGGCAGGCCTGACCCTGCTGCGTCATGCAGGTCCCGCGCTGCGTGCCCTGGAAGAGGGTATCGGCGCCGTCGGGGAGGGGCGAACCAGTGGTTGCTGGCTGCGCGTCGGGGCCCTCTCCACGGTGGAGAGCCGGCTGCTGCCGGAGGCGATCCTGCGCTGGCAGGAGGGCATGGAGGGGGAGTGCGGTGTCAACGTGGTCACCGGTCCCAGTGCCTTCCTGCTCTCGCGGTTGCGTCGCGGTGAACTGGATCTGGTGGTAGGGCGCATGACCGAGGCGCGGGAGATCCTCGACCTCTCCTTCGAGCACCTCTTCTTCGAACGATTGATTCTGGTCGTGCGCGGCGGCCACCCGCTCGCCAGGGAGACGCAGCTGGAGCCACATCAGCTGATGCACTTCCCCTGGGTGCTGCCGCCTCCTCAGACCACGCTGCGCCAGCAGGTGGACAGTTTCTTCGTGCGCCATGGTCTCGAGCTGCCGGCCCGCCAGCTGGAGACCCTTTCGCTACCGCTCAGCCGGCACTACGTTCAGGTGAGTGACGCCGTCTGGGTGGCGCCCGAGGAGGCCGCACGGGAGGCGGTGCGCCTGGACAGCCTGGCCGAACTGGCGCTCTCCCTGGAGCAGCAGGGCGGCTCGGTGGGGATGTGCACCAATGCCAGTCTGGCGCCTTCCCTGGCCCTCGAGTCCTTCTGCGAGACACTGCGGGGGATGGCTGCGGATAAGGCATAACCCCTGGGTTATGGGTAGGGGGCGAGGCGTCAATTGGCAGGCTGCATGAGTGGCGCCAGACTGATCCGGGTCAATGAAATCTCCCAGGAGAGAGGATCGATATGCAACACAACAAGCGATTCGTCGAGCGCGACCGCAACTGGCATCCGCCGGCCTATGCCCCCGGTTACAAGACTTCCGTGGCCCGTTCGCCGCAGCAGGCGCTGGTCAGCATGCAGAAGCCCACGATCTCGGAGCTTTCGGGTCCCGATTTCCGGCATCTGCGCATGGGGCCGCACGATAACGATCTGCTGCTCAACTTCCGCCAGGAGCAGAACCAGGGCCTTCCCCAGGGTGAGCGCATCATCATGTTCGGTCGCGTGGTCGACCAGTTCGGCAAGCCGGTGCCCCACACCCTGGTGGAGATGTGGCAGGCCAACGCCGGCGGCCGCTATCGCCACAAGAACGACAACTACCTGGCCCCGCTGGACCCCAACTTCGGCGGCGTCGGCCGCTGCTTGACCGACGAGCAGGGCTGGTACCGCTTCCGTACCATCAAGCCGGGCCCCTACCCCTGGCCCAACGATCCCAACAGCTGGCGTCCCTCGCATATCCATGTGTCCGTGATGGGGCCGTCGATCTCCACTCGCCTGATTACCCAGATGTACTTCGAGGGGGACCCGCTGATTCCGCTGTGCCCCATCGTCAACACCCTCAAGGATCCCGACGCCGTGGAGACCATGATCGGTCGCCTGGACATGGCCCACAGCAATCCGATGGACTGCCTGGCCTATCGCTTCGACCTGGTGGTGCGTGGCGAACTGCAGACCTATTTCGAGAATCAGTGAGAGGGGTGACGAGATGAACCAGCCGAATTCCCGACCCACCAGCGAGCTCATGCTGCGCGAGACCGCCTCCCAGACCGCGGGGCCCTACGTGCATATCGGCCTGGCACTGGCCGCCGCCGGCAACCCGACCCGCGACGAGGAGATCTGGAACGAGATGGCTCGTCCCGGGGCCGAGGGCGAGCATATCGAGGTGGTCGGCACCGTGATCGATGGCAACGGCGACCTGGTCCGCGATGCCTTTATCGAGGCCTGGCAGGCCGATGCCAACGGCGAGTATCAGCAAGAGTTCGACCTCGAGAAGCCGTTCAACAGCTTCGGGCGCACTGCCACCACCTTCGACCACGGCAGTGAATGGAGCCTCGAGACCGTCAAGCCGGGCCCGGTGGCTCACGTCAGCGGTCAGGCCCAGGCGCCGCATATCAATCTGTCGATCTTCGCCCGCGGCATCAATATCCACCTGCAGACTCGTCTCTACTTCGAAGACGAGGCCGAGGCCAATGCCGCCTGTCCGGTGCTCTCCCGCATCGAGTCACCGACGCGCCGCCAGACGCTGATCGCCAGGCGCGAGGAGGTCGATGGCAAGGTGCGCTATCGCCTCGATATTCGCCTGCAGGGCGAGGGTGAGACGGTCTTCTTCGATTTCTGATCGGGCGCCCTGGCCTCCAGGGCTCCGGTCATTCGCGCCGTCCCCCCGGGGCGGCGTTCGGCGTTGATGACGCCGAGCACACGCCACGGGGGAGACGCCCCCTGATCATAATGAGCCACTGTACCCTAGCGGTACCAAGAGAGGTCACCATGTCCAACCCCTGCATCATCTGTGTCGCCATCACCGGCAGCCTGCCGCGCAAGGAAAACAACCCTGCCGTGCCGATCACCGTCGAGGAGCAGATCGAGAGCACCCAGGCAGCCTTCGAGGCGGGTGCCACCATTGCCCACTGCCATGTGCGCAACGACGACCAGACGCCAAGCTCCGACCCGGAAAAGTTCGGCCGCCTGCTGGAAGGGCTGAACAAGCACTGCCCCGGCATGATCGTGCAGCTCTCCACCGGCGGCCGCTCCGGGGCCGGCGAGGAGCGCGGCGGTATGTTGCCGCTCAAGCCCGACATGGCCAGCCTCTCGGTGGGCTCCAACAACTTCCCGAACCGCGTCTACGAGAACTCGCCCCAGCTGGTCGACTGGCTGGCCGAGGAGATGCTCAAGTACGACATCAAGCCCGAGATCGAGGCCTTCGACCTGTCGCATATCCACCAGGCGGTCAACCTGTCGAAGCAGGGCAAGCTCAAGGCCCCGCTCTACGTGCAGTTCGTGATGGGGGTTAAGAACGCCATGCCGGCCGACAAGCCGACCTTCGATTTCTACATCGAGACTCTCAAGCGTCTGGCACCGGATGCCCAGTGGTGCGGCGCCGGTGTCGGTTCCAACCAGCTCAAGCTCAACGAGTGGTCCATCGCCGCCGGCGGCCATACCCGTACCGGCCTCGAGGACAACGTGCGCCTCGATCGTGACACCCTGGCACCCTCCAACGCGGCGCTGGTGGAGCGCGCCGCGGCGCTGTGCGAGAAGTACGAGCGCCCCGTGGCGACCTGGCAGCAGGCCCGCGAGATCCTGGGTCTCGGCCAGCCCGCCTGATCCATCCGCAAGAGCAGCACGCCGCCTGCCGTCTCACGGCCGGCGGCGTTTGCGTGATTTCGATGCCAAGAGGAGAACAACATGGGCACGACAGCTGATGAGCGCACGCCTGATCATGACGAGATCGTGCGCGTGGTGCAGTGCTATGTGGATGGCTTTCAGGGCCATCTGAACAAGCTACAGGAGGCCTTTCACGAGGATGCCTGGATCCTGGCGCTGGACGCCGAGGGCGGCTTCAGCAAGGACCTGATCAGCGACCGCTTCGAACGCTGGGCGGCCAGCCACCGGCAGGTGCGCGGGCGGGTCATCCAGGTGACGCAGGCCGGTGAGGTGGCCAGCGTGCTGCTCGGCTTCGACAACACCGAGAACCTGGCGGACTCCTGGGTGGACGTGCTGGCGCTGATCAAGCTCGACGGCGTCTGGAAGATCACTCACAAGAGTGCCGTGCACAGCAGCCGGGCGGATTGGGCGAAGCCCTGACCCCTCGGCCTCAGCGCAGGTCGTACTTCTTCAGGCGGTAGGCGTAGGCGGGGCGCGTCATGCCCAGTCGGCGGGCAGCGGCGGCAATGTTGCCCTCGCTCTCTTCCTGGGCCGCCATCAGCATCTCCCTCTCGATATCCTCAAGGGTCAGCCCGGCATGGAACAGCGCCTGGATCTGCTGGCGGGGTGTGACTTCCGAGCTCGAGGCGTCTGCTGATGCCGAGAGTCGACCCCGCTCGTCCAGTCCCTGCCCCCTGTCCCGCTGCAGTGTAGGTACCCGGTAGTCGCCGAACAGTGCGCGTTCGGTGATGTGCTTCTGGTCGTCGGTGAGAATCACCCCGCGCTCGATGCTGTTCTTCAACTCGCGCACGTTGCCGGGCCAGGCGTACTGGGTGATGGCCGAGCGTGCCTGGTCGGAGAAGCCCAGGGTGCGGCGCTGGTAGTGGTGTTCGCAGCGGGCGAGGAAGTGTTCGGCGAGGGCGGGAATATCCTCGTGACGCTCACGCAGAGGGGGAACCGTGAGCGTGAAGGCGTTGAGGCGGAAGAACAGGTCGCGGCGAAAGTGACCCTCCTCGACTCGCTGGAGCAGGTCGGTGTGGGTGGCCGCGACCACCCGCACATCCACCTCCTTCACCCCCTGGCCGCCGACGCGTTCGATCTGGTGTTCCTGCAGGGCGCGCAGCAGGGCGGCCTGGGCACGCGGGGAGAGTTCGGCCAGTTCATCGAGAAACAGGGTGCCGCCGTGGGCGCGCTCGAAGCGCCCGAGGCGTGATTGGACCGCTCCCGTATAGGCGCCCTTCTCGACGCCGAACAGCTCCGACTCGATCAGCTCAGGCGGGATGGCCGCACAGTTGACGGCGATGAAGGGACCCGCGGCGCGCTGGCTCTGCTCATGGAGGCGCCGAGCGAGGATCTCCTTGCCGGTGCCCGTCTCACCGAGCAGCAGCACGGGCACATCCGCCGCGGCGGCGCTGTCGAGCATGGCCAGCATCTCACGGAAGGCGGGTGCAGCGCCGATGGGGCCCCAGTCATCCTCGTGCTGGCGGCGGGTGAGGTCTCCTTCCAGGGTGGCGACCCGAGCCTGCAGTTCATAGAGCTCGTCGATCAACGGGGCTTCACGCAGCACGGCGGAGAAGGCCTGGTGGTCGGGCCACTCCTCGGCAAACTTGCCGATGATGCGGCAGTGGGCATCACCACAGCCCAGGCACTCCACTTCCCGATACTGCACCTCGCGTCCCAGCAGCTGGGTGGCATAGCCGGAGGCGTAGCCCAGCAGCGTCCAGCATACCGGGGTGCTCGGCGTGCCCCGGCCACGCCAGACCTCCACCTCGAAGGAACCTTTCCAGATGAACTCGCTGTAGAAGCGGTCATTCTCCAGGTCGATATCCAGCTGGCCGGGCACCGCCTTGACGTGCCCCTGCAGGGCGTGCAACTGCGGGCCCGCCAGGAAGCTGTCGCGCAGCCCGAGCCGCTCGCCGCGCAGGGACTCGCCAAGCTCGGCATCCTGCAGGCCGGAGTAGTAGCCCAGGCGGATGAAGACGCCACGGGCGCGCTCCACCCCCAGGGTGGTGACGAGCTCGTTGCGAAAGAAGGCCGATGCCTGCAGCGACATCAGAATCATGCGTTGCTCACCGAGCCAGATCTGCCCCTCTTCCGGGAGGAAGCGCAGGGCATCCATCAGGTCACGGGCGCTGGGGTACTGGGGGGTGCTTGAAGGCATGGAAAGCTCGTCGATAAGGCGCGGCGACAGGATATCACCCATGCTGAGTGTGAAGGTGACGCCCAGGATGATGATTTGGGCAGGGGTGATGAAATGGTTAACCGATTTTAGCGAACGCGTGTTCGTATCGCGAACTTAAATTCTCGAAGGCTCTCCTAGTGCCCTGAATGACAGGGTTTTTTCAGTTCCGGCACGTTTCTTGAGAGGTAAATGGGGCAGGTATCCGGCGATAAGCTATTGATTATACTAAAGTCTAATAGTACCGGTTCCCTCGACGACAAGCCCATGACGACCAGACGGGTGACATTGACCATGCAAAACACAACAACGGTGCCTTCCCGGCACCTCCCCTCACGTACCCTCGGGGCGCTGGCCCTGTTCGGTGCCCTGCTGCTGCCCCCGATGGCGGCCAACGCCTCGGACGCCCGCGAGCCCGACGAGGTCTACCGGCAGGTCTGCGCTCACTGCCATGCCCCGCAATACGAGGTCGGGCCTGAGATCACCATCGCCTTTCCCGAGGCGGCCTGGGAGGCGCGTGGTAACTACATCCGCAATACGGTGCGCCACGGCCGAGCCGCCATGCCGGCCTTTCGTACGGCCAAGATCAGCGATGCCGAGCTCGACGGGCTGATCCAGGCGCTGGTCAGCGGCGAGCTGGATGACGCACCCGCCGCGACCGGCGAGGAGTAGTGCCATGAACCTGACGCGTCGACAACTCATGAAGAATAGCCTGCTGCTGGGGGCCGCCATGCCGCTCTCCCTGGGGGCCGCCTGGGCCGCCGACAGCGGCCTGGCGCCATCGCCGGTGCACGGGCCGATCCGCCTCTACGGGGTGGATCGCTCGGCCACCGAGCTGGGCCTGGGGCTGCGCCAGCAGGGCTGGGAGCCGCGCTACGAGGGGCGCCTCGATCCGCTGGCCCTGAACGCGTTGCCCACCGGCAGTCTGGCCACCGGCTTCACCGACGAGGCGGGCCTGGTGCTGCTGACCAGCCTGCTGGCCGGCCGCGGCCGCGTGCTGGCCCTGGGCCGCCACGAGGCGGGCCGCCACCGGTTGCTGAGCCACCGCGGCCCGCTGGTCGAGCCCCTGTCGGGCGCCGCCGGCGGCTGGCAGGCGGCGCTTGGGCGTGAGTATGCCCGCCTGGCCCTGGCCGAGGATGAAGGGCGCCACGCCCAGGCGATCGTGCGGCCGGCGGCCCGGGGGGCGAGTGCCGCCGAGCTGAGTTTCCTGATCCGGGTCTGAGCCCTGAACACAACAAGCGAGAGAACACCCCATGAGTACGACACAGCGCATTCTTCCCAAGGGCGTCAGCGAGGCGGACTTCGACGCCGCCCTGGCCCGCTTCCGCGAGATCGTCGGGGCCGACGGCGTGCTGACCGAAGGGGGGCAGCTGGCACCCTACACCAAGATCATGATGGCCGGCGATGACCGTGACTACATCCCTTCGGCGGCGGTGATGCCCACCGGCGCCGAGCAGGTCCAGGAAGTCGTGCGCATCTGCAACGAGTTCAAGGTGCCGATCTGGACCATCTCCACCGGCAAGAACCTGGGCTACGGTTCGGCGGCGCCGGGGGAGACCGGCCAGGTGATCCTCGATCTGCACCGCATGAACCGTATCCTCGAGGTCGATCCTGAGTCCTGCACGGCGCTGGTGGAGCCCGGTGTCACCTACCAGCAGCTCCATGACTACATCAGGGAGAAGGGGTACAAGCTGTGGCTCTCCGTGCCGGCGCCCTCGGCCATCGCCGGGCCGGTGGGCAACACCCTGGATCGCGGCGTGGGCTACACCCCCTACGGCGAACACTTCATGTTCCAGTGCGGCATGGAGGTGGTGCTGGCCAACGGCGAGATGATCCGCACCGGCATGGGCGGCATCGAGAATTCGACCTCCTGGCAGGTCTTCAAGTGGGGCTATGGCCCCTACCTCGACGGCCTCTTCTCCCAGTCCAACTATGGTGTCGTCACCAAGATGGGGCTGTGGCTGATGCCGGAGCCGCCGGCCTACCGCCCCTTCATCATCCAGTACCCGGATCCCGAGGACATCGAGGAGATCGTCGAGATCATGCGCCCGCTGCGCATCTCGCAGGTCATTCCCAACGCCGTGGTGATCGTGCATACGCTGTGGGACGCCGGCACCCATGTGGAGCGCAAGACCTACTACGACGGCAGCGAGTCCATCCCCCGCGAGGCCATCGAGCGCATCAAGGCCGACGAGGGCATCGGCGAGTGGAACATCTATGCCGCCCTCTACGGCACTCCCGAGCAGATCGAGGTCAACTGGAACATCATCGAGCAGGCCTTCGGCAAGAGCGGCAAGGCGAAGATGATGTACGGCGAGGAGGCCGAGAAGCGCGGTGGCGGCTTCGAATATCGCTCGGCGCTGATGCGGGGCGACATGAACCTGCAGGAGTTCGGTCTCTACAACTGGCGCGGTGGCGGTGGCTCCATGTGGTTCGCGCCGGTCTCCCAGGCCAAGGGTAGCGAGACCCGCGACCAGACGGAGCTGGCCCAGCAGATCCTCGGCAAGTACGGCTTCGACTACGTGGCGGAGTACATCGTCGGCTGGCGCGATATGCACCATGTCATCGACCTGCTCTACAACCGCCAGGACCCGGAGGAGACGAAGCGCGCCCATGACTGCTTCGCCGAGCTGATCGACGAGTTCGCCAAGCGCGGCTACGGCCTCTACCGCACCAACAACGAGTTCATGGAACAGGTGGCCGGCACCTTCGGCGAGCCGCTGCGCGAGGTGCATCGCACCCTGAAGAATGCCCTGGACCCCAACGGCATCCTGTCACCCGGCAAGTCGGGTATTCGTCAGTAATCCCGGCCCGCGAGTTTTCAGAGGAGAGTGAACCATGAGTACTGCATATCGCGATTTCCACCTCCAGCCGATTGCCGGTGAGTGGCGCGAGGGCTCAAGCGGACGCACCACCGCGGTGACCAACCCCTATGATGGCAGTGAGCTGCTGGATATCCGCCTGGCGGATCGCAGCGATCTGGATACCGCTTTCCTGGCGGCCGAGAAGGCCCAGGCCGCCTGGGCGGCGACCCCGCCTGCCGAGCGCAGCGTTGTGCTGCAGCGGGCGGTGGAAATCTTCGACGCCCGCAAGGAGGAGATCATCGACTGGCTGATCCGTGAGTCGGGCAGCACCCGCCTCAAGGCCAACGTCGAGTGGGGCGCGGCCCGCGGCATCACCCAGGAGGCTGCCAGCATGCCGGGGCGTGTGCACGGCATGACGCTCGCCTCCAACGTGCCGGGCAAGGAGAACCGTGTTTATCGCAAGCCGCTGGGCGTGGTGGGGGTGATCAGCCCCTGGAACTTCCCGCTACACCTCTCGCAGCGCTCCATCGCCCCGGCGCTGGCGCTGGGCAACGCCGTGGTGGTCAAGCCGGCCAGCGACACCCCGGTCACCGGTGGGCTGTTGCTGGCCAGGATCTTCGAGGAGGCCGGCCTGCCCCAGGGCGTGCTCAGCGTGGTGGTAGGCGCCGGCAGTGAGATCGGCGATGCCTTCGTCGAGCATCGCGTGCCCCGCATGATCTCCTTCACCGGCTCGACCCCGGTGGGGCGGCGTATCGGCGGCATCTGCAGCGGTGGCGAGCATATCAAGAAGGTGGCCCTGGAGCTGGGCGGCAACAGCCCCTTCATGGTGCTGGACGATGCCGATATCGACCAGGCGGTGAATGCCGCGGCCATGGGCAAGTTCCTGCATCAGGGGCAGATCTGCATGGCGATCAACCGCATCATCGTCGATGCCTCGCGCTACGACGAGTTTGCCGAGCGTTTCGTGCAGAAGGTAAAGGGGCTCAAAGTGGGCGACCCCGACGACATGGCCACCGTGGTCGGGCCGGTGATCAACGCCAAGCAGCGCGAGGGGCTGGAGGCGAAGATCGCTACCGCCAAGAGTGAAGGCGCGACCGTGCTTCTCGATGGCGAGATCGATGGCCAGCTGGTGCCGCCCCATGTGTTCGGCGATGTCACCCCGGAGATGGAGATCAGCCGCGAGGAGATCTTCGGCCCGCTGGTGGGCATCCAGAAGGCCCGCGACGAGGCCCATGCCCTGGAACTTGCCAACGGCACCGAGTATGGCCTCTCCAGCACCGTGTTCAGCGGTGACTTGGCACGCGGCGTGCGCTTCGCCCAGGGCATCAAGGCGGGCATGACCCATGTGAACGACATGCCGGTCAACGACGAGGCCCATGTGCCCTTCGGTGGCGAGAAGAACTCCGGCCTCGGCCGCTTCAACGGCGACTGGGCGATCGAGGAGTTCACCACCGATCACTGGATCAGCGTGCAGCACACGCCTCGTGGTTATCCCTTCTGAGTCGAATCCGGCGTCACGCCTGCCGTCCGCCCCGCGCGGGCGGTGGGCCATGCCAACACATGCCAACATATTCCAACAACAGAGACAGCACGAATGACCTTCACTCCTGAATTCGGCAATCACGGCATCCGTCTGGCGGCCTTGCTGGTCGCTGGTCTGGCCTCCACTCCGGCTCTCGCCGTCAATGGCCACTATGTGCCGGGCATCGAGGGGCTGAGCGCCGCCGCCGCGCCCCCCGAGGGCCTTTACTACCGCGCCTACCTGATGCACTACGACATCGACGACTTCCGTGATGCGAACGGTGATGCCGCACCGGGCAGCAACAGCGGCTCGGTCAACGCCCTGGCCCATCGTTTCATCTGGATGACCGGCAAGACCTTTCTCGGTGCCGACTACGGCGTGGAGACGATCATTCCGATGCTCGATGCCGAACTCGACCTGCAGACGCCGGTCGGTCGGCGAGGTTTCGACGACGACGGCCTCGGCGATGTCTTCATCGGCCCGGTGATCCTGGGCTGGCACGGCGAGCAGTGGGATGCCACCTTCGCCGCCGGTCACTGGTTCGATACCGCCGATTTCGACCCGGCGAACCCGGCCTCGGTGGGCAAGGGCTACGGCACCACCATGCTCACCCTGGGGGGAATGTGGCACCTCGATGCCGACAAGACCTGGAACGTGTCGGGGTTGTCGCGCTACGAGATCAAGACCGAGCAGGATGAGACCGGCGTGACCCCGGGGGACAGCTGGCTTCTGGAGTGGGGCATCGGCCATCGTCTGCCAAGCGGTCTGGAGCTGGGGCTGGTGGGCTACGACGCCTGGCAGCTTGAGGCCGATGACGGTACGGCGAGTCGCGCCAAGGCCGAGCGCCATGCCATCGGCGCCGAGGCGGGCTATCTCTGGCCCACGGCCGGGGTGATACTCAAGGGCGCCGTCTACCACGAGTACGCAGCGCAAGGCGGAGGACTGAAGGGCCTCGAGAGCGAGGGAGACGCCATCCGCCTGCAGCTCACCAAGTTCCTGTGAGCCTTCCCCGGCGGCCCACCCAGGTGGCGGCCGGGGGCATTACCGGAGCGCTACCGACCCCGTTCGGTCGCCGGCCGGGCGGGGCCTTCGATGAAGGGCATTCGACAAAGGAGAGTACCCATGCAGATTCAAGCGGCCGTGACCCTGGCGCAGGGGCGCGACTTCGAGTGGCAATCGGTCGAACTGGCCGAGCCCGCCCTGGGCGAGATTCGCGTGCGCATCGTGGCCACGGGGGTGTGTCATACCGATGCCGTGGCCCGGGACCTGGGCATCGCGCCCTTTCCTATCGTGCTGGGCCACGAGGGTGCCGGCGTGGTGGAGGCACTCGGCGAGGGAGTGAGCGATCTCGAGGTGGGCGACCACGTGGTGCTCTCCTTTGCCCACTGCGGCGGCTGTGGCCACTGCCTGACCGGCCATCCTACCGTCTGCGATACCTTCAACGAGCTCAACTTCGGCGGCGCCATGGATGACGGCAGCCACCGCCTGGCCCATGGCGACGAGTCACTGGCTACCTTCTTTGGCCAGTCCTCCTTTGCGACCCATGCCGTGGTCAGCGCCCGCAACGCGGTGAAGGTGGACCCCGAGGTGGATCTGGCGCTGCTGGGCCCGCTGGGCTGCGGCATCCAGACCGGGGCCGGCACCGTGCTCAATCGGCTCAAGCCCGAGTTCGGCGCGAGTCTGGTGGTCTACGGCTGCGGGGCCGTGGGGCTCTCCGCCATCATGGCGGCCAGCATCACCGGCTGTCGTCAGATCATCGCCGTGGACGTCCACGACAGTCGCCTCGAGCTGGCCCGGGAGCTGGGTGCCACCCACGTGATCAACGGCCAGCAGGAAGACACCGTCGAGCGGGTGCGCGAGATTACCGGCGGCGGCAGCCAGTTCGCCGTGGAAACCACCGGGGTGCCGGTAGTGGTCCGTCAGTCGCTGCAGGCGCTCAAGCCGCTGGGCGTCTCGGCCATCGTCGGCGTCACCCCCGAGGTGACCCTGGACGTGCACCACGACCTGATGGCCGAGGGCAAGTCGATGATCGGGGTGATCGAGGGCGACTCCGTGCCGCGGGTGTTCATCCCGCAGCTGGTGGCCTACTACAAGGAGGGGCGCTTCCCCGTCGACCGGCTGGTGAAGTTCTACGCCCCCGAGCAGATCAACCAGGCCTTCGAGGACTCGAAGAACGGCACCACCGTCAAGCCGGTGCTTAAGATCGCCGACTGATCCTGCGCTTGGGCCGTCACGAGGGGGCATCTGCCGAGGCAGCTTGCCCCCTTCTTCTATTCGGAGAACATCGCGAAGAGCAGGCCGCGCAGCCAGCGGTTGCCGGCGTCGCGGTGGTAGCGGCGGTGCCAGAAGAGGTTGATGGGGATCTCGGGGAAGGGCAGGGGGTGCTCCTGCACCGCCAGGCCGAAGCGCTCCCGGGTCGCCTCGGCGAACTTGTCGGTCACCGTGACCACCAGGTCGCTCTCGCTGATGATGTAGGGCACTGCAGCGAAGTGGGGCAGTTGTAGCCGGACCGGGCGCTCGATGCCGGCTCGAGCGAGCTGCTCCTCGACGATGCCGTGCCCGGTACCCTTCGCCACCACCACTGCGTGGGTGGCGGCCCGGAAGTCGTCCATATCGAAACCTCCCTCTGCCAGGGGGTGATCCCTGCGCATCAGGCAGACATAGCGCTGCACGAATAGCCGCTGCTGGTAGAAGCCGGCGCCCAGCTGGGGGATCAGGCCGACGGCCAGGTCGATCCGCCCCTCCTCCATCTCCCTTTTCAGGTCCTCCTGGTGGCTGCGCACCGTGCTGAGCCGGATGCCGGGAGCCACCCTGGCGAGGTGCTCGAGCAGCCGCGGGAGGAAGACGATCTCGCCGATATCGGTCATCGCCAGCTGGAAGGTGCGCTCGCTGACGGCCGGCTCGAAGTCATCGCCCAGGTTGAGGGTGTCATGCAACCGGGCCAGCGCTTCGGCGATGCCGGGGTGAAGCTGGTCGGCCCGGGGTGTCGGCGAAAGCCCCCTGGAGGTGCGTTCGAAGAGCTCATCACCGAGCAGCTTGCGCAGGCGCTTGAGGGCGTGGCTGACGGCGGGCTGGGTCACCCCGAGGCGCTCGGCCACCCGTTGGGTGTTGCCCTCCCGGTAGAGCAGGTCGAAGACCACCAGCAGGTTCACGTCGATATCCGCCAGCCGCAACATGTCTCGTCTCGCCCAATAGACTGAATTACCTGTGATATTACGCTTGCTTATTCCATGTATGAAAGTGGCTGCGTTGTGTGAATACCGAAGGGGCTCTAGCCTGCGTGTCATCACCCGATGCCATGACAAGAACCGCATCCCTGACGGAGAGCCCAGCATGACCCAGCACACCACCGCGTCCCCCACTGATTCCCGCCTGACCATCGCCATCATCGGTGGCGGCATCGGCGGCGTGGCCTTCGCCGTGGCCCTGTCTCGCTTCCCCGGCCTCGACGTGCAGCTCTTCGAGGCGGCGCCGCAGTTTTCCGAGATCGGCGCCGGGGTCTCCTTCGGCCCCAACGCCGTGCGCGCCATCCAGCGGCTTGGCCTGGAGGAGGCCTATCGCCGCATCGCTGACTCCTCGCCGGCTCCCTTCGAGGATGTCTGGTTCGAGTGGCGTCGCGGTCGTGACGACGGCTACCTGACCGCCACCCTGGCCCCCGGTGTGGGCCAGTCCTCGGTGCACCGTGCGGACTTCCTGGATGCCATCGTCGCCAATCTCCCCGAGGGGATCGCGCACTTCGGCAAGCGCTGTGTCGAGGTCACCCAGGCAGGGGATGGCGCCACCGCCCACTTCGCCGATGGCACCGCCTTCACCGCCGATATCTTGATCGGCTTCGATGGTATCAAGTCGGCGGTGCGCGCCAATGTGCTGCCCGCCGAGGAGCACGGCGAGATCGCCCCCTTCTGGAGCGGCACTTACGCCTATCGTGGCATGATCCCCACCGCCCAGCTGGAGGATGCGCTGGAAGCCGGCGGCTCCGACCGGCGCCTGGCCCTGGTGCCCCAGATGTATCTGGGCCAGGACCGCCATATCCTCACCTTCCCGGTCAAGCAGTCGGAGCTGATCAACGTGGTGGCCTTCATCACCGACCGCTCCACCGCCGAGCCCCAGCTGCCCGAGGGGGAGGAGTGGGTCCAGGCCGTCTCGCAGCAGGAGGTGCTGGAGGTCTTTGCTGGCTGGGGCGCGGCATCTCGGGCCATCCTCGAGTGCATACCCGAGCCGACCCGCTGGGCGCTGCACGAGCTGCCCGAACTGCCGCGCTACCACCGCGGACGCGTGCTGCTGGTGGGTGACGCCGCCCATGCGCTGGTGCCGCACCAGGGCGCCGGGGCTGGCCAGGCTCTGGAAGACGCTTACGTGCTCGCCAGCCTGCTGGGCGACGAGGCCTGCCGGCGCGATAATGCCGAGTCCGTGCTGGCGGCCTTCGAATCGGTGCGCCATGCGCGCACCTGCCGGGTGCAGCGCACCTCCCATGAGGCGGGTGACGTCTACGAGTATGCCGGCGAAGGGATCGGTGATGACGAGGCGAAACTGATCGAGAACCTCGAGACCCGCTTCGACTGGTTGTGGAACCACGACCCCGAGGATGACGTGATTGAGGCTTGTCGCCACCTGGACTGGGGTTGCCACGCCTCTGCGCCTCGAGTGGCAAGGCCGGCCTGAGCCCCGGATATTCGCTTCATCTTGATAGCTCTCCCTGATGCTAAGGACACCACCGTGCAGCCATTCAACAACAAGACACTGTTTTCCCTTCTGGGTGCGGGACTGCTGCTGACCGGGCAGGCCAGCTTTGCCCAGAACGCAGACCCGGTGAAACTGGGCCTGATGCTCCCCTACACCGGTACCTATGCCGCGCTGGGCGAGGCCATCACCAATGGCCTTAAACTCGCCATCGAGCAGGAGGGCGGCCAGCTGGGCGGGCGTAACGTCGAGTATGTCGAGCTCGACTCCGAGGCCAACCCTTCAAAGGCACCTCAGAACATGAGTCGACTGGTCAAGGGTGATGGCGTCGACGTCGTCATCGGACCCGTACACTCCGGCGTGGCTATGGGAATGCTGCGGGTCGCCAAGCAGACTGGCGCTATCACCCTGATCCCCAATGCTGGGCTCGAGGCGGCCACCAACCAGCTGTGTATGCCCAATGTCTTCCGTACCTCCCACAATATGTGGCAGGACGCTTACCCCATGGGCAAGGTAGCCGTCGATCGTGGCCATCGTCGGGTGGTGACCATTACCTGGGACTATGCCGGGGGCAAGGAGGACCTGGCCGCCTTCGAGAACGCCTTCACCGAGCAGGGTGGCGAGATAGTCGAGCAGATCCTGGTGCCCTTTCCGAGCACCGAGTTCCAGAGTTACCTCACCCAGATCGCCAGCCTCAAGCCGGATGCCGTCTATACCTTCTTCGCCGGGGGTGGCGGGGTGAGCTTCGTGCGCGACTATTCCGCCGCGGGTCTCAAGGAGAGTATCCCCCTGTTGGGATCGGGCTTCCTGACCGAAGGCAATCTCGCGGCACTGGGTAACGCCGGTGAGGGGGTGCTGACCACCCTGCACTATGCCGAGACCCTGGAAAGCGACGAGAATCGGGCCTTCGTTTCGGCCTATGAATCGGCTTACGGCGAAACGCCCGACGCCTATGCAGTACATGGCTTCGATACCGGTGCCATGCTGGCTCAGGCACTCGAGGTGGTGGGTGGCGACACCATGGACCGTGATGCCCTGATCGATGCGCTGGCCGAAGTGGAGCTGCGGAGCCCGCGGGGTCCGCTGCGCTTTTCCAGCTCTCACCACCCGATACAGAATATCTACCTGCGTGAGATCCGTGACGGCCGCCACGAGGTGGTGGAACTCGCCCAACAGGCGCTCGAAGTGCCAGATGCTGATTGTCGGATGTGATCGACTGGCGGACTCACCATGCAAAAGCGGCGGACCCAGGGCCCGCCGCTTTTTAGTTCCTTGGCGCTGCTCGGTAGCGGCCCAACGGCGGTGGCAGAGTCATCCCGACTGGCGAACCGGCACCCGGCTCAGGTGGTTGTTCTCGTCCGCCACGGTCTGCAGTAGTCGGCAGAGGGCTCCCTTTTCATCATCGTCGAGGGGCGCAAGCAGCTCCGCCTGGACCTCATCGACTGCGGACTCGGCGGCGTGGCGTAGCCGGCGGCCCTCATCGGTCAGGCTCACCAGCATCGAGCGGCGATCCTCGGGGTTGCGGCTGCGGTTCACCAGGCCGCGCTCCTCCAGCTTCTTCACCACCACCGCCACGGTATTGCGGTCCAGCGCGGTGTGCCCGCCGAGGGTGATCTGATCGATGGCGCCATGCTCCTCCAGTGCACAGAGGATGATGTACTGGAGCTGGGTCAGGTGGAAGGCCTCGCACTTGCGCAGAAAGATCGCGACGCTGATCTGGTGACAGCGCCTGAGCAGGTTGCCGGGGAGCTTGCTGGCCTCGGAGAGAGGGGCTGCGGTCATGTTCTCTGTCTTCTCGGGAGGTGGAGGAGGCGTCGAGGGAGGAGCCATCGCCTCACCTTAACAGGAGTGAAAACCACGAGCATCGTCGGCAGAGACAGGCTGCCGCGCTCCTAGCGCGCGACAGCACCTGCCGCCGCCAGCAGCGGGGTGGACAGGAGCCGGGAAAGCCGAAAGGCCAGCAGGATGCCCACCAGCGAGGCCGTGCCGGTCAGGGTCCAGGTCCATTGCCAGCCGCCTACCTGGGAGGCAAGCCACGCCACCAGAGGCGGGCCGGCGAACTGGCCGAAGGCCGACCACTGCTGCATCCAGCCGATGGTGGTGGAGACGGTGTGCTCGCTGGGTGCCAGGCGCACCGCCAGGGTGAACAGGGCGCCCGGAATGACCCCGCTGACGGCGGAGAACATCAGCACGGCGGCGATTCGCAGGCCCGGCGCTTCGGCGGTTGCCTCGCCGAAGGCCAGGAAGGTGCCCAGGGCCGCGAACACGAAGCCGAGCCGGAGTAGCGAGGTGGGAGCCATGCCACGCTGCATCAGCTGGCCGGAGCCCAGGTTGCCGATGATATTGGCGGCGGCCACCAGAGCGGTCAGCGAGCCGGCGGCCCCCTCGCCGATACCGGCTTGCTTGTAGATGGTTGGCAGGAAGCCGATCACTGCCAGCCACTGGCTGGAGTACATGGCAAAGCAGAGAGCGACCAGCCAGGGCCCCGGTGAACCCAGCGTCAGGCCCAGGCGCTGGCGCCAGCCCTCGTCACTATTGCCGGAGTGGGGTGTGTCGCGGTGTCGATCCGCCGGCACCCGCCAACGCACGGAAAGCAGCATCAGCAGCGTCCAACCGGCCAGAGTCCACCACCATCCCTGCCAGCCCAGCCAGGCGATCACCCAGGGGCCGGTCAGCAGTGCGGTGCCGACGCCGAGCCCCATGAAGCAGCTCCACAGGGCCATGGCGCGGTGGAGGCGGTCGATCGATACCAGCTGACGGAGCAGGGCAGGAGCCGAGAGCACCACCAGCAGGAACCCCAGCCCCTCCAGGGCGCGGCACAAGAGCAGAAAGGTGGGCGTCTCGGCAAGGCCGCCCAGCAGGCTGGCTCCCGCCAGCAGGCCAAGGCCGAGGGTGATACTGCGCTTCAGGCCCAGGGTGTCCGTCGACAGGCCCACGATCAGCCCCAGGAACATGCCAGCCAACTGAACCAGCGAGACCAGGAAGCCGGCCTGAAGCAGGCTGATCTCGAGGGTCTCCTTGAGAACCGTCAGGGCCGGGGGCAGCTTGCCTACGTGCAGGGCAGCGGTGATGCCCGCCAGCACGACTACCAGGCTGGGTGGCACAGCGGGACGCGTCATGGGCGGCTCCGGGGGAGGAGGATTTGTCGTGTGATTATGTTTAGGAGCCTAAATAGATGGCCGTCGCCTGGCCACAGCTGCTTTGGTCGAAAATGCCCTCCACCTGCGGCTGTCAGGGGTCCAGCCCCGACGGTACAGGCACCGATCCCAGGCCCTGGGCGAGGCGAGTTTCCGGTGAGGGGTAGATGAAAGGCTAATAGTCAGCCGATGATTTGATCACAATACTGATCATTATTGCCGCGGCGCAATGCCGCATCGGACACATTCGACCCCCTGATGGACCCCGACAACGACCCGTGACAAGCGGAATGGAGCAGAAAGATGCAGTACTTCCTCGACGGCTATCGCAGCGGCGACCCGCGGATCCAGCCCCTGGCCGAAGGACGCAGCGAAGAGCAGGGGCCACTCCCGGAGGAGGTGGATGTGCTGATCGTCGGCACCGGGCCGGCGGGGCTGCTGCTGGCCGCCCAGCTCTCGACCTTCCCGGAGATCGTCACCCGGGTGGTGGAGAAGGCCGAGGGGCCCCTCGAGGTGGGGCGCGCCGACGGTATCGCCTGCCGAACGGTGGAGATGTTCGAGGCCTTCGGCCTGGCCGAGAAGCTGACCAGCGAGGCCTACTGGATCAACGAGACCCACTTCTGGGGGCCGGCTCCCGAGGACAAGTCGCGGATAGCCCGGCTCGGCCGCGTGCAGGACGTGCGCGACGGCCTCTCCGAGTTCCCCCACGTGATCGTCAACCAGGCCCGCCTGCTCGACTTCCTGCTGGAGTACATGCACAACTCCCCCAGCCGCCTGCGGGTCGACTACGGCCACGAGACCCTTGAGGTGAAGGTCCCCGAGACCCCCAATGAACGGGTCACGGTGAGCCTCAAGACACCGGAGGGCGAGAAGACGGTCCGCGCCAGGTATGTGGTCGGCTGCGATGGCGCCCACAGCGTGGTGCGCGACTCCATCGGTCGTGTGCCCCATGGCCATGGCGAGGACAAGGCGTGGGGGGTGATGGACGTGCTGGCGGTGACCGACTTCCCGGACATCCGCTTCAAGTGCACCATCCAGTCCGCCGAGGCGGGCAACATCCTGCTGATTCCCCGCGAGGGCGGCTACATGGTCCGGCTCTACGTCGACATGGGCAACATCGCCCCCGACACACGGCTGACCAAGGAGGATGTGTTGGCGAAGGCCCAGGCGGTCCTGGCGCCCTACAGTTTCGAGGTGAAGGAGACCGCCTGGTTCTCCGTCTACCGCGTCGGCCACCGGGTCACCGACAAGTTCGACGATGTCGACGACGACCAGCTGGAGAGCCGCACCCCGCGGGTCTTTATCGCCGGCGATGCCTGCCACACCCACACTGCCAAGGCCGGTCAGGGCATGAACGTGTCGATGCAGGACACCTTCAACCTGGGCTGGAAGCTGATCTCGGTGCTCGAGGGGCGCAGCCCGGCGATCCTGCTGCATACCTACAATGCCGAGCGCCACGTCATTGCCGAGAACCTGATCGAGATGGATACCCGCTGGTCGCGGGCGATCGGCGCCGCCCAGGACTCCGACGACCCCCAGGCCGCGATGAAGGGACTGGCCGAGGTGCAGCGCCAGTTCGTCACCAACAGCGAGTTCACCGCGGGGTTCGCCACCCACTACACGCCGGATCTGCTCACCGGCGACGACAGCCACCTGCACCTGGCCACCGGCTTCCCGCCGGGGCGCCGCTTCCATTCGGCCGAAGTCATCCGGCTAGGCGATGCCAAGCAGGTCCACCTGGGACACGTCCATCGCGCCGACGGCCGCTGGCGGCTCTACGCCTTCGCCGACATGGTCGACCCGAGGAGCCCGGGCTCGCGGTTCAACGCCCTGATGGACTACCTGGCAAGCGACGCCTCACCGATCCGCCGCTTCACTCCCGAGGGGGCCGACCCGGACGCCATCTTCGACGTTCATGGCATCATCCAGCAGTCGCACCTCGAGGTGGACTGGGCCGATATGCACGACGTCCTCAAGCCGCACAAGGGAGCCCTGGGACTTCAGGACTACCAGAAGGTCCATGCGCCGGTGCTGGGTACCGACCAGGACATCTTCGACCTGCGCGGCATCGATCGCGGGGCCGGCGCCCTGGTGGTGGTGCGGCCGGACCAATATGTCTCACTGGTGCTTCCGCTCGACGGGTTCGATGAGCTCGACGCCTTCTTCACCCGCTTCATGGTGGAGCCGGGCTGAGCAGACCCCCGGCTCGGTGCCGGGGGGCACCGAGGCGCCAGGGGGTGACACGCCGTGAAGTTATATGCGAATCGTCCAACTTTCCTGTCGGTTTGTCCTGACCCAGTCGTTTCCGGACTCTCTGGCATGGCCGAGTCGCGAGCAGGCGCCCTATCCTAGACCAAGGTCCATTTTCCAGAACCGTAAGAGTCGGGTAGTTTGCTTATATCCCGAACGTGTATTCGGGATGCGAACTTTCGATAAGTCCATACAGCCCAGTCCATCATAACAACGCCCCGGAGGACTCCCATGAAACGCGTCCTGACCCGCTGCCTGCTGACCGCGTCCATCGCCGGCCTGACCGCCGCTTCCGCCGCCCAGGCCTCCACCACCCTGCGCATGGCGCACTTCTGGCCCGGCGCATCGGGGGTAAACCAGGATATCTTTGAGGAGTGGGCGGCCACTCTGGAGGAGGAGTCCGGTGGCGATCTCAAGGTGGAGATGTTCCCCTCCGGAACCCTGGCCAAGCCGGACTCCATCTACGAGGCGGCGGCCAACGGTATCGCCGACATCGGCGCCACCGCCCAGGGCTATACAGCGGGGCGCTTCCCGCTCTCGCAGATTGTCGAGCTGCCCGGGGTGGCCACCACGGCGACCCAGGGTGCCTGCGTGCTGCAGACCCTGTATGACGAGGGGCATCTGGAGAGCGAGTACGAGGACACCCTGCCGCTGTTCTTCTTCACCACCGGGCCGGGTGGCATCCACACCATCGACACCGACGTGCAGGTGCCGTCGGACCTCGAGGGGTTGCGCATCCGCCGCCCCACGGCGGTTGCCGGGGAAATGCTCGAAAACATGGGGGCGAGCCCCGTGGGCATGCCGGCGCCGGACATCTACACCTCCATGCAGCGCGGCGTGATCGACGGCCTGAGCTTCCCCTGGGAGGGGCTGAAGGGCTTCCGCATCAACGAGTTGGTCAGCTACCACACCGAGGTACCCTTCTATACGCTGATCTTCGTGGCCACCATGAATCAGCGCACCTATGACAGCCTGAGCCCCGAGCAGCAGGCGGTGATCGATGCCAACTCCGGCATGCAGTGGGCCGGGAATGCCGGTGAGGTGTTCGATCGCCTCGACGTGGAAGGCAAGCAGGAGGCTCACGATGCCGGCCACACCATCCGCGAGATCGAGGAACCGCTTTCGCATCCGGACTGGCAGAAGCCGCTTCAGGATGGCATCGACAGCTACCTGGCCGAGCTCGAGGAGCGTGGCCTGCCGGGGCGTGAGGTCTACGAGGCGGCACTGGCGGCCAGTGCGTCCTGCGCCGACGGGCAGGGGTAAGACGGTATGCAGTCCACCCTGGAAAGGGCCAGCCACTGGCTGGCCCTTGTCTGTCGCATCGTGGCCGGCCTCGCCTTGATGGCGTTGCTGGGCGTGACCATCGCCGATGTCGTTACCCGCTATCTCTACCGGATCACCGAGGGGGCCATCGCCCTGCGTGTCTCCGGCAGCGTGGAGCTGGTCAGCTACCTGATGCTCTGTTCCCTGCTGGCCGCCATGGCGGCCAACATCGAGAAGAGTCAGGTAGTGGTGGAGGCCTTCTCCCATGGACTCTCGCCCAATCTCAAGAGCCGCCTTCACGGCGTCTACCTGCTGGGCTTTGCGGCCCTGGGGCTGGTGCTGTTCCTGGGGCTGCTGGACTCTGCCTCCGCGGCCGCACGGCATGGCGAGGTGACCCAGGACCTGCGGATGCCCATGGGGCCCATCTATTACGCCGCCGCCGTGCTCAGCCTGCTGCTGGGGCTGCGCAGCCTGCTGCATGCCGTGCTGAGCGCGGTCTTCGCTGCTGACCAGGAGGCCGCCCATGGGGAGTGAGATGATCGGGGCCATCGGCCTGGGCGCACTGCTGCTGCTGATGGTGCTGCGGGTGCCGGTAGCCCTGGCCATGCTGGTCGTCGGGGTGGTGGGTTTCGCCCAGGTGATCAGCTGGGGCGCGGCAATCGCCCAGCTCAAGACCGTGCCGGTGGAGGTGCTCTCCAACTACAGCTTCAGCGCCGTGCCGATGTTCATCCTGATGGGGGTGCTGGCGGCGCACTCCGGCATGGCCGGCAAGCTGTTCCACTCCACTCGGGTGATCTGCGGCGGCTGGAAGGGCGGCCTGGCCATCGCCGCGGTGGGCTCCTGCGGGATCTTCTCGGCGATTTCCGGCTCGTCGCTGGCCACTGCCAGCACCATGACCCGGGTCGCCCTGCCGGAGATGGAACGCTACGGCTACAACCGGGGCCTGGCCACCGGCGCACTGGCCGCCGGGGGCACCCTGGGGATCATGATCCCGCCCTCCATCGCGCTGCTGATCTACGCCATCCTCACCGAGCAGTCGGTGGGCGACATGTTCATGGCCGGCCTGGTGCCTGGCCTGCTGGGGCTGGTGATGTATGCACTGACGGTCAGCGTGGTGATGCGCGTGAAGCCCTCGCTTGCCGTGGCCGGCGAGCCGACGCCATGGAAGCAGAAGCTGGCCTCGCTCTCGGGGCTGGTTCCGTTCTTCGCGGTCTTCCTGGTGATGATCCTGGGGATCTACTTCGGCGCCTTCACCCCCACCGAGGGGGCCAGCGTCGGTGCCTTCGCCACCCTGCTCTATGCCCTGGCCAAGGGCATGCGCGGTGCCGAACTGTGGCGCAGCGTGCAGGAGACCCTGGCGCTCTCCAGTGTGGTGTTCTTCATGCTGGTGGGGGCCGAGACCCTGGGCTACTTCATCTCGGTGTCGCGGATCTCGTTTTCCATCACCGACTTCCTCTACGGCATGGAGCTCTCGCCCATGGTCGTGGTGCTGTGTATCCTGCTGCTCTACTTCGTGCTGGGGATGTTCATGGATGCGATCGCCATGCTGGTGATCACGGTGCCGGTGGTATTCCCGATCATCCAGTCGCTGGGTATCGATCCCGTGTGGTTCGGCATCATCACCGTGCTGACAGTGGAGCTGGGCCTGATCACGCCGCCGGTGGGAATGAATGTTTTCGTGATCAAGGCGATGGCGCCCCACGTGGGGCTGGGCGAGATCTTCAAGGGCGTGGCGCCCTTTATCGTCTCGGACTTCGTGCGCCTGGCCCTGCTGATCGCCTTCCCGGTGCTCACTACCCTGTTCCTGCTCTGATCCGGTGGCAGGTCGTCATGATGTCGAGGGTATGGCATAACTCTATAGTTATAGGGGTGTGTGAAATCCTCATTTGGCAACGGGGTTGTGCAGCACCATCCTTGAGTCAGTGAAACTCGCTTGGCGACCGGCTCCGCCGGTATGACCGGCCCGGAGGTGTGACATGAATGACAAACAGACCGAACGTCAGGGCTGGCTGGCGCGTCTCGAGCAGCGTCTCTTCGAGGCCAGCATTCCCCAGGTGGTGCAAGGCATCCGCAACGAGGCCAGTGTCGACTTCCGGGAGCTGGTGCGCGATCTGAACGCGCCGATGGCGCCGGCCTTCGAGCGAGAGGTCTCGCGGACCCTGAACCGCGGAGCCGCGAGCGACCTGATTCCCGCCGTGACCCTGATGCCCGCCATGATGGAGCGTTTCGGGCTTGGTCGAGAGGACTTCCCTGCCAATGAGGCGGGGCTCTTCGCGGAGCTTGAGACCGTCTGCAACCACTGCCCGGTCGTGGGGCGCTGCTGGAGGGCGATGCGCGCCGGTGATGCCCGGGAGACCTGCCGTGGCTTCTGCCCCAACGCCCAGGCGTTCGAGGACAAGTCGCTGGAAGCGGCTGGCTGAGCGAAGACTCCCAGTGAAAAGCGCCCCCGCAAGCGAAGGCTTGCGGGGGCGCTGCCGTTTCGGGGCGTCTTTCGTGGTGTTGGCACGCGGCTATGCGTCGGGCTGACGTCGGCGGAAGTCTCGGGGAGCGAGTCCGGTCAAGCGCTTGAAGAAGCGCGTGAAGTAGGCGGGTTCCGAGAATCCCAGGCTGTCGGCCACCTGGCCGACGGTCATGTTGGTATAGGTGAGCTGTCGCTTGGCCTCGAGCAGCAGGCGCTCATGAAGTAGCTGCAGGGCGCTGCGGTTGGCCAGGCGCCGGCAGAGCAGATTGAGGTGAGCGCTGGTCATGCCCAGCTGTTCGGCGAATTTCTCGATGCTGGGCTGCTGACGAAACTGCTTCTCGATCAGTGCCTGGTAGTTCTGCAGGTGGGTCAGTCCTCGCCCCTGGGGCCGGGGGGCTCTCGCGCTGCCGGCGTTGGTCTGCCGCACGGTCAGGCGGGAGAGCTCGATGAACAGCGCCTCGGTGAACGCCTCCAGGATGTGTTCGCGGCCGGGTGCGGGGTGGCGATACTCCTCTCCCAACTGGTCCACCAGGGTCGCGATGCGCCGGGCCGGTCGGGCGGCATCCAGAGGGTAGGCGGTGGCCAGTGACATCGCTCCCGCCTGGGCACCCAGGCGCTCTTCCAGTCGTTCGGCCAGGGGGCTTGCCAGGGTGATGATATGGCCCTGGGTGTCCGGCGTGAAGTGGAAGCCATGGATGCTCATGGCGGGCACCACGATGATCAACGGGGCCTCATGGGAGCGTTGGCTGCCCTCCAGTTCCAGGCTGACGCGGCCGGCAGAGAGGTGGAGCAGGTGCAGCAGGTCGGTATGACGATGGGGCTGGATCTTCCAGTCGTGGAGCCGGCTGCGTTCGGGGATCGACTCCCAGTGAAGCAGGTCCGGCGTCGGCCAGTGGTGCGTCTCGCCATACAGCTTGAAGACGGGAACGGCGTCGGTGGACATGGGAGCTCCGCTAGCGCTTTCGACTAAAGTCGGTCGATGATGTTGGGATTATCCAGGTAACGCTGCCAATATTGCCTTATTGCGGGATCGATTTCAGTGAAAAATACAATCCACATAGCGAACAGATGTTCACCCTTTTGCCTTACCCCGACAGATAACAACGGAGTCTCCCCATGAAGACACAGGTCGCGATCATTGGCGCCGGCCCTTCGGGCCTGCTGCTCGGCCAGCTGTTGAGCCGCCAGGGCATCGACAATGTCATCCTCGAGCGCAAGTCCGGTGAGTATGTGCTCAGCCGCATTCGAGCGGGCGTGCTGGAGCAGGGCATGGTCGATCTGCTGCGTGAGGCGGGTGTCGACAAGCGCATGGACGAAGAGGGCGAAGTCCACGATGGCGTGGAGCTGGCCCTGGACAACCGGCGCGTGCGCGTCGACCTTGCCGGGCTGACCGGCGGCAAGACCGTGATGGTCTACGGCCAGACCGAGGTGACCCGCGACCTGATGGAGGCCCGCGAGTCGACCGGTGGCACCACCATCTACGAGGCCGACAACGTTCAGCCCCACGACCTCGAGAGCGAGAGCCCCTATATCACCTTCGAGAAGGATGGCGAGACGCACCGTCTTGACTGCGACTATGTGGCCGGCTGTGACGGCTTCCACGGTATCTCGCGCAAGTCGATCCCCGAAGGACGCATCAAGGAGTTCGAGAAGGTCTATCCCTTCGGCTGGCTCGGCCTGCTCTCCGACACCCCGCCGGTGGCCGACGAGCTGATCTATGCCAGGCACGAGCGTGGTTTCGCCCTGTGCAGCATGCGCTCGTCGACCCGCAGCCGCTACTACATCCAGGTGGGGCTGGACGAGAAGGTCGAGGAGTGGTCCGACGAGCGCTTCTGGGAGGAGCTCAAGCGGCGCATCCCCGATGAGGTGGCCGAGAAGCTGGTCACCGGCCCCTCCATCGAGAAGAGTATCGCCCCGCTGCGCAGCTTCGTGGTCGAGCCAATGCAGTACGGGCGGCTGTTCCTGGTCGGCGACGCCGCCCATATCGTGCCGCCCACCGGCGCCAAGGGCCTCAACCTGGCGGCCAGCGACGTCAACACCCTCTACCGGCTGATGGTGAAGGTCTATCAGGAGGGGCGTACCGACCTGATCCCGAACTACTCCGAGACCTGTCTCAAGCGGATCTGGAAGGCCGAGCGCTTCTCCTGGTGGATGACCTCCATGCTGCACAAGTTCTCCGACGAGGAGGACTTCAACACCCGCATGCAGCAGGCCGAGCTCGACTACGTGACCAGCTCCGAGGCGGGGCTGACCACCATCGCCGAGAACTACGTGGGCCTGCCCTACGAGTCCCTCGAGTAACGCCGACACGCCTGCGTATTACCTCGAGACCCGGGCCCGCATGGCCCGGGTCTCGTCGTCTCGGGACTGGCCGGGGGCAAGTTGCCAGGGCCGATGCAGCACCAGGTAGGCGGCACCACCGATCACCACGCCCCAGAAGGCCGAGCCCAGGCCCAGGAAGCTCATGCCGGAGGCGGTGGCCAGGAAGGTGAGCAGCGAGGCTTCACGGTGGTCGCTGGCATTGATGGCCGCCTCGAGGTTGCTGCCGATGGCGCCCACCAGGGCCAGGCCCGCCAGCACCGCGATGAAGGTCCCGGGCAGGGCGGTGAACAGCGCCACGATGGTGCCGGCGAAGGTGCCGCCGATCAGGTAGAAGACCCCATTGGCGATACCGGCCACGTAGCGCTTGTCGGGGTCGGCGTGGGCCTCCGGGCTGGTGCACAGTGCCGCGGTGATCGCCGCGATCACGGTGGTGATGCCGCCGAAGCAGGCGGTGGCCAGCGAGGTCAGGCCCGTCACGGTGATGATGGGGCGCGCCGGCGTGGTGTAGCCGGCGTTGCGCATGATCGCCATGCCCGGCAGGAACTGCCCGGTAAGGCTGACGATCAGCAGCGGGATGGCCAGGCTCAGGGTGGCGCTCCAGCTCCATTCCGGGGTGATCAGCGCAGGCGTGGCCAGCGACAGGCTCACGCCCTCGAGGCTGGCGCCTTCCAGGCCCACCGCGAGGATGACGCCGACCACGAGCAGCAGCACCAGGCAGTAGCGCGGAAAGAGCCGCTTGAGCACCAGGTAGGCGGCGATCATGCCGAGCGCCAGGGCCGGCGCCGATTCGATCGAGTGGAAGACCCCGACGCCGAACTGGAACAGGATGCCGGCCATCATGGCCCCGGCGATGCCGCGGGGAATGGCCTGCAGCAGCCGGTCGAAGCCGCCGCTGAGGCCGATCAGCAGCAGGATCACCGCCGCGGTGAGGTAGGCGCCGATGGCCTCGCCCAGGGTGATCTCGGGAAACAGCGTGACCAGCAGCACGGTGCCCGGCGCCGACCAGGCGGTCACCACCGGGACCTTCAACCACCAGCTGAGCCCGATGCCCGAGACCGCCGCGCCGATCGAGATCGCCCAGACCCAGGAGGTCATCATGGCCGAAGAGATCTCGGCGCTCTGGGCGGCCTGGAAGAAGATGATCAGCGGGCCGGAATAGGAAACCAGCACCGCCAGGAAGCCGGCCGTGACGGCCGATAGGGAAAGATCCTTGTACAGCATAGCGCTCTCCGGGGTGTCGTGGGTGTCGGCATGCCGGCCAGCTGGCCACATGCGGGTCGGAGAGCAGCCTATTGGGCATGCTTGAGTTGATAAAGGACGGATCTGTTGCAACTCTGTTTATAGAATTTGAACAATAGTGGCATCATCCATGGATCGACTACAGGCGATGCAGCTTTTTACCCGGGTCGTGGAGCTGGGCAGCTTCACCCGGGCGGCGGAGCAGCTCGACATCTCCCGCGCCTCGGCCAGCATGCTGATCAAGCAGCTCGAGGCCCATCTGGGGGTGCGCCTGCTGCAGCGCACCACGCGGCAGGTGAGTCCGACGCTGGACGGTGACTCCTATTACCGGCACTGCGGTGAGATCCTGGCCCAGATCGACGAGGCCGAGAGCGTGCTCTCCCAGGCCGCCCACCAGCCGAAGGGGCGGCTGAAGGTCGACCTGCCGGTCTCGTTGGGCCGTCTGGTGGTGATGCCGGCATTGCCCGATTTTCACGCCCGCTTCCCGGATATCGTGCTGGAGTTCGGCAGCGGTGACCGCCGCGTCGACCTGGTGGGCGAGGGGGTGGACTGCGTGGTGCGTATCGGTGAACTCAAGGACTCCACCCTGGTGGCCCGGCCGTTGCCGCCACTGGAGCAGGTGACCTGCGCCAGCGCCGAGTATGTGAAGCGCCACGGCCTGCCCCGTTCGCTCGACCAGTTGGCGGGCCATCGCTGTGTGGCGTACCTGTCGCCCACCACCGGGCGGCTGGATCCCTTGGCCTTTACCGTCGAGGGTCGCGAGCAGCCCCGGGACCTGCCCGCCGACCTGGCGGTCAACCATGGCGAGGCCTATGTGGCGGCCTGCGAGGCGGGGTTCGGCCTCATCCAGGTGCCGCGCTACCACGTCGCGCGCCAGCTCGAGGCGGGCACACTGATCGAACTGCTGCCCGACTATCGCCTTCCGCCCCTGCCCATGACCATCCTCTATCCCCACCATCGTCACCTGACGCCGCGGCTGCGGGTCTTCATCGACTGGCTGGTGGCACTGTTCGCGTCATGAGAGTCATGAGGGGCGCTCAGGGATAGCACCCGCTGCGGCGATTCTCCACCAGTACCTCGAGGATGGCGTTGGCCTCCTGCATCACCGCGGAAGGGGGCTCGTCGCGGCGGCGGCTGCAGATCACCGGGGTGGTGAGGCCGCGATCGGCCAGGTAGGCGTAGCTGATGCCGTCGCGCTGGACGCGCTTGACCTGCTCCGGTACCAGGGTGATGCCCACCTCCGAGGCGACCAGCCCCAGCGCCGTCTGCAGCTCGTTGGCCTCCTGCACCACCTCCACCTTGAGCCCCTTGCGCCGGAACAGGCCCAGTACCATGTCGGCCATGCTCGGTCGTGGCTTGGCGGGAAACAGGATCAGTGGGTAGCGGGCCAGCTCTTCGAGGGTCGGGGTGGTGCCCTCCAGCGGGTGGCCCGAGGGCAGGGCGGCCAGCACCGGCTCATCGAACAGCACCTCCTGCTCCACGTCGGGGTCGTCTATCCTGAGACGACCAAAGCCCAGGTCGATGCGTCCCGCCTTCAGTGCCTGAACCTGCTGCACCGTGGTCAGCTCGGCCAGGGTCAGTTCCACATCATCCTTTTGTCGTAAGTCTCGCACCAGCAGCGGGAGCTGGCCGTAGAACACCGAGGGCACAAATCCGATGCCGAACATGATGCGCTTGCTTCGCGCCATGCGTCGCGTGGACTCCAGGGTGGCGTCCACCTTCTCCAGTATCTGGATGGCATGCTGCCGGAAGAACTGCCCAGTGGGGGTCAGGCGCAGTCCTCGGGTGCTCCGCTCGAAAAGCTCGGCGCCGACTTCGTTTTCCAACTGCTTGATCTGTCTTGATAAAGGCGGCTGTGACATGTGCAGGCGTTCGGCGGCACAGGTCAGGTTCAGCTCTTCCGCGACCACACAGAAGTACCTGAGATGGCGCAATTCCATGATACCTCCTGGGTATGGCAGGGCACCCAAACAATATTGGTTCGGTCTTCCCCCTGCAATCAAACTGCCACTCAATCACCAGATCCCCTGACTTCGGAGCCTCCCATGTCATCCGTGATCGAAAGCATCGAGACGCTGCTGGTCGACCTGCCGACCATCCGCCCCCACAAGCTCTCCATGACCACCATGGCCTGCCAGACCATGGTGATCGTGCGCATGCGTCACAGTGATGGCATCGAGGGTCTTGGCGAAGGCACCACCATCGGTGGCCTGGCCTATGGCCCGGAGAGTCCCGAGAGCATCAAGACCAACATCGACACCTACCTGGCGCCGCTGCTGGTCGGTCAGCCTTCTGGCAACGTCAACGTCCTGCGCGCCCTGCTCAACCGTCATGCGCGCGGCAACATGATCGCCAAGTCGGCGCTGGAAACCGCTCTGCTCGACGCCCAGGGCAAGCGCCTGGGCCTCAGCGTGGCTGAGCTGCTGGGTGGCGCTCGCCAGACACATCTGCCGGTGCTCTGGACCCTGGCCAGCGGCGATACCGCGAAGGACATCGAGGAAGCGCAGCTGCGCCTTGAGCAGCGTCGCCACTGCGACTTCAAGTTGAAGATCGGTGCCAACCCGGTGGATCAGGATGTGCGCCATGTGGCCGCGATCAAGGAGGCCCTGGGCGATCGCGCCAGTGTGCGCGTCGACGTCAACCAGGCCTGGGACGAGTCCACCGCCGTATACGGCATCCAGGCCCTGCAGGATGCCGGCATCGAGCTGATCGAGCAGGCCATTCCGGCGCGTGAGCATGCCGGCCTGATTCGCCTGGCCGACCGCTTCAACGTGCCGATGCTCGCCGACGAGGCGGTGCAGGATGCTCGCGATGGCCTCGATCTGGCCCGTGGCGGCTTCAGCGGTGCCTTCGCCCTCAAGATCGCCAAGTCCGGTGGTGTGCTCGGGGTACTGGAGCTGGCCCACGTGGCTCAGGCTGCCGGCATCGGCCTTTACGGCGGCACCCTGCTCGAGGGCACCATCGGCACCGCCGCCTCCCTGCACGCCTGGGCTACCCTGCCGGAGATGGCCTGGGGTACCGAGATGTTCGGTCCGCTGCTGCTCAAGGACGACATCGTCGTCGAGCCTTTGAACTACAGTGAGTTCGGGGTGGCACTTCCAACGGGACCAGGGCTGGGCATCACGCTGGATGAAGACAAGCTGGCCCACTACTCCCGCAAGAGCTGAGTCCCCAAGAACTGAGACCTGCAAGCACTCTCGCGTGCTTGCGCCGAAGAGGAGAACGTCATGCTGTTTCAGGTGGAAATGACCGTCAAGCTGCCGCCGTCCATGCCGGCCGAGCAGGCCGCCGAGATCAAGGCGACCGAGAAGGCCTACTCACAGGAGCTGCAGCGCTCCGGCAAGTGGCGTCACCTCTGGCGCGTGGCCGGCAGCTACTCGAACGTCAGCATCTTCGACGTCGAGGACAATGCCGAGCTGCAGGAGCTGGTCAGCAACCTGCCGCTCTTTCCCTACATGGAGATCAGCGTCAAGCCGCTGTGCCGTCACCCGTCCTCCATCCGTGATGACGACACCTGAGTCGCGGTAGAAGCACGCCAGTTCCCGCCCGCGGGTCAGCACCAGACAACGAACGAGGATAACCGACCATGACCGTGAAGATTTTCGATACTCCCGAAGTGCAGGATTTTCTGAAGACCGTTGCCGGCTTCGACCAGGAGGGCGGCAACGAGCGTAGCAAGCAGATCGTCCATCGCCTGCTCTCCGACCTGTTCAAGCTGATTGACGATTTCGACGTCAGCGAGGAGGAGTACTGGTCCGCCGTCAACCTGCTCAACGCCCTGGGCAGCCAGACCCAGTTCGGCCTGCTTTCGCCGGGCCTGGGCTTCGACCACTTCCTCGACATGCGTCAGGATGCGGCCGATGCCGAGGCCCAGCGTACCGGCGGCACCCCGCGCACCATCGAGGGCCCGCTCTACGTGGCCGGCGCCCCGGAAGCCGAGGGCTTCGCGCGGATGGACGACGGCAGCGATCCCGATGCCGAGGTGATGTGGCTGACCGGCCAGGTGCGTGACGTCGATGGCAACCCGATCGCCGGGGCCAAGGTCGAGATCTGGCACTGCAACTCCAAGGGCGGTTACTCCTTCTTCGACCAGACCCAGAGCGAATACAACATGCGCCGCACCATCTACGCGGACAGTGACGGGCGCTACACCGCACGCAGCATCATCCCCTCCGGCTATGGCGTGCCGGAAGGTGCCCCCACCGACGTGATTCTCAAGTCCCTGGGCCGCCATGGCTGGCGTCCGGCGCATATCCATTACTTCGTCTCCGCGCCGGGTCACCAGCACCTGACCACCCAGATCAACCTGGCGGGCGACCCCTACACCTTCGATGACTTCGCCTTCGCTACCCGCGAGGAGCTGGTGGTGCCGGCGAACCGCATCGAGGATCAGGGCGAGATCGCCAAGCGCGAGCTGGATGGCCCCTTCTCCGAGGTAGTGTTCGACGTCGAGCTGTCGAAGACCGACAAGCCCGAGCTGCAGACTCGCCACGCCCGCCCGCGTGCCAAGGAAGACGAGCAGGACCAGGCCAGCCAACTGGCGGGTACCGCCAAGGTCTGATCGGCAGGCCATCCCTTGATGACGGCGGGCCACCCCCTGGGCCCGCCGGACCAATACGACAAGATACCGAGGATATGGATCATGACCAGCAAGCTTGATCAACTCGAGGAGCGCGTCCGCGGCGCCGTCCAGGACGATGCCGAGAAGGGCATCTTCCGCTGCCACCGCAGCATGTTCACCGACCCGGCCTTCTTCGAACTGGAGATGAAGCACGTCTTCGAAGGCAACTGGCTGTTCCTGGCCCACGAGAGCCAGGTCAGTGAGCCGGGGGACTACATGACCGTGACCATGGGGCGTCAGCCGGTGGTCATCACCCGCGACAAGGCCGGCGAGCTGCACGCGCTGATCAACGCCTGTGCCCACCGCGGCGCCACCCTGTGCCGCAAGAAGCGTGGCAACAAGGGGACCTTCACCTGCCCCTTCCACGGCTGGACCTTCAAGAACGACGGCAAGCTGCTCAAGGCCAAGAACGAGAAGACGGGGGCCTACCCTGACGGCTTCAAGCAGGAAGGCTCCCACGACCTCAAGCGCGTGCCGCGCTTCGAGAACTACAAGGGCTTCCTGTTCGGCAGCCTGAGCGATGACGTCAAGCCGCTCGAGGAGTACCTGGGCGAGACCACCAAGATCATCGACAACATCGTCGATCAGGCCCCGCAAGGCCTGGAGATCCTGCGCGGCACCTCGTCCTACACCTTCAACGGCAACTGGAAGCTGGGGGCCGAGAACGGTGCCGACGGCTACCACGTGAGCTCGGTGCACTGGAACTACGCCTCCACCATGGAGCGCCGCAACTACGACGCCGGCGGCACCAAGGCGGTGGACGCCGATGGCTGGTCGAAGAGCCAGGGCGGCTTCTACTCCTACGAGAACGGCCACATGATGCTGTGGACCCGCCTGCTCAACCCCGAGGTGCGTCCGGTCTACACCCGCAAGGACGAGATCGAGGCCGAGCTCGGCGCGGCGCGTGCCGACTCCATCGTCAACCAGACCCGCAACCTCTGCCTCTATCCCAACGTCTACCTGATGGATCAGTTCTCCACGCAGATTCGCGTGATTCGCCCGCTGTCCGTGGACAAGAGCGAAGTCACCATCTACTGCTTCGCGCCCAAGGGCGAGTCGGCCGAGAACCGCCGCTTGCGCATCCGCCAGTACGAGGACTTCTTCAACGTCTCGGGCATGGGCACGCCGGATGACCTGGAAGAGTTCCGCAGCTGCCAGGAAGGCTACAACGGCTCGCTGGCCGAGTGGAATGACCTCTCCCGCGGCGCCAAGCAGTGGATCGAGGGCGCCGACGAGAACGCCCAGGCGATCGGCATGAAGCCGCTGCTCAGCGGCGCCTCACCCGAGGATGAAGGTCTCTACGTGCTGCACCACAAGCACTGGGTCGAAGAAATGCTGCGCGCCATCGAGAAAGAGCGCCGCCAGTTTATCGCCACCGCGTCCGCCTAAGGGGAGCATCGCCATGAGCATCAGTTATCAGGAACTCCAGGCCTTTCTGTACCGCGAGGCACGGCTGCTCGACGAGCGCCGGTGGGACGAGTGGCTGGAGTGCTACAGCAAGGACGTCGAATTCTGGATGCCGGCCTGGGACGACAACGACCGGCTGACCGAGGACCCGCAGTCCGAGCTCTCGCTGATCTACTACCCCAACCGCGAGGGTCTCGAGGACCGGGTCTACCGGATCAAGACCGAGCGCAGCAGCGCCACCCTGCCGGAGCCGCGTACCACGCACCAGGTCAGCAACCTCGAGGTGCTCAAGGAAGAGGGCGGCACGCTGGAGCTGCGCTTCAACTGGCACACCCTGGGCCACGTCTACAAGACGAACTTCAGCTACTTCGGGACGGCGTTCTATACGCTGGACGTCTCGGGCGAGTCGCCGCTGATCACCCGCAAGGTAGTACAACTCAATAACGACTATATCCACCAGGTCATCGATATTTATCACATCTGACCCGGTGACGGAGGAGAACGACCATGAGCTACACCATTGCCCTCAACTTCGAGGACGGCGTCACCCGCTTCATCGGCTGCAAGGAGGGGGAGACGGTCCTCGATGCGGCCTACCGGCAGAAGGTCAACCTGCCCATGGACTGCTCCGACGGCGTCTGTGGCACCTGCAAGGGGCACTGCGAGCAGGGCGAGTTCGACATGGGGGATGAGTACCTGGAAGAGGCGCTCTCCGACGAGGAGGCTGCCGAGGGCCAGATCCTGACCTGCCAGATGGTGCCCTCCTCGGATTGTGTCATCCAGGTACCCGTCGCCTCGACCCTGTGCAAGACGGCGGTGGGCAAGGTCGATGGTACGGTAGCCGCGGTCGAGCAACTCTCCGAAGACAGCATCGAGCTGGTGGTGGACCTGGATGAAGGCGCCGAGCTCACCTTCCTGCCCGGCCAGTACGTGCACATCGACGTGCCGGGTACCGAGGTGCATCGCTCCTACTCGTTCAGCTCCCTGCCGGGCGATAAGCGCGCGACCTTCCTGATCCGCAATATCCCCAATGGCGTGATGAGCAGCTACCTCGGCGAGCGTGCCGCGGTGGGCGATCGCCTGGCACTGACCGGCCCCATGGGCAGCTTCTACATCCGTGACGTCACCCGTCCGGTGCTGATGCTGGCCGGTGGCACCGGCCTGGCACCTTTCCTCTCCATGCTGGCCCAGCTGGTGGAGAAGGGCTGCGAGGCGCCGATTCACCTGATCTACGGTGTCAACAAGGATGACCATCTGGTCAAGGTGGATGCTCTGGATGCCTTCGCCGGGAAGCTTCCTAACTTCACCTACTCCACTGTGGTGGTGGACGAGGCCAGTGAGCATCCGCGCAAGGGCTATGTGACCCACCATATGGATGCCGAGGTGATGCACGACGGTGATATCGACGTCTACCTTTGCGGGCCGCCCCCCATGGTCGATGCGGTACTCAAGCACTTCGATGCCCAGGGCATCGTGCCGCAGAGCTTCCACTACGAGAAGTTCACGCCCAACGAGGCGGGGAGCAAGGCATGAGTCGCTTTACCGACGGCCGTTTCAACGACAAGGTCATGGTGATCACCGGTGCCGCCCAGGGGATCGGACGGCGGGTCGCCGAGCTGGCCGGCGCCGAGGGCGCTCGCCTGGCCCTGGTGGACCGCTCCGAGCTGGTTCAGGAGGTGGTGGACAGCCTGCGTGAGCAGGGCGTCGAAGCCATCGCCCTGCTGGCCGACCTGGAGACCTGGGCCGGCGCCGCCGATGTCATGGCGAAGACGGTGGAGCACTTCGGGCGGCTCGATATCCTGATCAACAACGTGGGCGGGGCGATCAACTTCAAGCCGTTCACCGAGTTCAGCGCTGCCGAGATCTCGGCCGAGATCACCCGTTCCCTGATGCCGACGCTGTGGTGCTGTCGCGCGGCGTTGCCGACCATGGTGGAGCAGGGCAGCGGCGTCATCGTCAATGTCTCCTCGGCGGCCACCCGCGGCATTCACCGGATTCCCTATTCGGCGGCCAAGGGCGGGATCAATGCCATGACCGCGTCGTTGGCCTTCGAGTATGCCGAGCACGGTATCCGCGTGGTGGCCACGGCTCCCGGTGGTACCGAGGCGCCGCCGCGCCAGATCTCCCGGGGCACGCCGGAGCCGCAGAACGAGACCGAGCAGGCCTGGTTCCAGGCACATATCGACCAGACCAAGCAGAGCTGCCTGATGGGGCGCTACGGCACCCTGGACGAGATGGCCGCGCCGATCCTGTTCATGGCCTCCGCTGAGGCCAGCTACATTACCGGCAGCGTGCTGGCGGTAGCGGGTGGTGACCAGGGCTAACACCATCCGTGGGTGGGCCGGCCCCGAGGGGGTCGGCCCACCCCACTGGATTTCCCTTGCCCCAGCCCCTGACAGCAATCACAACAAGCCCCCCTGGAGCCCTCCATGAAACACCTCGAGAAGGGCGTCGGCCTCGCGACGGCGCCACGCGACTTCCTGCGCGACCTCAATGTCGATAACTTGAGCGCAGGTGTGGTGGCCGGCATCTTCGGTCTCAGCGCCGGCATCATCCATATCAGTGCGGGTACCGCCGCCGGCCTGCCGCAGGAGTTCACCCTGTTGTGGGTGATCAGTTACCTCTTCATCAACGGCCTGTTCGGTATCTTCCTGCCGGCCTTCTATCGTCTGCCCCTGCCGATGGCCAACTCCATTCCCGGGGCGCTGCTGTTCGCCGCCATCATTCCCGTGGTGGGCCTCAATGAGGCGCTCGGGGCCACGCTGATGGCGGGTGCCATCTCGTTGGTCGTGGGCCTGGCCGGCTGGATGAGCCTGGTCATGCGGCTGATTCCGATGCCCATCGTCATGGGCATGGTGGCGGGTATCCTGCTGAAGTTCGGCACCAACATGGTGATGCCGCTGCAGAATGCGCTGCTGCCGGCAGCGATCATGATCCTCTCCTTCTTCTTCGCTGCGCGCTACCTGAGGCGGGTTCCGCCGCTGGTGGTAACGCTGGTGGTGGGGATCGCCTACATGGCCATCTCCGGCGCCGACTTCTCCGCGGTGGAGCTGTCGTTCACGCTGCCCGAGTTCATCATGCCGGCGTTCTCCCTGCAGGCCTTCCTGGCCTACGGCCTGCCGTTGGCGCTGATCCTGGTCGGCATGGAGACTCCCGCGGGGGTAGGGCTGGTCAAGGGCATGGGCTACAAGGAGGCGCCGGCCAACGCCATTACCGCCGTCGGTGGCATCGGCACCATGGTCTCGGCCTTCTTCAACCTGCACAGCACCTGTATTGCCGCACCGATGACCGGGATCTGCTCCTCACCCGAGGCCGGTACGCACGACAAGCGCTGGGTCGCGGCGGTGATCGTCGGCATCATCTTCGTGGTGGCGGCACCGTTCTATGGGTTCGTGTTCAGCCTGATCAAGGCGATGCCCAGCTACTTCATCGCCATCATTGCCGGCCTGGCGCTGCTGCGCGTCATCAGTTCGGCCATGCACATCACCTTCTCCGGCAAGCATGAGGTGGGAGCCATGTTCTCCTTCCTGATCGCGGTGTCGGGCCTGCAGATCTTTGGTATCGGCTCTTCCTTCTGGGCGCTGATCCTGGGGGCCGGAATCTCGATGCTGGTAGAGTTCAAGGACTTCGACTTCTCCCAGGAGCGTGCCGCCCTGCGCAGGCGCTTCCCGGCGAAGAAATCCGCCTGACGACCCTCGATCGGCACCGGCTTCCGGTTCCGTTGCATGATGCAATCCTCCTTGGCCCGTGGCTGTCTGACAGCCCGGGCCCTTTTTCGTCCAGGGGAAACAAGCCTGCCGCACGGGGCTCATTCTTTTGTCTGATGTCGCGGGATCACCGAGGTTGACCTACCGTTCATTGAAGGCGAAGGGACGGCTGCCTATGGGGGCTTGTTGCCGCTAATGCCCATCCAAGCCTTCATGGCCGGCGCGGCTGGTATGGCCTGATTCTCGTCGGCTACCGGCTATTTTTCTTCATAGCATTGATATTAAAGCAACTCTATCTCGAATCCTGGCGGTTCGAGGCGTATCCCTCTCGACACCTCTCCATACCTGAAGGGTATGGGCGTCAACTCAAACGATATTGGAGAGGGGGGAGGGGGCCGACCAGAATCAATGACACAAAAAGCCACCGATGCTTGGCCCGTGCACTCCCCTGACACCTGTGCAGGCCATAACGACAACCAGAGAGTGTGACACCATGACCGTGAAGATTTTCGAGACTCCCGAAGTGCAGGACTTCCTGAAGACCGTCGCCGGCTTCGATCAGGAGGGCGGCAACGAGCGCAGCAAGCAGATCATGCACCGCCTGCTCTCCGACCTGTTCAAGCTGATCGACGACTTCGACGTCAGCGAGGAGGAGTACTGGTCCGCCGTCAACCTGCTCAACGCCCTGGGCAGCCAGACCCAGTTTGGCCTGCTCTCGCCGGGCCTGGGCTTCGACCACTTCCTCGACATGCGCCAGGACGCGGCCGATGCCGAGGCCCAGCGCACCGGCGGCACGCCGCGCACCATCGAGGGCCCGCTCTACGTGGCCGGCGCCCCGGAGGCCGAGGGCTTCGCGCGCATGGACGACGGCCAGGACCAGGACGGCGAGGCCATGTGGCTGACCGGCCAGGTGCGTGACGTCGACGGCACCCCGATCGCCGGCGCCAAGGTCGAGATCTGGCACGCCAACTCCAAGGGCGGCTACTCCTTCTTCGATACGACCCAGAGCGAGTACAACCTGCGCCGCACCATCTACGCGGACAGTGACGGGCGCTACACCGCGCGCAGCATCATCCCCTCCGGCTACGGCGTACCGGAAGGCGCCCCCACCGACGTGATCCTCAAGTCCCTGGGCCGCCATGGCGAGCGTCCGGCGCACATCCACTACTTCGTCTCCGCGCCGGGTCACCAGCACCTGACCACCCAGATCAACCTGGCCGGCGACCCCTACACCTACGACGACTTCGCCTTCGCCACCCGCGAGGAGCTGGTGGTGCCGGCCAACCGCATCGAGGAGCCGGGCGAGATCGCCAGGCGCGAGATGGACGGTCCCTTCTCCGAGGTGGTGTTCGACGTCGAGCTGTCCAAGACCGACAAGCCCGAGCTGCAGCATCGCCACGCCCGTCCGCGGGCCAAGGAAGACGAGCAGGACCAGGCCAGCCAACTGGCCGGTACCGCCAAGGTCTGATCGCCCCCCGGAGCATTTTGGTTGCCTCCAGCGCGGGGCGCGGGATCCGCCCCACGCTGTCACGACAAGATAATGAGGATTACGCCATGACCAGCAAGCTTGACCAACTCGAAGAACGCGTCCGCGGTGCCGTCCAGGACGACGCCGAGAAGGGCATCTTCCGCTGCCACCGCAGCATGTTCACCGACCCGGCCTTCTTCGAACTGGAGATGAAGCACGTCTTCGAAGGCAACTGGCTGTTCCTGGCCCACGAGAGCCAGGTCAGTGAGCCGGGGGACTACATGACCGTGACCATGGGGCGTCAGCCGGTGGTCATCACCCGCGACAAGGCCGGCGAGCTGCACGCGCTGATCAACGCCTGTGCCCACCGCGGCGCCACCCTGTGCCGCAAGAAGCGTGGCAACAAGGGGACCTTCACCTGCCCCTTCCACGGCTGGACCTTCAAGAACGACGGCAAGCTGCTCAAGGCCAAGAACGAGAAGACGGGGGCCTACCCTGACGGCTTCAAGCAGGAAGGCTCCCACGACCTCAAGCGCGTGCCGCGCTTCGAGAACTACAAGGGCTTCCTGTTCGGCAGCCTGAGCGATGACGTCAAGCCGCTCGAGGAGTACCTGGGCGAGACCACCAAGATCATCGACAACATCGTCGATCAGGCCCCGCAAGGCCTGGAGATCCTGCGCGGCACCTCGTCCTACACCTTCAACGGCAACTGGAAGCTGGGGGCCGAGAACGGTGCCGACGGCTACCACGTGAGCTCGGTGCACTGGAACTACGCCTCCACCATGGAGCGCCGCAACTACGACGCCGGCGGCACCAAGGCGGTGGACGCCGATGGCTGGTCGAAGAGCCAGGGCGGCTTCTACTCCTACGAGAACGGCCACATGATGCTGTGGACCCGCCTGCTCAACCCCGAGGTGCGTCCGGTCTACACCCGCAAGGACGAGATCGAGGCCGAGCTCGGCGCGGCGCGTGCCGACTCCATCGTCAACCAGACCCGCAACCTCTGCCTCTATCCCAACGTCTACCTGATGGATCAGTTCTCCACGCAGATTCGCGTGATTCGCCCGCTGTCCGTGGACAAGAGCGAAGTCACCATCTACTGCTTCGCGCCCAAGGGCGAGTCGGCCGAGAACCGCCGCTTGCGCATCCGCCAGTACGAGGACTTCTTCAACGTCTCGGGCATGGGCACGCCGGATGACCTGGAAGAGTTCCGCAGCTGCCAGGAAGGCTACAACGGCTCGCTGGCCGAGTGGAATGACCTCTCCCGCGGCGCCAAGCAGTGGATCGAGGGCGCCGACGAGAACGCCCAGGCGATCGGCATGAAGCCGCTGCTCAGCGGCGCCTCACCCGAGGATGAAGGTCTCTACGTGCTGCACCACAAGCACTGGGTCGAAGAAATGCTGCGCGCCATCGAGAAAGAGCGCCGCCAGTTTATCGCCACCGCGTCCGCCTAAGGGGAGCATCGCCATGAGCATCAGTTATCAGGAACTCCAGGCCTTTCTGTACCGCGAGGCACGGCTGCTCGACGAGCGCCGGTGGGACGAGTGGCTGGAGTGCTACAGCAAGGACGTCGAATTCTGGATGCCGGCCTGGGACGACAACGACCGGCTGACCGAGGACCCGCAGTCCGAGCTCTCGCTGATCTACTACCCCAACCGCGAGGGTCTCGAGGACCGGGTCTACCGGATCAAGACCGAGCGCAGCAGCGCCACCCTGCCGGAGCCGCGTACCACGCACCAGGTCAGCAACCTCGAGGTGCTCAAGGAAGAGGGCGGCACGCTGGAGCTGCGCTTCAACTGGCACACCCTGGGCCACGTCTACAAGACGAACTTCAGCTACTTCGGGACGGCGTTCTATACGCTGGACGTCTCGGGCGAGTCGCCGCTGATCACCCGCAAGGTAGTACAACTCAATAACGACTATATCCACCAGGTCATCGATATTTATCACATCTGACCAACTCACATCTGACCGGCAGGGACGACAGCGGGACAGGGATGTCCCGGCACGATAGCAAGCCAATAACAAGCGACCCCTGGGAACCTCCCATGAAAAACTTCAAGAAGACCGCCCTCGCCAGCGTGCTGGGCACCGCTACCCTGATGTCCGCCTTCGGCGCCATGGCCGACAATCACCCCGTGAAGGTGGGCCTGATGCTGCCCTATTCCGGCACCTACACGGCCCTGGGCGAGGCCATCACCAACGGCTTGAAACTGGCCATCGAACAGAACGGTGGCCAACTCGGCGGCCGGGATGTCGAGTACGTGCAACTCGATTCCGAGGCCAACCCCTCCAAGGCGCCCCAGAACATGAGCCGCCTGGTCAAGGGCGATGGCGTCGACTTCGTCATCGGCCCGGTCCACTCCGGGGTGGCCATGGGCATGTTGCGGGTGGCCAAGCAGTCCGGTGCCATCACCATCATCCCCAATGCCGGCCTGGAGGCCGCCACCAACCAGCTGTGCATGCCCAATGTCTTCCGCACCTCCTTCAGCATGTGGCAGAACAGTTTCCCGATGGGCAAGGTGGCCTATGAGCGAGGGCATCGCGAGGTCGTGACCATCACCTGGGACTATGCCGGCGGCAAGGAGGACGTGGCCGGCTTCAAGGAGGCCTTCGAGGCCGAAGGCGGCGAGATCGTCGAGGAGATCCTGGTGCCCTTCCCGAGCACCGAGTTCCAGAGCTATCTCACCCAGATCGCGAGCATTGACCCGGACGCCGTCTACACCTTCTTCGCCGGTGGCGGCGGGGTCAGCTTCGTGCGCGACTATGCCGCCGCGGGCCTCAAGGAGAGCATCCCGCTGCTGGGCTCTGGCTTCCTCACCGAGGGCAACATCGCGGCACTGGATGGCGCCGGTGAGGGCGTGCTGACCACCATGCACTATGCCGAGACCCTCGACAGCGAGGCGAACCGCTCCTTCGTGTCGGCCTACCAGGACGCCTACGGCGTGGCCCCGGACACCTACTCGGTGCAGGGCTATGACACCGGCGCCATGCTGGTCCAGGCGCTCGAGGCGGTCGGCGGCAATACCGAGGACCGGGACGCCTTGATCGAGGCCCTGGCCCAGGTAGAGCTCGAGAGCCCGCGTGGCCTGATGAGCTTCTCCAACTCCCACCATCCGATCCAGAACGTCTACCTGCGCGAGATTCGGGACGGCCAGCACGAGGTCGTCGGTACCGCTGTAGAGCAGCTCGAGGTACCGGATGACGCCTGCCAGATGTAAGCCGGCCATCCCCTGACACCCGGGGCGGGCCATGGCTCGCCCCTTTCCATCGCGGAGGAGATCGTCATGGATCTCGCATTCTTTGGTGTGCAGCTCCTCAACGGGCTGCAGTACGGGCTGCTGCTGTTTCTCATCGCCAGTGGCTTGACCCTGATCTTCGGCATCATGGGCATCATCAACCTGGCCCACGGGGCCATGTACATGATCGGGGCCTACCTGGTCTGGGACCTGACCATGCGGCTCGGCAACTTCTGGCTGGCGATCGTCATCGCCATCCCCATCGCCGTCGCCCTGGGGCTGGTCATCGAGCGGCTGTTCCTGGACACGCTCTACAAGCGTGACCACCTCTACCAGGTGCTGCTGACCTTCGGCCTGATACTCGTGATCAACGAGGCGCAGCGCATCATCTGGGGCGGCGACGTCCACAGCGTGGCGATACCGGCGCCCTTCGATGCCAGCCTGCAGCTGACCGACAACCTGCAGTACTCGGTCTACCGGTTATTCGTGATGGGGGTCTGCCTGGCCCTGGCCGGCGTCATCTACTGGGTGATCCGCCATACCCGCCTCGGCATCATCATTCGCGCGGGGGCCGTCAACCGCGACATGGTCGAGGGCCTGGGCATCAACGTGCGCACCCTGTTCACCCTGATCTTCAGTGTTGGCGTGGCGCTGACCGCCTTCGCCGGCATGATCGCCGCCCCCTTGACCTCCATCACCCCGGGCATGGGCGACAGCATCCTGATCACCTGTTTCGTGGTGGTGGTCATCGGCGGGATCGGCTCGATCAAGGGGGCCTTCTGGGGCGCCATCCTGATCGGCATGGCGGAGACCTTCGGCTCGGTGCTGATCCCGAGCATCGCCAGCATGGTGATCTACCTGATCATGGCCGCCGTGCTGCTGGTCAAGCCCCGCGGCCTGTTCGCTTGAGGAGACTGAGACATGTTGCATAGATATCCCAAGCGCGTCGCCGTCATCATGCTGGTGTTGCTGGCCACCGTCGCGACCTTCCCGCTATGGGGGCCGACGGTGTTCGGCAGCCAGTCCGACTTCATGCTCGAGAAGCTGACCCTGATGGTGATCCTGGCGCTGTTCGCCATGAGCCTGGACCTGCTGGTCGGCATCGTCGGCCTGGTCAGCCTGGGCCATGCGCTGTTCTTCGGCCTCGGCGCCTATACCCTGGCGCTCGCCAGCCCCGATTTCGATGCGGCCTCCATGTGGTGGATGCTGCCGCTGGTGATGCTGGTGTCGGCCGTCGCCGCCCTGGTGGTGGGCCTGCTGGTGATTCGTACCAAGGGCATCTTCTTCATCATGACCACCCTGGCGTTCGGCCAGATGCTTTACTACCTGATCAGCACCGCACCGTTCGCCGGCGGCACGGACGGGGTCTTCATCATGTTCAGGCCCAGTGTGAATGTCGGCGAGACGCCACTGCTGGACATGAACGACCCCCACACCTTCTTCTACTTCTGCCTGGGAGTGCTGGTCGCCGGCTTCCTGTTCCTGCGCTGGCTGACTCGCTCCTACTTCGGCCAGGTGCTCGACGGCATCCACGACAACGAGCACCGCATGCAGGCGCTCGGCTATGCCACCAACGGCTACAAGCTGGTCGCCTTCGTGATCGCCGGCGTCCTCGCCGCCATTGCCGGCATGCTGGCGGCCATGCAGTACGGCTTTGCCAACCCGGCCCAGCTCGGCTGGCACACCTCCGGCGAGGTGCTGATGATGCTGATCCTGGGTGGCATGGGGACCATCTTCGGCCCGATTCTGGGCGCCTTCGCCTACGAGATCCTGCTCTATGCCTATGAGCACCTGACCCTGCATTGGCCGATCCTGATGGGCCTGACCATCATCGCCGCCGTGCTGGTGCTGCCACGTGGCATCGCCGGTGTGATCACCGACCCGCCCTGGCAGCGCAAGGTCTCGTCCGCCGAGGGGGAAGAGGCGCCTGATGATCGAGTCGCCGCCCGGCCCGCCACCCAGAGCAAGGAGGGCTAAGCCATGAGCCAGGAACCGATTCTTTACACTCAGGGCTTGACGCGCCGCTTCGGCGGACTGGTGGCGGTCAGCGACGTCGACTTCGACGTCAGGCCCGGCGAGATCCACGCCATCCTCGGGCCCAACGGCGCCGGCAAGAGCACCCTGATCAACCTGCTGTCGGGGGAGATTCCCCCCTCGGAGGGTGAGGTGCTCTTCCACGGCAAGCCGATCCAGGGCAAGAGCGTGCGCCAGATCGCCCGCATGGGCATTGGCCGCAGCCACCAGAAGACCAATATCTTCCCGCGCCTCACCTGCCTGCAGAACTGTGAGCTGGCGGCGCGTATCCACATGGGCGGTGTATTCGGCAGTTGGCGTTCCCGCCAGCGTGCCCGCGAGGTCGGCGAGCGGGCCCTCGAAGTGCTCGAGATCTGCCAACTGGTCCAGCGTGCCTATACTCCGGCCGCGGACATGAGCTATGGCGAGCAGCGCCAGCTGCAGATCGCCATGGTGCTGGCCACGGCTCCCACCCTGATGCTGCTCGACGAGCCCATGGCCGGCATGGGCCGCGATGAGACCGTGCAGGTCACGGAACTGCTCGAGAGCCTTACCGACCGCTACACCCTGGTACTGATCGAGCACGATATGGACAGCGTCTTCCGCCTGGCCGACCGCATCACCGTGATGGTCGATGGCTGCGTGCTGGAGAGCGGGCCCACCGACCAGATCCGCGCCAGCGAGAAGGTGCGTGACGTCTATCTCGGGCGCCACCACGAGGAGGCTACGGCATGACGGCACAGCAACAGATCACCCCGCTGATCGATGCCCGCGGGCTGCATACCTACTATGGCGAGAGCCATGTCCTGCACGGCGTCGACCTCACCTTGATGCCCGGCGAGACGCTGAGCCTGCTGGGGCGCAACGGCATGGGCAAGACCACCACGCTGAAGTCGATCCTGGGCTTCGTGCCGCCGCGGCGTGGCGAGGTGCGCATCAAGGGAGTATCGACGGCGAAGCGTCGCCCCTGGCAGCTGATCCGCCAGGGAATCGGCTACGTGCCGGAAGGGCGCGGCATCTTCCCGGGCATCAGCGTGCGCGAGCACCTGGTCATGGCCGCCCGCCCCAACGAGCGGGGCGAGTCGCCCTGGACGCTGGAGCGTGTGCTGGATACCTTCCCGAGGCTCGGTCAGCGCATCAACCATGACGGCTCCTTCCTCTCCGGTGGCGAGCAGCAGATGCTCTCCATCGGGCGGGCGCTGACCCTCAACCCGGACCTGATGATCCTCGACGAGGCCACCGAAGGGCTGGCTCCGCTGATCCGCGACGAGATCTGGAAGATCATCCACGAGATCAAGGCCTCGGGCATCGCCACCATCATCGTCGACAAGAACATCGACAACCTGCTCGAGGTGGCCGAGAAGCATATCCTGCTGGTCAAGGGCGAAGTGGTCTACAGCGGCGACTCGCGAGGCCTGAAGGACGACCCCGCCATCCTCGACACCCACCTCGGCGTTGCCTGAGGTGTGACGGAGAGACGTTGCATGCGACTTCACAAGGATTGGTCGATACCCGCGATCACCGCCGGCTTCGTGGCGGTGCTGGTCTCCTACTCCGGGCCCCTGGCGATCTTCTTCCAGGCGGCCCAGAGTGCCGAGATCTCCACGGCCATGATGACCTCCTGGGTATGGGCGATCTCCATCGGCGCTGCCGTCTCGGGGATCGTCCTCAGCCTGTGGCTCAAGGTGCCCGTGGTCACCGCCTGGTCGGCGCCGGGCACGGCGCTGCTGGTGACGCTGTTCCCCGGCCTGTCGCTGAACGAGGCCGTGGGGGCCTACCTCACGGCGGCGGCGGTGATCTTCGTGGTCGGCATCACCGGCTCCTTCGACCGCATCATCCAGGCGATCCCGCCGGGCATCGCCAGCGCCATGATGGCGGGCATCCTGTTCCAGTTCGGGGTCGGGGTCTTCGTCTCCCTGGAGGCGGTGCCGGCGCTGACAGTGGGCATGATTCTGACCTACCTGCTCTTTAAACGGCTGACACCGCGCTACAGCCTGGTGGCGCTGCTGGTGATCGGCGTCATCCTCGCCGTGGTGCTCGAGGGTGCCAGCCTCGATGGCGTGACGCTTAGCCTCGCAAATCCGCAGTTCATCCGTCCCGAGTGGAGCTGGAACGCCACCCTGAGTCTGGCCATCCCGCTGGTGCTGGTCAGCCTGACCGGCCAGTTCCTGCCCGGCATGGCGATCATGCGCAGCTCCGGCTACAACACGCCGGCCAGGCCGATCGTCACTCTGACCAGCCTGGCCTCCTTCGTGACTGCCTTCTTCGGCGGGATCACCACGGTGATCGCCGCGATCACGGCGGCCATCTGCACCAGCAAGGAGGCCCATGAGGATCCCGCCAAGCGCTACGTGGCTGGGGTCGCCAACGGGGTCTTCTACCTGATCGGTGGCACCTTCGCCGGGACCATCGTGCTGCTGTTTACCTCGTTGCCCGGCGAGTTCGTGGCGGTGCTGGCGGGCCTGGCGCTGATCGGTGCCATCACCAGCAACGTCAGCGCCTTCGCCGCCCACAAGGACCACCTGGAGGCCTCGGTGATCACCTTTATCGCCACGGCCTCGGGCATGAGCTTCCTGGGGCTGGGCTCGGCCTTCTGGGGGGTGGTGGTCGGTGCGCTGGCCTATGTCCTGCTGCACCGGCCGCTGCCCGGCCTCGGGCGCAAGGCCAGGCAGCCAGAGGCCCGCAAGCAATCCTGAATATCGCGAGCCAAGAACAGGTCTTCAAGAACAGGTCTTCAAGACAAGAATGCTGCTTCAAGAACGCTGCTTCAAGAACGCTGCTTCAAGAACAACGCTTCAAGAATAACGCTTTCCAGAGGAGTCTGAGGATGGACAAGATTCATGTGGCGATGGACGAGAGCGACGCCTCCCAGCGCGCCCTGCTGCTCGGCCAGCGGCTGTCCCGCCAGCTGGCGCTGCCGCTCTGCGTGACCTCCGTGGTGGCCGCTGAGGAGCGGGTCGAGCCCCGGCGTGCGGCCCTCCAGTCGCGCCTGTCGGAGCAGCGGGCGGAAGACACCAGCATCGAGGTGGTCGTCCACGCGAGTGCCAAGGACTACCTGGGCCAACTGGCCGGCCGGGAAGAGGTGGGGGTGTGCATGATGGCCCACGGCCGGCGACCAGTACCCGAGATGCTGATCGGCAGCGTCACCGCCGGCGTCGTGCGGCGCGCCAACCGGCCGGTCTATCTGTGCGGGCCGCGTTTCGATGTCGACGCGCATCGCGAGGTGAAGGTGCTGATGGTCTGCGTGGATGGCTCCAAGCTCTCCGAGGCGATCCTGCCCTATGCGGTGGCGCTCTCCAGGCGGCTGGACGCCCGCCTGCAGTTGCTGCAGGTCATCGATGCCGCGGCCGCCGCGGCGGTGCCGCGGGATGGCGGCCATGCCGACGTGATGGAGTCCGGCTATGTGCATGGCCTGGCGCGGCGCCTGCGCAGCGAGCATGCCATGGACCTGGACTGGGAGGTGCTGCACGGGGACCCGGCGGATTCCATCGTCAGCTACCTGGCGGACTGCCAGGACACCATGCTGGCCATGACCACCCATGGACGCAGCGGGCTGTCCCAGGTGGTGGCCGGCAGCGTCAGTCACGAGGTGCTCCACGAGGTGCGCTGTCCGGTGGCGGTGCTGCGCCCGGCCGATATCGGCTGAGCCGCCAGCGAGCCATCTGGCTGATGCAGGTCAAGGCGGCGTAGCGTGGGCTGGCCTAATGTGACCTCATGGACCTGACCTGAGGAGGCCTGCCCATGACGACACTACGCGACGGCATCCACGCTACGGCCGGCCGCCTGGCTCACTCCATGCTCGGTGCCTGGCGGCGGCATCGTCAGCAGCGGGCCTGGCAGGACCTGGATGAGGCCGGGCGCGAATCACGCCTGAATGACCTGGGGCTGGCACGCATCGACTCCCCGCTATTCTGGTCCGACGGGGGCTCGGTATACGACCTGTTGCCGCGCATGATGGTGGTCCACGGCGTCGACCCCATGACCCCCCTGGTAGTCGGTAATGGGGTGAAGCGTGATCTCGAGCGGGTCTGCAGCCTATGCCCCCACAAGGCGCGCTGTGCCCGGGTGCTGGCGAGCGGGCCGGAGCCCGAAGCCTGCGACTTCTGCCCCAATGCCGGCACCCTGGAGGCGCTGGGTAGCCATTGAGCTCACAGGGCTTCGTCCCCCTTCAAGGCCCGCCGCGATGGCGGGCCTTGTCGTTCAGGGGCGATCGGGCCCCTTGTGCTCTCCCTCCTGGGCCTCCCCGCCCTTGACCTCATAGTCTCCCTCCAGCACCTGATGCTTGTTGTGGCTGTCGCGGGAGGCGTAGGTCTCTCGATAACGGGTCTCCCGGTAGTGGAAGCTGCCGCCATCCACGCTCTCGGCCTGCTCGGCACGCATCTGTTCCATGCGCTTCTTCAGGCGATGGCGCAGCAGCGGCATCAACGCCCAGCCCAGCAGCAGGAAGATCAGGCCGAACACCATGGCCACGATCATCAGGGTGCCGAACAGCAGCCAGGCGAGCAGCATCTTGAGGCTGTCGAGGAGGCCGCCACCCTGACTTTGGCGGGCGCGCTGCTGCCATGTCTGGGCGGCGCGCCAGGCGGGATTCTGGCGGGGGTCGCGGTGGGGACCTTGGGAATCGGGCATCTGACTCTCCTGAGGGGCGGCGTCGGTGCGCCGCGAAATGTGCTGCCTCTTGGAAGGCCAGAAGGCAGGTTCGTTCCTTTCAGGCTAGCCCTTCCACACCTCGGCCACGATCTCGTAGCTTCTCAGGCGGTCCTCCAGGGCATAGACGTCGGTATTGAGCATCAGCTCGTCGGCGCCGGTCTGCTCGAGGAAGCTCTCCAACCCCTGGCGCACGGTCTCGGGGCCGCCGACGATGGCGGCACCGAGGAACTGCTGCAGCTGCGCCTCCTCCATGGGCGTCATCTCCAGGTGCTCCACCGGCGGTCTGGCGCAGGTGCGCCGGCCGCGGATCATGCCCAGGAACTTCTGCTGAGAGGTGGTGGCCAGGTACTCGGCGTGGGCGTCGGTCTCGGCGGCGACCACCGGCAGGCCGACCATGGCATGGGGGCGCTCGAGTACCTCGGAGGGGCGGAAGTTGTCGCGGTAGAGGCGCAGCGCCTCGAACAGGTAGCCAGGCGCGAACTGGGCGGCGAAGGCGAAAGGCAGGCCGAGGCGCGCCGCCAGCTGGGCGCTGTAGCCGCTGGAGCCGAGCAGCCAGATCGGCACCTGGGTGCCCTGGCCGGGCACCGCCCGTACCCGCTGGCCGGGCTGTTCGTCGCCGAGGAAGCCCTGCAACTCCTCAAGGCGTTGGGGGAAGTCCTCCACTCCCGCATAGGGATCGCGGCGCAGCGCTGCCATGGTGGCGCCATCGGAGCCCGGGGCGCGGCCCAGGCCCAGGTCGATGCGCCCGGGATAGAGCGTCTCCAGGGTGCCGAACTGTTCGGCGATCACCAGCGGCGGGTGGTTGGGCAGCATGATGCCGCCGCTGCCCACGCGGATGCGCTGGGTGGCCCCGGCCACATGGCCGATAAGCACCGCGGTGGCGGCACTGGCGATGCCCTCGATGCCGTGATGCTCAGCGAGCCAGAAGCGGGTAAATCCGAGCCGTTCGGTCTGCTGGGCCAGGGCCACGCTCTCCCGGAAGCTGTCGGCGGCGCTGCCACCCTCGCGGATCGGGGCCAGGTCGAGAACGGAAAGGGGGGTATCGGCGAGACGAGACATGACGGCTCCGAATGGGGCGGATGAATAGTTAGCCTGCTGAGAGATGTTGATGGGGGCGTTCCCCGCCGGATGCAATGCCCCTTGCACCGTCTGGCACTATCTCTCGTCTTGCATCTCTCTGTCTCGCCCTCTGCAGTGGTGTGTCAACGTGCGTACAAGTGTGCTGCAGCGCCAATGCCACCTGTCTGGCTTGCTTCAGGCTGGTATCATTCTTGTACAAATTCTAGACAGCAGGAGCCATTAGATGGCAGATCATGGAGGCAAGACGGTCTTTACCGTCTCGACGATCATCATACTCGCCCTGGTGGCGGTGGGTGCCGCCTTCCCGGAGGGGTTCGGCAACATTGCCACCACCGCTCTGGGCAGCGTGACCCGAATGTTCGGCTGGTTCTACCTGTTCTCGGTGTTCGGCTTCGTCATCTTCCTGCTGGTGCTGGCCTTCAGCAAGTACGGCAAGATTCGCCTTGGGCCCCAGGACAGCACGCCGAGCTTCAGTTTCTTCTCCTGGATCAGCATGCTGCTGGCCGCGGGCTTCGGTGTGGGGCTGGTGTTCTACGGCATGGCCGAGCCGATGTTTCACTACATCGAGCCGCCCTACGGCGACGTGCCTGCGCAGACGGAGGCCTCGGCTCGCTACGCCATCCAGTACAGCTACTTCAACTGGGGCATCCATCAGTGGGCAGCCTTCTCGGTGGTGGGCCTGATCATTGCCTACTTCCAGTTCCGCAAGGGGCAGGCCGGCCTGGTCTCCTCGGTGCTCTCCTCGGTCACCGCCAAGCATCCCGGGGCGCGCCGCTACGCGCCGGCACTGGACATCTTCGCCGTGGTCGCCACGGTGATGGGGGTGGCCACCTCGCTGGGGCTCGGCGTGCTGCAGATGAACGGCGGCCTCAACGCCGTGTTCGGCCTGCCCGAGTCGGTACTGTGGCAGTTCATCATCCTCTTCGTGATGTTCCTGGCCTACATGGCCTCCACCTGGTCGGGCCTGGACAAGGGCATCAAGCGGCTCTCCAACCTCAACATGATCCTCTGCATCGGCCTGATGCTGTGGGTGCTCGTCACCGGTCCGACGCTGGCGATACTGGAGACCATCACCCTGGGGATCGGCGATTACCTGCAGAACTTCATCGGCATGAGCCTGCGCATCTCGCCCTACAGCGACAACACCTGGGCGAGCAGCTGGACGATCTTCTACTGGGCCTGGGTCATCGCCTGGTCGCCCTTCGTGGGCACCTTCGTGGCGCGTGTCTCCCGTGGTCGTACCATCAAGGAGTACGTGTTCGGCGTGCTGGTCGTGCCGCCGCTGCTGGCCTGCCTGTGGATCGGCGTGTTCGGCGGTGCGGCGCTCAACATGGAACTGGGCGGTGACGTGGGCCTCGCCGCAGCCACCCAGGCCAATATCACCGTGGCGCTGTTCGAGATGTTCGACCTGATGCCCTTCTCGGGGGTGCTCTCGGTGGTGGCGATGATGCTGATCTTCGTCTTCCTGGTGACCTCGGCGGACTCCGCCTCCTATATCGTCGCCCAGATGACCGACAACGGCTCCATCAACCCGCCGCTCTACAAGCGAGTTACCTGGGGCGTGCTGATCGCGGCGATCTGTCTGACGCTGATCGCCGCCGGGGGGCTCTCCGGGCTGCAGGCGGCCTCGGTACTCTCGGCGCTGCCCTTCACCTTCATCCTCTACGGCATGGTGATCGTACTGGTGCGTGAGCTGCGCGCCGACCGCCGAGCGATGCTCACCCAGCTCTATCGCCGCCATGGCGAGACCCCGGTGGGTGCCGATGCCTTCGAGGCGGATCAGCTGGCCGAGGAGGAGCGGCTGCGCCGGGCCCCCAGCGTGGTCAATCGGCGTATCAATCGTCGCGACGGCATCTAGTCGCTGGCCCGACGGCGGCGGAGGTCGTAAGCTTTGGGGATAAATGGTGAAATCGGACTTCCGCCATGTCTCTCTTTCCCATCGCAGGTGACCGTCGCCGTCGGGGGGCTACCCGACGGCGCGTGCCCGCTGCCCGCGGCGCCCGCTTCGATCGCTGGCTCGATCGCCTGGTGGATGCCGCCGTGATCATCGCCTTGCTGGTGGGAGGCATCGCCCTGGTGCTCACGCTGCTGCGCTAGCGTCATCTCGCTCGATCGGGGGCGGGCTGCTATGGTGAGGGGCCGCTATACCACAGGGACGTTGCGATGAGCTCGACCGACAGCCTGCTGCCCGCCAGGAGCCGTGCCTCGCGCCGCGAGATCGTCGGCTGGGCGATGTTCGACTTCGCCAACCAGGCCTACACCCTGCTGATCATCACCGTGGTGTTCGGCGAGCTGTTCACCACGGTGATCGTCGGCGAGCGCGGCGGCGACTATCGGCTGGCCAACTTCCTGTGGAGCCTGGCGCTGGCGGTGAGCTACTTGCTGGTGGTGGTCACCGGCCCGCTGTGCGGGGCGGTGATGGACTATCGGGCGGAGAAGAAGCGCTTCCTGTTCGCCAGCTACCTGGCCACCGTGGCCGCCACCGCCATGCTCTATTTCGTGGCGCCGGGCTATGTGGTGCTCGGCCTGCTGCTGATCGTGGTTTCCAACTACGCCTACTCCATGGGCGAGTCCTTCATCGCCGCCTTCCTGCCCGACCTCGGCCCGCCCGAGGACCTGGGCAAGATCTCGGGCTTCGGCTGGGCTCTGGGTTACGTCGGTGGGCTCTTCGCCGCGGGCTTCACCCTGGTGGTGCTGGGCGAGGCCACGGCGGAGAACTTCGAACGCATCCGCTGGGTGGGGCCCTTCGCCGCCGGTTTCTTCCTGGTCACCGCCATCCCCACCTTCCTGTGGGTGAAGGAGCGCGGCACGCCCCAGCCGGCCGGCAAGCCCTATCGCGAGATCGCCATCGAGCGTGTCTCGACGACTCTCCATGAGCTCAAGCGCTTCCGTGACCTGGCCACCTTTCTGGTGTCGCTGCTGTTCTCCATGGCCGGGGTCTACATCATCATCGCCTTCGCCTTCATCTACGGCGCCCAGGTGATCGGCTGGGACGAGTCGATCCGCAACCTGATGTTCATCATCGTGCAGATCACCGCGGCGGCAGGGGCGCTGGGCTTCGGCTTCATCCAGGACCGCATCGGCACCAAGCTTACCTACCAGTTCACCCTGGTGCTGTGGGTGGCGGCGATCCTGGCGATCTGGGCCACCCCGGAGGTGACCACGCTGCTCAATACACGCTTCGGCCTCGACTGGGAGGCTCAGCAACTGTTCCTCTTCGTCGGCTGCCTGGCGGGGCTCTCGCTGGGCTCCAGCCAGTCCGCCAGCCGTGCCCTGGTCGGGCTCTTCTCGCCGACACGCAAGGCCGCCGAATTCTTCGGTTTCTGGGGGCTGGCCAACAAGCTTGCCGGGGTGTTCGGCATCATTGCCCTGGGGCTGCTGCAGACGGTGGTGGGGCTGCAGGCCTCGATCCTGCTCTGTGCGGCGCTCTTCATCGTCGCCATCCTGATCTGCCTGTTCGTCGACCAGGCCCGCGGCCAGCGCGCCGCCGCGGCCTGGGAGGCGCGCAACGGTCGCGTCATCTGAGCTCGCCAAGTCCCCGGTGTTGGGCGATGCTCACTACATGGATGATGCCGCCGAGGGCGGCGAGGATGACGCAGATGCCTGACGCCTACCCACCCGGCCGCCATGTGAGCCAGATGCCGCTGCGGCTGCGCACCATCGAACCGGCGCCTACCCCCCGTACCGCCTTCATCGGGCGTTGGGAGGGTGACGTCGAGCGTCCCCCACAGACGCTGCGGGGTTACTCGGCTCTCGCTGCATGGCTTGCGGATGTGCCCCCGTCGGTGGCGGCCTCTGAGCTGTGCGCCTCGCTACGCCTGTTCTTCGACAATGGCGGTCAGGAAGCGTACGTCCTGCCGCTGGGCAGCGTCTCCCGTGCCCCAACACATGCCGACTACCTGGCGGCGCTGGCGACCCTCGAGACGCCTGGCAGCGTCGCGGCGGTCTGCCTGCCCGGACAGCCCTGGGTGGCCCCCGGCAACCCGGTGGTCCAGGCGGCCATCGACCAGGCGGAGCGCCTCGGCGATCGCCTGGTGCTGGTCGATCCCCCCGCCGGTCTGGCGCTCACCGATGCCGCGGACGTGGCGTCGCTGGAGCTGCCGGCCTCGCCATATGCGGCCTGCTACTATCCCTGGGTGGAGGTGGCCGATCCCCGGGCGAACGCAGGGGCCTCGGCCCCACGCCTGTCACTGCCGCCCAGCGGCGCCATGGCCGGCCTCTGGGTGCGCAGCGATGCCAGCCGCGGTGTCTGGAAGGCGCCCGCCGGCCTGGAGGCCCGGGTCAGGGGTATCACGGGCCTGGTGCATCCGGTCACCCGCGTCCATCTCCAGGTGCTCAACCCCCGCGGAGTGAATGCCATCGTCGACTTCCCGGGACGCGCCTGCCTGGCCTGGGGGGCGCGCACCCTGGCTCCGCCCAACGACCACGAGCGGCGCTACCTGCCGGTGCAGCGCCTGGCGCTGTTCCTGCGCGAGAGCCTGCGCCAGGGGCTCTCCTGGGTCGCGGGGTCCGCCAACGACGCCGCCCTGTGGGCCTCGCTGCGCCTCTCGGTGGCGACCTTCCTGGATGGCCTCCACCGGGCTGGTGCCCTGCAGGGTGCCTCGCCCCGCCAGGCCTACTTCGTGCGCTGCGGTCTCGGCGATACCATGACGCCCGACGACCTGGCGCGGCATCGGGTCGTGATCCAGCTAGGGGTGGCCGTGATGAAGCCGGGGGAGTTCATGGTGCTGCGCCTGGTGCTGGCGGCCGGACCGGGCTGAGCCGAGAGGTGAGGAGGACGCGATGAGCGACGAGGGCAGGGCGGTGCGACGCACCGGGATCGGCATGATGCTGCTGTTCTGGATGCTGTTCATCGCCGCGGGGACCTGGTGGTTCCACGGCTATGTGGAACGCCAGCGCAATCCCAACAGCCATCTGGTCAGCGCCGTGGCGGAGGGAGCGCCGGTGGTGCTCGAGCGCAATCGCGGCGGCCACTTCGTGGCCACGGGGCGCATCAACGGCGAGCCGGTGGAGTTCCTGGTGGATACCGGCGCCACCTACGTGGCGCTGCCACGGGAGATGGCCGAGCGGCTGGGTCTCGAGCCCTCCGGCAGCGCCTGGTTCAATACCGCCAATGGCCGGGTGCGCGGAGAGCTCACCACCCTCGACGAGGTCAGCCTGGGCGGCCATGTGGCCCGCGATGTGCGCGGTTCCATCAGCGCTGGGCTGGAGGGCGATACCGCCCTGCTGGGCATGAGCTTTCTGGGCCATTTCGATATCCGCATCCGCGACGCACAGATGGTGCTGGAGCCTGCCGGCGGCTGAGACATCAGCTTCCCGCAGCAGCCCCGCTGCGCTGGAAGCCCGGCGTTCCCGCCGTACTCCCCCAATGTCGACTTGTTTCGTACGGGGAGGGCAGGCAGGCTCCAGGATCCCTCTTGATCCTGCCGGAGTCCGTCATGAGCCAGTCGCCAGCCCTCCATCAGCGTCTCGGTATCGCGCTGCCCATCCTCCAGGCACCCATGGCCGGTGCCCAGGGCAGTGCCCTGGCCATCGCCGTGGCGCGTGCCGGTGGGCTGGGGGCACTGCCCTGCGCCATGCTCTCCCCGGAGGCCATGGCCGAGGAGATTGCGGTGTTCCGTGCCGCCACGCCGGCACCCCTCAATGTCAACTTCTTCTGTCACGTCCCGCCCGAGCCGGACCCTGCGGCCCAGGCACGCTGGCACGCGGCCCTCGCCCCCTTCTTCGCCGAGTTCGGCCTGGAAATCGATGCCGTGCCCCAGGGCCCGGGGCGGCGCCCCTTCGATCGCGAGACATGTGACGCCCTGGAGCCCCTTCGTCCCGAGGTGGTGAGCTTCCACTTCGGCCTGCCCGAGGCCGCGCTGCTCGAGCGGGTCAAGGCCTGGGGGGCCACGGTGCTGGCCTCGGCGACTACCGTGGCCGAGGCCGAGTGGCTCGAGGCCCGGGGGGCCGATGCCGTGATCGTCCAGGGCCTGGAGGCCGGGGGGCACCGCGGCATGTTCCTCGACGGGGAAGTCACCACCCAGGTCGGCACCTTCGCCCTGTTGCCCCAGGTGCGCGAGGCGATCGGTCTGCCGCTGATCGCCGCGGGCGGCATCGCCGATGCCCGCGGTGTGGCGGCCGCCCGGGCGCTGGGTGCCGATGGCGTCCAGGTAGGCACCGCGCTGCTGTGTTGTCCGGAGGCGACGATCTCGGCGATCCATCGCCGTGCGCTGCAGTCCGAGGCGGCACGCCATACCGCGTTGACCAACCTCTACAGCGGTCGGCCGGCCCGGGGTATCGTCACCCGGCTGATGCGCGAGCTGGGCCCCATGGCCGAGGTGGCGCCGGCCTTCCCCCTGGCCACCGCGGCCATCGCCCCGCTGCGCACCGCCGCCGAGGCCAGCGGCAGCGGCGACTTCTCGCCGCTGTGGGCCGGACAGAACGCCAGCCGCTGTCGCGAGGTGCCCGCCGCCGAGGTGATCGAGTCACTCGCCGCGGGGCTGTGAGTCCGGTGGGCAGGGCTGATATCATGGATGCATGAACAGTGCCGCGGCGGTCGCCGCCCCCCTCGATGATCCCTTCTACTACCTGACGAACTTCGAGTTCGTGCTGGCCTGGGTGGCCGAGCGCCACGGCGACCTGCTGGGCGAGGCGGAGTGGGGCTTCTATGTCGCCTTCGCGGCCCTGCCCCGGGCCTCCCGTGCGCTGCTGGTGCGCATGGTGATGCGCAAGGGCGAGCATTTCCGCCCCTCGCGGCTCGCCTACCCCGAGATCGACGCCGAGGCCGGTGACACCGAGGCGGCACTGGCGCCGCTGGTGGCGGCTGGCCTGGTGGAGGCGGCCCCCGCGCTGGAACTCGCGACCCTCTTCGCCCAGCTGCGCCTTCCCGAACTGCGCCAGGCCCTGGCCGAGGAGATCCGCGCCGCCGGCCTGCCCCCCGCTGCTGGCAAGTCGGTGCTGCGCGAGGCGCTGCTGGCCCGGGACGCGTCGCCGCAGCCGCTGGCCGCCTGGTGGCCCGAGGCCCCGGAGGGCGTGGTGCGCCTGACGGTGATGGCCACCTGCGACCGCCTGCGCCTGATGTTCTTCGGCAACCTGCGCCAGGACTGGTCGGAGTTCGTGCTCGCCGAGCTGGGACACCAGCGCTTCGAGGCGGTGCCCTTCGGCGTCGACGCCCGCGCCTTCCGCCATCGCGAGGAGGTGGATGCCTACCTGGCGCTGCACGCGCTGCGTGGCCGCCTGGAGGAGGGCGAGGCGCCTGTCGAGCTGGCCGCGGCAGTCCCGGAACGGCCCGCCAACCCCTGGCTGGCGTCGCGTCACGCGCGGCTCTGCCTGGCCCTGGGGCGTCAGGCGGAGCGCCAGGGCGAGGGGGGCCTGGCACTGTCGCTCTACGGCCGCGCAGGCTGGCCGGCCCCCGCGGCGAGCGGCGAGGGGCGTATCCGCCTGCTGCGCCTGGCCGAGCGGCGCGGCGAGACGCGCAAGGCGCTGGCCCTGGCGGAGCCGCTGGCCCGGCTCACTCACGACGAGGCCGAGGCCCAGGCGCTCGACCGGCTGCTGCCGCGGCTGCGCCGCCGGCTGGGCCTGTCGCCCCGGGCGATCTCTGCCGAGCCGGCCCCCGAACGTTTCACCCTGCGCCTGCCTGGTCCCGCCTGGGTCGAGGGCGCGGTGCGCGACCACCTGCACCATGAGGCGGCACCGGTCCACTACGTCGAGAACACCCTGATCACCGGGCTCTTCGGCCTGCTCTGCTGGGAGGTGCTCTTCGCACCGCTGCCCGGCGCCTTCTTCCACCCCTTCCAGTCCGGCCCCGCGGATCTCTATCGCGAGGACTTCGTGGCTCGCCGCCGTGAGGGTTTCGACGCCTGCCTGGCGCGCCTGGAGGATGGTCGGTACCGCCAGGCGATCCTTGACAACTGGCGGATGAAGGCCGGCATCGCCAACCCCTTCGTCCACTGGGGCGCACTCACCGAGGAGCTGCTCGAGCAGGCCCTGGAGTGTATTCCCGCCGAGCACCTGCGCGCCTGCTTCGAGCGACTGTTGGGCAACCTGCGTGCCAATCGTGCGGGTCTGCCGGACCTTATCCAGTTCCTCCCCGAGGCCCCGACGGGGAAGCCGCGCTACCGGCTGATCGAGGTGAAGGGCCCCGGCGATCGCCTGCAGGACAACCAGCGCCGCTGGCTGGCCTTCTTCCGGCACCGGGGCATCCCGGCCGTGGTCTGCCACCTCGAATGGCTGACACCGGCGTGAGCGAGTCGTCGGCGCTGCGGGTGGCGGTGCGCACCCTGTGCGACGTCACCGCCCGGGAGGGCGACCTCGACCACCGATTCACCCCCTCGCCCAGCGCCCGGGAGGGCCTCGAGGGGCATCGCGAGGTGGCACGCCGCCGCGGCGCCGGCTACCTGGCCGAGCTGCCACTCACCGGCGAGGTGGCTGGGCTTCTGGTGAGCGGGCGCGCCGACGGCTACGACCCGGCGGCCAACTGCCTGGAGGAGGTCAAGACCCACCGCGGCGAGCTTTCGCGGCTGGCGGCCAACCAGCGCGCCCTGCATCGTGCCCAGCTGCGCAGCTACGGCGCCCTGCTGTGCGTCGAGCGCGGGCTCGACGCGGTGGAGCTGGTGCTGGTCTACCTGGAGGTGGGCAGCGGCCGTGAGACGCGGGTGAGCGAGCAGGCCACGGCGTCGGCGCTGATGGCAGAGCTCACCGAGCGCTGTGTGCGTTATCGCGACTGGGCCGAGCGTGAGGCGCATCACCGCGCCGCCCGCGACGCGGCCCTCGAGGCCCTCGCCTTCCCCTTCGATGACTTCCGCCCCGGCCAGCGCCCCCTGGCGGAGGCGTGCTACCAGGCCGCGGCCACCGGCCGGGTGCTGCTGGCCCAGGCGCCCACCGGCATCGGCAAGACCCTGGGCACCCTCTTCCCGCTGCTCAAGGCGATGCCGCGCCACGGCCTGGACCGCCTCGCCTTCCTGACCATGAAGACCCCCGGGCGGCGCCTGGCGCTGGAGGCCCTGGCCCGGCTCGGCGCCGTCTCCCCTTCCCGGCAGGGCGACTTGCCGCTGCGGGTGCTGGAGCTGACCGCCCGCGACAAGGCCTGCGAGTACCCCGGGCGCGCCTGCCACGGCGAGGCCTGCCCCCTGGCCGCGGGCTTCTATGACCGGCTGCCGGCGGCGCGCGAGGAAGCCGCCGAGCGGCGCTGGCTCGACCGCGAGGGGCTGCGGGCGCTGGCCGCCGAGCATGGCGTCTGCCCCTACTACCTGGGCCAGGAGATGGCACGCTGGAGCGACGTGACGGTGGGCGACGTCAACCACTGGTTCGACGACCACGCCCTGCTCCACGGCCTGGCCCGGGAGAACGGCTGGCGGGTCGGTCTGCTGGTGGATGAGGCCCACAACCTGGTGGGCCGGGCGCGCGGCATGTACAGCGTTACCCTGCGCCAGCGCGATCTGGCGCGGCTGCGCCGCGCTGCCCCGGCCGCGCTCAAGGCACCGCTGGGGCGCTTGCAGCGCCACTGGCAGGCGCTGGTGCGCGAGGAGGGGCTGGCGGAAGCCAGCGAGCCGGGGCGGCCCGCCTGGCGGCAACTGGAGGAGCTGCCAGGCGGCCTTCTCGGCGTGCTGCAGGGGCTCGCCGGGGCGCTCACCGAGGCGCTGGGCGAGCGCCCGGAGCTTGGCGTCGAGTGGCAGGAGTTGCTGTTCGAGACGCTGGCCTTCACGCGCCTGGCGGAGCGCTTCGGCGACCACACCCTGTGCGAGCTGACCCGCGAAGGACGGGGCAGGGCGCGGCTGGCGCTGCGCAACTTGATCCCGGCGGACTTCCTCGCCCCGCGCTTCTCCGCGGCAAGGAGCGCGGTGCTGTTCTCCGCCACCCTGGGGCCGCCGGACTACCAGCGCGACCTGCTGGGCCTGCCTGCCGACAGCGTCTGGCGCGAGGTGCCATCCCCCTTCGCCGCCGACCAGCTCGAGCTGCGCATCCGCGCCGACCTTTCCACCCGGTTGCGCGATCGCGAGGCCTCGCTTGGTCCCATCGCCGAGGAGATCGCGGCCCAGTACACGCGCCGTCCGGGCCACTACCTGGCCTTCTTCAGCAGCTTTGCCTACCTGGAGGCGGCGTTGACGCGCTTCGGCGCAACGCACCCGGAAATTCCCGTCTGGGCCCAGCACCGCGGCATGGCCGAGGCCGAGCGCGACGCCTTCCTGGCGCGCTTCACGGCGGATGGCCGTGGCATCGGCTTCGCCGTGCTGGGTGGGGCCTTTGCCGAGGGCATCGACCTGCCCGGCGAGCGCCTGGTGGGTGCCTTCATCGCCACCCTGGGGCTGCCGCCGGTGGACCCCTTCAACGAGGTGCTGAGGGAGCGCCTCCAGGCCCGCTTCGGTCGCGGCGACGAGTACGCCTATCGGGTGCCGGGGCTGGTCAAGGTGGTGCAGGCCGCTGGGCGGGTCATACGTGGTCCCGAGGACCGCGGCGTGGTGGTGTTGCTGGACGATCGCTTCGCCCGGCCCGAGGTGCGCCGGCGGCTGCCGGGGTGGTGGGGCGAGCCGGTGATGCCTGGTTGCCGCTGAGAGTGGGGAGGGCAGAGCGAGTCGCCCCAGGTTGTACCCTTGGTCAGGGCTATGCTACCCATAGAGGAGTGGCAATTCGCCCGAGGAAAAGTGACAAGGAGGTACTGGATGGGTATCGAAGTGACCGGCCTGCTGAGCCTGATCTGGCTGATCATCGTGATCTGGGCCATCGTCAAGGTAGCCAAGAGTTCGGCCAGCGGCCTGGCCAAGCTGATCTGGATCGTAGTATTGCTGATCTTCCCGCTGGTGGGACTGATCGTCTGGTTCCTGTTCGGCCCCAAGGGCTAGCCACACCAGGGGGCACAGGAGCCGCATCGGGCCGCCTGCGGGCGGCCCGATGCGTGATGCCTCAGCCGGGCAGTGGGTTGTCGCGCGGCTCGCCGCGGTCGCACTTGACGCACTCGAGGGTTAGGCCCAGGCGGGAACGTCGCCCCGCTTCGCTGGTGACCCAGGGGCGCTCCACCCAGGGCGGCTGATGGCGCACATGCTGGTTGTGGCCACAGGCCAGTTCGGCGACCCAGTGCTCCTCCTCGTCGCGATGGTAGCCGACGATGGGCTGTCGCATGGCGCTAGCGGCGCTCCGGCGGGGCTTTGTAGTGGCCTGGCACCGTGACCCGTTCGCCGCTGGGCAGGATGCGTACATGGGTAGGGACGTAGACTCGCTTGATGACACTCTTGTCCATGATGGGGCTCTCCTGAAGCATGGCCCCGCACCGGCAGGGCCTGATCAGTGTGGGGCGCGACAGCCGGCGCTGGCAATACCTCTGCGGGGCTATTCCTCGCCAGCCATGCCCGCCGCCAGGCTCCGGCCCACATCCTCGCCGCCATTGCCCGCCCCCCCCCCCCCCTGGCGGTGGCACAGGCGGACCTCATGTTTTCAGGTACACTTTAGTCATAGGCGGCAAGAACCTTCGCCGCGGCCGCCACCCAACGACCCATGGAGTTCACACAAGGATGGACGATAGCCTGCAGCCCCGTGAGCAGGACCATGTGCTGATCATCGAGGATGACGAGCGCCTGGCCGACCTGACCCGCGATTACCTCGAGGCCAATGGCTTCCGCGTCACCCTGGAGGCCGATGGCGCCCGCGGGGTCGAGCGGATCCTCTCCCTGCAGCCGGACCTGGTGATTCTCGACCTGATGCTGCCCGGTGAGGATGGCCTGTCGATCTGCCGCCGGGTCCGTGACGACTATCGCGGCCCGATCCTGATGCTTACTGCGCGTACCGATGACATGGACCAGGTGCTGGGCCTTGAGATGGGCGCCGACGACTATGTAGCCAAGCCGGTACAGCCGCGGGTGCTGCTGGCGCGTATGCGCGCCCTGCTGCGCCGTTCCGAGGTGGTCGAGGCCAGCGGCGAGACGCGCCTCACCTTCGACGAGTTGGAGATCGACAATGCGACCCGCGAGGCGTGGCTTTCGGGCGAGCGCATCGAACTGACCAGCGCCGAGTTCGACCTGCTGTGGCTGCTGGCCAGCCATGCCGGGCGCGTGCTGACCCGCGAGGAGATCTTCTCCCAGCTGCGCGGCATCAAGTACGACGGTCAGGACCGCTCTATCGACGTACGCGTGTCGCGTATTCGCCCCAAGATCGGTGACGACCCCAACCAGCCGCACCGCATCAAGACGGTGCGCAGCAAGGGCTACCTGTTCGTCAGGGATGCCTGACCCATGCGTCGGGTCCTGGCCGACAGCACCTTCCTGCGCGTCTATCTGCTGCTGGCGCTGGCTCTGCTGCTGACCTTCGGGCTGGGCCTGCTGGGGGTGGCGCTGGTCGACCAGGTGCGTCGCGAGGCGCATCGCGAACAGCTGGCCGAGGCCCCGATGCGCCTGCTGGCCGAACGACTCTCGGCGTTGCCACCCGCGGCTCACGGCGCCTGGCTCGATGCCCAGGGCCAACGCCTGGACATGCGGGCCAGCGTGGGGCCGTTGGAGGAGGCGGAGCTGGGCTATTTCGCGCGGCTGCGTCTGGGCCGCGGCAAGGTGCTGGTGCAGCCGCAGGACGACCAGGGCTGGCGGCTGCTGTCGCTGCTGCCCGGCAGCGAACGCTTGCTGCGGGTCGAACTCACCAACCTCAGCGAGCACCAGTTGCGTGGCCTCACCGAGCTGCTCGGCGAGTGGCTGATGGCCGTATCCCCCGCCGCCCGCCAGGCCCGGCTCGAGCGCCTGGCCGGCGGACGCCTGCCGGTCTCCCTCGAGGAAGCCCCGCCCGAAGGGCTCGACGACTACCAGCTACGCCGGCTTACCGATGGTGAAGTGGTTATCCAGCTGCTGCCCGGGCGCTGGTCGGTGGCGATCTACCTGGCGCTTCAGGAGCGCAGCGGCGACGCCAGCTGGCTGGTGATCGGTCCGGTCCAGGCCTTCGAACCGATGCCCGGGTCGCTGCAGCTGTTGCTGGTGCTGATCATTCTGGCCGTGCTGGGGGTGACGATCTATCTGATCGTGCGCAGCGTGGAAGCACGCATGGTACGCCTGGAACTGGCGGCATCGCGCATCGCCGCAGGACGGCTAGATACCCGGGTCAAGGTGGAGAGTGCCGACTTCGTCGGCCGTCTGGGCATGGCACTCAACGGCATGGCCGCCCAGGTACAGTCGCTGCTGCGCGCCCAGCAGGACATGATCCGCGCGGTCTCCCACGAGTTGCGAACCCCGGTGGCGAGGATCCGTTTCGCCGTGCAGATGGTCGAGGACATGACCGATGAACCGGCGGTGCGCCGGCAGCTCCAGGGAGTCGATGGGGACATCCAGGAGCTCGACGGCCTGATCGACGAGATTCTCACCTACGCCCGGCTGGGCAGCGATGCCATCAACGGCCGCGAGATGGATGCCGTGCTGATGGACTGCCGCGCCATGGCGGAGCGGGTGATCGAGGCGTTGAGCCCGCTGCATGAGCGGCTGGCCCTGGAGCTAGCCGAGGGAACCGAAGTGGAGGTGCTGGCCGAGCCTCGCTACCTGCAGCGTGCCGTGCAGAACCTGGTGGCCAATGCCTGTCGACATGCTCGCTCTCGGGTGCTGATCCGTGTGCGCCGCGAGCATGCCCTGGTCAGGATCGACGTGGAGGACGACGGTCCCGGGGTGCCGCTGGGTGAGCGCCAGGCGATCTTCAAGCCCTTCGCGCGACTGGACGACAGCCGCACCCGCAGCTCCGGCGGCTATGGGCTGGGGCTCTCCATCGTGCACAAGGTGATGAGTTGGCATGGCGGCAGCGTGAGCGTGGACGACAGCGCCGAGCTCGGCGGGGCACGCTTCACCCTGCTGCTGCCGCAGCACAACGAGCTCGGCTAGCCTCAGGCCGGCTTGATGCCGTCGAGTACCGCGAAGGAGGTCTCCCGGGCGGTACGCAGGAAGTCCTCCATCCACGGCGCGCTGCGGGTCTCCTCGCGAATCGCCGCAAACAGCGTGCTCCACACCCCCTTCTCACCCAGCGCCACGGCCTTGACGTAGTCGCGCTCCAGGTATTCGGTGAGCGCCCAGTTGGGCAGCGCGCAGACCCCGCGGCCGCTGGCCACCAGCTGCATCATCATGATGGTCAGCTCGGCGGTGCGCACCTCCTTCGGCTGCACCCCCGCCGGGTCGAGGAACTGGGTGAAGACGTCCAGCCGCGAGTGCTCCACCGGGTAGGTGATCAGGGTCTCCTCGGCCAGCGCCTCGGGGGTGACGAAGCCCTTGCCGGCCAGGTGGTGCTGGCGGGCCACCGCCAGCAACCCCTCATAGCGGAAGAGCGGCTCATAGTGCACCCCGGGAAGCGGCTGGGGGTCGGCGGTGATCACCAGGTCGAGCTGTTCCCGGACCAGCGCCGGCAGCGGGTCGAAGTGGTGGCCGCCGGGAATGTCGATCTCCACCTCCGGCCAGTGGTCACGGAAATGGTCGATGGTGGGCATCAGCCACTGGAAGCAGCTATGGCACTCGATGGCCATATGCAGCCGTCCCTGCTCGTTGCCGGCCAGCCGTGCCAGGTCGCGCTCGGCCATGCGTACCTGGGGCAGCACCTGTTCGGCCAGGGTCAGCAGTCGCTGCCCGGCCCGGGTGAACTCCACCGGGCGGGTCTTGCGCACGAACAGCGGGCTGCCCAGTCGCTCCTCCAGGTCCTTGATCTGGTGGGAGAGGGCCGACTGGGTCAGGTGGACCCGTTCGGCCGCCTCCACCAGGGAGCCGGCGTCGCGCAGGGCGATCAGGGTGCGGAGGTGTCGCAGCTCGAGCATGAGTGAGTCACTTTCATTTTAAAGATTAAGAAGTTTAGTTTGATTCACATCCCATGGCCAGCCAGTATCCGCCGTATCCTTCATGCAAACAGGTGGAAACATGACCAGGGCTCATATTGCCGGCTACCCCCGCATCGGTGCGGATCGTGAACTCAAGAAAGCCGTGGAGGGCTACTGGCAGGGTGACCTCGACCGCGAGGGACTGGAGGGCGTGGGACGCGAGCTGCGTGCCCGCCACTGGGAGGAGCAGCGCCGGGCGGGCCTCGACCTGGTGACGGTGGGTGACTTCGCCTTCTACGACCAGGTGCTCGATCTCTCGGTGACCCTGGGCGCCGTGCCCTCTCGCTTCGCCGCCGAAGACGAGCTGGCCCGTGGCGAGGTCGACCTGGACACCGCCTTCCGCATGGCCCGTGGCCGCGCGCCCAGCGGCGAGCCTGCGGCGGCCTGCGAGATGACCAAGTACTTCGATACCAACTATCACTACCTGGTGCCCGAGCTGCACGCCGACCAGACCTTCCGCCTGGCCAGCTCACGGTTGTTCGACCAGGTGGACGAGGCCCGGGCGCTCGGTCACCCGGTGAAGGTGACCCTGCTCGGCCCCCTGACCTGGCTATGGCTGGGCAAGGAGAAGGGCGAGGTCGCCTTCGACCGCCTGGCGCTGCTCGACGCCCTGCTGCCGGTCTATGCCGAACTGCTGGCACGCCTGGCCGAGCAGGGCGTTGAGTGGGTCCAGCTCGACGAGCCGGCGCTGGTCCAGGAGCTTCCGCAGGCCTGGCAGCAGGCCTATGAGGCCGCCTACAGCGTGCTCGCCCGGGCCCCGGTCAAGCTGCTGCTGGCCAGCTACTTCGGCGGACTCGGTGATAACCTGAACCTGGCCGTCGGCCTGCCCACCGACGGGCTGCATATCGATGCCGTACGCGACCCAGAGCAACTCGAGAGGGTGCTCGATCGGCTACCCGCCTACAAGGTGCTGTCGGTGGGCGCCATCGATGGCCGCAACGTCTGGCGCGCGGACCTGGCGCTGCTGCGTGAACGCCTGGCGTCGGCCCGCATGCGACTGGGCAGGCGGCTGTGGATCGCTCCCTCCTGTTCGCTGCTGCATGTACCGATGGACCTCGAGCGCGAGGGCGAGCTGGATCCCGAGCTCAAGAGCTGGCTGGCCTTCGCCCGCCAGAAGCTCGACGAGACGGTGACCCTGGCGCGCCTGCTCGACGGCCGCGCCAGCGAGATCGACCAGCGGCGCCTGGAGTCGGCCACCGAGGCACTGCAGGCGCGCCGCGAGTCGCCACGCCTGCATCGCCCCGAGGTGGCCGACCGCCTGGCCGGGGTAGAGCCGACGGATCATGAGCGCCGGAGCCCCTATCCGCGTCGCGCCCTGGCCCAGCGTCGGGCGCTGGACCTGCCGCTGTTCCCCACCACCACCATCGGTTCCTTCCCCCAGACCGATGCCATCCGCGCCGCGCGGCGGGCGCTCAAGGCCGGCGAGCTCTCCCGGGAAGCCTACGAGGCGCGCATGGAGGAGGAGATCGCCCAGGCGGTGGCCCGCCAGGAGGCGCTGGGCATCGACATGCCGGTGCACGGCGAGCCGGAACGCAACGACATGGTGGAGTACTTCGGGGAGCGGCTCGATGGCTACGCCTTCACCCGTTTCGGCTGGGTGCAGAGCTATGGCTCGCGCTGCGTCAAGCCGCCGATCATCGTCGGCGACGTCAGCCGTCCGGGGCCCATCACCGTGCGCTGGAGCGAGTTTGCCCAGTCGCTCACCGACAGGCCCATGAAGGGCATGCTGACCGGGCCGGTGACCCTGCTGCAGTGGGCCTTCGTGCGCGATGACCAGCCCCGCGAGACCACCTGTCGGCAGATCGCCCTGGCCCTGCGCGACGAGGTACTCGACCTGGAGAGGGCCGGCATCCGCGCCATCCAGATCGACGAGCCGGCGCTGCGCGAGGGGTTGCCGCTGCGCCGCTCTCGGTGGCAGGGCTACCTGTCCTGGGCGGTGGAGTGCTTCCGGCTGGCCGCCTCGGGCGTTGCCGACGAGACGCAGATCCACACCCATATGTGCTATGCGGAGTTCAACGACATCATCGAGTCCATCGCCGCCCTCGACGCCGATGTCATCACCATCGAGACCTCGCGTTCGGACATGGAACTGCTCGATGCCTTCCACGACTTCGCCTATCCCAACGAAATCGGGCCCGGCGTCTACGATATCCACTCGCCCAACGTCCCCGAGGTGGAGGCCATGGTGGCGCTGATCGAGAAGGCCGCCGAGCGCATCCCAGCCGAGCGACTGTGGGTCAATCCCGACTGCGGCCTCAAGACGCGCCGCTGGGAGGAGGTGGAGCCGGCCCTGGCCAATATGGTGGAGGCCGCGCAGCGGCTGCGGCGACACTACGGCTGAGTGTTTGCCCCGGCGGTGCGCCAGCCGTGAGCCGTGAATGGAGGTCGGGTGTCGCGGGGGCTGTTATGCTCGACCCATCACGGAACCGTAACCCCCGCAAGGAGATGCCATGCCTCGCCCACTCGTCCCCGCCGCCCTCGGCCTGTCGCTGCTGCTGGCCGGCTGTGCCACTGCCCCCGCGCCGATCACTTCGGGCGATCACGCCCCGCTGCTGCCCTCGGTGCTGTTCTCCGGCGGCGCTGAGGCCTTCACCGCCTGGCGCTGCACCCCGGACCAGGGGCTGGTGACCGCCGATCCTGCCCCCGAAGGCGAGCTGCGACTGTGGTCGACCCATGGCGCCTGGCGCCTGGCGCCAGCCGTGGTGGCCAGCGGTGCGCGCTTCGAGCGTGACGGGATCAGCTTCTGGAACAAGGGCGATGAGGCGGTCGTGGAGACGCCCCGTGGCCGGCTGGAGTGCCAGGCGAGCATGCGGCGCCAGGCGCTGACTCGCGAGCAGCGCCCAGGCGTGATGTTCCATGCCCGGGGAAACGAGCCGGGTTGGATGGCGAGCCTCGCCCACGACCGGCCCGAGGTGCATCTCAGCCTCGATTACGGCAGCCGCGAGCAGACGTTGCCCTACCGGGTCACCACCATGGACAACGAGGCAGGTCGGGTGATCCTGGCCAGCGGTCGCGGTGACACCCCCTTCGAGCTGCGTATCGAGGCCCGAGCCTGCTTCGATGACATGAGCGGCGAGCCCTTCCCGGCACGGGTCACCCTGAGCGTGGACGGTGAGCAGTATCGCGGCTGCGGCCAGGGCATCGCCCCCTGACCGGGGCTCGGTGCTTTTCACGCGGCCTGGCGATTCGAGCGAATTTTTCGTTTTTGTCGAACGTGGACTGCGGTTTTTTGCGCTTTTCGTTGCAATGGATTCATCTATCATGGCGTCCATATTCCTGATTCCCGCTGGAGGAGATCGCCATGACTACCCGCGCACTCGTGATTACCGCTTCCATTCTCGCCGAGAACGGCCAGTCCAAGGGCCTCGCCGAGCACTTTATCGCCCAGGCGGAGGGGCGCGATGACCTCGCGGTGACCCACCGTGATCTGGTAGCCGAGGAGCTGCCCCATCTTGGCCTGGCCGAGCTGGGCAGCTGGCAGGTCGCCGCGGAGGAGCGCAGCGCCGAGCAGCGCGAGCTGGCCGCGCGCTCCGACGCCCTGATCGACGAGCTTCGCGACCACGACGTGGTGGTGCTGGCGGTGCCGATGTACAACCTGGGCATCCCCAGCCAGCTCAAGTCCTGGTTCGACCGCGTGATGCGTGCCGGCGAGACCTTCCGCTACACGGAAAACGGCCCCCAGGGCCTGGTCGAGGGCAAGCGTGCGGTGATCCTGGCGGCTCGCGGTGGCCAGTATGCCGGCACCGAGAAGGACACCCAGACCCCGCACCTCAAGCTGATGCTGGGCATGATGGGCATCACCGAGGTGGACACCGTCTTCGCCGAGGGGCTCAACATGGGCGAGAACCATCGCGAGTCGGCCCTCAAGGAGGCCCGTCAGGCCATCGACGGCCTGGTCGAGCGCCTGTAAGGCGACGCAGGGCGAGCACAGAGTTCACGCAGCGGGGCGGCCAACTGGTCGCCCCGCTGCGTTATGCTGCGTGCCCCCATGTCCTACTTGACTTCAGGCCCGGACCCAGCGCGGCCCGGCGGCAAGGATGCGCGCCTGTACCGGGCAGTCGTCGCGGTGGGCGCCGGGCAGGTAGCCGGTACTCATCAGGAACTCGCCGGTGATCTCCGGCCCGGTGAACTTGAAGGTGCGCCTAAAGAGCCTGACCCAGTCGGCGTGGGGCAGAGGATGGTGGTGGTCGAGCCAGGCGGTGAAGCTGCCGTGGGCGTCGCGCAGGGCCTGGAGCACACAGGCGTTGTGGATCACCGCCTCGACCTTCAGGCGGTTGCGGATGATGCCGGCATCGCCCAGCAGCCGGGCGCGCTCGGCGTCACCGTAGGCGGCCACCCGGTCGATGGCGAATCCCTCGAAGGCCCGCCGGAAGGCGGCGCGCTTCTTCAGCACGGTGAGCCAGGAGAGACCCGCCTGGTTGATCTCGAGTGCCAGGCGCTCGAACAGGGTGTCGTCGTCGACCACCGGGAAGCCGTACTCGTGGTCGTGGTAGGGGCCGTGAAACGGATGTCCCGGCGCCATGTCACAGTAGTCGCTCATGCTTGGATTCCCCCATTACGCGCCGCTCCCATCGGGTTTACACTGCCCATTCACGCTACACGACTCACGCCACACGACAAGGAGTCCGATATGCAGTACCTGCACACCATGGTGCGCGTCAGTGACCTGGACGCCTCGCTGCACTTCTACTGCGACCTGCTGGGCCTCAGGGAGGTGCGCCGCAAGGAGAACGAGAAGGGGCGCTTCACCCTGGTCTTCCTCGCCGCGCCCGATGACGAGTCGCGCTCCAGCGAACTCCAGGCCCCGGAGCTGGAGTTGACCTGGAACTGGGATCCGGAGGAGTACGGCGGCGGGCGCAACTTCGGCCACCTGGCCTACCGGGTGGAGGACATCTACACCCTGTGCGAGAAGCTGCAGAACGCCGGGGTGACCATCAATCGCCCGCCCCGTGACGGCCATATGGCCTTCGTCAGGAGCCCCGATGGCATCTCGGTGGAGCTGCTGCAGAAGGGCGAGGCACAGCCGCCCCGCGAACCCTGGGCCTCCATGGAGAACACCGGCACATGGTAACGGCACAACCGATGCGCAAGGCCCGCCCGCTGCTGGTGCTGGCTGCCGCCGCCCTGCTGGCCGCCTGCGGAAGTCGCTCCCCGGCTCCCAGCGAGGACTCTTCCGGCGCCCTGGAGGGGCCGCTGGTGGAACAGCGCTGGAGCCTGCTGCTGGTGGGCACCAGCGAGCGGCTCTCGATGCCCGAGACCCCCTGGTTCGAGATCGGCCGCGAGGGTCGCCTGGTGGGCAGCGACGGCTGCAACGAGATGCGTGGCCGGGTACGCCTCGGCGACAGCCAGCGTATCGAGGTCACCGAGCTTGCCACCACGCGGCGTGGCTGCCCCCAGCTGGATGATGCCGCACGGGTCACGGCGATGCTGGAGACCGCCTACCGCTACCTGATCGACCACGACCGGCTGGTGCTCTTCGGCCCCGACCAGCGGGTGCTGGGTGGCTGGCGCCAGGCCAACTGAGCCCCAGGCAATCGGACCGCAGGCAATCGGGCACCTGAAACGACAGCGCCCCCGCCGATGGCTCGGCGGGGGCGCTCTCTTTCGGCCCGGCAGGCCTGCCGCTCAGGGCAGCTCCTCGGCCTCGGGGTCCTCCTTCCTCGCCGGAATCAGGTCCTCGCGGTTGAGTCCCAGCGGCAGCAGCAGGGCGCCTGATATATAGATGGAAGAGTAGGTGCCCACCACCACGCCGAGGATCAGGGCGATGGCGAAGCCCTCGATCATGTCACCGCCCAGCGCCAGCAGCGCCACCAGCACCAGCAGGGTGGTACCGGAGGTGGCCAGGGTGCGCGACAGGGTCTGGTTGAGCGATTCGTTGAAGATCGCCGGCATGTCGTCGATGCGTGACTTGCGGATATTCTCGCGAATGCGGTCGTAGACCACGATGGTGTCGTTGAGCGAGTAGCCGATCACCGCCAGTACCGCGGCCAGCACCGTGAGGTCGAATTCCCACTGGAACAGTGCGAAGGCGCCCACCATGATGATCACGTCATGCAGCAGCGCCAGCAGTGCGCCGATGGCGAATTTGTACTGGAAGCGGAAGGCCACGTAGAGCATCACGATGCCCAGCGCGACCAGCAGCCCCAGCCCGCTCTGGTCGCGGAGCTGGTCGCCCACCTGGGCACCGACGAACTCGGCGCGCACCAGGTTGACCTCCTCGCCACTGCGGCGCAGCAGTTCCACCACGCGGTCGCCCACGTCGGCATCGAAGGCCTGCTGCAGGCGGATCAGCACCTCGTTGGCGGCGCCGAAGGTCTGCACCGAGACATCGCGGAACTCCGCGGCCTCCAGGGTCTGGCGCACCGCGTCCAGGGAGGGCGCCACGGCGTAGCGCACCTCCACCAGGGTTCCGCCGGTGAAGTCCAGGCCCAGGTTGAGCTGCTGGAGCAGCAGCGCGACGATCGACGCCAGGATCAGCAGGCCGGAGACCGCGAAGGCGGCCTTCCGCTTGCCCATGAAGTCGAGCTGTCTATTGACCAGGGTTTTCATGATTACCTCTCAGATCCAGAGCTTCTTGACCGGCTTGCCGCCGTAGGCGAGGTTCACCATGGCGCGGGTCACCATCAGGGCGGTGAACAGCGAGGTGAGGATGCCCAGCGACAGGGTCACGGCGAAGCCCTTGACCGGTCCGGTGCCGATCGAGAACAGGATCACCGCCACCAGCAGGGTGGTGATGTTGGCGTCGACGATGGAGGTGAAGGCGCGCTCGTAGCCGGCGTGTATCGCCTGCTGTACCGACAGCCCGCCGCGCAGCTCCTCGCGTATCCGCTCGAAGATCAGCACGTTGGCGTCCACCGCCATGCCCAGCGTCAGCACGATGCCAGCGATGCCGGGCAGCGTGAGGGTGGCACCGAGCAGCGACATCGCCGCCACCAGCAGGGTCAGGTTGAGCGCCAGGGCCAGGTTGGCGAAGATGCCGAACACCTTGTAGCGGATCAGCATGAACAGCACCACCAGCAGCAGGCCGATCTGCACCGACATCACGCCACGCTCGATGTTCTCGGCGCCCAGGCTCGGGCCGATGGTGCGCTCCTGCACGAAGTAGATCGGCGCGGCGAGCGAGCCCGAGCGCAGCAGCAGGGAGAGCTCCGCCGCCTCGGTGGGCGAGTCGAGCCCGGTGATGCGGAAGCTGTTGCCCAGTGCGCTCTGGATGGTGGCCAGACTGATGATGCCGCGTTCGGTATAGGCATCGCGGACCACCGTCTCCTCACCGTCGACCACTTCCACGCTGTCGCGGGTCTTGTGCTCGATATAGACGACTGCCATGTTGCGGCCGATGTTGGTGCGGGTGGCACGGTTCATCAGGGTGCCGCCGGTGCCGTCGAGGTCGATGTTGACCTGGGGGCGGCCGTTCTCGTCGAAGCTGCGGTTGGCGTTGGAGACCTGGTCGCCGGTGATGATCACGTCGCGCATCAGGTCGGCGCTGCGCGACGCCTGATTGCGGAACGGGAAGCTCTCGGTCTCGCTGTCGGGTGTGTCGGGGCGTGCCTCGAGACGGAACTCCAGATTGGCGGTGGCACCGACGATGCGCTTGGCCTCGGCGGTATCCTGTACGCCGGGCAGCTCCACCACGATGCGATCCGGTCCCTGGCGCTGTACCAGCGGCTCCGCCACGCCCAGCTCGTTCACCCGGTTGCGCAGGGTGGTGAGGTTCTGGTTGATGGCGTAGTCCTGGATCTCGTTGACCGCCTGGTCGGTGAGCGTCATGGCCAGGGCAGCACCACGACCATCCCCTTGGTTCTCGTACTGGAAGTCGGGGAACTCACGGCTGATCAGGCTTCGCGCGGTATCGCGATCCTCGGCATCGGTGAAGGTCAGTGTCAGGGTGCGGTCGTCGATCTCGGTGTCGCGGTAGCGGATGCGCTCGTCGCGCAGCAGCTCGCGCATGGCGCTGGCGTTGACCTCCAGGCGCTGGCTCACGGCGGCATCCATGTCCACTTCCAGCAGGAAGTGCACGCCGCCGCGCAGGTCGAGGCCCAGGGTCATCGGTGAGGCGGAGAGCGACTGCAGCCACTCGGGGGTCGACTCGGCTAGGTTGAGCGCTACCACATACTCCTCGCCGAGCATGGCGGCGACGCGGTCGCGGGCGGCGAGCTGGGCGTCGGGGTTGCGCAGGCGCAGCAGGGTGCTGGTCTGGCTGCGTTCGACGTCCTTGATCTCGATGCCGGCCTCGTTCAGGGATGACTGGATACGCTCGAGCTGGCGCTCATCGACGGTGGCGTCACCGCGCTCGCTGCTGATCTGGATCGCCGGGTCTTCCGGGAAGAGGTTGGGCAGCGAGTAGACCAGGCCGACGAGCAGGACGATGAGTATCAGCAGATACTTCCACAGGGGATAACGGTTGAGCATGCGGGCCCTGTCCTAGGTAGCTGGCGATAGGTTGCTGAAACAGCAGGGAAGCTGACGCGATCACGCCTCGACCGCCGCCGGCACTGCCGGCGGCGGTCGAAGGTCGGCCCCGCCGACTGGGCAGCAGGGCCGGACAGGGCACGGGTCAGATGGACTTGATGGTGCCCTTGGGCAGCACGGCGGCAACGGCGCTCTTCTGCACGTTGACCTGGGTACCCTCGGCGATCTCCATGGCCAGGAACTCGCTGTCGTCGCTGACCTTGGTGATACGCCCCAGCATGCCGCCACCGATGACCACCTCGTCACCCTTGGAGAGGCCGGCGATCAGCTGCTTGTGCTGCTTGGCGCGCTTGGCCTGGGGCCGCCACAGCAGGAAGTAGAAGATGGCAACGAAGCCGACCAGCATGACGATCTGGGCGATGCCACCGCCGGCGGGGGCGTCCTGGGCGTAGGCCGGCGCGATAAAGAAATCCAGCATGGATGTGGGTCTCCTGATTGGGATGGGTAAGGGGGTCTGCCGCGCCATTGCGGGGCAGTGGCAACCGGTACCTCGCACTCAGAGAGCGGGGCGGTACCGGTGGCTGTCAATTCGGGGCGGGAGGCACCGGCAGGCCGCGCCGGGCATAGAAGCCTTCCACGAAGTGGGTCAATGTACCCGCTTCAATGGCACCGCGCAAACCGGCCATCAGTCGCTGGTAGTGGCGCAGATTGTGGATGGTATTGAGCATCGAACCGAGCATCTCGCCGCAGCGATCGAGGTGGTGCAGGTAGGCCCGGGAGAAGTGCCGGCAGGTATAGCAGTCGCACTCTGCCTCCAGCGGGCCGGTGTCGTGGCGGTGCTTGGCGTTGCGGATCTTGACCGTGCCCTCGGTCGTGAACAGGTGGCCGTTGCGCGCGTTGCGGGTCGGCATCACGCAGTCGAACATGTCGATGCCGCGGCGCACGCCCTCCACCAGGTCTTCGGGCTTGCCCACGCCCATCAGGTAACGGGGCTTGTCTTCCGGCATCCAGGCGGGAAGGTAGTCGAGGACCTTGATCATCTCCTCCTTGGGCTCGCCCACCGAGAGGCCGCCGATGGCCAGGCCGTCGAAGCCGATCTCCTGCAGCCCCGCGAGGGAGCGCTCGCGCAGCTCCGGGTACATGCCACCCTGGACGATGCCGAACAGCGCCGAGGGGGAGCTGCCGTGGGCCTCCCGCGATCGGCTGGCCCAGCGCAGCGAGCGCTCCATTGAGAGGCGCGCCTCCTTCTCGGTGGCGGGGTAGGGGGTGCACTCGTCGAAGATCATCACCACGTCGGAGCCCAGTGAGCGCTGTACCGCCATGGACTCCTCCGGGCCCATGAAGACCTTGGCGCCGTCCACCGGCGAGCGGAAGTGCACGCCCTGTTCGGTGATCTTGCGCATGGCGCCCAGCGAGAAGACCTGGAAGCCGCCGGAGTCGGTGAGGATCGGTTTCTGCCACTGGGCGAAGTCATGCAGGTCGCCGTGGGCCTCGATCACCTCCATGCCGGGACGCAGCCACAGGTGGAAGGTGTTGCCGAGGATAATCTCGGCGCCGATCTCGGCAACCGACTCCGGCGTCATCCCCTTGACGGTGCCGTAGGTGCCCACCGGCATGAAGGCGGGTGTCTCGACGCTGCCCCGGGGAAAGGTGAGGCGGCCGCGGCGCGCCCGGCCATCGCTGGCCAGGCGCTCGAAGGTCATGAAGCATTCGTCACGCATGATCGGTCTCGGGTCAGGAACGCTGGCGGGTCAGGAACATGGCATCGCCATAGCTGAAGAAGGCGTAGCGCTCGGCCACCGCCTCGCGATAGGCGGCCAGGGTGGTGTCATAGCCGGCGAAGGAGGCCACCAGCATCAGCAGGGTGGACTCCGGCAGGTGGAAGTTGGTGATCAGGGCGTCCACGCAGCGCCACTCGTAGCCGGGGTAGATGAAGATGTCGGTCTCGCCGCGGTAGGGAGCGATCTCGCCGCTCGCGTCGGTGGCGCTCTCCAGGCAGCGCACGCTGGTGGTGCCCACGGCGATCACGCGGCGGCCTGCGGCCCGCGCGGCGCGCACCTGCTCGCAGGTGGCCTCGTCCACCTCCAGCCACTCGCTGTGCATCTGGTGCTCGCGGATATCGTCGACGCGCACTGGCTGGAAGGTGCCGGCGCCCACGTGCAGGGTGACGAAGGCGCGCTCGACGCCCTTCTCGGCAAGTGCCGCGAGCAGCGGCTCATCGAAGTGCAGCCCGGCGGTGGGGGCGGCCACCGCGCCGTCGCGACGCGCATAGACGGTCTGGTAGCGTTCACGGTCGCTGCGCTCGTCGTCGCGGTCGATATAGGGCGGCAGCGGCATATGGCCGTGGCGCTCGAGGAGTTCGATCAGCGGGGTGTCGCCGAGGAAGCGCAGCTCGAACAGGGCGTCGCGGCGTCCCTCCACCACGGCAAGCACATCGCCCTCGAAGATCAGCTCGGTGCCGGGCCTGGGGGACTTGCTGGAGCGCAGGTGGGCCAGGCCGCGGTGGGCATCCAGGGGGCGCTCGAGCAGCATCTCCACCTTGCCGCCGCTGGCCTTGTGGCCGTGCAGCCGCGCCGGGATCACCCGGGTGTCGTTGAACACCAGCAGGTCGCCTGGCTCGAGGAGCTCGAGCAGGTCCGGGAAGCAACGGTGGCTCAGCGTGCCGCTCGTGCCGTCCACGCACAGCAGCCGGCAGTCGGTGCGCTGCTCGGAGGGGTAGCGGGCGATCAGCTCGTCGGGAAGCTCGAAATGGAAGTCGGCGCGCTGCATGCGGTTCGGGGTCCGGTGGTTTCTGGCAAGCCGCCTAGGATACCGGCTCGCTGGCGCGAAGTCAGGCCCGAGATTGACCTGCCGGGCGGCCCACGTATAATGCTCGCGGCGTTGCCGGCGTGGCGGAATTGGTAGACGCAGCGGATTCAAAATCCGCCGGGTGCAAGCCCTTGTCGGTTCGAGTCCGACCGCCGGTACCAGCCCCCCTATCATGACGACGGCCGCCTGCCTCCTCCGCAGGCGGCCGTCGGCGTTTTCGCCATTACCTCTCGCCTCCACGTTACTCAGGGTGCAGAGGGAGGGCGTCGTCAGCGCCTTCTTGAGGCTGTCTCCTTGCATGCTTTTGTAGTTTTTAAGCTACAATGCGTCCGATGATGGAGCTTACGCACTACCTCACCGCTGACGGCCATGACCCCTTCCAAGCCTGGCTGGATACCACCAAGAGCAAGGATCGTCAGGCCGCCATGCGGGTGCTGACCCGGCTGAACCGCTTGGCCGCTGGCAACGCCGGCGACACCAAGGCCGTTGGAGATGGAGTGCTGGAGCTTCGAATCGACTACGGCCCTGGCTACCGCGTGTATTACGCCAAGGTGGGCAGACGCCTGATGATGTTGTTGATCGGTGGCACCAAGAAGCGCCAGCAGGCTGACATCGAGCAGGCGAAGGCGTTTCTGAAAGACCACCGGAGGAGAGCGCGAACATGAAAAGCCACGACACTGCTGTAATCGAGATGCTGCGTGATGACCCTGGCATGGCGGTCGATTACCTGCGCACCGCCTTCGATGAGCTGGACGAGGAGGGGGGAGAGTCTGCCTTTCTGCTGGCGCTGCGACATGTGGTGGAAGCCCAGGGCGGCATGGCTGCCGTGGCTGAGCGTGCCAAGGTCTCACGCGAGAGTCTGTATCGGGCATTGTCACCCAGGGGGAACCCGACCCTGCGCACCATGACCGCTGTCATCAAGGCGACCGGCATTCACTTCCACGACCTGACCCGCGCCGCCTCCTGACCGCCGCGTTACCCCATCACGCTTACCACCACGATGGCCAGGGTGCCCCCGGTCAGCAGGTAGCCCAGCAGGGCGAGCAGGCCGTCGTCGGCGAGCAGCGCCAGGCCGAACAGGGTCAGCGCAAGGCCGGCGCCGTTGGCGCTGAACGGGATGAACTCCATGGGCGGCATGGCCAGTGCGATCACCAGGCAGATCACTGCCACGGCGAAGTGAGCCGGCGGGCGAGTGAGCACCGTCAGGCGTTGATGCAGCAGGCGGTCCGTCCAGGCCGCCGGTCGTTCCAGCCAGGCCAGCACGCGATGGAAGCGCGGCCGTGACACCCGGCGACGCAGTAGCCAGTGCGGCAGCCAGATGCTGCGTCGCCCGGCCAGCAGCTGGCTGCTCGCGAGCAGCACCAGGCTGGCCATCAGCGTCGGCACGCCCGGCACGTCGCCGACCAGCGGTGCCAGGGTCACCAGACCGGCGAGCAGCAGGAAGGGGGCGAAGCTGCGTCGGCCGACGGCCTCCAGGATGGCGCCGAGGCTGACGCTGGTTTCTCGAGATCCAGCTTGCCTGACCCGCTCCAGCAGGGCGCTCAGGCTGGTGGGTCCCCGCTCAGCGGCCACGTTGGCGGCACGTGACCAGCAGCAGGATCCCCAGCAGTACCAGCACGGGGCCGACGAAGCCCACCGGGCTAGCCGCTTGCCAGCCCACAAAGGGCAGCAGCACTCCGAGGCCGATCATCAACCAGGCGAAGAGTCGAACCGACATGGGGCACTCCATAGCGAAAGGGGCTCCAGTCTAGCCGCTGGTGAAGGGGGCTGCAGCCCGGAGCAGGGCGACAGGACTGTTGCACCGTCGCAGGATGTCGTATGGTGGTGGTTCACAGTCCTTCGCCCGCTTGCGGGTGGAGGGCTGTTTTCGTTGGATACCACGATAAGCGTACAAACAACGTTTATCAGCGTTCAGGAGGTGCCATGCAGTCCCGTCCCCCGCTCATCATCAACCGGCTCGATGCCGATCGTCTGCAGCGCCTGATCGATGAGGCCAGCGACAAGGATCTCTTCGTGGCTGATGCCCTCGAGCAGGAGCTCGAGCGCGGCGAGGTGGTCGATCCCGAGGAAATTCCCGAGGATGTGGTCAGCATGAACAGCCGCGTCCAGTTCACCGACCTGGCCCGCGGGCGCCAGATGATTCGTACCCTGGTCTATCCTCGCTCGCTGGGCGATGTGGAAGATGCCATCTCGGTGATGGCACCGGTGGGCGCCGGCCTGATCGGCATGCGCGTCGGCGACACCATCGACTGGCCGCTCCCCGATGGCGGCCAGGTTCACCTGCGCGTGGATGCCATCCTGTGGCAGCCCGAGCGCGAGAAGCAGTACCACCGCTGAGGCCTCTGCTATGCCCTTTTCCCTGTGGCTCTCCCTGGCAGCGGTGTGTGCCATGGGCGCCATGTCGCCGGGCCCCAGCCTGGCCATGGTGCTGCGCCACACCCTGGGTGGCGGGCGTGCCCCGGGGGTGATGGCGGGGCTCTCCCACGCCCTGGGGGTGGGCTTCTACGCCCTGCTGACCGTATGGGGGCTGGGGGCGCTGATCGTTCGCCAGCCCATGCTGTTTAACGCCATCTCCTGGGTCGGCGCCGCCTATCTGGCCTGGCTGGGCATCAGGGCGCTGCGTGCCGGGCGTGCCGGCCCGCTGGAGGCGGTGGGAGTGCCCACCACACGGCGTCAGGCGGCCCGCGACGGTGTGCTGGTGGCTCTGGGCAACCCCAAGCTGATCCTGTTCTTCATTGCCCTTCTCAGCCAGTTCGTCACGCCCGGCATGAGCCTGATGGCACAGGTGCTGATCGTGCTCACTGCCATGCTGATCGACGCCGGCTGGTATGTGCTGGTGGCCCTTGGGCTCTCCCACTCCCGGGTACTGCCCTGGCTGCAGGCTCACGCCCACTGGATCAACCGCGCCACCGGCATATTGTTGCTGGCACTGGCGACGCGGGTAGTCAGCGGGCCGTTGCTGGCCTGAGGCATATTCAGCTGGTCAGGCGGGCGAGGATGGCGTCCAGCGGCGCATCGCTGGGCAGCACGCCGTAGGCGGGGCCCGCCTCGCTACCCAGCCGTGCCCGGCAGAAGGTCTCGCCGACCGCATTCGGTGCATGGCGCAGCAGCAGCGCTCCCTGCAGGCACTGGGCCAGACGCTGGGTGAGCCAGCGCGCCCGCGGCTCGAGTTCCTGCGGAGGCGCCTCCAGCAGGCGCTCCAGGCCAACCAGGGCGGCGTCCAGCTCCCGGACCTGTCCCCGTGCCGGGGTGAGCTCCTGCCATAGCGCTTCCAGTGCCTCGGGATGGCGGGCTAATACCCGTACCACATCCAGGCAGATCACGTTGCCCGAGCCCTCCCAGATCGAGTTGACCGGCGCCTCGCGGTAGAGGCGCGCCAGTGGCGACTCCTCCACGTAGCCGATGCCCCCCAGGCACTCCATGGCCTCGGCCATGAAGCCCGGCCCGCGCTTGTTGTGCCAGTACTTGGCCAGAGCCGGCAGCAACCGGGCCAGAGCGTGTTCGCCCGCGTCGCCGCGGGCCGCGCCGTCGAAGGCGCGGGCGGCGCGCAGCGAGAGGGCCACCCCGGCCTCCACCTCCAGCGCCAGGTCGGCGATCACCACACGCATCAGCGGCTGCTCGGCCAGTGGTCGGCCGAAGGCGTGGCGCGCCTGCACATGGCGCCACGCCTCGCCGAGGGCCTGGCGCATCATGCCCACCGGGGCGCTGGCGGCATCCAGGCGCGTCTGCTGCACCATCTCGAGGAGGGTGGCGATGCCGCGGTCGGGCGGACCGATGGGCTCGGCCCAGGCGCCGCGGTACTCGATCTCCGCCGAGGCGTTGGCGCGGTTGCCGCACTTCTCCTTGAGTCGCTGCAGCTCGATGGCGTTGCGCTCGCCATCGGGGGTGAAGCGCGGCACCAGGAAACACCCCAGCCTTGCCTCGGTCTGCGCCAGGGTCAGGAAGGCGTCGGACATGGGGGCGCTGCAGAACCACTTGTGGCCGGTCAGTCGCCAGCCGTCGTCGGTCGGCTCCGCCCGCGTCGTGGCGAGGGGGTCGGTTTGCGTGGCAGCGAGGGGGGCGGCTCGCGTGGAATTGCTACGCACATCGCTGCCGCCCTGTTTCTCGGTCATGGCCATGCCGAAGGTGAGCCCCCGCTTGTGCGCCGCCGGCAGTGCCCGCGGGTCATAGTGGCTGGCCAGCAGGCCGGGCGCCCAGTGGGTCTCCACATGGGGGGAGTGGCGCAGTACAGGCATGGCGGCGTGGGTCATGGTCACCGGGCAGCAGAAGCCCGGTTCGGCCTGGGTCAGCAGGTAGAGGGCGGCGACATGGGCCTGGTGGCCGCCGTGCCCCTCCTCATGCCAGGCCACGGCATGCCAGCCGCCCTCCATGGCCAGGCGCATCAGCTGGTGATAGGCGGGATGGTAAGTCACCTCGTCCAGGCGCCGGCCGTGGCGGTCGAAGAGGCGCAGCTCCGGCGGATGGCGGTTGGCCGCCTCCCCCAGCGCCTGGACGCCCTCGCTGCCGGTCTCGCGGCCCAGTGCGGCGAGCCGTTCGGCGACCCACGCCGGGGCCTCCCGGGCCAGGGCCTCGCGCAGCGGAAGGTCCTCGGCGAGCAGGTCGCGGTCGCCACCTGGGGGTGGCTGGTTGGCCACCTCATGGGTGGCCAGGCGGTGACGGGGTGCATAATCGGGCATGGCGGGTCTCCGCATCGGCGGCCTTGACTGAGCATGGAAGTCGCGACGCCCACGGTCAACGTGACGCCACGTCACCGACTGGTTAGGCTTGGGGCATTTCTCGGGGAGACGCCCATGTTCGAAGATCCGCACTTGCCAGCGCCGCATGTCGCCCGCGAGCGTATCCAGCTGGTGGACGCCCGCAATCGCCCCTGTGGCAGCGCCTGGCGGTCCGAGATGCGCCGTTTCCGGTTCTGGCACCGTGCCACCTACGTGGTGGTGGTCAACGCCCGCGGTGAGCTCTGCGTGCAGCGCCGCACCCTGACCAAGGAGGTCTTCCCCGGCGGGCTCGACCTGGCCGCCGGCGGCGTGGTGGGGGCCGGCGAGGCGGTTCACCTGGCGGCCCGCCGCGAGCTCGAGGAGGAACTGGGCATCCGCGGCGCGACGCTGGTGCCGGCAGGTGGCTTCGTGCATGCCCGGGGCGGCAACCATATTTTCGGCAGCCTCTATCAGGTCGAGCATGACGGGCCGCTGACGCTCCAGGCCGAGGAGGTGGCCGAGGCGTTCTGGCTGCCGCCTGCCGAGGCGCTGGCGCTGGCGGAGGTAACCCCGGACACCCGCCAGGCGGTGGAGGTGCTGCGTGACGCGGGATTGCTGGGGGCGGCGTCATGAATCGGCCGGCCAGCCTCAACGAACTGGACGCCGTGCTGGCGGCCCTCGAGGGAGTTGTGCTGGGCAAGTCCCGGGAGGTGCGCCTGGCGCTCTGCTGCCTGCTGAGCCGTGGCCACCTGCTGATCGAGGACCTGCCGGGGCTGGGCAAGACCACCCTGGCCCAGTCGCTGTCGCGGGTCACCGGCCTGGACATGCAGCGGCTGCAGTTCACCAGCGACCTGCTGCCCGCCGATGTGCTGGGTGTCTCGGTGTTCGATCCGCGCGAGGCGCGCTTCACCTTCCATCCCGGGCCGATCTTCCATGGCGTGGTACTGGCCGACGAGATCAACCGCGCCACCCCCAAGACCCAGAGTGCGCTGCTCGAGGCGATGGAGGAGGGGCGGGTGACCGTGGAGGGCGAGACCCGCTCGCTGCCTGACCCCTTCTTCGTCATCGCCACCCAGAACCCCCAGGAGCAGGCCGGTACCTTTGCGCTGCCGGAGTCCCAGCTCGACCGCTTCCTGATGCGCCTCTCGCTGGGTTACCCCGACGCCCGCGCCGAACGCGAGATCCTGCGCGGCCGCGCAGGCCGCGAGCGCCTGGCCGAGCTGCCGGCGCTGCTCGATGCCGAACGGCTGCGCGCCTGGCAGGCGCGGCTGGGCTCCATCCATGTGGCCGAGGCGCTGCTCGACTATGTGCAGGCGCTGGTCACCGCCAGCCGCGAGCACCCGGAGCTTGCCTGGGGACTCTCCACCCGGGGTGCCCTGGCGCTGCTCCAGGCGGCCCGCGGCTGGGCGCTTCTCGAGGGACGCGACCACGTGCTGCCCGAGGACGTCCAGGCGGTGTGGGTGCCGGTGGTGGGGCATCGCCTGAGCAGCGGTCGGCGCGAGGAGGGCGAGGCCCTGGCCCGCCACCTGCTGTCCCGTGTGCCGGTGATGGGCTAGGCGTGCTGTCTCGGGCGTCTCGCCAGCGCTGGTGGCGACGGGCGGCGATCGCGCCCGGTACGCCGCTGCCCCAGCGCCGGCTGTTCCTGCTGCCCACCCGCTTCGGCCTGGGCTGGGCGGTGCTGGTCCTGCTCCTGCTGCTGTTCGGCATCAACTACCAGAACAGCCTCGCCTACGGGCTCTCCTTCTGGCTGTTTGCGGTGGCGGCGGTGGCCCTGCTGCGAACCTGGCGCAACCTGCTTGGCGTGCGTGCCAGCCTGCGCCTGCCCGCCGAGACCTTTGCCGGGGGCGAGGCGCGCCTGGGAGTGATGCTGGATGGCGGGCGTGCACGCCACGCCATCGAGGTCCATGCCCCTGAGGCATCCGCCTCGGTCTCGCTGCCCGAGGGCCACGGCGAGGCGGACCTGGCCCTGCCGGCCGCTGCTCGCGGCGAGCATCCGCTGCCGCTGCTGCGCCTGGAGAGCGCCTGGCCGCTGGGCCTGGTGCGCGCCGTAGCCTGGCTGGCGAGTGACGAGACGCTGCTGGTCTATCCCCGGCCGCTGGTTGAGGAGATCCCCGAGCACCGCCAGGCCGGGGCGGGACTCGAGGCCACCGACTTCGCGGGCCTGCGGCGGGCCGAGCCCGGCGACAGCCCGGCACGGCTGGCCTGGAAGCAGTGGAGCCGCACCGGGGTACTAGCCGCCAAGGCGTTCAGCGTACCGCCCCGTCAGCAGCTGTGGCTGGACTACGATGCCTGTCGCGGTGACCCCGAGACCCGCCTGTCGATCCTCTGTGGGCGGGTGCTGGCCCATCACCAGGCCGGCGACCGCTACGGGCTGCGCCTGCCGGGCGTGACCCTGGCCCAGGGCGAGGGGGCTGCCCAGCGCCGTCAGGCGCTGACGGCGCTGGCGCGCTTTCGCCCCGCTGGCACGCCGGGAGGTGTGCGTTGAGCCGGCATGTGGCGCCGCCGGCGGTACTGGCCGACGGCCGCGCCCTGAGTGCGGCCATGCTGCGTCGGCTGTTCGTCGGCCAGTGCCTGGTGCTGGCCCTGCACCTGGCCTTCACGCCGGCCTGGCTGGCCGGTCTCGCCGCCCTGGTGGCCGGCTACCGCTACCTGCAGCTGCGCCGTCGTCTGCCCCGGGCCGGGGTCGTGCTGCGCCTGGCCGGCGTGGCGGCGCTGACCGGCGGCCTGTGGTTGCACTACGGCACCCTGGGGCGCATGGAGTCGATGATCGGCCTGCTGCTCGGGGTCTACCTGCTCAAGCTGCTCGAGACCCATAACCGCCGCGATGCCCGGGTGGTGGTGCTGATCGGCATGGTCGCCACTACCGTGGCCTTCCTTCACGACCAGGGCATTCCCATGGCCGCCGGCGCCTTGCTGGCGGTGGCCTGGCTAATGCACTCGCTGGTATGGCTGGCCGGCGCCACCAGTGCCCGCCAGGCATGGCGCGAGAGCGCCTGGCTGCTGGGGCTGGCGGCGCCGCTGATGGTGCTACTGTTCCTGGTCTTCCCGCGGATCGGGCCGCTGTGGAATCTGCCCCAGGCCGAGCGAGCCGCCACCGGGCTCAGCGACGAGATCGCCCCGGGGGACATCGCCGAGCTGTCGCGCAGTGACCGGCGCGCCTTCCGGGTGCGCTTCGAGGGCGCCGAACCGGCCTCCGATGAGCGCTACTGGCGGGTCTATACCCTCTCCGAGTTCGATGGCGAGCGCTGGCGCCGGATCTCGCCGGAGCGTCTCGCCGCCGGCCTGGGGCGGGAGCTGCGCGACCTGGTGGCCGAGGGGCCCCGCTCGCCCTGGCCGGACGACGCCGAGCCACGCTTCACGGCAGAACTGCTGCTGGAGCCCGACAGCCGCCCCTGGCGCCCCGCGCTGGGGACGCCGCTGGAAAGCGACGAGCGCCTGCGCTGGCTGGCCGATGGCACCGTGGAGGGACTCGTGCCGCTCGCCTCGCGCAGCCTGTTGCGCCTGTCGAGCAGCGGCCTGGCGCCGAGCTGGCCCGAGCCCCTGGGAGAGCGCTGGCACACTCGGTTGCCGGACGATGCCAACCCGCGCAGCCGCGCGCTGGCCGAGCGGCTGTGGCAGGCGGCCGAGGGCGAGCCCCGCGCCTTCCTGGCGGCACTGATGGCGCGCTTCGGCGAGGCGCCGTTCCGCTATACCCTGTCGCCGCCGCGGCTGACCTCCCGCGACCGGGTCGACGAGTTCCTGTTCGAGAGCCGTGCCGGCTACTGCACCCACTACGCCTCGGCCATGGCGGTGCTGGCCCGGTCGGTGGGGCTGCCGGCACGTATCGTTGCCGGCTTCCTGGGCGGCGAGCGCCATCCCGACGGCCACTTCACGGTGCGCGACTACGATGCCCACGCCTGGGTGGAGGTGTGGCTGGACGGCGCCTGGCAGCGCCTCGACCCCACCGCCGCCATCGCCCCGGAGCGCATCGAGCAGGGGGCCGAGGCGGTGGAGGACGGTGGCGACGCCTTCCTGGCCGACTCCCCCTTCTCGCCGCTGCGCATGCGCGAGCTGGGTTGGGTCAATCGACTGCGTTTGGACTGGGAGCGTCTGGAGTATCGCTGGCAGCGCGGGGTGATAGGCTATCGCGACGAATCGCGCAGCGCCTTCCTGGCCCGGGTGGTCGAGCGGCTGCACGCCTTGTGGGGCGCCCTGCTGGGCCTGCTTCCCGGGCGCGGCCTCCTGGCGTGGCTGGTGGGCCTGGCACTGGCCCTCGGGGCGCTGGGTGGCGTCGCGGGTGGCCTGGGCCTCGCCTGGCGCCGCCATCGGGAGGGACGCGACGAGGCGCTGCGAATCCGCCGGCTGCAGGCCTGGCTTGCGCAACGCGGCATGCCGCCCCACGACGGCGAGTCGCCGGCCGCCCACCTGCGTCGCCTGGCCGACTCCACCGGTGCCGCCGGACCGGCGCTGCGTGACTGCGCCCACCAGCTCGAGCGGCTGCGCTATGCCCGCCTGGGGCCGGCGGAACGTCGCACCCGGCGCCGGGTCCTCGGGCGCCGCGTCGCCGAGGTCCGCCGCCGGCTCGCCAGGCAGGGCGTCTCGGGGTAGCGCCGCCGCGGGTGGCGTGGCATCGTGAAGGTCATCGACCATCAAGGCCCGCGCATGTCTATCCACGACCATCAATGCCGCACCGCCCAGGGCGAGTCCTTCAACTTCGGCGCGCTGCGTGGCCAGGTGCTGCTTATCGTCAACGTCGCCAGTCGCTGCGGCTTCACCCCCCAGCTGCGCGAGCTCGAGCGACTCTATCGTCGCTACCGCCATCGTGGCTTCATGGTGATCGGCTTTCCCTGCAACCAGTTCGGTCGCCAGTCGCCGGAGTCTGCCCAGGAGTTCTGCGCCCTGAGCGCCCGGGACTATCAGGTGAGCTTCCCGCTGATGGAGAAGGTGAGGGTCAACGGCAGCGACGCCCATCCGCTGTTCGTCGAGCTCAAGCGCGAAGCGCCCGGTTTGCTGGGCACCGGCCTGGTCAAGTGGAACTTCACCAAGTTCCTGGTGGGGCGCGATGGCCGGGTGATCCGTCGCTTCTCGCCGCGCGACGGCGAGGACGAGCTGCGCATCGCGCTGGAGCTGGCGCTGGATGAGGCTTGAGGGGAGTGGCGTCCGAGCGCCTGGCAGCGCAGGGGGCGTATGGTGGGAGCCCGATTTATCGGCGATCGCGGTGGTATCAGGGCGCCTGGCGGCGCCATCGTCGAACCGGGAGGGTCTGTGCTACCACAAGGGCTGGCCCGGTTAACCGAGACAGCCTTGCCTCAGGGGGGTGTCTCGCCGCGCTCCACCATCAGGCGGCCGATCAGTTCGTTCCAGCGATGCCGGGTCATCATCGTGGTCAGTCCCGAGAACAGCGCCCAGCTCTTGCGCCGCCACCCCTTGAGTCGCAGGTTGTGGGCCACCAGCTGCTTCATCAGCGCATGTTCGTCGAAGCGCCGCCATTCTCCGACCACCGACATCTGATGGCGTGACAGTACCGGCGCCAGCTCGAGGCGGAAGATCCACTCCAGCTCGTTTACCGTGAGCGCGTGGCGCTCGATGACCTCGAGCATCCGGGCGTAGTCGCGTTCGCCCGGCTCGTGCTCCAGCCACAGCGGCGCCAGCGCCAGCCACAGCTCGCCGCGTTCGTCGACCAGGGTCTGGGCATCCATCGTTCGCTCCCGGGTATCTTCGCTAGGGTAACCGCCGTCAGGCTGGCATCCTGCCCCAGGCGCCGGCCGGGCTCAAGGGCGGACAGCGGCGGACGTGACCGCTAGAATAGCTCGATTACCACTCCATGACAGGGCGGCAGCGTCCGCTCACGATACCAACAGCGAGGTCTGACGTGATCATCAAGCCCAAGGTACGCGGTTTCATCTGCACCACCACCCACCCCGTCGGCTGCGAGAAGAACGTGCTCGAGCAGATCGAGGCGACCCGCGCCCGCGGTCTCGACAAGACGAACGGGCCGAAGAAGGTGCTGGTGATCGGGGCCTCCAGCGGCTACGGCCTGGCGGCGCGCATCACCGCGGCCTTCGGCTACGGCGCCGACACCCTGGGGGTATTCTTCGAGAAGCCCGGCAGCGAGAAGAAGCCGGGCACCGCCGGTTGGTATAACAGTGCCGCCTTCGACCGCTTCGCCAAGCAGGAAGGCCTCTACAGCAAGTCGATCAACGGCGACGCCTTCTCCCACGAGGCGCGCGAGAAGGCCATCGAGCTGATCCAGCAGGACCTGGGCCAGGTCGACCTGGTGGTCTACTCGCTGGCCTCGCCGGTGCGCAAGCTGCCGGACTCCGGCGAGCTCAAGCGCTCCAGCCTCAAGCCGATCGGCGAGACCTACCGTGCCACCGCCATCGATACCAACAAGGACACTATCATCGAGGCCGAGGTGGAGCCCGCCACCGAGCAGGAGATCGAGGATACCCGTGCGGTGATGGGCGGCGAGGACTGGGAGTTGTGGATCGACGCCCTGGACCGCGCCGGCGTGCTGGCGCCTGGCGCCCGCAGCGTGGCCTTCAGCTACATCGGCACCGAGATTACCTGGCCGATCTACTGGCACGGCGCCCTGGGCAAGGCCAAGGAGGACCTGGATCGCGCCGCCGGCGAGATCGACAAGCGCCTCTCGGCCACCGGCGGTGGCGCCAATGTGGCGGTGCTCAAGTCGGTGGTGACCCAGGCCAGTGCGGCCATCCCGGTGATGCCGCTCTACATCGCCATGGTCTACAAGGTGATGAAGGAGAAGGGGCTGCACGAGGGCACCATCGACCAGCTCAACCGCCTGTTCGGCGAGCGGCTGTATCTTGGTGAAGGGCAGGGCAGCGCCGATACCGACGAGTCCGGCCGTCTGCGCCTGGACGACTGGGAGCTGCGTGACGATGTCCAGCAGGCCTGCAAGGAGCTGTGGCCTAGGGTGACCACCGAGAACCTCTTCGAGATCACCGACTATGCTGGGTACAAGCACGAGTTCCTGAAGCTGTTCGGCTTCGAGCGGGACGATGTCGACTATGATGCCGACGTGGATCCCGTGGCGGAATTCGATGTCGTAACCCTGTGAGGCAGGGCGCCCCGGCGTCCTGCATTTTCCCACGCAGACCCGGAGGGCGCCATGGATACCCGCGAGAGTCAGACCCCCGAAGAGGAACTGCAGCATCTCAAGGAAGTGAGCCAGCCAGAGGACTACGAGCATCCCGAGCCCGACGAGGAGCAGCCCGAGGCTCGGGAACCTTCCCGGGGCCTGCCCTGGGTGTTGCCGCTGGTCATCGTGGTGGCGGTTGCCGTGGTCGGTTTCCTGCTGGTGACGGGCATGTCCGACTAGCCGTGTTCGACCGCTGAGGCTGCCCCGGGCAGGGGGCTTTGGGTACAATGGCCAGTCCTGCCGTTCCGAGAGCCTCGCATGCCCGACGTGACACCCATCAGCACTGCTCCTGCCCGGCGTCGGGTCGGTGTGGTGGTGCTGCCGGGGTTCTCGCTGCTGGCCGAGGCCTGCGCCACCGAGCCGCTGGCGGTGGCCAACCGGCTGGCCGGTACCCCCCTCTATTCGCTGGTCACCCTGGGGCTGGACGCCCGCCCTGTGCCCAGCGGTTCGACCCAGGTGCTCAATCCCGACCGTGGCATCGCCGATGACGATGCCCTCGACCTGCTGCTGGTCTGCGCCCCCTGGAGCGAGCCTGCCACGCCGGCGCTGGTTGCCTGGCTGCGTCGCCTGGCCGCCCAGGGGCGTAGCCTGGCGGGAATCGGTGGCGGTGCCGAACTGTTGGCCAGCGCGGGCCTGCTCGACGGCTATCGTGCCACGGTGCCCTGGCCGCGCTTCGAGGCGGTGGCCGGTGCCCATCCCGGCATCCGTCTCTCGCATCAGCTCTTCGAGATCGATCGCGACCGCCTGACCTGCGGCGGCGGCACCGCCGCCATGGACATGATGATGACCCTGATCGCCAGCCACCATGGCAGCGAGCTCGCCGAGGCCGTCTCGGCCCACTTCGTGCTGGAGCGGGTACGCATGGCCGACGAGCCACAGCCGGCGGCGCCGCTGGCCGGCGCCCCCCGAAGCCTGATCGACGCCGTGGCCCTGATGGAGGCCAATATCGAGGAGCCGCTGACCACCCATGAGCTGGCCGAACACCTGGGGGTCTCCCGGCGCCAGCTGGAACGGCTGTTCAAGAAGCACCTTCGGGCGGTGCCCAGCCGCTACTACATGGGGCTGCGCCTGCAGCGTGCCCGGCGCCTGCTGCGCGAGAGCAAGCGGCTGGCCGGCGAGATCGCCCTGCTCACCGGCTTCTCCTCGGCGGCGCACTTCTCCACCGCCTACCGCAACCACTTCGGCCTGACGCCCCGCGAGGAGCGCCTGGGCTGATCAGGCTGGCCTGGCCAGCAGGGCGCGGAACAGCGAGCCCATCATCACCGGGGTGTCCTGCTCGATGACGAAGCCTTGTGTCTCGAGCAGCGGGCGGGCCTGGCGGGTGATATCGGTAGCGATGGCCGAGGTCAGGGCGTTCAAGGCTCGGCGCCCCATGCCGGCCGGGTGGTCATCGGCCTGGAACTTGTCCATGACGCAGAGCTGGCTGTCGGGCTTCATCACCCGGCGCGCCTCGGCCAGGCCGCGGGCCGGGTCGGGCATCACCGCCAGGATCAGGTGCATCACCACCACATCGAAGTGGTCGTCGGGGTACGCCAGGTTCTCGGCGTCCATCTCCTCGGCCTGCACGTCCATGCCCAGCGCCTCGGCACGACGGCCCAGGCGCCGCACCATGGCCGGCGACAGGTCGGTGGCGTGCAGCTCGACGTCCCGGGGGAGGAAGGGCAGGTCGAGCCCGGTGCCGGCTCCTACCAGCAGCACGCGCATACCGGGATGCCAGAGTACCTGGGAGAGGGCGGTGCGCCGCGCGCGGCGGAAGGCGCGCTCGGCCACGGCATCGTAGACCGGCGCATAGAGGCTGTAGCGGCGGCGATTCCAGGCGGTGGTGTTGAACATGCCAAGCTCCTTGCAGGGGAACGCCTCCAGCCTAGCGCAGCCGGCCGCCGCCGGGGGCTTTTTCACAAGTTGTCGTCCCATCGGTGAAAGCGGCGTGGCCCCCGCCTCCCTATACTCGAAGTCTGGCGCATCCCGGATGCGCGTTCCCGACTTCACAGGAGGATGTCATGAGCCAGACCCCGACCCGCGCCGACTTCGATCGCTACATGGTGCCGAACTATGCCCCCCAGCAGGTGATTCCGGTGCGCGGCGAGGGTAGCCGCCTGTGGGACCAGCAGGGCCGAGAATATATCGACTTCGCCGGCGGCATCGCCGTCAACGGCCTGGGCCACTGCCATCCGGTGCTGGTCGATGCCCTGAAGGAGCAGGCCGAGCGACTCTGGCACCTCTCCAATGTGTATACCAACGAGCCGGCGCTGAAGCTGGCCCGGGCCCTGGTGGAACGCACCTTCGCCGACAAGGTGTTCCTGTGCTCGTCCGGCGGCGAGGCCAACGAGGCGGCACTCAAGCTGGCGCGGCGCTGGGCCTTCGACCAGGACGGCGAGCACAAGCACCGCATCGTCTCCTTCGGCCAGGCGTTCCATGGGCGCACCTTCTTCACCGTCAACGTGGGCGGCCAGCCCAAGTATGCCCAGGGCTTCGGTCCGGTGCCCGGCGGCATCGTCCACGGCGAGTACAACAACCTCGACAGCGTGCGCGACCTGATCAACGACGACACCTGCGCGGTGATGGTGGAGCCGATGCAGGGCGAGGGCGGCGTGCTGCCCGGCCAGCGTGAGTTCCTGCAGGGACTGCGCGACCTGTGCGACGCCCACGACGCGCTGTTGATCTTCGACGAGGTGCAGACAGGCGTGGGCCGTACCGGCTCGCTCTACGCCTACCAGCAGCTCGGCGTGACCCCGGATATCCTGACCAGCGCCAAGGCGCTGGGCGGCGGTTTCCCGGTGGGCGCCATGCTGACCACCGACCGCGTCGCCCCGGCCTTCTCCATGGGCACCCACGGCTCCACCTACGGCGGCAACCCGCTGGCCTCGGCGGTGGCCCTGGCGGCCATCGAGTACATCGACACCTCCGAGGTGCTGGAAGGCGTCCAGCGTCGCCACGAACTCTTCCGCGAGCACCTGGAGGCGATCAATGCTCGCCACGGGGTGTTCAAGGAGATCCGTGGCATGGGTCTGCTGGTCGGCGCCGAGATGAGCGAGGCGTGGCGCGACCGTGCCAAGGACATCCTGCCGCTGGCCATCGAGGAGGGGCTGATGGCGCTGATCGCCGGACCCAACGTGCTGCGCATGGCGCCCTCGCTGGTGATTCCCGAAGCCGACATCGCCGAGGGGATGGCTCGCCTGGAGCGCGCCGTGGCGCGTCTGGTCGCCGCTTCGTGAAACCGGGAGACGCCGCCATGCTTGTCGTACGGCCCATCGCGCCGGCGGACCTGCCCTCCCTGGAGCGACTGGCGGGGGAAGCGGTGCCACGGCTCACCAACCTGCCGGCTCATCGCGACCGCCTCGAGGAGCGTATCGCGCGTTCCCGTCAGGCCTTTGCGGCGGCGGTGGAGTGCCCCGGCGACGAACACTACACCTTCGTGCTCGAGGACCTGGCTCGCGGCGAGGTGGCGGGTACTGCCACGGTGCGTGCCCAGGCCGGTGCCCAGGATGCCTACTACACCTACCGCCAGGAGACGCTGATCCACGCCTCCCAGCAGCTCAACGTGCGCCGCGAGGTGCAGACCCTGGCGCTCTCCCATGAGGTCTCCGAGGCGAGCCTGTTGTGTGCCTACTCGCTGGCGCCGCGCTACCGGGGTACCAGTGCCGAGAGCCTGTTGCGCCGGGCGCGTCTGATGCTGATCGCCCAGTATCCCGAGCGCTTCGCCACGCTGCTGGCGATGGCCTTCCCGGGCTTTCTGGACGATACCGGGCAATCGCCGTTCTGGAACAGCGTGGGTCAGCACTTCTTCGTGCGCGACTTCGAGGAGATCAACTACCTGGCGGGGGTGCGCTCGAAGAGCTTCATCGCCGAGGTGATGCCGCAATTCCCGCTTTACCTGCCGCTGCTCACCCCCCAGGCACGGGCCGCCATCGGCCGTGAGCACCCCGAACATGAATTCGCCCTGGCGGAGATGCTGGCCGAGGGGTTCCAGCGCTCTCGCCACGTCGACATCTTCGACGCCGGCCCGGTGATCAAGGCCGAGCGCGAACGCCTGCAGAGCTTCCGGCGTGCCGCCTGGCATCCGGTGCGCATCCGTCCCGCCCATACCCTGCCCGACGCCGAGCCGGCCATGGTCGCCAACCAGCGCCTGGCCGATTTCCGCTGTGTGGTGGCGCGCTATGCGCTGTCCCCCACCGGCCAGCTGATGCTGTCGCCGGAACATGCCCAGGTGCTGGGCGTGGAGGAGGGGCGTGCCGTGCTGGCCGCGCCGCTGGCCCTGCCCGGGGGAGAGGACGGCAGTGTCGAGGCGCACGATACGGGCTACGACGAGGGGGAACTGTGATGCGTATCCGACCCATCGCCGAAGGCGACCTGGAGGAGCTGCAGGCCCTGGCCCGGGAGACCGGTGTGGGCTTCACCTCGCTGCCCGACAACCGTGACTTCCTGGCCGCCAAGATCACCGCCACCGAGGAGGCCTTCCTCGAGCGCACCCCGCCGGGGCGGCGCAACTACTTCTTCGTGCTCGAGGACGAGACCAGTGGCCAGCTGGCCGGCTGCTGTGCCATCGAGGGCGAGGTGGGCCGAGAGGTGCCCTTCTATCACTATCGCCTGGGGACCCTGGCCCACTCCTCGGTACAGCTCGACCTGCACCGGACCATCGACACCCTCTTCCTGTGCTCCGACCATACCGGCAATGCCGAGGTAGCCTCGTTGTTCCTTCGTCCCGCCTACCGCGGCAGTGACCGTCGCGGTGAGCGCAACGGGGCGCTGCTCTCCATGGTGCGCTGGCTGTTCATGGCGGAGTTTCGTGACCGCTTTCCCGAGAAGGTGCTGGCTGAGATGCGCGGCGTCTTCGATGAGCAGGGCAGGAGTCCCTTCTGGCACTGCCTGGGCAGTCACTTCTTCCCCATGGACTTCGACGAGGCCGACCGACTCACCGGCCTGGGCCAGAAGAGCTTCATCGGCGAACTGATGCCCAAGTACCCGATCTACACCCCCTTCCTTTCCGACGAGGCGAGGGCCTGCATCGGCCAGGTACACGAGCAGACGCGGCCGGCCCTGGCCATGCTCAAGAAGGAGGGGCTGCGCTGGGAGGGGTTCGTGGACATCTTTGACGGCGGGCCCACCGTGGAGGCCTATATCGACGACGTGCGTGGCGTGCGCCTGTCGCGACGCTGCACGGTCACCGTCGACCCCACCCTGGACGAGGCGGGCGAGCGCCCGCGCTGGCTGGCCGCCACCACCGAGATGGCACACTTTCGCGCCGCCTGGGTGGGGCGCGGCCCCGATACCGAGGGTTGCCTGCGCCTGAGCCCCCCGGAGGCGGCGCGCCTGGAGATCGAGGCGGGCGCCACCCTGCGCATCCTGGATACCGAGGAGGAAGCCTGATGAAGCCGACACACTCCCTGCTGATCGGCGGGCACTGGCGCGACGGCGCCGGCGAACGCTTCGCCAAGCATGACGGCGTTTCCGGCGAGCGACTGTGGCAGGGGACTGGCGCCGACGCCGAGGACGTCACCGCCGCGGTGGCCGCGGCCCGTGAGGCCTTACCCGCCTGGGCGCGGACCTCCTTCGCCGAGCGACAGGCGCTGGTGGAGCGTTTCCGCGAGGTGCTGGAGCGCCACCGCGAGGACCTCGCCGCCGCCATCGCCCACGAGACCGGCAAGCCGCTATGGGAGGCACGCACCGAGGTGGGCGCCATGATCGGCAAGGTGGCACTCTCGCTGCGCGCCTACCGGGAGCGCACCGGCGAGCGCGAGCGCGACCTGGGCGAGGCGCGCGCCGTGCTGCGCCATCGTCCCCACGGCGTGATGGCGGTCTTCGGCCCCTACAACTTCCCTGGCCATCTGCCCAACGGCCATATGGTGCCGGCGCTGCTGGCCGGAAACAGCGTGGTATTCAAGCCCAGCGAGCAGTCGCCGCTCACCGCCGACCTGACCCTGCAGTGCTGGCAGGAGGCGGGCCTGCCGGCCGGCGTGATCAACCTGGTGCAGGGCGGTGCCGAGACCGGCCAGGCGCTGGCTGCGAATGCCGGCATCGATGGCCTGCTGTTTACCGGCAGCGCCAAGGTGGGGGGCATCCTGCATCGCCAGTTCGCCGGCCAGATGGACAAGATCCTGGCCCTCGAGCTGGGTGGCAACAACCCGCTGGTGATCAAGGACGTGCCCGACCAGGACGCCGCGGTGCTGACCATCCTGCAGTCCGCCTTCCTCTCCGGCGGCCAGCGCTGCACCTGCGCGCGCCGCCTGATTGTCCCCGAGGGCCAGGTGGGGGATCACCTGCTCGACGCCCTGGCGGACGCCATCTCGCGGCTGCGGGTGGCCGCGCCCTTCGCCGAGCCGGCCCCCTTTTACGGCGGCCTGGTGAGCGTGGCCGCCGCCGACGGCCTGCTCGAGGCCCAGGCGGCGCTGGAGGCCCAGGGCGGCACGGTGCTCGCGCGCATGGAGCGCCTCGAGGCGGCCACCAGCCTGCTCAGCCCGGCGCTGATCGATGTCAGCGGCCTTGAGGTATCCGACGAGGAGCACTTTGGCCCGCTGCTCAAGGTGTATCGCTACCGCAGTTGGGAAGAGGCGATCGCGCTCGCCAACGATACCCGCTATGGTCTCTCCGCCGGGCTGATCGGCGGTGAACGCGCTGACTGGGATGACTTCCTGCTGCGCATCCGCGCCGGCATCGTCAACTGGAACCGCCAGACCACCGGCGCCTCCGGCGATGCCCCCTTCGGTGGGGTGGGCGAGAGCGGTAACCATCGCCCCAGTGCCTATTATGCGGCGGATTACTGCGCCTACCCGGTGGCCTCCATGGAGAGCGAGGAGCTGCACCTGCCGGACCAGTTGCCGCCGGGAGTGAGCCTGTGAGCGAGGACCTGAAGAAGGCACAGCACGACGCGGACTACCGCGAGGTCAACTTCGACGGCCTGGTGGGGCCTACCCACAACTATGCCGGCCTGGCGCTGGGCAATGTGGCCTCGATGAGCCATGGCGGCCTGGAAGCCAACCCTCGGGAGGGGGCCCTGCAGGGGCTGGCCAAGATGAAGGCGCTGCTGGACGCCGGTTACGCCCAGGGGGTGCTGCCGCCCCAGCAGCGCCCGGACCTCGGCGCCCTGCGCGCCCTGGGCTTCACCGGCAGCGACGAGCGGGTGCTGGCGCGGGCCGCCGGCGAGGCGCCGCAGGTCCTGCGCGCGGTGTGCTCCGCTTCCAGCATGTGGACCGCCAACGCCGCCACGGTGACGCCGAGCCTCGATGCCCCGGATGGTCGGGTGCACTTCACCCCGGCCAACCTGCAGTCGAGCTTTCACCGTTTCCTGGAGCCCGCCACCACCGGGCGGGTGCTTGCGGCGATCTTCCGCGACCCGGCTCGCTTCGCCCACCATCCGGCGCTGCCCGCCACCCCGGCGTTCTCCGACGAGGGCGCGGCCAACCATACCCGCCTGGCCGGCGACCACGGCGAGCCTGGGGTACACCTCTACGTTTACGGCCGGGAGGCCTTCGGCTGGGGCACCGAGGAGCGCCCGGCGCCGCGGCGCTTCCCTGCGCGCCAGACCCTGGAGGCGAGCCAGGCGGTGGTCCGTCAGCACGGCCTTACCGAGTCGCAGCTGGTGTTCGCCCAGCAGCACCCCGAGGCCATCGACGCCGGGGTCTTCCACAACGATGTGATCAGCGTGGGCAACGGCCCGGTGCTGCTCTACCACGAGATGGCCTTCCTCGACGAGGCGGGTACCCTGGAGGCTCTACGCCAGCGCATGAACGCGCCGCTGATCCCGGTGCGCATCCCGGGCGAGGCGGTGAGCCTGGCGGATGCGGTCTCCTCCTACCTCTTCAACTCCCAGCTGCTCAGCAACCCGGACGGCAGCATGACCCTGGTGGTACCCGGCGAGTGCCAGGAGAACGAGGCGGTTTGGCGCACCCTGCAGGACCACCTGCTGGCTGGTGCCAACCCCATCGGCGAGGTCGTGGTGAAGGACGTCAAGCAGAGCATGCGCAATGGCGGCGGCCCCGCCTGCCTGCGCCTGCGGGTGGTGCTTTCCGCCGAGGAGCGCACCGCGCTCTCCGGCCGGGTGCTGCTCGATGAGGTTCTCTACGCCGAGCTGGTCGCCTGGGTTGAACGCCATTACCGCGATCGCCTCATGCCCGAGGATCTCGCCGACCCGGAGCTGGCCAGGGAGTCGTTGACGGCCCTGGATGAGCTGAGCCAGCTGCTCGGCATCGGCAGCGTCTATCCCTTCCAGCTGGAGGGGGCGTGACACGCCAGGGCAACGATGAAGAGGTCAGCCACCAGCCCGTGCTGTCCTCGCCCCTGGCCGCCTACCGCGAGGCCCTGGTTCACCAGGGGTTCGTTGCCGACGAGTCCCAGCGGTGTGCTGCCGAGGCCCTCGAGGCCTGCTTCGACGCCTTGCATGGTGAGGCGCTGGGTGTCCACGGTGTCTATCTATGGGGGCCGGTAGGGCGCGGCAAGACCTGGCTGATGGATGCCTTCCACCATGGCCTGCGCGTGCCCGCCCGTCGCCAGCACTTCCACCACTTCATGCGCTGGGTGCATCGTCGCCAGTTCCAGCTCGGCGGCACGCCTGATCCCTTGCTGGCCCTGGCTCGCGAGCTGGCCGCCGAGGTCCGGGTTCTCTGCCTCGACGAGCTGTTCGTCAGCGACATTGCCGATGCCATGCTGCTCGGCCGCCTGCTGACGGCGCTCTTCGACCAGGGTGTGGCACTGGTCTGCACTTCCAACCAGGCGCCTCGTCAGCTATATGCCGACGGTTTCAACCGCGAACGCTTCCTGCCGGCTATCGAGTCCATCGAGCGACATATGCACGAGGTCGAGCTCGACGGCGGCCAGGATCATCGCCTGCATCCCGGACGGGCCCGACAGCGCTACTGGGTCGCCGTACCCGGTCAGTCGGGTGCCCTGTCGGGGCTCTTCGATGCGCTGAGCGAGGGCCAGGAGAGCGTGGCGACGCCCATCGTGCTGGGCCATCGTGACATTGTGGTGCGTGCGCGCAGCGACTCGGTGGTGTGGTGCGGCTATACGGAGCTCTGCGAGCAGCCCCTGGCGGCGCTGGATTTCATCGAGCTGGTCGACCGTTTCGAGCATATCCTGCTGGAGGGGGTGCCCTGCCTGAGCGATACCCGCCTGGCGGGCGGCATCGCCCGGGGCACCGAGGATGGGGTCAGTCGGGTCGAGGCGGGAGATCGCGAGTTGCCGCCGCTGTCCCGGCGCGATGACGGCGTGCGCCGCTTCATCGCGCTGGTCGACGAGTGCTACGACCGGCGCACGCCGCTATATGTGGAGGCAGAGGTGGCCATGGAGCAGCTCTATCCTCATGGCCATCTGGCCTTTCCCTTCCGGCGTACCTTGAGCCGCCTGCGCGAGATGCAGCTGGCCCGGTTCGGCACAGGCAGGTATTGACCCTCTTCCACGCAGCGGGAATTGGTCTATGCTGTGCGGCCATTCGAGGCGGGCCGGCGTAAGGAGTCAGGATGGTGAACGGGCTGATCTACTGGTTGGACATGGCGGGGGTGATCGTCTTTGCGCTGTCGGGCGTGATGCTCGCCTGCCGTTCGCGCATGGATCCCTTCGGCATGCTGGTGCTGGCCGCGGTGACCGGCATCGGTGGCGGCACGCTGCGCGACCTGGTGCTCGGCGTGCGGCCGGTGTTCTGGGTCACCGACCCTACCTACCTGTGGGTGATCCTGGTCACGGTGGGGCTTGCTATCCTGGGGTTCCACTACATCCATCGCCTGTCGCGTGGATTCCTGCCCGTGGCTGACGCCTTCGGGCTGGCGCTGTTCGTGGTGATTGGTGCCCACAAGGCGCTGCTCCTCGGTACGTCCGGGCTGGTCGCGGTGCTGATGGGGATGATGACCGGGGTGGCCGGCGGCATGGTTCGCGATATGCTGGCCCGGCGCGTGCCGATGGTGCTGCGCGAGGAGATCTATGCCACCGCGGCCATTGCCGGTGGCATCACCTATGTCGGCCTGGATGCCCTGGGAGCCCCCGGTCCGCTGGCCATCGCCCTGTCGCTGATGACCACGCTGGGCCTGCGCCTGGCCGCGATCCACTGGCATCTGGCGTTGCCGACCTTCGCCTGGGTGGAGATTCCGCGTGCGGAGGCGTCCACTCCGCCCGCCGAGCCACCCCTCGACGCCGGCCAGGCGTCCAGGCCCCCACCAGAGCCGTTGCGGCCCAAGATGCGGGTGCGCATGATTCGCCCCGATCAGTCACGACGCAGGAGAAATCGCTCATGAGTCAGCCGAACCTCCATATGCGGCTGCTGTCATGGCTTGCCCTGTCTGTGCTGGTGATGCAGCTCTCGGCCTGCGCCGTGCAGCCATCTGCTGTCGACCCTGCCGAACGCCACCGCCTTGCGGCCGAGCGAATCCGGGCGACCTATGAGGCAGTGTTGCCCGAGTTCTCCACCAGCAAGCGCCGCCACTACGCCCAGCGCCTCTACCGAGTGACCGGTGATGCGCGTTACCTGCCGGCCAATCGCGAGTACATGGCGCATCTGGAGGAGCGCCTCGAGGCCGAGATCGCCGAGTTGGCGGTGCCGGGGCAGGTCGAACGGCTCTCCAGGCAGAGTGTCGAGGGCTACCCGCGGCGCACCGAGAAGCAGCGTGCCCGGGCCGAGATGTTCACCGAGTGGGCGGAGGTCGCCTACGCTCGTGGCCTGCTGTTCCGGCTGGTGCAGGCGCACTACCACGGCATGCTGGACGAGATCACCGACCACGAGCGGGCGCTGGAGTACCTGGGAGACCTGCCCTGGGCAGAGTTCCTGACCGACCCCGACGTGCTGGGAGTGTATGCCGCCCAGGTCGCCAATCAGGTGCACTTCCTCCACCAACTTGGGGTGATGGACCTGCGCCGTGAGGTGGAGGCCGCCTTCCGGCGGCGCTATCCCCCCGACACACTGGCGACCCTGACCGCTGAGGAGTACCGCAACTGGCTCTATGGTTTGACTCACTTCGTCATTGCCGCCAGCCGTTACTACCAGCAGGAAGTGGATGCCGAGGCGTATGCCTGGGTACTTGAATCATTCGAGGCGCAAGCGGGGCGGATCATGCGCGATGCCACCGAGGATATCCAGGCGGAGGTGGCGCTGAGCTTCCTGCTCACCGGTCGCGATGGGCATCCGCTGGTCGGGCGAGTTCGCGATGCCCTGGCCGCAGCGGTGGACCCAGCCAGCGGCATGATTCCCTCGCCAGGCGGCAGCACCGACCTGGAGAGGGGAGAGCACCGCAACGTGCTGGCGATCATGGTGCTGGGGTGGCAGGGGCGGCTCTATCCGGGACCAGTATCGCCTTGAGCATCACGTGTTCATGGCGGCCCTATCTTGAGGCGTCTCCATCCGTTCCAGTTGTTGAGAGAGCTGTTCCTGGATATGCCGGTAGAGAGGTAGTAACTGCCTGTTCATCCCTGCCTCGGCCTGCTGCCGGTTTATGCAGTAGGCGCTTCTTCTGCCGTGCAGGTTGATTGGCTCACCGATCTGGGTGAAGTAAAAGCCTGACATGGATAGAAGGCGACGTAGTCTCGGTTCCATCATGGCAAACGCCAGGCTTTTGCCGGTCAGTCTCCCCGCTGCGTATCCCGTCAGGAATAGTGCGCTGACCAGGAATGAAAATATTTCTTGCTCTTTTTCAGTGAACTGGTGGGGGTTGTCCGTCACTCCGGGGACTTCATTTCCCTTGAAGCGAAGCCTGAATTCACGTGCAATTGCCAGTCGTGAGATTTCGTAATAACTGGATTTGGAAAGATTGTCAGGGTGGAGGGGTGTGGAGTAGAGGCTCTCTTCTGCATAGGATTGAAGAGGCAGCTTGTCTAGTGGGGGAAGAGCGCCTGGTTGAGGCATGACTAATCGAGTGCCTGGCTGAGGAAGCCATGCATCTGCAGGGTATCCAGCACCTTCTCGCTGGCGAGTGCCGGTGCCGACAGGCTCGTCAGCGCGGTCGCCAGGACGAGCGCGCGTCGTCCTTCAATCCATTGAAATGACTTGGATACGCTCATCCAGGTACTCCCTTTCCAGATAGCCCATCGCGCCGGGGGTGGTGGCAATTCGCTCGCGCATCTCGGCCTGATCTCGCACCCGGTCCGGCGCCTGGCCGGTGCCGGAGAAGACCATGCGGTCCCATGCCAGCTGCAGTTGATGGGGATAGACGGTGAGGCGCTCCTTGACGAAGCGCTCGTGCACCGGGTGGTCATTGGGCAGCACGAAGACCCGTGCGGCCTGGCCGTTCGGCCAGGTACGCTGGCGCATGGCGAAGATGGCCCGGGTGGTGTCGCGCGTGAGGCGTTGGGTGGTGACGTCCGGATGGGCGACCAGCAGCACGGGCGGTTCGTCGGCAACGGCCTTTGTCCCCATCAGGGACAACAGGCAGAGCAGCAGGGCGGCTCTCAGCCACGCCATGTCTCGACCTCGAGCAGAGATACGTCGCGAGATGGCAGCGAGGCGAGGTGGCAGCGTGTCGTCATGGCGTATCGGCTTCCCTATGTTATGTCACGGGTACAGGCCTCGCGCTGACCGTGGTCGCGCCGACACGCAGCGGTGTGCCGTGACGGGCATCTGGTAATACGCTACATGAAGGGAAGGGAATGTAAAGCGGGGGCTTCAACGCAGGCTGCCCGGCGGCACCGCCGCCGGGCAGGCTTGCTCAGCCGAAGACCTGGAACGTCTCGGCGTTGAGCCACAGGTGGGTGGCGATGCTGGCCGCATAGCCAACAGCGATCACCGGGGCCCAGCGCAGGTGACCCATGAAGGTGTAGTTGCCGCGGGCCTGGCCCATCAGTGCCACACCGGCGGCGGAGCCGATGGAGAGCAGGCTGCCGCCGACGCCGGCGGTGAGGGTGATCAGCAGCCAGTGGCCGTGGGACATGTCGGGTTCCATGGTCAGCACCGCGAACATCACCGGGATGTTGTCGACCACCGCCGAGATCAGGCCCAAGGCGATGTTGGCGTTGGTGGCTCCCCAGCCGCTGTAGAGGGCCTCGGAGAGCATCGCCAGATAGCCCATGTAGCCCAGGCCACCCACGCACATCACCACCCCGTAGAAGAACAGCAGGGTGTCCCACTCGGCGCGCGCCACACGGTTGAAGACGTCGAAGGGCACCACGCTACCCAGCTGGGCCAGCTTCTTGTCGTCACCGCGGCGGGCATAGCGAGTGCGCTTCTTCTCCAGCGAGCGGGGCAGGGTGCGGCGCAGATAGTAGCCGAAGAACTGCAGGTAGCCGAGGCCGGTCATCATGCCCAGCACCGGCGGCAGGTGCAGGAAGGTGTGACAGGCCACGGCGGTGGCCACGGTGAGCAGGAACAGCGCCACGATGCGGCGTGCACCACGCTTCAGCCAGACCTCTTCCTCGAGGCTGTCCGGCTTGCGGTTCTTGATGAACAGGGTCATCGCCACCGCCGGGATCAGGAAGTTGACCAGCGACGGCCCCAGCAGCACGAAGAACTCCTGGAACTGGATCATGCCGGCCTGCCACACCATCAGGGTGGTGATATCGCCGAAGGGGCTGAAGGCACCGCCGGCGTTGGCCGCCACCACGATGTTGACGCAGGCCAGGTTGATGAAGCGCTTGTCACCCTCGGCGACCTTGGTCACCACCGCGCACATCAGCAGGGCGGTGGTCAGGTTGTCGGCAATGGGAGAGATCACGAAGGCCAGGCCGCCGGTGATCCAGAACAGCTGGCGGTAGGTGAAGCCCTTGCGCACCATCCAGCTGCGCAGCACATCGAAGGCGCGGCGCTCGTCCAGGGCATTGATGTAGGTCATCGCCACCAGCAGGAAGAGCATCAGCTCGGTGAATTCGAGCAGGGTGGCGCGGAAGGCGTGCTCGGCCTCGGCAGGCATGCCGGCCTGCACGTAGACCCAGCCGATCAGCGCCCAGATGATGCCCGCGGCGACCAGTACCGGCTTGGACTTGCGCATGTGCAGCTTCTCCTCGCCCATGACGAGCGCATAGGCGAGGACGAAGATACTCACGGCGATAAGGCCGACCACGGAGTTGGTGAGGTCCAGCTCGCCCGTCACGGCAAAGGCCGCGGGGCTGAACAGCAGGCAGACAAGCACGAGGCATCCCGACCACCAGGCGGTATGCCGGGGCCGTAGGGTTGGGTATCCGAAGGATGGCATGGCGTTGAGTCCCGAAAACGAGGTTCGTGGGAAGGGTGAGAAAGCGCGCCTATTCTAACACCGCCAGTGCAGCGCAATATAGGCGCAAAGCCTTACCACCAAAGGAGTAGTGGGGTGAGCAGGGGCCTCCCGTCTCCCCCGGAGGCCGTTTTGTGGCATCATCAGCGCTCCGGCAGACGCCGGCCGTTTTCGGATCGCCAACGACGCAGGCAAGTCACGCATGTTTCTCGATGAATTTCATACGCTGGCAGGGGACCGCATCACCATCTCGGCGGAGCAGGCCAGTCGATTCGCCAAGGGAGTCGCCGGCGACTACAACCCCATCCACAATCCGGATGCACGGCGCTTCTGCGTGCCCGGCGACCTGCTGTTTGCCCTGGTACTGGCGCGCTTCGGCCTCTCACAGCGCATGGAGTTCCGGTTTCTCAACATGGTGGGCGATGGTACCCCGCTGAACTTCCAGGAGCATGCCGACGGGCGGATTCGCGTCTGCGATGACGCCGGCAAGTGTTACCTGGAAGTGTCTCGCGGTGGCGAGACCACTCATGACGAGGCAGTGGTGGAGGCCTTCACGCGCTGCTATGTCTCGTTCTCGGGCAAGAACTTCCCGCACTACCTCAAGCCGTTGATGGAACAGAAGGGCGTGATGTTCAACCCGCGCAGGCCGCTGGTGATCTATGACAGCATGGGCTTCTGCCTGGAGCGTCTCGAGGGACTCACCCCCGCGCTGGAACTGCTCGACTCCTCCCTTGAGGTCAACGGCAAGCGTGGTGACACCCTGCTCGAGTTCCGCATCCAGTCGGGCGGCGAGCAGGTGGGTACCGGCTCCAAGAAGCTGGTGGTCAGTGGCCTGTGCGACTACGACGCCGAGGCCATGAACGAGATCGTCGACGAGTTCTATCGCCTCAAGGCCGCCTACGAGGCCCGGAGCCTGTCAATCTGAGTCGGACCCGCGACCGGCAGGGGGCATGGCAATGATTCGAGCGATACTGGTTGAGGGTGACGGCACTGCCTCCCACGGCGATGTCTCGCTGGTCGAGCACTGGCGTAAGAGCACGGATAGCTACCTGTGGCTCGACCTGCAGGGCGAGCCGCAGGCCCGCGAGCGGGAGCTGCTGGAGGCCTTCGACTGCCATCCGCTGGCCATCGACGACGCCCATCGCGACCGGCACCCGCCCAAGATCGAGGAGTTCGAGGGCCACACGCTGATCATCTACCGCGGGATCGGCTCCTTCGATGCCGAACTCAACTTCGTGCCCCAGCGCGTTGCCTTCTTCGTCGGCGAGCGCTTCCTGCTCAGCCTGCATCCCGACACGGCGCTCAGCCTCGATCGCCTCTACGGTGCCGAGGGCGAGCGCTTGCTGCGACGCTCACCGGAGCATGTGGCACTCAGGGCCATGTACCTCTCGGCAGGCTTCTACCTGGACAGCCTACTGCAGTTCGAGAACCAGCTGAGCGACCTGGAGGATGGCCTGGTCGAGGGCGGCGATGATGCCCTGATGCGCCTGCTCATCGGCTATCGCTCGCGACTGGTCAAGATGCGCCGGGTGTTCAACTACCACGTGGGCATCACCCAGGAGCTCACTGCCTACGACTACGCCCACCTGCCGCGGGACGTCGACGAGACCCTCCACGCCATCAACGATGTCCACGAGCGCTTCGAGCGCCTGCACAGCCTGACCCAGATGTACTACGACATCTGCGGCGACCTGATCGACGGCTATATCTCGCTCTCCTCGCACCAGCTCAATATCACCATGCGCCTGCTCACGGTGATCACCGCCATCTTCGTGCCGCTGACCTTCCTGGCCGGCATCTACGGGATGAACTTCGCCCATATGCCCGAGCTCGGCTATCGCTACGGCTACTTCGTGCTGCTCGGCGTGATGCTGGCGATCGCCGTCGGCTTGATCTGGCTGTTCCGACGCATCCGCTGGCTCTGAGTCCGGACGGGGCGAGTTGACGCAGGCACTTGGCGGCAGCCGTCCACGGACTTAGTCTCGAGGGCTTCCCCTTTCGAGACATGACCATGCACCCACAGCGCGAGCGACTGCACAACGAGCTGCACGCCCGGCCCTCGATCTACTTCGATGAGCCGGCCACCCTTCACCACTATGCCCTGCTCGACGAGGCCGGCGCCTGCGAGGCCGTGCTGGCACGGCTGGGCGAGCTGATCGGCACGCCGCCGGACCGCGAGGCGGTTCAACAGATCCTCGAGGTCGAGGGCCTGACCCTGAAGTGGGAGCGTCACACCGAGTTCCTGACCCTCACGCTGCTGGTGCCGCGGGCGCCGGAAGAGGAGGCCTGGCCGGCTCCTCCGGCGCTGCTCGACACCTTGGTGGGCCCGAATCACGCCCAGCTGATCAGTGCCACCCAGGTGCTGGTGGAGTCCGCCCACCGCTGGGCCGGCAGGCCCTCCGACTACGGCTTTCGCGACCCTTCTGGCTCACGGGTGGGGGATGGCGATGCCATCGTGTGGAGCGATTTCCGCCTGACCGACAGCGGCGTCAATCGCCTGTTGCTGATCAACCAGGGGCTGGATGCCTTCCGGCTGGGGCGCATGACGCGCCGCCTGCTGGAGATCGAGACCTACCGCATGATGGCCAGCCTGGCACTGCCGCTGGCCAAGGAGCTGGAGCGCGAGCTGCAGGCCCATGAACAGGAGCTCGGCGAGCTCTCCGAGCGCAATGCCGAGCGTGAGGCGGAGAGCTCGCGGCCGCTGCTGGGGGCGATCTCCGAGCTCTCGGCGCGACTGGAGCGCTCCGGGGCGCGGTCACGCCGGCGCTTCAGCGCCACCGAGGCGTATTCGCGCATCGTCTTCACCCGCATCGAGGAGTTGCGCGAGAGCCGGATCGGCGAGAGCCCCAGGCTGGGCACCTTCATCCTGCGCCGCTTCCGGCCCACGGTGCACTTCTGCGACTCGATCCACCGTCGCCAGCAGGACCTCGCCGAGAGCGTGGCACGGCTAAATGACCTGCTGCGGACCCGCGCCCAGGTGGAGATCGAGGAGCAGAACGCCGAGATGCTCGCGAGCCTCAACGAGCGCACCAGCAGCCAGCTGAAGATCCAGAAGGCGGTCGAGGGGCTGTCGATCATCGTGATCAGCTACTACCTGTTCAGCCTCTTCAAGCTTGGCCTGCAGAGCCTCGACGCACTGGGAGTAGCCATCGTGCCGGCGGTGGCCGCAGCCGTGCTTGCCCCGCTGGGGCTGGGGATCGTCGGGGTACTGGCCTGGCGGATCCAGCGCGTCAAGCGGCACTGAGAGGGCAGATGCACCGGCGGGTCAGGCCGGGTCGCTGCCGCTGACCGGCCAGCCCTCGGCCTCCAGGCGTTGCCAGACGGCCTCTCGGCCGTCCTCGTCGAGGCGTGACCAGGCGGTGATCTCGTCGAGGGTGCGTCCGCAACCCTCGCAGAGGCTGTCCGCGGGGCGCACGCGGCAGATCTGCACGCAGGGCGAGGCCGGGCGCTGCCGGCGGACGTCGCTCATGGCTTCACCTTTCCGCGCAGTGCCTTGGTCTTGCCCTTGCGGGTCTTGGCGTCGACCCGGCGGCGCTGGGAGCCGCGGGTCGGCCGGGTGGGCTTTCGCACCTTGCGCTGCTTCACCGCCTCGCGGATCAGTTCGCGCAGTCGCTCCAGGGCATCCTCGCGGTTCTGCTCCTGGGTGCGGAAGCGCTGGGCCTTGATGATCACCACGCCGTCCTGGCTGATGCGCTGGTCGCCGAGCGCCAGCAGCCGCTCCTTGTAGAAGGGCGGCAGGCTGGAGCGCTGGATATCGAAGCGCAGGTGGATGGCGCTGGCCACCTTGTTGACGTTCTGGCCGCCGGCGCCCTGGGCACGGATCGGGTTCAGCTCGATCTCCCAGTCGCCGAGCTCAACGCTGTTGGAAATTTTCAGCATCATGGTTCCCTGGCGGTCAGGATCGGCGCAGCGGCTCGAGCAAGCCGCCCAGGCCGTTGTGGTCGATCTCGTGCATCAGCGCGAGCAGGCGGCCCAGCTCGCTGTCGGGAAAGCCCTCGCGGGCGAACCACGCCAGGTAGGGGCCCGGCAGGTCGGCGAGCAGCCATCCCTGGTACTTGCCGAAGGGCATGCGCATCCTCACCAGCGTCAGCAGGTCCTCGGGGTTCACGTTGCATCCTCGCGGGTGATGGAATTGGCGTGGCCATGCTACCCGGATCAGGTCGCCTTGCCCATGGCCGGCAGCTCCACCAGCAGCGACTGCCCCGAGAGCCCCTGGGTCACACGGCTGGCGAGGATCTCCAGGATGCCGTCATGCTCGCCCACCAGCCGCGTGGTGGTGACGGTGAGCCCGGGTGACGCCGCCATCGCCTGCTCGCAGATCTCGGCGATGTCGCCGCCCTCGCCGGCGTGGCGGCCGGGGGAGAGGAACAGCATGGCCAGGATCACCTCGCGACCGGCCAGCGCCCGCGAGGCCAGCAGGTCGGCCAGCAGCGGCTCGTTGAAGCGATACTCGTCGCCCTCGCGTCGCTCCATGGAGGCGAAGGTGACGCAGCCGGCCTCTTCACTCAGCAGCGCGCCGAGCTGCCCGGCCACATAGTTGCGCACCGCGGCGACTTCGGGGATCGGGCTGCCGTGATCGACCAGCACCACCGTCGGCCGCTCGAGACCGCCAGCTTGCTCCATGACCTGGCGGACATTGTCGGCCAGCAGCCGGGCCAGGCGCAGGTCGAGCCCCCCAAGGGTGTCCACCAGCGGCGCCGCCACCTTGATGGAGAGCCGCGGGTACTCTGCCTGCACCTCCGCCAGGCGCTCCGGCAGGTAGCGGGTCAGTGCCTGGCTGGGGCCGAAGAAGAAGGGCACGATGACCAACTCGGTCACGCCCTCCGCCGCCAGGCGCTCGGCCAGCGGGCCCATTGTCACCGCCTTCTCCCCCTCCAGCTGCTCGGCGGGGATCTTGTGGGAGTGCAGCAGCGAGGCGGCCTCCACCGGCTCCCCGGTTGCCTGGGCCAGGGCCCCGGCCAGGCGACGCAGGTTGAGCGTGGCCTGGGGGCGCAGGGAGCCGTTGTCGACGAGCAGGATGCGTTTCATGTAAGCCTCGGAGGATGGGGCAGAGGGTGGGTGACGGGGCACCGTGGCGGCGCGCGGGCAACCGGGCGGGAAGGGCTTCACACTACCCAGCCGCGGCGTCGCTGAAAAGTCCGCCGGCAAAAGGCGGTGCAAGGGGAGGACGAGGCGTGGAACAATGAGTCTGTTAAGCAACCATCAGACGCGATGCGACATCAACCGAGCGAGGTCCCATGAATCCCACCATCGAACTGCTCAAGTCCCACCGCTCCGTGCGCAAGTTCACCGACCAGCCTGTCTCCCGGGAGCTGCTGGAGGAGCTGGTCAGTGCCGGCCAGGCCGCCGCCACCTCCAGCCACGTGCAGGCCTACAGTGTCATCCGCGTGAAGAACCCGGCGAACCGCGAGGCGATCGCCGAGCTGGCCGGAGGGCAGGGCTACGTGGCCTCCTGCGGCGCCTTCCTGGTGTTCTGTGCCGACATGAAGCGCCCCACCGAGGCGGCCGAGCGCACCGGTGCGCGGGTGGTGCGCGGCATGACCGAGCAACTGCTGGTGGCCAGCGTGGATACCGCCCTGATGGCCCAGAACGTGGCGATTGCCGCGGAATCGGAAGGGCTGGGCATCTGCTATATCGGCGGCATTCGCAATAATCCCCAGCAGATCAGCGACCTGCTGGGCCTGCCGGACCATGTCTACCCGGTGTTCGGCATGTGCCTGGGCTATCCGGCCCACGATCCCGACGTGAAGCCGCGCCTGCCGGTCGAGGCGATCCTCAAGGAGGACACCTACAGCGACGACAGCGAGCTGGTGGCGGCCTATGACGATGCCATGCACGCCTATTACCAGTCGCGCAAGGGCGGCCCCAAGGACACCACCTGGTCACAGAACCTCACCCCGCTGTTCGACACCAAGCTGCGACCGCATATGCGCGAGTTCCTGGTCAAGCGCGGCTTCGAGATGAAGTGAGGGCCACGCCCCGGGTTCAGACGTCGCTACTCTCGAACACCTCGGGGTAGCGCCGCCGGGCGCGCAGCAGGCGCCAGATGGTGATGGCGTTGGTGACCACCACCAGCGCCTCGGCCAGGGTGCCGCCCACGGCGCCTGCCAGCAGGTGGCTGAGCATCCAGGCCACGGCCGCCAGTCCCAGCATCACGCGCATGGGAATGCCACGCAGCAAGAACATGCCCACCGTGCCCAGCACCATCGCCACCACGGCGGGCAGGTCCGCCCAGCCCTGCCAGGTCGCCAGCGCCGCCAAGCCGCTGGCGCCCAGCACCCCGGCCATCACCTTGCCGCTGCCCGGGTAGCGGCGGGCCAGGGCGATGCGCACGATCACCAGCAGGGTCAGCGCCGCCGCGGTCCAGCTCTCCAGGAACAGGAACTGCAGGGCGAAGGCCACGTTGGCCGAGATCAGCAGCACCAGCAGGCGCTCATCCTGCTTGCTGGCGAAGGCCAGGATGCACAGCAGCAGTGCCACAAGGCCGAAGAACTGGCCCGCCATGGCGGTGGTGCCTTCCAGCATGGTGGTCTCTCTCCCCAATGATCAGGCGCCCAGCATAGCGGTTGAGGGCGCGGTTGACGCAAGGCGCCTGCGCCACGCATCTTGGCAGGGTCGCAAATCGCTGGAGCCGTCATGGAAACGCTGCTCAATGCCCGCTCGGATGTGAGCCAGGCGGCGCTCGCCGCCATCGCCCATATGCCCACCACCAGCCTGCCGGTGCTGATGGATGATGACTTCGCCCGCCGGCTCACCGACGCCGACTTCATGCGCATCGCGGTGCTGCTGGCGCAGAAGAGTTTCGATGAGGGCGGCTGCCCCATCGGCGCGCTGATCATCGACAACGCCACCCGGCGCATCGTCGGCAAGGGGCACAACACCCTGGTGCAGGAGAATCATCCCTATCACCACGGCGAGACCTCCGCCATCCGCGATGCCGGGCGCATCGACTTCAGCCGCACCACGCTGTTCACCTCGCTGAGCCCCTGCGAGATCTGCGCCACCCTGCTCACCATGCGCGGCTTCTCCCGGGTGGTGGTGGGCGATGTCACCAACGCCTCGGGCACCGAGCCGCTGCTGCAGAGCCGGGGCGTGCTGGTCGAGATCCTCGAGGACCCGCGTGGCGTCGAGCTCTACGCGCGCTTCCGCGCCGAGAAGCCCGAGCTGGACCTGGAAGACTGGAAGGGGCTCTGCGCCACGCGCTGACCCGGCGGGCGTCGCCCACCCTTTTCATGCCGGCCCCCGGTCGGTGAGCGGCGCGCGCGGTGTTCCAGGGCAGGATCAGTCCAGCACGACCAAATGATTGGGCAACTCGTTGCGCTCGTGGGTGGCCGGCACCTGCTCCTTGAGATGCTCGCCGCAGGCCTCGATGCACTCGAGGAAGCCCTGCAGGGTCTCCCCCTCCTTCACCCGCCGAGTGAAGGCCGCCACGATGGACTGCCAGGTCTCGTCGCTGATGCGGGCCGAGATGCCCCGGTCGACCAGGATCTCCACGTAGCGCTCGGCCTCGGAAACGAAGATCAGCATCCCCGTTCCCCCCTCGGTATGGTGAAGCTCCTGCTCCAGGAACTGTCGCCGGGCGAGGTTGCCTGCGCGCCAGTGGCGAACCGCTCGTGGGATCAGCCGGGTGGTGATGGCGGGGCGGCGGAACACCAGGCCCACCACGATGAAGGTCGCCCATTGCACCAGCGTCAGTTCCCAGGCCGAGAACCAGCCGGGGAAGTAGTTGATCGCACCGGGCACCACCAGGGCCAGCAGGCCCGCCCAGAGCAGCGGGATATAGGCATAGTCGTCCGCCCGCGGTGCCAGCACGGTGACCAGCTCGGCATCGGTGTCGCGCTCGACCCGATGGATCGCCTCGGCTACCTGGCGCTGCTCGTCTTCGCTCAATAAGGCCATGGGGGTCGTGATCTCCGAATCCTGAATGTCATGTCGGTGTCGCCACCGGAAGGGGGAGGCCGGCCTACCAGCCGCCGGACGCACCGCCGCCACCGAAGCCGCCGCCGCCTCCGCCGAAACCACCCCCGCCGCCGAAGCCGCCGCCGCCGCGCGACCCGCCGCCCAGGGCTCCACCCAGCAGCATGCCGCCCAGCAGGCCGCCGCGACCACCGCGAACCAGGCTCATGACGATCACGAACAGCACGAAGAAGAGAATCGATGCCGGCCCCCTGGGCCCCTGCTCTCCGGCCGTGGCGCCGGAAGTGGCGCTGGTATCCATGGGTTCGCCACCCAGGACCCGGATCATCGCCGCCACACCCTCGCTGATGCCGCGGGCATAGTCACCCTCGCGGAAGGCCGGCGTCAGGGTCTGGTTGATGATCGCCGAGGACTGGGCGTCGGTCAGGCGTCCCTCGAGGCCATAGCCGACCTCGATGCGCACCTTGCGCTCGTTGGGCGCGACGATCAGCAGGGCGCCGTTGTCCTCCTCCGCCTGGCCGATGCCCCAGTGGCGTCCCAGCTGATAGCCATACTCCTCGATGGTGACGCCCTGCAGTTCCGGCAGGGTGGCGACCACCAGCTGCTCGGTGGTGGCCTCCTCGTGGGCCGCCAGCTGCGCGCTGAGGCGTGATTCGGTGGTCGGGTCGAGCAGTTCGGCCTGGTCCACCACGCGGCCGGTCAGTTCGGGAAAGTCGAGCTCCTGTCCTTCACTCTCCCGGGCCTGGAGGCCGAGGGCGGTCGACAGCAGCAATGCCAGTAGCGGAATGCGCAGAAGGTCGCTCATTCAAACTCCACCTGGGGGGCCTGGTCCGCGTTCTCGGTCGTGGCCTCGAAGCTCTCGCGAAGCGCCATGTCGCTGTAGAGGATGGTGTGCCACAGGCGACCGGGGAAGGTGCGGATCTCGGTGTTGTAGCGCTCGACCGCGGTGATGTAGTCACGCCGCGCCACGGCGATACGGTTCTCGGTGCCCTCCAGTTGCGACTGCAGGGCCAGGAAGTTCTGGTTCGATTTCAGCTCGGGATAGCGCTCCGATACCGCCATCAGCCGGCTCAGCGCGCCGGTCAGCTGCTGCTGGGCCTGCTCGAACTGGCGCATCTTCTGCGGGTCGTCCAGTGACTCGGCATCGATCTGGATCGAGGTGGCCTTGGCCCGTGCCTCCACCACGGCGGTCAGGGTCTCCTGCTCCTGACGGGCGAATCCCTTGACCGTCTCGACCAGGTTGGGCACCAGGTCCGCGCGCCTCTGGTACTGGTTCTCCACCTGCGCCCAGGCCGACTTCACCTGTTCGTCATAGGTGGGGATGTTGTTGACGCCGCAACCCGTCAGCAGCACCGCCATGATCAGCACAAGGGCGAACCGCCAGACGCGAGGGTCGGGTAGCGTGGAGTGTCTCGTCGGCATGGGGGCAGTCATCCTGTCGATGTGAGTCGATGTGAAGAGAAGACCCCAAGGTACAGCTCGGGCCGATGTGAAGGAAGCGACGCCATGCAGAGATGCCTCCAGCCGACATATCAAGGACCGATGCCGACCATCACCGCCGACCAGGCTCTGCCCGGTTACGCCAGCTCGAGCTCCTCCAGCACGGCGGCCAGCGCCTGCCGGTTCTCTCCCTCAAGCGTCTTCAGGGGCAGCGGCAGACAGGGCGACTCGGCGAGCCCCAGCAGCTCCGCGGCGGTGGCGACCACCCGCAGGCTGCCGCCGTGCCGGCGGAACAGCTTCCACAGTGGCTCGAGCCGAGTCGACAAGCGTTGGGCCTCCTCGGCATCGCCGGCCCGGGCGGCGCGGGTGATGGTTAGGGCAGCCTCGGGGAAGAGGCCGCCGATCACCGAGTACCAGGCCTCGCAGCCGGCATTCAGCCCGGTGGCGGCAAAGGCGTCGCCACTGACGCCGATCGTCACCTCGGGCGGCACCAGGGCGCGCAGCCGCTCGATGCGCTCCCGGGCGGCCGCCGGCTCGGCGGGTACGCCCGGAATCTTGATGGAGGCCACGTTGGGTAACTCGGCAATGCGCCCATGCAGCTCGTCGCTGAAGGTGAAGTGGGTGGTGCCGGGGTTGTCGTAGACGCACAGCGGCACCGAGAGCCGGGTGGTGACGGCCTCATAGAGGCCGAAGACCTCCGCATCGGTCAGCGGCTGATAGGACATCGGTGCCAGCAGCACCGCGCTGGCGCCTGCCGCTTCGGTGTCCTCGGCCAGGGCCAGCACATCGCGGGTACGCAGGGCACTGATGCCCACGATCACCGGCACATTTCCGGCACTCTGCACGGCCAGCCTGGCGATGCGTGCGCGTTCGGCGTGGCCTAGGTAGGCATAGCTGCCCGTGGAGCCGAGCGCCCCGATGGAGTCGACACCCGCAGCCACCAGCCTCTCGACCAGGTGGACGAATGCCGACTCGTCGATGGCGTCCTCGTTCAGGGGCGTTAACGGAAAGGCACTCAGGCCGGTGAGCATGGGCTGTCTCCTGGTTCGGAAATCCGCTGGTGGACTTGCTCGGGAGTATGCCACGGCGGAGACTCGGCACAGCGCATCCGGTCCACCTGCCGGAGAATGACAGCCATTTCGAGGAGGAGTCTTGCATGGAGAGCCAGGTCGAGGCGGGAATTGCCCCGCGCCTGCGGGACCTGCTGATGGGACTGCCAGACGCGGCGCTGCCGATCACCTATCGGCAGGCCGCCGAGGCACTGGGGCTTTCGCCGCCGCGCACCATCCAGCGCGTCGCCCAGGCCCTGGAGGAGCTGATGCGCGAGGACGTCGCCGCCGGGCGGCCGATGGTCGCCGTCCTGGTGGTCAGCCGCCGTGGCGACCTGCCTCGGCAGGGCTTCTTCGACCTGGCGGTGGCGCTCGGCCGCTTTCCCGCCGACCCCGACGCGCATGAGGCGGCCTATCGGCGGGAGCTGGAGCGAGTCATGGCGCTGCGGGAGTGACCGGCAGGCGAGGGTAGGGCCGGGTCAGTCGTACCGGTGCTGCCAGCCCTTCACCGCGATCTGCTCCTTGAGCAGCTCCAGCATGTCCACCAGCACCTGCTCGGTGACCTGTTCGGTGTGCGGGTCGGTGCGCAGCCAGGCGTCGAAACCGCTCTCGGCGAGGTGCTCCACCAGGGCGGTGAACTCCGGCGACTGCAGCCCCGCCAGCGCCTCGTTGACCAGGCGGCAGGCCAGGTCGGAGAGCGAGGCCTCGAGCCCGCGGGTCAGCTGGCCGCCCAGCGGCAGGCGCTCCAGGCGGCGGACCTCCGGACTCTCCGCCAGGGTGCGGCCCACCAGGCCGCGCACGTAGCGCAGGATGTCCTCACGGTTGTGGGTGTAGGCGCTGCCGGCCATCGCCTCCAGGCGCTGGCTGATCTCGTGGATCAGCGCCTGCTGGCGCGGGCGCACCACCTGCTCCACCACGCCGCGGGAGAGCGAGTCACTGGCGCGGATCTCCGCCTGGACGTTGTCCAGCAGACGGATGGCGATGCGGTCGGTGAGCTCCTCCAGCAGGATGTCGTAGTACTTGGTGAGCACACCGAAGAGGTACCAGCGGCGCACGTCGATCAGCCCCAGCCGCTGCAGGCGGTGCAGCAGCGAGATCACGCGCAGGATGCGCAGCAACCGGAAGCCGCCCACCGGGATGCAGCCCAGCACGTCGTACCAGTGCACGAAGGGGTAGAAGAACCAGCGGTGGTAGCGCCGCTCGGCGATGGCCACCGCCCAGCCCAGCAGCACATCGAGCACGAAGACGGCCACGAACGCCAGGTCGATGGCCAGGAAGTTGGCGTGGATGTGGCGGTCGTAGGCGCCGTGCAGGCCCGGCGCCACGGCCTCGAAGGCGGCGTTGAGCGGCGCCAGCAGAAAGAGGCTGTCGAACAGCAGCAGCGCCAGGTTGGCGACCACCAGGGCGATGACCAGCAGGTCCCACCCCAGGTGAAGCCGCTCCAGGGCGGGATGCAGGCGTCTCTCACGGGTCTCGCTCATGCTGGCGCCTCCCCTGGGCCGGCGGCCGGCTCGGCTACTTGAAGCGCGAGCGGGCCTTCTCGAAGGCGTCGCTCATCGACTCCCAGGCCCGCTCGGCCCCGGCGCGGATATCGTCCCAGGCGTCGTCGCCGGCCTCGCGCAGTTCGTCGAGCTTCCGCCGCACCTCCTCGCGCCTCTCCTCCAGACGCTCGGCCTCCTTCTCCCGCTCGATGCGGGCATCGGCGTCGGCGCCGCGGGCCTTGGCCTTCAGCTTGTCGATCTCCGCCTGCCACTCGTCCAGCTTGGCGCGCAGCTTCTGCTCATAGGCTTCTCGATTGCTCATGCGTCACTCTCCTCGTTGTCGACGGTCTGGATGACCTCGAATCCCTCGAAGCTCGGCGGGCCCAGGTAGAGCCCCTCGCGCTTGCTCTGGCCGGCGCTGGCGTGGGCCTTGCGGAACGCCTCGGAACGGGTCCAGGCCTCGAAGTCCTCCCGCGAGCGCCACACGGTATGGGAAGCATAGAGCACATGGTCCTCGCGCTCCGGTCCGCGCAACATGTGGAAGGCCTCGAAGCCGGGCAGCCCCTGCAGGTGGGTCTCGCGCTCCAGCCAGATCTGCTCGAACTCCTCCGTGCGCTCGGGGTTGACCCGGAAACGGTTCATGGCGATGTACACGGGCATCTCCTGTTGGGGGTGAAAGGTCTTCTCGACGATGACACCTCCCCCCGGGTGGGGCAAGGCCGCCGGAGCATCCGCCATCCTTGTCGATATCGCCAGGCTGCGTCACGCTGGGGGAGTGCCGACAGGCCGTGCACTCACCGGCGGCGGCCGGGCGCCGGTAACGCCCCACCACTTCAACGCGCTCTGGCGGAGGATGCATGATGAGGCTTTCAAGCACGGGGTTCGCGATGCTCGGGGCCGGGCTGATCGCGATCAGCTACGGTCTCGCCCGCTTCGCCTTCGGGCTCTTCGTGCCCCCGATCCGCGACGAGCTGGGCCTCTCCTCCTACGTGATCGGCATCATCGGCTCGCTGCCGCTGATCAGCTTTCTGCTGGCCACGGCAGTGGCGCCCCTGATCACCGACCGCCTCGGTGCCCGTTACACGGCGGTGCTCTCCGGCGGTTTCGGCGTCGCCGGGCTCATGCTGATCAGCCGGGCCACCGGCCCGATGATGCTCGCGTCGGGGGGTGTTCGCCTGTGGCATCTGCACCGGCCTGATGATGCCCGCGCTCACCGCCGCCATGCAGGCGGTGGTGCGGCGCTCGCTGCACGGGCGGGTCAGCTCGGTGATGAACGCGGGCACCAGCATCGGCGTGATCGTGGCGGTGCCCACGGTGCTGTTCATGGTGGGTGCCTGGCGAATCGCCTACCTCTCCTTCGCCGTGCTGGCCGTGCTCGGGGTGATCGCCGCCTGGCTCTTCCTGCCCTCGGTCACACGCATCGTGCCGTCGGATGCCGCGGACCCGCCGCCGCTCAACGAACTGCCCTGGTCGCGGCTCATCCGGCTCACACTGTTCGCCTACGTGATGGGCTTCGTCTCCGCCGCCTACTGGATCTTCGCTCCCGACCTGGTGGTGACCCTCGGCGGGTTGCCCGCCAGCGCCACCGCCTGGTTGTGGCTGGCGGTGGGCGTTGCCGGCCTCGGCGGCGCCGTGGTGGCCGACCTGGCCGATCGCAACAACCCGCCGATCACCCAGGCGCTGATGCTGATGATGCTCTCCGCGAGCCTGGCGCTGCTCGCCGCGAGCCCCGACCAGCCGCTGTTGACGGCCTTCTCCGCGCTGGTCTTCGGCCTGGCCTACATGAGCCTGACTGGCCTTTACCTGATGACTGGCATCCGCCTGCTGCCCGGTCGGCTCTCGGTGGGGCCGGTGCTGCCCTTCATGGCGGTATCGCTTGGCCAGGCGACCGGCTCGCCGGTGGTCGGCGTGCTGGTGGACGGCTTCGGCTATGCCGATGCCTTCGCGATGTTCGCCGCGCTGGGCATCCTGGTAGCCGTGCTCTCGCCCTTCTACCCGGGCGCCATCGCCCAGGCCGAAGAGGAGGAAGCCGCAGAGGGGGACACCGGCCTCCAGGCGGCCTACGACCACCAGCTCCAGAACGAGGAGGGCGAACCCCTGGAGGACCCCCTCGAGGAGCAGGAAGAGCAGGCCGCCACTCCCTCATGAGCAGCCCCGACGGCCAGGCGATGGCCCGGCCATGCGGCGACTTCTTCAACTTTAGTTGTAAGCGATCTGCCGTCGGCACCGGCGGCCAGTACTGTTACGCTACGTAAAATAATATTAGAAAAAACATACAGGGAACCTCCATGGTCGAGGCCACCGAGCCGCGCATCACGCTGCACCCGCACTCCCGCCGGGTGCGCATCGTCATCGACGGCACCCTACTCGCCGACACCACCCGCGCCATCGAACTGCGCGAACGCGGCTACCCGCCTCGCCAGTACCTCCCCCGCGACGACGTGCGCATGGACCTGCTCACGCCCTCCGACACCGCGACCCACTGCCCCTTCAAGGGCGATGCCGCGTACTTGTCGTTCGGCGACCACAAGGATGTGGCGTGGAGTTATGAGCGGACGCCGGAGAATATCGAGGATATCGCGGGCTATCTGGTGTTCTACCGGGGAGTCAGCGGATGACTGATTTCAAACCAGCTCCGCCATCTCGGCGGGGGGTTGTACGAGCCCGATTTATCGGGCGAGGGGCGGCTGTCGACACAAAGCAGGCATGCCGGCAAGGGCAGCAGGCACGTTCATCGGGAATATGTGGCATGCATGATGATCGGTGTTATGCTGCCAAGCTATGCTTAATTTTTATGTTTTTCAATAAGATAAGAAGTGGTCGAGCGAGCGGCATAACATTGTTGAACGCGCGTGCGCGTTCAAGTGGAGTATCAAGCGTGCGTTCTAATACCTGCTAGGACTGAGCGCATTTAGATAACGGAGAACGGTTTTGTCACGAAGATTTAATTTTGACCTCTATAGGTTGAATGTCGTCGATTTCGAGGATTTGTTTCTAGAGGACGCTGACAGCTCGAGAATAAGATCCGACGACGAGATAAAGCAAGTGCTCGAAGAATCTTGCGATTCGAAGCGTGACCAAACTCAGGAGACACGGACAGCTGAGTTTCTTTGGAGCGCCAGAGAGTTTCACTGTTATCCGTTACTTCATGGACGTGCTTTTTGCTCACTGATTCTGGCCCGGAGCACCATTAGTAAGGATGGTCTCATTGTGACTGAAGAAGGCCTGTCGGCAGGAAAATCGGCCGCGACTCCTCCCTTGGCCTCTGCGGCGACGGTTTTCTTTGATTTATCTAGACATTTGGTGGCGGTTGAACATACGGGTGAGTTGAGCCAGACAGCTTGGAAAGATTTTTTTGAGCGGATAATATCGGAAACGGCGTTATCTCTGGGTTTTACTTCTTCTTTCGAGCTAGAGCCTGTACCCGAAAAGCATGGAATCATCGGCCTCTTCAAGTCATTTGATAAGCTTACGCGAATGAGGGTCACTTTACGGATACCAAATCCTGAGCTGACACGTTACACCAAGTCGTTGTATGACGACTTAGCAAAAAGCGGTGTTCGTGAATATACGCAAGATATGAAGAGTCCGAATGGGCTGTCTAAATCTGAAGACGCACGACCATATGCATCTGCTTACCTTGCAGAACAGGGCTATAAGAAGGGAGATGTCCAGTTTACTGGAATCCGGAACGACGCAGAAGAAACGGTCCGCTCGGGTTCGGTCTCGGCCAGGGGCTCAATAAAACAAGTGCGGGATTTTGTGCGAGGAATGCATACTACTGCTAAGACAAAAGAAGCTCAAGCGGCTTTATCTGAAATCATAAATGAAATTGATAAGCTCCACCCGAAAGGTAAAGTGGATGAGTAAAAAGTTACTCGTATTTTGGGGTTATCTCGTTGAGATTATTGCGTCAACGTTTATAGTTATGTTGGCTCTGTCTGTCTTTGACCTTTCTGAAGTAGTAGGATTTTTCCATTCATCATCCAAGGATATCGCAAGCAACTTTGCGGTAGTTTTGTTGGCGGCTTCCCTAGGGCTTTTTTGGACTTTTTATTCTAAATCTGACTCTCCTTTCGTGCAGTGGTTGCATGAAAAAGAGGCATTTGAAGTTTATGCGCGCTCATTCCTGTTTTCTATCGGAGTTTACGTCCTTCTGGTTGTGTCGTTGATATTGGCGATGAATGCTTCGAGTAGTTCAATAGCAATTTTGTCGCTGTGGCTGTCCGTATTGGGGTTGATCAATGTTTACAGTCTGATAAAGAACACATACGATTTGATGAAATTAAATGCGTTGTTTAATCGCAAGAAAGGAAAGCCCTAATAATCGGCTTCACAGCGACCGATTTGCTGCCGCTTTGCGGCTCCAAATCGGCGCTTGAGCCGGGCGTTAACTCAAGAAAGGTGTATTTGGATGCTTGATAACTTGCTATCGGAATTAATCGAAATTGTACCCGCTCAGAATAACCCGCCATTTCGTGATGATGGAGCATATGAGGCTGCAGAAAGTAAGAAGCAAGACCTCGTTGATCAGTGGAAGAGCTTTGCTACAGAAGACCGGGAAAAGTTTAACGGCAATATCAAAAAATATTTCAGGCAAGAAGGGTTAGTTGATTCTCAGGATTCTTCGCTTAATTCTTCAAAAAACTTTTTCCTGCTTAAGAAGGAAATTAATGCCCGCCTATCTGCTGAAGAGCCCTCAAGGCTGCTCCCCATCAATGACCTGCATTTTGAGCAATCGATTTTAGAGCTTGTAGAGAATATGGAGAACACCGAGCACGTAAAAGAACTCTATAGACTCAGAAAACGAGCCACTGGTAGTTCAAGAAACGCTGGAATTGGTTCCGAGGAGGCTGCTCGGATTAGAAACTGTATGAGGCAGGGGCGTGAGCTTTACCTTGCAGGTAAGTCAGGATCGTTGATGGTGAAGCCACTTAATTTCTTTTACTCACTTACAGCATATGCGTATGCATTTATTATCCTGAATAATCCTATTCGTTACTCGTTGGACTCGTTGCCTGGTTCGCACGGTTTAAACTACATTCCTGATGGGATGAAAAGCCAGGTGGGTGGTGATATGCCTCAAGGCACATTCAGCGATCTACTTGGTTCCTTCCCCACACTTAGTGTTCGGAGTCCAGAGTTTTCAATTCAGCAAGATGCTTCGGTGTCTATAGTCGAGTTTTTCAATAACAGACACACAGTGGGCGTGGGCACGCTACTAAGCATGATACCTGAGATAAGAGAATACTATCGGATAGCAACAGGAGGAATAGGCCGAACACATCCCCTTGATGTATCAATGGGTAAAAGTGACAGGAGCGTCGTTTGGGAGTTCCAGGTTGGTGATGGTGAAAGGCGGCCTGATCTTGCCGAAATACAGAACTCTTTCAAAGGATTTTCGGTATCGGAGCGTTTTGGAAAATATATAGTATCTGTGCCGGCTTCTGATGCTTTCAAAGTTAACGCCATGATATCTTGTGATGCGCGTGGAAATCTTTGGTATGTGGAAAACCCATTCTACCCGGTAGTCTTTCCGGAAGTGTGTATACATTTCATATTGACAAGCACTCTCAGTAATCTAATGCGTTACTCCCCTGATCACTGGGGTAGTGTTCTCTTGAATGAAACAAATTCTGACCAGTCTTTGATCACAAGAAAATATCTATCTGCCTTTGAGAATAAGTTTCCAATTATTGTTCTAAGGTCAATATCTAAGTATTTTCCATATGTCGTAGAGAGTTAACAAATGGCTCAAGCCGAACGGTTTCCGCTAGTGCTTCAACCGGCGGCTTAGCCCAAGCGTTACGCGCTATTAGATAGCTTTCTCAGTCCACTCACCCGCATCACGCGACGCTCCACCGCGTCCAGCAGCTGGCCGCGGCCGGGCTCGACCAGGGTGAGCCAATGGCGGGCGCGGGTGATGCCGGTGTAGACCAGCTCCCGGGTGAGGATCGGGTTGGGGGCATCGGGCAGCAGTAGGGCGGTGTGGGTGAACTCCGAGCCCTGGGACTTGTGCACCGTCATGGCGAACACCGTCTCCACTGCCTGCAGGCGGCTGGGCAGCACCCACTTGATCTGGCCGCTGCCGTCGCCGGCGGGGAAGGCGACGCGCAGCGCCGGGCCGCGGCCGGCTCCCTCGGCGGAGGCCGCCCCGGGCAGCGCCAGGGTGATGCCGATATCGCCGTTCATCAGCCCCAGGCCGTAGTCGTTGCTGGTCACCAGCACCGGGCGCCCGGGGTACCAGAGCCGGTGTCCGTCGCCGCTGTCGATCAGCCCCTCCCGCTCCAGAGCGGCTCGGATGCGTTCGTTCAAGCCCTCCACGCCCCAAGGGCCGCGGCGCAGGGCGCAGAGCAGCTGGAACTGGTCATGGGCGGCCAGCACCGCCCGGGCCCAGTCGTCCAGGGCCTCGCGGTCGACCTCGCCATTGGTACTTACCTTCGGTGCGGCGGCCTTCATGACCTCGAGATAGTGGCGATAGCCCACCGGCGGCGGTAGCGGCTGGCCGCTCACCGCACGGCCCTCGCCGGCGCTCTTTCCTCGATCAGGGAAGCCCGCAGCGTTCCCCGAGACCACCAGCCGCTCCAGGCCGAGGTCACCGTCGGTCTCGAGCCTGAGGTGCGAGAGGTCGGCGTAGCCGTGGCCCAGCACCTCGCGGATGGCGGCGCGCTTCTCGCGGCCCGGGGCGTCGCGGTTCACCGCGCCGGCGAGCCGGCCGATGCCGCTTGCGGCGTCGAATCGGTGGCTGACCCGCAGCATGGCGATGGCCTGATCCAGCGCCGTGCCCTCGGGGTCGAGCATCTCTTCAGGCAGCGCCTGGCCGGTGGCCTCGGCGAGCCAGTCGGCGGTCCGGGGGGTGTAGTGGCCGCCCTCGGCCCGGGCGCACAGGTCGCCCAGCACCGAGCCGGCCTCCACCGAGGCGAGCTGGTCCTTGTCACCCAGCAGCACCATGCGGGCCCGGGGCGGCAGGGCGTCGAGAAGCGCGGCCATCATCTCCACGTCCACCATGGAGGCCTCGTCCACCACCAGCACGTCCAACGGCAGCGGGTTGCGGGCGTTATGGCGGAAGTGGCGGGTGTCGGGGCGCGAGCCGAGCAGCCGATGGAGGGTGGTGACGTCGGTGGGTATGGCGGATCTAAGCCTGCTGACACCGCCATCGCCATCGCCCAATAAATTGGGCTCCCACAAGTCTGAAAGACCGTCGAGGCTTAACCCAGCTACCTGCCCGGCGATGGATTCGTTGAGCCGTGCGGCGGCCTTGCCGGTGGGGGCGGCCAGGCGGATGCGCAGTGGGCGGCTGCCTTCGCCCAGCGCCAGGGTCTGCAGCAGGGCGAGCAGCTTGACCACGGTGGTGGTCTTGCCGGTGCCGGGCCCGCCGGTGATTACCGCGAAGGGCAAGCGGGCGGCCAGGGCGCAGGCGGCCTTCTGCCAGTCCAGGGTGTCGCTCGCGGGGAAGAGGGCGGCCAGGGCCCGGGCCAGGGTGGCGGTGTCGCCGGTGTCGCTGGCATCGCCCTCCAGCCGGGCGGCGATATGCTCGCTGATCGAGCGCTCGTGGTGCCAGTAGCGGCGCAGGTAGAGCCGGGTACCGTCGAGCACCAGCGGGGTGCTGCCGGGGCCGTCGCCGACGATCAGCGGATGCGCGAGGGCGGCCTGCCAGTCGGCCAGGGCGAGCTCACCGAGCAGTGCGCTGGGCCTTGGCGGCGGATCTTCCAGGCTGTCGCCTTCCGGCGGCAGCGAGAGGGCCAGGTCCGGCTCGGCCAGGGTCTGGGCGAGGTCCAGGCAGACATGGCCACGCCCCAGTTGGTGGCTGGCAAGCGCCGCGGCCAGCAGCAGCGGGGCGGGGGCGTCCGGCACCTCCCGGGCCAGGAAGGCGGCGAAGGCGCGGTCCAGGGCGCGCAGCCAGCCGCGGGCCACCCAGCGGTCGAGCAGGGCGAAGAGCGCCTCGCCGTCGTGCAGGGCCTCGACGGGGGAGGCGGTGTGCGGGTGATCACTCATGGCTGTGCTCTTTTGTCGTGACATGCTGGGCGTCGCGGAACAGGGCATCGAGCTGCTCGATCAGCTCACGGGACGGGCGCTCGCGGTGCACGCCGCGGGAGGGAGCGTGCTGGCCGCGCAGGAACACGTAGAGCGCCCCGCCCAGGTGGTGGTCGATGTCGTAGTGGGGCAGCCGCGCCTCGAGCAGGCGGTGCAGGGCCAGCAGGTAGAGACAGTACTGCAGGTCATAGCGCTTCTCGCGTACCGCCTGGGCCATGGCCGCCTCGGAGTAGGCCTCGTTGTCGCGGCCCAGGTGGTTGGACTTCCAGTCGAGCACGTAGAAGCGCCCCTCGTGCTCCACCACCAGGTCGATGAAGCCCTTGAGCATGCCGTTGAGCCGGTCGCGCTCCAGCGCCGGGCGCTCAATCCCGCCCAGGGTATGGGCACTCACCAGGCTGTCCAGGCGGGTCGTGTCGACCTGGTGGGCGGCGAACCAGAACTCCAGCTCCACCTGGTAGTGAGCGCCCTGCAGCCGGTCCAGGCGCAGCGGCACCACCGGCCCCTCGGGGGTATCCGGCATCGGCAGCTCGCTTGCCAGCAGGCCGCGCAGCCAGGCCTGCAGCGCCGGGATGCGCTCTCGCCAACCGCGCAAGTTGGCGCGCCGCGCCAGGGTATCGTCCAGCCGCTCGGGCTCGGCGGCCAGTCGGGCGAACCCCTCCTGGCCGGCCCACTCCAGCAGACCGTGCAGGAAGGTGCCCGCCGCCGGGCCGCGGGGGAAGCGGTGCAGCGAGCCGTCACTCGCCGGCTGGCTGGGCTGGGCCGGGTCGCTGGGTTCGTCACGCATCTCCCGGGCGGTGGCCTCGAGAGCGGTTTCAGGTTCTTCCAGAAGAGCAGGCTCCTCCTCACCCCCAATTCTCTCACCGCTAATTCTTTCGCCACCCAGGCGCAGCGCCGAGTAGCTGGCGATCCACCAGTGCTCCCGGGCGCGGCGGGCTGGCGTCAGTGCCTCGCGCAGAGCCTCGCCGTTCTTCTCGACGGGCACCGCGAGATCGCTGGGCTCCGGCGCCGGCAGCACCTTCAGTTCGGTTTCCTCCGCGCCCTGGGCGAGGGGGAAGAGGGCGTCGAGCAGACCGTCAGTCGAGGTCGGCGAGAGTGGCGCGCCGGCGGTGACCACCTGGCCGATGGCGCTGCGCTCGAAGCCCTTGAGCGGGGCGAGGCCCAGCCAGGTCGCGTGGCGGGCGCGGGTCAGCGCCACGTAGAGCTTGCGCAGGTCCTCGCCCAGCCGCTCGTCGTCGGCGCGGGCCAGCACCGTGTCGTCGGGTTCCAGCGAGAGCCGGCGGCGCCCCGCGTCGTCGTGCCAGGTAAGTGGCAGGTCGCTGGCCTTCTTCTCGCGGAAGGCGCAGATGAAGGGCAGGAAGACCAGCGGATACTCCAGCCCCTTGGACTTGTGGATGGTGATCACCTGCACCAGGTCGGCGTCGCTCTCCAGGCGCAGGCGGTGGGTGTCGGCCTGCGCTGGCGGCTGGGCGCGGGCCTCGCTCAGGTGGCGAAGCAGGGCGTGCTCGCCATCGAGCTCGGCACTGGCCTGCTGCAGCAGCTCGCCCAGGTGCAGCAAGTCGGTCAAATGGCGCTCCCCACTGGCGCTCCTGAGCAGCCGGGTGGGCACGGCGAAGTCGGCCAGCAGCCGGTGCAGCATGGGCAGCACGCCCTGGCGCTGCCACTGGCGGTGGTAGCCCCGGAACTGCAGCACCCGCTCCTCCCAGGCCAGCTCGTCGTGCTGCAGGGCGTCGAGGTCGTTCAGGCCCATGCCCAGGCTCGGCATGGCGAGTGCGGCATGCAGGCGCCGCTCGCTGTCGGGCTCGGCGCAGGCGGTGAGCCACACCTCCAGTTCCAGGGCCGCCGGGGTCTCGAACACCCCCTCCTTGTCGGAGAGGTAGACGCTCCTGATGCCGCGATCCAGCAGCGCGCCGCGGATCGCCCTGGCCTCGTTACCGTTGTTGACCAGCACGGCGAGATCCGACGGCGCGAGGGCGCGGAAGGGCTCGCCCGGCTCCGCGAAGCCGGTGCGCCCGGCCTGGCCCTCGCGCAGCAGCTCGGCCATATGGGTGGCGCAGCGCGCGGCCATCTCCTTGAAGTAGGCGCCCTTGGTGATGCCCTCCTCGGACGCGCCGTCCTCGGCCGGGAGATGCCACAGCGTCAGTGCGGGGAGGGGCTCGCCGTCGCGGATCAGCGAATCCTTCCTGCCTTTGGCGGCCACCGGGAAGAACGGCACCGGGTTGTCCCCCTCGAGTGAGCGGAACAGGAAGGCGCCGCGACCGGCGGGGTGGCCTTCGGCGAAGCGGAAGACGCGATTCACGGCCTCGACCATGGCGCCGGCGGAGCGGAAGTTGGTGCCCAGGGTGACGTGGCGTCCGGCGGTGTCGCGTCGTGCCTGCAGGTAGGTGTGGATATCGGCGCCGCGGAAGGCGTAGATCGCCTGCTTGGGGTCGCCGATCAGCAGGATGCCGCTGGGGTCGTCGGTGTCCGGGGCCTCGGCCAGCCGGTAGACGTGGTCGAAGAGCCGGTACTGCACCGGGTCGGTGTCCTGGAACTCGTCCACCAGGGCCACCGGGAACTGGCGGCGCACGTGGGCGGCCAGGGCCTCGCCGGAGGGCCCCGCGAAGGCGGTGTCGAGGCGCTCGAGCAGGTCGTCGGGGCCGAGCTCGGCACGGCGCTGCTGCACCCGACTGCGGCGTTCGCTCATCCAGCGCACGGCGTGGGCCAGCAGGTCGGCGTGGGCATCGGGCAGGGCCGCGAGCCGTTTCGGCAGTTCGGCCAGTGCATGCAGGGCCGGGTGGTCCAGGGGCTCGCCCGTCTTCCAGATCTCGGCCATTCCCTCCGGCGTCAGGCGCTTCCAGGCGGTGTCGGTCAGCGTCGGGGCGGTGAGCTCGGGGTCGCCGGCCCAGTCGCGCAGCTTCGCCAGCCAGTCGGCGCGGCTCTTGCTGTTGAGCTTGCGCTGGTCGAAGGCCTTGGCGGCGGCAGCCGCTTCCAGTGCCTCCGAGAGTTCGTCGAGCCAGGCGGGCCAGGGCGCCTTGAGTTCGCCGAGGACCCGCTCGCGCTCGGCCTGCATGGTGGCCAGTGCCCCGGCGGGGGGCGGGGCGTCGGGGAGCAGCTCGGCATCGCCTTGCAGGCGGCGGACGTCCTCGGCCAGGGCGTCGGGTGTCTCCCAGTAGCGGGTGACCACCGCCAGGGCGTCGGCGTTCAGGGCGTAGTAGAAGCTGCGCCAGTAGTCCCGGGCGACTTCCAGCTCGAGCTCCGACTGATCGAGGTTCATCTCCAGCGAGAAGAGGCTGCCGCTCTCGAAGGCGTGCTCGCGCAGCATGCGGTGGCACCAGGAGTGGATGGTGGAGACCGCGGCCTCGTCCATCCACTCGGCGGCCAGCTGCAGGCGGCGGGCGCAGGCGGGCCAGCGCTCGCGGGGGTAGCTGTCTCGCAGGGCGAGCAGTGGGTCGAATGGGGGACAGACCCCCATTTCTGCGAAATGGGGGTCTGTCCCCGATTGAAAGGCATCGGCGGCCTCCACCAGGCGGGAGCGGATGCGGTCGCGCAGCTCCCGGGTGGCGGCGTTGGTGAAGGTCACCACCAGGATCTCCGGCGGAGTGAGGGCGCGGGGGAAGCTCTCGGTGTCGGTCTCGTCCCGCGGGCCCAGCACCAGGCGCACGTAGAGCAGGGCGATGGTGAAGGTCTTGCCGGTGCCGGCGCTGGCCTCGATCAGCCGGCTGCCGGTGAGCGGCAGGTGGATCGGGTCCAGGGTGGCTGGCGTCTGGTTATCGGTGCTCATGCCTTGCCTCCCTTGCCCTTCTTCTCCTTCGGCTTGCGTACCGCGTGTAATAGCGGGGCGTAGAGCTGCTCGGCGAGCTCGGCAAGGCCGCCACCCTCGGGCGAGCTCAGCATCGCCTCGAGCGTCGGCCACTGGCGAATCAGGTAGGGGTCGCGGCCGCACTCGCCGTGGTCGCCGTTGTAGCCGCTGCCGTAGTAGACGGTGTCCAGCACCTTCCAGGCCTTGTCGTCCTCCTCGCCGACCCTGCCGGCGAGGCAGCGCTGCATGGCCTGGGGTGTGCCGCCCTTCTCCAGCCAGGCGAAGGCGGTGTCCCTGGCCAGCGGCAGTGGCGTGGCCATGCCCTGGCGCCATGCCACGGCGATGTCGGTCAGCCGTGCACGGGCCTGCTCGGCGGGGAGCGGGGCGAGGGTGCCGCCGCCGGCGCGGGAGAGCAGCCGCGTGGTCATGGGCCCCTCGAGCTGGCCGGCCAGATGGGCGACCCAGGGTGTGAGCCAGTGCTTCCAGTGGTACTTGCCCTTGTTGACCAGGCTGCTGGTGGTGAGCAGCACCCGGCAGCGCTCCATGGCGTCGTTGACGCGCAGCTCGCCCAGCCAGTCCTCCAGCACCAGGCCGTCACCCAGCTCCCGTTGCAGGTCCAGCGAGACATCCATCGGCTCGTGCATGGCGTGGGGCCACTCCTCGAGCACCTGGCGATAGTCGGCGAAGAGGCTGTCCATGGGTTCGACCAGCTTGTCGCGCATGCGCTCGGCGAAGCCCCCCATGGCCAGACGCCCCTCGCGTTCCAGTCGCTCCAAGGTGGCCTGCATGGCGGGCTCATGGGGCTCACCGGCTCCCACCGCCGCGCGGCTCGCCTCGATCAGCGCATGCTGCAGCTGCCAGTGGTCGAGGCCATCGAGGGTGAAGGGCTCATGGTCCAGCCGCTCCATGGCCTCTGTTTCCAGATGGACCTTGAGGCGTGTGGTGTAGAAGGCCTGCACCGGGGCCTTGAGGAAGTTGCCCAGCTGGACCAGGGTCAGCGGACTCTCCTGCCGGTAGGGCGAAAGCGCAGGCTCCGCGACCGCGGTCGGCTCGGGCTCGGCATCCGGGCGATGCAGCTCGCGCCACTCGTGGGCGTAGGTGGCAAGGCTGGAGCCTTCGCGAAAGTAGTCGACGCTGAAGGGCTGCAGCGGGTGCTCGGTGGTCAGGGCTTGCAGCAGTGCCTTGCCGTCCTCGTCGCCATCTCCCGCCAGCCGCCAGCCGCGGGCGAGGTGGTCGCGCAGCTGGCCGAGCAGCACCGAGGGGGGCTGCTCGGTGTTGTCGATGATGCTGCGCCCCACCCAGCTGATGCTCAGCCGATCCCGGGCCGAGAGCAGCGCCTCCAGGAACAGGTAGCGGTCGTCCTCGCGGCGCGAGCGGTCGCCGGGGCGGTAGTCCTGGGCCATCAGGTCGATATCCAGCGGGCGCTGCACCCGCGGGTAGTCGGCGTCGTTCATGCCCAGCAGGCAGACGTGGCGAAAGGGGATGGCGCGCATCGGCATCAGGGTGGCGATGTTCACAGCCCCGGCCAGGAAGCGCTGGGAGAGGCTCGCCTCGTCTACCTGGGCGAGCCAGTGCTCGCGCACCACAGAGAGCGGCAGTGGCTCCGTGAGCCCGGCCTCCTCGGCGCTCTCCTGCCAGGCCTCCAGCGCCTGCTCGAGGCGGGTCAGTGCCATCAGGTCCTGATCGGAGTCGGCCAGGAAGCAGGCCTCCAGCAGCTCGCGCAGCCGCTCTCCCCAGGTGGCGACGTCACAGGGCTCTGCCAGCCGACGCCACTGCGCCTCCAGAGTGTCGATCAGGCTGACCAGCGGGCCGGCCAGCGCCGCCTCCAGTCCGCCGATATCGTCATAGGGCTCCACGCCCTGCCAGGGCCCCTCGGCGGCGGCGCCCACGGCATAGCCCAGCAGCAGCCGGCGCAGGCCGAAGGCCCAGGTGTTGGCGGTGAGCCCCTCCGGGAGGTCGAGGCTCTGGCGCTGGCGGGCGTCTAGCCCCCAGCGGATGCCGGCACCCTCGATCCAGCGCCGCAGCGTGGGCAGCCCGCCCTCGGGGATGGCGAAGCGCGCGCGCACCGCCGGCACCTCCAGAAGGTCGAGCAGGTCGCTTACCGAGAGACGCAGCTCCGGCAGGCGCAGCAGCTGTTCCAGGGCGATCAGCAGCGGCAGGCGGTGGCGGCTGGCCTGGTCGGAGAGGGTGAAGGGGATATGGCGCGGATCCTTGGCGTCCAGCCGGCCGAACACTGCCTGCACCGCGGCGGCGTACTGATCGACGTCGGGCACCATCACCAGGATATCGCGGGGCTTTAGGGTCGGGTCCTCGCTGAAGGCGGCGAGCAGCTGGTCGTGGAGGATCTCCACCTCGCGCAGGGCGCTGTGGGCGACCTGGAAGCGCAGCGAGCGGTCGCGTGCCGGGTCCACGGTGGGCCAGGCCTGGCGGGTCTCGGCCAGCGGGCGCAGCTCGAGGATATCGTCCTGCAGCTGGCGCAGCAGGCTGGGCTCGGCGTTGTGGTGGAGAGGAGAGTCGAAGAGGTCGATGCGCAGCGACTCGCCCTCGAACAGGCCGCGATAGGCCTGCTGCTCGTCGAACTCGTCCAGCAGGCGCAGGTAGTCGCGGCCCTGCTTGCCCCAGGCGGCCAGCAGCGGCTGGGCATGGAGGTGCAGCTCGGTCTCGGCGAGGTCCGCCGGCATGCCGGGACGGCGCTGCTGGCGCTTCCTCTCGGCTCGAAGGAGGTCCTTGTGTTCGATGATGTCCGCCCAGTAGTGGCGGCAGGGGTTGTGCACGCAGAGCAGCACCTGGCGGACCCGCGCCATGGCGGCCAACGCCTCCAGGGTCTGGGCCGGCAGCGAGGAGATGCCGAAGACGATGACCCGGCGCGGCAGGCCGGGTGGTCGGCTCGTTGTGTCGAGCTCGCGGCAGGCCGCGAGGAAGCGCTCGTGGACCGCCGCGCGGCTGGAGGCGAGCCCCTGCTCACCGATGTCATCGCGCAGCACCCGCCACAGCTCGGCCTGCCAGCGCTGCTCCTCGGCCAGCGGACGCGATTCGCCGCGGGCGGTAAGGATCACGTCCTCGCCCGCCGCCCAGGCGGTGAGCCAGTCGGCGCGGTAGACCTGGTACTGGTCGAAGAGGTCGGCCAGGCGCTCGGCGAGCTGGTGGCGCTTGCGCAGGTCGTCGTCCTCTTCCAGGAAGCGAGCCAGCGGGGCGAAGGTCGGCGAGCCGAGCAGGGCGGGAAGCAGGCGCATCAGCCGCCACACCAGTCGCGGCTTGTCGAAGGGCGAGACCGGCGGTACCTGCTCCTCGCCCAGCACGCTGCGGTAGGCCTGCCACAGGAAGCGCGCGGGCAAGGTCACGTCGAGGGCGGCGGCGATACCGGCACCGCCGTGGGCGCGATCCTCGGCGAGCGCCAGCTTGAGCCACTGGCTGATGCCGTTGCTCTGCACCAGGATCGTCTCGTTCTCCAGCGGCCCCAGCGGGTGGCGGCGCATCCACTCCACCGCCAGGCCGCGCAGCGACTCCAGGCGGTTGCCGTGGATCACCATGAAGCCGGGCTGCAGGGCGGAGTCGTCGTGGGCGGACATGGCGCGGTTCCTTCGCTGGGTGCCGGGAGACAGGATCATGGTGCCACAGGGTGGTGGTGAATGGGCTACCATCGGCACATCACGATGCACACGGAGCCCCTGACATGAGCGACTACCTGCTGGAGGAACACGCCCTGAGCCCGGGCAAGGTCTACCGCCTGCTCTCGGGCAGCATCTGCCCGCGCCCCATCGCCTGGGTCTCGACCCTGGACGTGGCGGGCAACGCCAACCTGGCGCCCTTCTCGTTTTTCAACGTGGTCAGCGTCAATCCGCCGGTGCTGGGCTTCTCGCCGCTGCTCGACGGCGACGGCAATCCCAAGGACACCATCCGCAACCTCGGCGAGGTGGCGGAGTGCGTGATGCATATCAGCGGCGAGGGGCTGGTGCAGGAAATGAATGCCACCAGCGCGGGGCTCGAGCACGGCGCCGACGAGTTCGTCCACGCCGGGCTCGAGAAGGTCGCCATGCCGGGCGTCTCGGTGCCGCGGGTGGCCGGCGCCCCGGTGGCCTTCGGCTGCCGGCTGCGCGAGATCATCCGCTTCGGCGACCAGCCTCTGGCGGGCAACCTGGTGCTCGCCGAGGTGGTCTCGATCCATGTCGATGACGCCCTGTGGGACGGCCGCCATGTCAGCGCCGAGGGGCTCAGGCCCATCGGGCGCATGGCCGGCAACGACTATGCCCGCTGCAGCGACCTCTTCGAGGTGGAACGCCCCGCCTCGGGGAGCTCCCTCGGCCGGGGCGAGCGGTGAGACTGACGCTGTCCGCGCCGGCCTGAGGTCGCCGGCGCGGCCCCCGCGTCAACCCGAAAGGCTCAGCGGTAGGTGGTGTCGAAGTGCTTGCGCAGCTCGTTCTTCTGCACCTTGCCCATGGTGTTGCGGGGCAGGCCGTCGACGAAGAAGACCCGCTTGGGCTGCTTGTACCTGGCCAGTCGTCCCTGCAGGTGCTCGAGCACCTCGCCCTCGGTGAGCTCGGCGCCGGCCTCGGGCACCACCACGGCGGTGACCCCCTCGCCGAAGTCGGGGTGGGGCAGGCCGATCACCGCCGACTCCACCACGCCCTCGAGCTCGTCGATCACCTGCTCAACCTCCTTGGGATAGACGTTGAAGCCGCCGGAGATCACCAGGTCCTTGTCGCGGCCGACGATCTGCACATAGCCGTGCTCGTCGACCAGGGCCAGGTCCCCGGTGATGAAGAAGCCGTCCTCTAGCAGCTCCTCGCGGGTCTTCTCGGGCATGCGCCAGTAGCCGATGAAGACGTTGGGGCCGCGCACCTGGAGCATGCCGATCTCGCCGGCTGGCACCACGTCGCCGGTCTCGCGGTCGGTGATGCGGATCTCCACCCCGGGCAGCGGCTGGCCCACCGTGCCGGCTCGGCGCGCCCCGTCGTAGGGGTTGGAGATGTTCATGTTGGTCTCGGTCATGCCGTAGCGCTCGAGGATGGCGTGGCCGGTCTTCTCCTCGAAGGCCTGGTGGGTCTCGGCGGTGAGTGGCGCCGAACCGGAGACGAACAGGCGCATCCTGGCGGTGACCTCGGGGGTGAGGCGCGGGTCGGCCACCAGGCGGGTATAGAAGGTGGGCACGCCCATCAGCACCGTTCCGCGGGGCATCTCCTCGAAGATCACGTCGGCATCGAACTTCGGCAGGAAGAGCATGCTGGCGCCGGCCATCAGGGTGACGTTGCACGCCACGAACAGCCCGTGGGTGTGGAATATCGGCAGGGCGTGGATCAGCCGGTCGTTCTCGCTGAAGTGCCACGCCTCCATCAGGGTGGCGGCGTTGGAGCCGAGGTTGCGGTGGGTGAGCATGGCGCCCTTGGAGCGTCCGGTGGTGCCCGAGGTGTAGAGGATGGCGGCCAGATCGTTCTCCTCGCGGGGCTCTACCTTCTCGCGCGGGGTGGCCGCGGCGGCCGTTTCCATCAGGCTGCCGTCTGCCGCGGTGCCCAGGGTCTGTACCGCGGGGCATCCGGTCTCGGCGGCGATGTTCCGTGCCTCCTCCACCGCGGCGGGGCGGCAGACGAAGAGTGCTGGCTCGGCGTCGGAGAGGAAGTAGCGGATCTCGTCGCCGGTATAGCCGGTGTTGAGCGGCAGGTAGACGGCGCCGACACGCAGGGTGGCGAGGTAGAGCAGGATCGCCTCGGGGCTCTTGTCGACCTGCACCGCCACCCGGTCGCCCGGCGCCACGCCCAGCTCGACCAGGGCACCGGCCAGGCTTGCACTCGCGACCAGTGCGTCGGCATGGGAGTAGCGGCGCCCCTCGCGGGTGGTGATGAAGTCGGCGTCGCCGCGTTCGTGCATGCGGCGGGCGAAGGTCTCGAACAGGTTGTGGCTCATTTGCTTGTCTCTCCCTTGGCCTGCTTCCTGGCCTTGCGCACGAGGTCCTTCACCTCGCTCGAACAGGCCACGGTTCCGTGGGCCGTGTAGTTCTCGTGGTTACGCTCGATGTCGTTGAGCACGTAGAGGTAGTTGACCATCAGCCCGGCGCCCTGCTCGAGCCCCTTGGTCGAGACATCACCGAGCCAGTTGATGCGGTGCAGTTCGGCACCGTTGCCCAGGTGGAAGCGGGCCACCGGGTTGAGCGGCAGGCCGCGGGCGTTCTTCTCCTCGGCGAGGTAGCGCGCCGCCAGCGGGCGCAGCCGGGCCTTGAGCGCCTCGGCGCGCTCGGCATCGGCGTGCCAGTCGGGTGCCTCCAGCGAAGCCAGTGCCTCGCGGGTGGCCGCCGGCAGGGCCTCGTCGTCGCGCCGCTCGGCCAGCCACCGGGCGAAGCCCGGCACCGGCGAGAGGGTCACGAAGTGCTTGAGCTGGGGCAGCTCCTGCTTGAGCTCCTGCACCACCTGCTTGATCAGGAAGTTGCCGAAGGAGATGCCGCGCAGCCCGGTCTGGCAGTTGCTGATGCCGAAGAAGGCGGCGGTGTCCGCCTCCTCGGGCTCCTCCACGCCGCTCTCCTCGCCGGCCAGGATCGGCTTGATGCGCGCCGGCAGCCCCTTGCACAGCGCCACCTCCACGAAGATCAGCGGCTCGTCGCCGATCGCCGGGTGGAAGAAGGCGAAGCAGCGCCGGTCGCGGGCGTCCAGGCGGCGGCGCAGGTCGTCCCAGTCGCGGATCTCGTGCACCGCCTCGTAGCGGATGATCTTCTCGAGGATCGAGGCCGGGGTGTTCCAGTCCATGCGCTTGAGCATCAGGAAGCCGCGGTTGAACCAGGAGCCGAACAGGTGCGCGAAGTCGCCGTCGATGGCGGCGAGCTCGGGATGCTCGCGCAGCATACCGAGCAGGTCCTCGCGCATGCGCACCAGTGCGTAGGTGCCGTCGCGGGCCAGGTTGAGGCGCCGGAAGAGTTCCTGGCGGCGCGGCTCGCAGGCCTCGAACAGCGCCTCCAGGGCGGCGTTGTCACGGGCTTCGCGATAGGCTGCGTAGGCGGCATCGATGGTCTCCGGCTCGGCGGCAAACTCCCCGCCCAGGCGCATGAAGAAGGCCAGGCGCTCGTCGCCGGCGAGACACTCGTACATGTCCAGCGCGCGGCTGGCCAGGGCGATGCTCGAGGCCTCGCCGTCGCTCTCGAGCAGTGCATGGCAGGCGGCCACCAGGTCCTCGTGGTCCGGCGACTCGTCACCCCCGCGCCGACGCCGCAGCAGGGCGTCGCGCTGGGTGATGTTGTTGAACAGCTCCTGCAGGAAGGTCATGTTCATGGCGTCGGTTCCCTCAGCCCATCAGCAGGTCGGGCAGCCACAGGGCGATACCCGGGAAGAAGCACAGCAGCACGATCGCCAGCACCATGCACAGGGCATAGGGCAGGCTGCCCATCAGGATGTCACGCAGCGAGATGTCCGGCGCGATGCCCTTGATGATGAAGAGGTTGAGGCCCACCGGCGGGGTGATCAGGCCGATCTCCAGATTGATGGTCAGCACCACGGCGAACCAGTAGGGGTCGAAGTTCGCGGAGAGGATGATCGGCAGCAGGATCGGCGCGGTCATCACGATCACCGCCACCGGCGGCAGGAAGAAGCCGGCCACCAGCAGGAAGACGTTGATCACCGCCATCAGCACCCAGCGGTTGACCTCCATGTCGGCGATGGCGCCGGCCACGGTCTGGGTGATGAACAGCGAGGAGAGCGCATAGGCGAACACCTCGGCACAGGCGATCACCAGCATGATCATCACGCTCTCGCGCAGCGAGTCGCGCATGATCAGCTTGAGCGGCTTCAGCTGCCACATGCGGTAGATGATGATGGCCAGGGCCAGGCACAGGAAGGCGCCCACGCCGGCCGCCTCGGAGGGCGTTGCCACCCCGCCATAGAGCGCGAAGAGGATGCCCACCACCACGGCCAGGAAGGGCAGCACGCGCACTAGCGCCTTGAGGTTGGTATCGACGTTGGCCTTGATGGTCTCCTTCATCTGCCCGGCGGCCTGGCCCAGGGGGTTGTTGTAGCCCCCGGCCATCTTGCAGGCGATCACCGTCCAGATCATGAACAGGCCGGCCAGCATGAAGCCCGGCACCACCCCGGCGATGAACAGGCGGCCGATGGAGGTCTCGCTGGCAATGCCGTAGATGATCATGGTCACCGAGGGCGGGATCAGGATGCCCAGGGTGCCGCCGGCGGCGATGCAGCCAGCGGCGACGCCGTCCGGATAGCCGCGGCTGCGCATCTCGGGGATGCCCATCTTGCCGATGGCCGCGCAGGTGGCGGGTGAGGAGCCGGAGAGCGCCGCAAAGATCGAGCAGGCGCCGATGTTGGATACCGCAAGCCCGGCGGGCAGGCGGCCCATCCACAGGTCCAGCGAGCGGTAGAGGTCGCGTCCGGTGGGCGAGGAGGCCACCGCGGCGCCCATCAGGATGAACATGGGGATGGCGACGAAGCCGAACTCGGCCAGGCGCTCGAAGAAGGTCTCGCCGAAGTAGGTGAGCTCGGGCAGGCCGCGGTCGTAGAGCAGCGCCATCAGCGAGACGCCGCCCAGGGCGAAGGCGATGGGGGTACCGATGGCCATCAGCACCATGAGGGCGACGGCGACGATGATGCCCAGGGTGATCGGATCCATGTCAGCCCTCCCCGCGCAGCATTTCGGCGATGTATTGCAGCGTCAGTAGGGTGGCGCCCACGGCGACCGGCAGCAGCGCCGGCCACAGGATGGGGTTCCAAACCGTGCCGGTGGTCCACTGGCCATGGAAGGCCTCGGCGACGTAGATCCAGCTGCCGTAGGCCAGCGCCGCGCAGAAGGCGAAGCCGAACAGCGAGGCGACCCACCACATGACACTCCTTGCCACGCCGCCCAGGGCGTCGGGGAGCAGGGTGATGGCCACGTGGCCACCAGTCATCAGCACGTAGGCGCTGCCCATCAGCATGGCGCCGGTGACCGAGAAGATTGTGAATTCGGTCTGCCAGCTGGTGCTCATGCCCAGCGCGTAGCGCACGAAGACCATATGGCAGATGGCCAGCACGCCGGCCACGAACATGGCGGCGGCAAGGTAGGCCGAGGCGCGGGAGACGGCATCCATCAGGCGGATGTAGCCGCTTACCAGCGGCGTTCTTCGGGAACTTGGCGAGGAAGTGGCCATGGCCATGTCGTCCTTCCTGAGTCAGGGGCACCGGCCGCCCGGGCCGGTGCCGATGGCTGAAGCGAACCGGCTTACTCGACGGCCAGGGCGGCGTCGATCAGGGCCTGTCCGTTGGGGACGTTCTCGGCGAAGTTCCTGTAGGAGGTCTCCTTGGCGATCTCCAGCCAGGCGTTGTAATCCTCCTCGCTCATGCTGACCACCTCGACGCCGTTCTCCTCGAACACGTCGACCATCTGCTGGTCGAGGCCGGCGGCCTCGGCGGCGAAGAAGGCCTCGGCTTCCTCGGCGGCGGCGGTCAGTGCCTGCTGCTGCTCCTCGTTGAGCTTCTCCCAGCTCTGCTCGGAGATCAGGATCGGCTCATACATGAACCACAAGGCGTGTTCGCCGGGCTCGGTGAGGCAGCTCACCTGCTCGTAGATGCGGTAGGAGACGAAGGACATGGATGAGGTGTTGGCAGCGTCCAGCACCCCTGTCTGCAGCGCGGTGTAGATCTCCGAGGAGGGCATGGAGGCGATCGAGGCACCGGCGCCCTCCAGCATCTGCTCGAAGGCCGGGCCGGCGGCGCGGAAGGTCTGGCCGTCGACGGTCTCCGGCGAGGTGATGCAGTTCTGGCTCGAGGCGAAGCCGCCGGCCAGCCAGGCATCGGCCAGCACCCGGGCGCCACCCTCCTGGATGACATCCTTGATCATGCCCATGAACTCGGAGTCGTTGAGGCGCTGGGCATGCTCGTGGTTGCGCACCAGGCCGGGCATCAGGGTGGCGGAGAACTCCGGGTGCCGACCGCTGGCGTAGTCGAGCGGCAGGGCAGTGATGTCGAGGCGACCGCGGGAGAGGGCGGCCCACTGCTCGCGTGCCTTGAACAGCGATTGGCCGGGGTAGACCTCGATCTCCAGGCCGACCTCGGCTTCGGCGACCTTGTCGGCCATCATCTGGACCATCTCGTCGCGGACGTCGCCCTGGCCGCCGGGGAACTGGTGCGAGGCGCGCAGCACGGTCTGGGCGGAGGCGGTGGCACTGGCGGCGAGGGTGGCGATGGCGATGCCAGCCACCAGGGGAGTGATTGAGCGTTTCATGGTGTCTCCAACTAGGCTTGTTCTTGTATGAAGTGTTTATCAGCGGCGCTGATGTATACTTCAATAGACCTGTCGGCATGCCAGTGTCAATGCTGCGGTATTAGACCAAGGTGGATCCCCTAAGGGAATGGAGGAAGTCGCGCCATGAAACGCTCCAACGCACAGCGCCTCAGGGACGCCCTCGAGGACGACATCATCAACGGTCGGCGTACCCCGGGGGAGCGGCTGGATCCCGACGCGTTGTGTCGCGAGTTCGGGGTGTCGCGCACGCCGGTGCGCGAGGCCGTGCAGCAGCTGGTGGCCAGCGGCCTGGTGACGGTGTCGCCCAAGAAGGGCACCTTTGTGGCCCGGGTGGGCATCGACGAGCTGATCGAGATGTTCGAGGTGATGGCCGAGCTGGAGGGGATGTGTGGTCGCCTGGCCGCCCGTCGTATCGGCGAGGCCGAGCTGGAGGAGCTGCGCCAGGCCCATGAGCGCTGCGAGGCCGCCGCCAGGGCCGGCGACTCGGATGACTACTATTACGAGAACGAGGCCTTCCACGACTGCATCTACCGCGCCAGCCACAACGGCTTCCTGGCCGGCGAGGCTCGCCAGCTCAAGCAGCGCCTCAAGCCCTACCGGCGTCTGCAGCTGCAGGTGCGCCAGCGAATCGGCTCCTCGCTGGAGGAGCATCGCGAGATCGTGGCAGCGATCGAGGCGGGGGACGCGGCGCGTGCCGAACAGGCGATGCGCGACCACGTGCTCATCCAGGGCGAGCGCTTCAGCGACTTCGTCTCCAGTGTGCGGCGATTCGGTGCCGACCGGCAGACCGGCACCGGGGAGATCGCGGCTCCCTGAGCCCTGGGCTCGGAACCCTGGGCTCGGAGCCCGGACTCAGCCCAGCAGCATCGGTACCTCGCCCGCCTCGAAGGCGAGCAGCCAGCGCTTGCGGCCGATGCCGCCGGCGTAGCCGGTCATGCGCCCGTCGCTGCCGATCACCCGGTGGCAGGGCACCACGATGGCCAGGGGATTCCTGCCGTTGGCCGCACCCACGGCACGCTGGCCGCCCTTGCTGCCGAGCTGCTCGGCGAGCTCGGCGTAGTTGCGGGTCTCGCCATAGGGGATTCCCGCCAGCGCAGCCCACACCCGGCGCTGGAAGTCGGTTCCCTGCGGGGCCAGCGGCAGGTCGAAGTCGCGGCGCGTGCCGGCGAAGTACTCGGCCAGCTGCTCGCATGCCAGCTCGGTCAGGGGGCCCGGACGAGGCGACTCCTGCTGTTCGCTGACGAAGTCGATCTCGGTAAGCCCCTCGGCGTCGGCTCGAATCAGGATCAGCCCCAGGGCATCGGCGTCCGGGGGGCGATAGTAGTCGAGGGTGTCATGGTTCATGTCATGCTCCTGCCGGTACGTTCGGCGTCGCGGGTCCTGTATCAGGAGTCTAACGCGACTCGTGGCGATGGGCAGGACGAAATCGGCCCCGCTGGCACTGCCAGCGGGGCCGATGTCGTTCCAGCGAGCGCTGGTCATACCAGCTCGCGGTGCTCCTCTCTTGCCTTGCGGCGGTCGCGCCATACGGCGCGGCAGATCAGGGCGAGTACGCCCAGCGTCAGGGCGGGCCAGATCAGCACATAGAAGGCGAACAGTGTCGTCATGGTGACGTCTCCAGTTGAGTGTCGCTGCGGTGCCGCCGGGCGGCACCGCTCGAATGGGAGCAAGCCCGCGTATTCAGCGCTGGGCGGCCAGGCCGGCAGAGGCCGGGATCGCCTCGCCCGCGTCGGGCTCGGCCTCATGGCTGTCGTAGTCGCCCACCCGGTCGCCGATGGTGGCGAAGTCGAAGTCCTCCTGGCGGCTGGTCAGGCTCATCACCACGCACACCAGGGTGCTGGTGCCGTAGGCAGTCAGCGAGGCGAGCAGCACGGTGTAGTCACGCAGGAAGCCGGTGGCGAAGATCAGCATGGCGATCAGCGCCAGGGTCCCGGCGATGAAGCCAGCGGTGCGGCCCAGGAAGCCGAACACCATCAGGCCGATGATCACGCCGCCGCCGATGCTGGCCAGCAGCTCGAAGAACAGGCCACCGGGGCCGGCAAGGTCCACCAGCTCGAAGCGGGCGGCGCAGAACAGCACCATGGCCACCAGCACCGAGGTGGTGAAGGCGGCGTTGGTCACTCGGTTCCAGAAGCAGCTGGCGATCACCGGGAAGACGATGGCGCCCCACAGCGCGCCCACGAACACCAGCATCACCAGGATATCCAGCGAGAAGCTGGCGAAGACGATGCCCACCATGGTGGCGGTGATCATGGTCAGGCGACCCACCAGCAGCATGCGCTTGGGATCGGCCTTGCCGCGGGCAATGTTCTTGCCATAGACGTCGGCCATCATGATCGCCGACAGCGCCGAGAGGTCGGAGTCGGCGGTGGAGGAGAGCGAGCCGATCACCAGGATGAAGAACAGCGCGATGAATACCGGCGGCAGGTATCCGGAGACCATCTGCGGGATCAGGTTGTTCATGTTGTCGTCGAGGGGCTGCACGCCCAGGGTCAGGGCCATCAGGCCGATCATGCCCAGGCCGATGACGATGGCGCCGTAGCCCACGGTGGCGGTGAGGAAGGTGGGCTTGATGTGGTCCTCGTTCACCGCGAACAGGCGCTGGGAGATGGTCTGGTTACCGATGGCATAGGCCAGCACGGCGACGAAGAAGGGCGCGCCCTGCTGCAGGATCGCCTCGCTGGAGAAGAAGTTGGCCTGCTCGGCTGTCAGGTTGTCGAGGCCGGCGACCAGCTCGCTGGGGCCGCCCATGGCGAAGAACACCGCGGGAATGATCACGATGGCAATGGCCATGAGCGCCACCAGCTGGGCGAAGTCGGTCAGCACCGAGGCGCGGAAGCCGGACCACAGGGTATAGAACAGCACGCCGACGCCGGCGATGATCACCCCGGCCTGGAAGGAGAGCGGCGAGAGTACCGAGACCAGTGCGCCGGCGGCGGTGAAGTTGACCATCAGGCTGATCACGCTGCCCAGCACGTTGGAGAGGGCGAGGATCAGCTGGCTGGAGGAGCCGTGGCGGGCGTGGATCAGCTCGCCCAGGGTGTGGGCGTTGGGGGCGAGCTTGCGGAAGCGCCGGCCGAAGGGGTAGATGAAGAGGATCATCAGCGCCCCCCACAGCCCATAGTGGATGGGGCCCGAGACGCCATAGGTGTAGCCGGAGGTGGCCGCGGCGTAGAAGGAGGCCGCCCAGATCCAGGTGGCGGTCATGCTGGCCGCCCCCATGCCGAAGCCGATTCGGTGGTTGGAGACCATGTAGGCGTCGGCATCCTCGTTCTTCTTGCGGATGCCGAGCGTCATCAGGTAGGTGCCGCCGTAGAAGGCGAGCAGCAGCAGGATGACGGTCAGGGTCGAGAACTGATAGAGCGTTTCGCTGTTCAAGGGCAATCCCTCGGTAGATGGAACGGACACGTCTCTTACATGCCGGTCCAGGCCGCATGTCGGACGCAGTGGCAGAGGTGGGGCTGTTTTGCCGAATGGCCGGGCGAGCTGTCGAGCGCCCAGGCGTGAGCCTGCGCAGTCGGCAACGGCGCGGCGGGGCTATCGGCAAGGCACGGCGAAAGGGCCGTGGGTAAGGCTTACCCCAGCGCGGGGGAGGCAGGTGGCGGGCGGCGCGGCATGCAGCGGCCCTTGTCGGCGTAGTGTAGCGACATGGATTCCTTCTCTTTCGATGGCGTCGTCGACGGTCAGTCGAAGGTACGGCGATCCAGTCTGCGGTGAGGCAAGACCAGGTTGGGCAGGCAGCGTGGCCGTGGCCCGTCAGGGATCGATTGTTGTATACATTGTCCTGATCCGGGGCCGTATACCCTACCCACCCGAATGACGAATGTCCAATCTGCCCTGATCGAGGGGGTAACGGGCCTCAGCTCCTGCGAAAAGGACGAGATGCAAGGATGTGCTCTCCCCGCGCCGGCTCCCGGCATGCGGTCATGCTGCCCGCCAACACCAGCGCTGACGCCACCGGCAGCCGCCAGTCCGGTGTGGCCACACCGGCCAGTACCAGGAACAGAGTGGCCAGCACAGGCACCGCATGGGCCAGGTTGCCGACCCGGTGGCCGAGCGGGTCGCGCATGGCGCGGTCCCATGCCAGCATCGCCAGCCCGTAGGGCCCCAGTCCCAGGCTGACGGCGACCATCAGGACCTCCAGCGAGGGCAGGGCAATGGTGCCCTCCAGGACCAGGCTGGCACTGCCGGTCAGCACGCTGGCGATCAGCAGCAGGTGTGGCATGCGCTCCCCCAGGCGCCAGGCCGAGACGCGAGCGGCCAGGGAGTAGAGCGCCCAGCAAACTGCCCCGAGGGCGGCCAGCAGGTAGCCACCCCAGGCGCCCGAGACGCCGCCGGCCAGCGCCTGGGGCGCCACCAGCAGGGCCGCGCCTGAGAATGCCAGGCCGGCACCGATCAGGCTGCTCGCCGACAGCCGCCCCAGCACTAGCCACTGGCTGGCCAGCAGGAACAGCACCGGCCAGGTGTAGAGGATCAGCGCCGCCTCCTCGGCGGGGGCCAGGGTGAAGGCGGCGAAGCAGGCCCCCACCGCACCGGTGATCAGCAGCGGCACGCCCAGATAGACGAGCACGCCGTGCAGTGGGCGAAGCGGGGCATCCCGATGGCGCCGACGGCGTGCCATGGGCAGGGTGCCGAGAGCGCCGGCGAGCAGGGCCAGGGCCGAGAGACGCAGCGGCGGAAGCTCACCTGCCTGGGCGGCCAGCAGCGGCACCAGCGCCCACAGCACCACCGCCAGCGCCGCGGCGCCACCGCCGAGCCAGGGAGAGTGGGTGAGGTGCGAGCGGTGCAGCTGCATGGTCTTATCTCCTGTGAGGTTTGCTCGGGAGCGGATGGATGCTGGCGCCATGCTAGCCGTGCCATACTCATCAAGATAACGATCTTTATTGAAGGTATTCATCAAGGAGCGTGATGAATCAATGCGTGTCCCGACGCTCGACCTGAGCCTGCTGCGCACCCTGGTGGCGGTAGCCGATGCCGGCAGCGTCACCGCCGCGGCGCGGCGCCTGGCCTACACCCAGTCCACGGTGAGCATGCAGCTCTCGCGCCTGGAGGCAGCGCTTGGCGTGGCACTTCACGAACGGCAGGGAAGGCGCATCCGCTTCACCGCCGAGGGCGAGCGGCTGCTGGGTCATGCCCGCCGGCTGCTGGCGCTCAACGACGAGGCGCTGGCCGACATGCGTGCCCGGCGTGTCACCGGTGAGCTCAACCTGGGGATTCCCGAGGACTACGCCCCGCTGCTCACCGCGGTGTTCTCCTGGTTCCATCAGCTCTATCCGGATGTGGGGCTGCAGGTGACCTGCGGCACCAGCACCGACCTCGTGGAGCGGGTGCGCGCCGACGAGCTGGACCTGGCCCTGGTGACCCGTCAGCGTCGATCACCGGGTGGCGAGGTGATCCGTCGCGAGCCCCTGGCCTGGGCGGTGGGGCTGGAGCGCCAGCCGCCGCTCTCCGATCCGCTGCCGTTGGCGCTCTACTCCCCCGGCGCCGACCTCTTCCGCGAGGTGGCGGAGGATGCCCTGGCCGCCGCCGGTCGTACCTGGCGGGTGGCCTATACCAGCCAGTCCATGGCCGGGCTGGCGCCGGTGGTGCAGGCGGGGCTGGCCATCGTGGTGGTCACCCGCAGCATGCTCGGTCCCCAGTTGCGCGCCCTGGACGAGTCCAGCGGCCTGCCGGCGCTGCCCGCGGTGGAACTGGCCCTGCATCGTGCCGCCCGACGCCCCACCGAGCCGGCCCGGCGCCTGGCCGAGCTGATCCGCGAGGCGCTGGCACCGATGGCTGCGGACTGAACCCGCTATGGCGGCAATAGGTCGAAAGCCGAAATCCCGAGCGTTATACTCGGGTATTCAC